>Ga0157371_10003582_pt1 | contig 13997 bp, 12 predicted proteins | sample C45metaG_FD_113462 | JGI IMG/M metagenome (GOLD analysis project Ga0157371, IMG submission 113462) | Corn rhizosphere microbial communities from Kellogg Biological Station, Michigan, USA - C4-5 metaG | ecosystem: Host-associated > Plants > Roots > Rhizosphere > Soil | place: USA: Michigan...
AGACGTATCCAATATCTTTTTTCGTTTTCGAAAGAGGAATTTTATTTCCAAGCTATTAAAAATCATCCAGAATTTGTGCAACGTGTACCCCAGTACTTAATCGCTTCCTATTTGGGATTTACACCCGAATATTTAAGCGAAATTCGCAAGAAGCGCGTTTCTTAAACTAGTTTAAGTTTTTCCGTTTTAGCATTTTTCAATTTTGTATTGAACAATTTTACGAGACATACAATGCAAAAACGATTTAACATTAAAACTGTAGCGCCAAATGCTCTAAAAGCAATGATTGGTTTAGAAACCTATCTTTCACAGTGTTCTATCTCCAAGTCAACGAAAGAACTTATCAAAATTCGGGCTTCCCAGATCAACGGATGTGCCTTTTGTATTAATATTCACACTCAAGAGGCGATTAAAAACGGCGAAACCAGCCAGCGTATTTTTTTGCTGAACGCCTGGAGAGAAGTTGAGAATGTTTATACAGATGAAGAAAAAGCTGTGTTGGCAATAACGGAAGAGGTAACGCTAATTCATCAAAATGGACTATCAGATGCAACCTATACAAACGCCGTGAACTTCTTTAGCGAAACCCAGATTGCAGATATTATAATGGCAGTTACTACCATCAATCTATGGAACAGGATTGTACTAAGCACTCACCTATTAATAGGGCAAAGTCTTGCATAAGACTAGTATAAAGAAGATCGCAAGTTGTTAACTTGCGATCTTCTATTTTTGGGGTAATTCGGCTTTAACCAAATAAAATAAGTCAACAAGAAACGTGGCATTGCCTGGAAGATACGGAGGTCTTGACCATCTGATTCCGCAAACCAAGGATCAATGATTCCGCAACACTTTGACCATAACAACTCATTGATTACGAAAACGTAGTCAAATTATCGCGTTACACATGGACATGCTCAAAAGAGCAGGGAACCGTGTGGTCAATAGCCCGGTATTCTCCAGCTTTATGGTCAATTTCCATTTTTTTTTGAAAATTTAGTTTTGGCTTTTATACTAAGAACATTGATAAACTTTTTGGAAAAGTGGAACATACCTGTTGAAAACTAATTAAGGGTCTAGCTAAGATCGTATATTGCTTGCAACTAAACCTAGCTTATGAAAGGAACTTTGTTAAGTATTCTGTCAATCTTGATCTTTTGGTGCTTAAGAAGTAATGGACAAACTAAAGTTGATACCATTTCTAATCATGTATCAAGCTATGAAGAAGTCTCATTGGTTCGTCTACTGGCTAACTCAGAAAAGTATGATGGAAAGCCTGTCAGAATCATAGGATTCCTAAACTTAGATTGGGAAAGTGATGCACTGTATTTACATAAAGAGGACTACCTTGCTTCTATATATTTGAATGGGTTATGGGTGCATGTGAATCAATTAAAATTAAAGAATGCTACAGAATGCAATAGAAAATATGTGGCAGTGGAAGGAATATTCGACGCTAAAGATCATGGTCATGAGAACCTTTGGGCTGGGGCATTGCGAGATGTTACAAGTTTAGTCCTTTGGCATCAACCTAACGAAAAGCAATGAAGCAAGCATTGATATATAGTTTAAAGGTTTGGTTAACTACAATTATGATGTTCTGCACGTTGATTGATTCGTGGATCACTTGTCCTGATTGGTTGACGTATTATAATTTTAGCTATAAAGATTGTATCCTCACCTATTACCGCCATAGCTATTTTAATGAAGTTCTTGATTACTTACTGGTGTTCCTACCGTTACTAGTTATTTATATCTTTATATGCTTAAGGACACCTATAACTCGAGCCAAAAGGACATGTCAAATCGTTTCTATTATATTTATCGCCGCATTGGAGGCTTTAATTATAGGAAGAGGAAGGACTATTGCGGTACTTACTTTTAGAACAGGGCTGCTAGTTACTCCTTACATAATAGTAAATGCTCTTAGTATATGGTTTTATAAGCTTAGGCCTTTAAATACTAATCACTTAAATAAGTCATTAGAAGTATGAGTATTTGAAAATGGATTTTAACGATATAAACACTGGTAGGAAGCTATTTGAAAGTATACCGAATGACTTCAGACCAGGATGGGCCTTACATGTTTTGACCCAATTCGATGCTTATATTCAAACGATTCCTTTAGAAGTAAAAACTCTGTATACGGTTATTGATAACGCTAAGTATTGGAAACAACCACATGAACCAATTCGACAAGATAAGAAGATTCAGGTTAGGTAACCCAAGTTTCCAACCATACAATCACCTTCACCTTGCTTGCAAAAAGCTGCTGGATAGGCTTGCCGAAGACCAGCTTTTATCTCACACCCCACAAAGTGATGAGATAAAAGCTGCGTCTGTCGAGTTTGTACAAAATAAGCTATATTCATAGAACCCATCTGACTTCTCTTAAACCCACTCAACCGTCAGATCAAATAGTGGCTATTACACTTCATTACACCACGTACTATCGTGCGGGGTTCCATTACCCGCCAGCCTCGCCACGTTGCTCGAATGAAATCGCTATAGCCAATAACATACCTGCTCGGACCCTAGACGGTTAAGTAAGTATTAGCTATTTAATAAATAATGAGCAGCTTCTTCGGTGTAAACAGTGATCTGTTTTTCTTCGATGACTTTTTTGGGAACTTTAATCTGTTCCAAAACATCTAAAGCTTTGTCATAAGCTTTATAAAGTCTTGGAGGCTGGGGCTTGCTGACAATTAAATCAAAGCGCAGATTCTCATCTTCTGCCTTATTTTTCAGTAATGTTAGGTTTCCGAATTGCGTAACTGCTTTATTTTGAATGCTTGATTCATCAAGCAAATCAAAACTCAGCGTTTTGATTAAATTAAAAGATCCATTTTGCCACCCCAAATCAAACTTGAAATGCAAGCCGTTGTATTCGAAAGAATTTTCAGTCCGAACTTTTCTCTGGACATCCTTATTGGCAAAAAAAGACTTTTTAATTTTATTTACTAAATATTGCTCATTATGCCTAATGGGCAATCCTTTGTCAGCATTTCTATCCGGAAGAAAAAGATTAGCATAGTTTTCAACAATACTTTCAATTGAAAGATTAGCAATAGCAGCCGATGATGTTTTAGAAAATTGAAGAACGGTAGCATCAGTCGCTAAAATATTTCGATGAATAAAATCATCAAAACTCGAAATCTCATTTGGTATCTTAGCTTGAAGGAATTCAACCCTTGACTGGATAATTTTTATAAATTTTTGAAAAAACGAAGGACTAAATTCAGGATATAACGCTTTGATTCTATTCACGTTACCCAAAACAAATTCTATATGCTTATCTGCCGGGAAATAAACCAATAGCGCAACATTCACTGCTTCATTTAAAAGCTGCGAGTGCTGATATTGTAATACGCTATATTTAATTTCCTTTTTCATTAACTCCTTGCTTCAATAAGTTAACAAATTTAGTTGAATTATTCTTAATTTCTTCAAAGTAATCCTTTATCATCGAATGTCGATCATCTGAATACCCCAAATCGTTGAGTTGTCTAAAATAAGGAGCTAATTTGTTCAGATTTACATTTCTTAAATATTCCTCAAACGCTCCAAAATATTTTGCCTTAGCTCTTTCTGAAGCATTATATAAATAATCATGGCATACATGATAATCTAAAAATCGATTATCCCAATTGCCGGCCTGAAAATCAACAATAGTAGCATCATCCAATTCAAGACCCATTTCATGATCTATCAAATAAAGTTCATCTGCTTTTAGGAGCATGTTAGGCTTGTTGTTATTTCTATCCCGATTTCTGATAAAATTATCAAAAGCAAATAGAGTTTGTATATCCAATACCTTTTCCACATCCTTTTTTTCCAACGCTGAATTGAATAATTGATTGCCATTCACTAATGCGCTAGCAAATTTTAATCGGGAGTCTTTGTGCTCTATGATCCTTAATAATTCATCGTCTTTTATTGTGGAAAGGAAATCTTCGTCAACTTCAATAAAAGCCGCTTCCGGAACGTTAAAGTCAAATTCGCCAGCTAATACGTGACCAATAACCTCCGCCGTTACATGATCCCTTGCATTTAAATTAATGGTATCAAATAACTTCATCACATAAGGTTGAATACCGTAATTATCGGTTTCAACGAGAATAAGCCAGGGTTTAGTACGTCCCCCTTGCATTACACGTATGAATGAATTAGCCTTGTATATTGGTAGCAACTTTCAATAAATAAAGAAGCAAGTTCATTAAATTAGTTAACAATTCAAATAAATGTTTGCATCTACGGTAGCCGTTAAGTTCACCTGCAACGTTATTATTTCCTATTGATTGAAAAATTTTATATTTGAAGAAGTTGTATTGCATTTAGATGCTGTATAAACCTATAATCTAAATTGCTGAATCACAATTATAACACTCCTCTATTTAAATGAATAAACACGATCTTATACAAAAGCTAAAGCAATTAGATGGACTTACAACCGACGAAAAAGCCGCTTTAATTGACTTAGTAAAAACAAAAAAGAAATACGGCCTAGTGTGGGAAGATAAGCCGGAAGCGGTAGAAGAACAATTACGCCAATATTTGCCAGTGCTTAAAGAGGTGAAAGAGAAAAGAATTTTAGCAAAGGATATAGAAGTTGCCGAAAATGCCGCCACCGAGTTATTTGTAAAGGAAAAAAAGTTTTCAAATAGCCCTGCACCAAATCATATTCTTATTGAGGGTGATAATTTACATGCACTCACCGCACTAACTTTTACGCACGAAGGAAAAGTAGATATTATTTACATAGATCCACCATACAATACTGGGAATAAAGATTTTAAATACAACGACGTTTTTGTAGATAAAGAAGATAGCTACCGTCACAGTAAATGGCTGTCCTTTATGGAAAAACGCCTCAAAGTGGCAAAATGTCTATTAAGCGAAAATGGTGTAATATTCATCAGCATCGATGACAACGAGCAAGCTCAATTGAAGCTTTTATGCGACGAGATTTTTCTCGAAGAAAATATCATGACCAAATTCATTTGGAGGACGGACGGGAATTTCGATAATCAAGCGCAAATTAAAAATTGCCATGAATACATTCTTGCATATAGTTTAGTTGGTGAAAAATTTAAAGTTAGTGCAACTATTGACCCTAATGTCAGTGAAGGCAGTAAGCTTTTTAATGATAAGATTCAAAATACTATCGTTAAAAATGGTCCAAAAAATCCAATTGGTGAAGTTTTGATTCCAATAGGTTTTCCTTGTCTGTTTAAGCAGGGAATCATTGATAAAAGAGATGATAAATACCCCCATTATTCCGATAATGTAGAGGTGAGCAATTATTCCACTACAAATGAAGTCACTGTAAAAAGCGGATGGTCTTCAAAAGCTCTTTTAGAACTATTTATTAAAAATGGTTTTGCCCCGGTATTAGATTTAAAAAATCAATTAACGGAATTTAAGATTTCTGAAACAGGCTCAATTGAGGCAATTAAGGTTAGAGCCGATCAAAGTCACATAATTTCTGTGTTAATGAATATGGGGAACACACAAAGCAATAGCAATAAACTTTTGGAAATGGGAATAAAGTTTTCCTATCCAAAACCAACTAGTTTGCTTGAATATCTAATGAAGATTGTTCCTAATAAATCTGCCGTAATATTGGATTTTTTTGCTGGTTCTGGTACAACTTTACACGCAGCAATGCAACTAAACGAGGCAGACGGAGGAAATAGACAGTGCCTAATGGTTACCAACAATGAAAATAATATCTGTGAAGAAGTTACTTATGCACGCAATAAAAAAATCATTGAAGGCTATGTCACCACAAAAGGCAAACTTGTAAACGGTCTTACCAATAATAACTTACGATACTTTAAAAGCGAGTTTGTATCCAGTGCAAAAACGGAGACAAATAAAAGACTGCTTACTCAATCGAGTACCGATTTATTACAGATAAAGGAAGATTGCTATACCGATGTAACAGAGGCTAATAATTTCAGCCCAATTCACTGCGGGATATTTACAAACGAAGTAGGTAAATACATGATTGTAGTTTACCATAGCCGAAATCAAGCTGCTGTTTGTGAGGAGTTAATAAGGTACATTAAAAATTTGCAAATTGAACAACGTATAAAACTATATGCTTTCAGCCCTGAAAAAGAAACCTTAGCTGCAGACTTTGCTGACGTGGCTGACAAAATTGAGGCGATACCATTGCCCGATGCCATTTATAACGCATACAGAGCAACCTTTCGCACTTTAGAATTAGATCGGAAAATATTAATCCCTGCTGAAACAATAGAACTCGAGGATGCCCCCGAATTATTTGACACAAAAACGGAGGCCTAAATTATGTATATACTTAAACCATTTCAGGAAATGGCGGTACACGCTTTACTAAGCCATACTTACGAAGCATTACATACCACTACTTTACAAACACCGATATTATTAGAAGCGCCAACTGGTTCTGGTAAAACAGTTATGGCGTCGTCGTATTTGGAACGTCTAACCGATGAACTTCCTTTACAACCCGGCCTAAACGACAATGTTGCTTTTCTATGGTTTGCACCTAATACCCTGCACATTCAAAGTTTCCATTCACTGCATAAATTATACGCAGAGACAAGCAAACTGAATTGTATTAATTTGGACAACTTAAGTAACAATCCCACACTAAACCCAAAAGATCTGTTATTTGTAAATTGGAGCAGTGTAGACGGATTAAAAAAGATATGGCGTAAGGATAATGAAACCAATACCAACCTTGAAACGCTTATTGAAAATACTAAGGCAAATGGTACTGTAATTATATTAATAATAGATGAGGCACATCTAAGTGCTTTCACAGGGCCACAGGCAATTGCAGTTCGGAATTTGATAAAAGCCAAGTTAGAGATAATGATTACGGCTACCCCAAAAATCCGCCCTCAACGCAGTGTATTTATTTCACGCGAGCAAGTGATTGCTGAGCAAATGATCAAAAAAGGAGTCCGTTTAAATATTGGGTTAGATCCGGCCGACCAAAATGGCGAGAATGTTCATATTCATTTGTTACGTAATGCTTTTGCGAAAAAACAAGAACTTAAAAACAAATACGATGCCGAGTTAGGAGTTAATAAAGTAAACCCGTTATTGTTAATACAGTTACCAAGCGATACGGCCGCCTTAAGCGAAGAAGATAAGACTATAAGAGATACGCTAGTTGGCTTGCTACTAAATGAATTTAACGTTTCGACAAATAACGGACGCCTTGCAATTTGGCTTAGTGGCGAAAAAGACACCGATGGACTTGAAGATATAAATGGGCACCAGGATGTATTGATATTCAAACAAGCTATTGCGCAAGGTTGGGATTGCCCACGCGCAGCGGTATTAGTGAGTTATAGAAATGTACAAAGCCCTGATTTTGGTATTCAAACCGTTGGAAGAATATTACGTATGCCGCATCAAATGCATTATCAGGAAGATAATTTGAACTATGGTTACGTATACACGAATATTGAAAGTAACCGCATTAATTTTGTACCAACAGACGCCGATTACATTAATTCACAAATTGCTGTTAGAAAAAACGACAGAGGATGGGTATTTGATAACCTAACTACTGCAACTATAGTAAACGATAGACCAAGTCCGGGGGTCTTAAGTAGCGTCTTTGAACTGCAATTTTTTCAAATAATGGAAAACCGGTACGGTATCAAACAGTTGCCAGATGTAGACTTATTTACTAAAAAAGATGAAGAAGATGTAAAAAGGCAGACATTGTATAATAGGCAGGCCATGCTTTCTAACGGATGGGAGTTTGAAATAGATGAACACCAAATACATATACCGGCTGATATCGAAATAGATACATACGAAGTAAATTCTATTATCCTTAACGCTAATCAGATAAAACACTTCGCAATTACGACTGCTGAGTTCAGTACTCTTTTTGAACGATTTTGTTACGACAATATAACAAAGCTTAACAGATCGAAAAGCTGGCGAAAACTGAGAGAAACACTTATCCACTTCGCAGAATATTACCTGGGTATGTTTGAAACGGGGGCCCATAAATTTTTTCTTTATCCGCTCAATAAAGCTTTACTTATTCCGCACATTACGTCTGCATTAGAGAAATTTGAAGTATGGCAAGCAGCAAAAGGAAATGCAAACAGGCGGATTGAAAACAGTGAATGGGAAGTACCCAAAACGCGGTTTTATAGTGAATTGTACAATAGTGAACAGGTAGATAAACATGCCTTAGATCCATTTTATGAATACCAGCAAGCATCATCCGCCGAAAAAGCATTTAAAGATTTTCTTGTCCAGCATGAAAATAACATTGATTGGTGGTATAAAAACGGTGATAGTGGAAAAGAGCACTTCGCCATTCCATACCATAACCTTCAGAATGAGTTGAAGCTATTTTATGTCGATTTTGTTGTGAAGTTTAATGAACAAACGATAGGTTTATTTGACACAAAAACAAAAAGATCGGATCCAGATGCCCCAGCAAAGCACAACGCTTTAATTGGATATATTGAGTCGAAAAACAACGTTAAAACCGATAAAAAGCTATTCGGTGGGGTAATAATACCTTCTGAAACTAACGGTGTAATGTCATTCAGGTATTGCCCAAATAGAATACAAGATACTAACGACTTAACTGGTTGGGATTTTTTAGATCCGTCTAATATTAGCATTTAATGATTATGGCAAAAAAAGGTTTAGATACAACATTCCTACACTATGGAATTCGCAAAGAGGACATGGGTTTAATTGAAGCGTTATGCACAGATCATCAATTAGAATTTGATTGGATAAGAGACGACTTATTAAAAGAGTATCATGAAAAGAAAATTCGCAATCAGGATATTGACGAAAAATCATTGGAAAAAGTTATTGACAAGGCACTATCTAAAATAAAATAATCATGCTTATTAAGCGAATCAAGGCAAAAAACTTTAAAACATATCTCAATCTTGATTTAGATATTTCAGTTGAACAGGATAAACCCATTGTTTTAATTGGTGGTGTAAACGGCGGCGGTAAAACAACCTTTTTTGAGGCAATTTATGGCGCCTTGTATGGCCTGAAGCTTAATAATAACAAACAGTTCAAGGAATTGCTTAACGCTGGATCACTAGGAAAACAGGATGAGAAAATAGAACTTGAGTTACATTTTACCGGAAAGGTTTTAAATGAAGAGCAACATTATGTACTAACCCGAACTTATATCCTCAACCCCGTAGACCAACCTGTTGAAAGCGTAAAACTTAACATGAACGGTTCTATTTTTACTTATGGAACCGCTACCCCGCCTGCACAGCGAGCAGAACAGGAAGCGCAGGTAAACAAAATTATCAAGGCCAATTTACCTCAAGAATTAAGTCGTTATTTTCTATTTGATGCAATGGAAGCAGGTAGCCTTTTAAAAGAAGATCAGCTAAACAGGGTAATTAAAGAGAATATTGAAAATGTGATGGGATTCAACAAATACATGCACTTGGCCAAAGCTTCAGAAAGTTTATTCCAAACATATACCGCTCAACGTTTACAAATAGAGAACGAAAAGCATGAATATTTAACGCTTGTTAGTGAAAAGAAAACGAAAGAAGAACTTGTAAGCAATATAGAGCTTCGGCTCCAAGATGCTTTACAATATTCCGTCGCCAATAAAGAATTATATGACAATTTAAAAAGCGGACTTAACCAGGAGTCCACTTTAAAGAACAAAATTGAACAGACCAGGCTTCAAATTGAGAATATATACAAAAAGGAAGCCTTATATAAAAATGATGCAGATGAATTTATTAAGGATATAGAACTAACGGTAGGTTTACCAAAATTACTTGAATCAATTAAGCAAGAAATCAATCTAATACTCAAAATCAAGTCTGATAACCAACAACAATCAAACTCAAACATTGCTCCCGAGCAAATTGAGGCTGTAAGTAAAATTATCCTTGATTACATTGTTGAACATAAAATAGCAAACAGGGAACTAACTTTAACGGAATTAGTAGATATTGTTATATCCTCTTCTAATAATTCCATATCAACCGACGATTACGATTTCTTAGACTTTTCGGAAGTAAAAGCTATTGAACGTTTATTATATACAAAGTCAAATAATGTATATCCTTCCTTAAAGCAACAGCAAGAAGAATTAAACTTAAGTTTGAATCAAATATTTGGGCTTGAAGTTCAAATTGAACAAATGAAGGCACAGATTACCGGAAGGAATTATACAATATTAAAGGCGTTTGAAGATAACGAAGCGAGCATTAAAAGCTTTGAAAACCAACTTTTTGAATTAAATTCCGGGATAAAAAATATTGATAAGCGTATACATCAATACGATATTCAAATGAGTCAAGACCCTGATCCTAAGTACGATACTTTAGCCAAACTTAAAAACTTTTTCGAAGATGTTGCAAATAAACTATTGCAAGTTAAGAAGCAACAAATCGAACATAAAATGAAGGCGGATCTAAACGTAAATTTAGCAGCTTATAAAGATGTAATAGATAGAGTTCAGTTGTCTGAAAGCTTAACTAATTTAACCTTTAAAATATATCACAAGGCTGGTAATGAGATTTACTTAAATCAATTAAATACCGCATCTAAACAAATAGTTGTTCAGGTTTTGCTAAAAGCATTACACGAATTTGGTGATTATGATCCTCCGGTGATGATTGATACGGTAATGGGTGTTTTGGACGAAACAAGCAGGGCTACAGTGTTAGAAAACTATTTCCCGGAATTATCACATCAAACTTTGCTATTAAGCTCTGACAGCGAAATAAGGCCGGATAAGGATTACGCTAAGATTGAACCTTTCATATCAAAAACTTATACTTTAAAACGAGACAGAGAACAACAGTTAACCCAAGTCGTTCCTGGTTACTTCACAATCCCATCCCTAAATTAAAATGAGCGTAATCAATCTTCAAAATATCAGACAGGCGGAAGGACTGATTGAGAACCTGACAGAAGTCCGTAGTAAAATAGAAAGTCGCATAAATCTCGACAAGTATTCGGCAAAGCAAAAACCCATCATATTAACAGGAAATAAGGTTATACGTATGTGTTTACTAGCTGGTTTATCGGTTGCCGAAAAGCGTACTCTAGAAGATGTCGATCAGGTTCAAATTTCCAAATCGGGAAATCGGATATTTGAAACTTTATTTACATTACACAATTTAGGAACTGTTTATTCTGCATTGCTTAAATTACGCTATAATGGAATTGGGATTGATTGGGACAACGGCTCATTAAAAAGCAAAATCATTAACGCTGAAATCTTACGTGGAATAAGTTTACTATCTAACGATACATCTCTAGATAATTATTTGATCACTGAAAGCAACAATTCGGGCAGATTGGGTAATTCAGGCGAGGTTCCTTTTTTGAACCTCAATATCGGAAGTTACGAGGATGATATACCTGCTTTATTAAATCTGAATGGCAAAAACATTACCAATACTCAAATTCTGGTTGCGGGAACAACAGGATCTGGCAAATCCAATTTACTAGCCGTACTTATTAATGAGATTCGGGCTTTATCAATTGAAACCCCATATCCGGTTAATTTTTTATTATTTGACTATAAGGGTGAGTTTTCCGATCCAGCGAACAATAGTTGGTTAAGTTTGTTTGAAACTGATAGAAGTTCAATTTTAGATCCAATTGTCTCTCCACTACCGTTCACGCCCTTCAAAGAATTTGTTGGCCGACCGCAAAATGAGATCAATTTATATGCAAATGAGTTATCAAATGCTTTAGGTGCAATCGATAGGTCTTCGATTAGTGCCAATATGGGTAATCGCTTAGCTGAAGCGGTGATAAATGCTTATAAACGAACGCAGAACAAGTCAATTACGTTTGATATAATTCTAAAAGAATATGTTAGCTTATTGGTGGGGAAGGATAAAGAAAAAGATGATAGCATAACCTCTGTTTTAAAGCAACTAATTCGGACAAATTTGTTTTCGTCGGAAGATAAGGTTGATTTGATAAAAGGAAGTTATATTGTAAAAATGGATGGTTTTCCAAAAGATGGCCCCATTGCTAAAGCCATTGTTTATTTCATCGTATCTAAATTAAACACAATATATGAGCACCTACCCAAACAAGCAATTGGGGAAGATGCGGTAGAACTTCGCCATTTTACGATAATTGACGAAGCACACTACATGTTAGGGTTTGATAATAAACCTCTACGCGATTTAATCGCTGTCGGTAGAAATAAAGGGCTAAGTATAATATTAGCAACTCAAAACATGGATCACTTCAAAAGTGAGCATTTTGATTTTTACGCTAATGCTCAATACCCTTTAATCATGAAACAACAGTCCATTAACGATGGGGTAATAAAAGATTTATTCGGTGTGTCCGGAAACGATTTTCAGGAGATTAAACAAGCACTTGCGAGTCTGCAGAAGGGGGAATTAATCATAAAAAATCCAACGGCAATAACTTTGGGAATGGGAAAAAGATATAAGAAGATAAAAGTCCGCCATTTAATTTAATTGCACTTTAATCATGTATATAATTTTAGATCTTGACAGTACACTTACAAATACTGCACATAGTAGCTACAAGACCCGCAAAGACTGCTATCGAACCCAATGTTAACATAACAACCAACTGCATTCGCATTTAAACCAGTAGAGTTTTAAGAAAAGCGCTTCGGTAGTCGCAGTAGGACCAAATTCGAACCGTCTTGCTGAAAGCTTTAGAATTCTATCAACAATTTTTAAAAGGGCCCTAGCCTAGCCTTTGAATGCTTGAAAACCAAAAGGTAAGGTTCAGCTCGGCAAGTTGGGGTTTTTTATTTTTCTACCTATAAAACAGCAAAAAAACGATTTTACGTTTCTCATCTGGTAAAACATACAATGATAGTATTGATTGTTTTGCCTGCCCTTGTTTATTCTTAAAGATCGATATGAAACGCGGGGATCGTCCGGGTTACGGTTTTGCCGTCCACCATTAAATTCAAGCTAAGACTGATCAGATATTGAGTTGACGGTGTTATCGGATATCCGAGGTGACGTTATGAACAAGCTAAAAACTTAGTATATAACATTGAACGAAAGCCAGAAGCAAGAGATGGAATTTCTTGCGCGACCTTGACTTACAAAAACGTATCGGCATGAGAATTTAATCACGACCATGAAATATCAATCCAATTTTTCGTTCGGCGATAGATGCGGTGTTAAATTTCTAGATTAATTGACTCGAACTAGGCTTAAAAAAACTATGTGTATTCATGATTGCAATAGTTAGGGAGTTGCTTGTATAAATTAACTTCGGAAAAAACCGAGAATACAAATTTTCAACCGCATCATGATGAATATCAATTGTGAACAAATAGGTAAACCGCAGGCGCTGCGTTCGCCCGGAAGGCCTTGCTTAGTTTATCACATACATAATTATTGGCTGGAGCATTCATCGCAAAATTTGCGGAGTTAGGCACGTTCAGTCCCCAAGTACCGCTGGCGGTCAATTGTCCCGGTAAGATCAAGCATATGTGGCCGGGATTAGACGGGTTGGGATTTCTCCATACTGCAATTACGCATTTATTTGAATTGGCCACATTCTGAGCAGCATTAAGCACATCCTGGCTATCGGCGGTTCCAAGATTTTGCCAGTTTGCCGACCAGGTAGTAAATAAGTTTAAGACTATAGAATTTGCATCATAAAATCCAGTCGGTGAAGCAGACAATTTGAAATCATCTATCTGATACATGTCGCTTATCGCTTGACCGACAAAGATGTTGCAATAATCTTGAGGCGGATAGGCTTGGCAGGCATCCTTGACTTGGTCCAAAAGTTGGATCACTTGGGAACATTTGTCTTGCGCTATAGCAAGGCTCGAGATAGAACCTAAAGCGATTAAAAAAATGAGCTTTTTCATGTGAATTTTGAATTGTTTTTAAAATCATTTTTCTTCTATGCCGACAGCTGACCAGGCGACAGCTGTCGAGCGGTATTGCTGAGAGTTTTTTCCAAAAAGATCGCTAGCTGATGCAAGACAGGCA
>Ga0157371_10003583_pt1 | contig 13992 bp, 16 predicted proteins | sample C45metaG_FD_113462 | JGI IMG/M metagenome (GOLD analysis project Ga0157371, IMG submission 113462) | Corn rhizosphere microbial communities from Kellogg Biological Station, Michigan, USA - C4-5 metaG | ecosystem: Host-associated > Plants > Roots > Rhizosphere > Soil | place: USA: Michigan...
CCATCCAGCGGCATCACGGTGGGCGATGCCAGGCTTCTTGCCGTCTATTCTTGTGCCTGCCCGCCGTTATCCAGCCTCAACGGAGAGCTCCCCCATGACTGATTCCCCCGATCGTGACGAACGCCATCTGGCGCGCATGCAGCGCAAAAAAGCCGTGATCGACGAACGCATCGCCAATTCCCCGAACGAGTGCGGCCTGCTGCTGGTGTTGACCGGCAACGGCAAAGGCAAAAGCAGCTCGGCCTTCGGGATGCTCGCCCGCTCCATGGGCCACGGCATGCAGTGCGGTGTGGTGCAATTCATCAAGGGTCGCAACAGTACGGGTGAAGAACTGTTCTTCCGACGCTTTCCTGAGCAGGTGCGTTTTCATGTGATGGGCGAGGGCTTCACCTGGGAAACCCAGGACCGCCAGCGCGACATCGCCGCCGCTGAAGCAGCTTGGGCGGTGTCCCGTGAATTGTTGCGCGATCCGTCCATCGGCCTGGTGGTGCTGGATGAACTGAACATCGCCCTCAAGCACGGTTACCTCGACCTCGATCAGGTACTCACTGACTTGCAGGCACGTCCGCCGATGCAGCACGTGGTGGTCACCGGTCGCGGCGCCAAGCCGGAAATGATTGAACTGGCCGACACCGTCACCGAAATGGGCGTGATCAAGCACGCGTTCCAGGCCGGGATCAAAGCGCAAAAAGGCGTTGAGCTGTGAATACTATTTTATGAAAAGCATACGTCATTGCCCGGCAGTACTGATCGCCGCGCCGGCCTCCGGTCAGGGCAAGACCACCGTCACCGCTGCGCTGGCCCGTTTGCATCGCAACCAGGGGCGCAAGGTTCGCGTGTTCAAATGCGGCCCGGATTTTCTCGACCCGATGATTCTTGAACGTGCCAGCGGTGCGCCGGTGTATCAGTTGGACATGTGGATGGTCGGCGAGCAGGAAAGTCGTCGGCTGTTGTGGGAAGCGGCCGGTGAAGCCGACCTGATCCTCATCGAAGGTGTCATGGGGTTGTTCGACGGCACGCCGTCGAGCGCCGACCTGGCACGGCACTTTGGTGTGCCGGTGCTTGGGGTGATTGATGGCACCGCCATGGCGCAGACCTTTGGTGCGCTGGCGTTGGGATTGGCCAAATATCAACCGGACTTGCCGTTTGCCGGGGTGCTGGCCAACCGCGTCGGCACATTGCGTCACGCGCAATTACTCGAAGGTAGCCTGACCGAAGGCTTGCGTTGGTACGGCGCCTTGTCGCGGGAAACCGGGATCGAATTGCCGAGTCGCCATCTCGGTCTGGTTCAGGCCAGTGAATTGAATGACCTCGATCTGCGCCTCGATGCGGCGGCCGAATCACTGGCCAGCAGTTGCGACGTGGCGCTGCCACCGCCCGTGGAATTCGCGGCACCTGAAATAATCGTTGCCGAGCCTTTGCTGGCCGGCGTGCGCATCGCCGTGGCCCGTGACGAGGCGTTCGCGTTCACCTATGGCGCGAGCCTGGATTTGCTGCGGGCCATGGGCGCCGAGTTGTCGTTCTTCTCGCCAATCCGCGACAGCCAACTGCCCGAGGCCGACAGCCTTTATCTGCCAGGCGGTTATCCGGAATTGCACCATGTGGCGCTGTCACGGAACACATCGATGCTCGACGCGATCCGCGCGCATCATGCCGCTGGCAAGCCGTTGCTGGCCGAGTGTGGCGGAATGTTGTATCTGCTGGACTCGTTGACCGACGTCGAAGGCACGCGTGCTGAGCTGGTCGGCCTGCTCAAAGGCGATGCGGTGATGCAAAAGCGTCTGGCGGCATTGGCGTTGCAAGCGGTGGAATTGCCGGAGGGTTCGCTGCGTGGCCACACCTATCACCATTCGCTGACCAGCACCGAGCTTGAGCCCATTGCCCGGGGCCTGAGCCCGAACGGCGGGCGCGGGGCGGAGGCGGTTTATCGCGAGGGGCGGATGACGGCCTCTTATGTGCACTTCTATTTTCCGTCGAATCCTTCAGCGATAGCCGCATTGTTTGTGCCTGACCATAAGGACGCCATCGCGAGCAAGCCCGCTCCCACAGGTAACTGTGTTTCTGCAGGCAGCACACCTTCCACTGTGGGAGCGAGCCTGCTCGCGAAGAGGCCATGACCGACAACGCATTCTCCGAAGCCGAACGCCAGGCGGTTTATCGAACCATCGCCGAACGGCGCGACATGCGCCACTTCAGCGGCGGCACGGTCGAACCCGAGCTACTGCGGCGCTTGCTCGAGGCTGCGCATCAAGCGCCGAGCGTCGGCCTGATGCAGCCCTGGCGTTTCATTCGCATCAGCGACCGGGCCCTGCGCGGCAAGATCCAGTCGCTGGTGGAAGAGGAGCGCATTCGCACCGCCGAAGCCCTCGGCGAGCGCACCGACGAATTCATGAAGCTCAAGGTCGAAGGCATCAACGACTGCGCCGAGGTGCTGATCGCTGCGCTCATGGACGATCGCGAGCGGCATATCTTCGGTCGTCGCACCTTGCCGGAAATGGACATGGCCTCGTTGTCCTGCGCCATCCAAAACCTCTGGCTGGCCTCTCGCGCCGAAGGGCTGGGGATGGGCTGGGTGTCACTGTTCGAGCCGCAAGCGCTGGCGGATCTGCTTGGGTTGCCGGCCGGGGCCAAGCCGTTGGCGGTGCTTTGTCTTGGACCGGTAAAAGAATTCTATCCAGCGCCGATGCTGGTACTCGAAGGGTGGGCACAGGCGCGTCCGCTCAGTGAGTTGCTGTATGAAAACTATTGGGGAGTGAGTCAATGAGTGTGGCGTTATTGAGTGTCGCCGCAGTGGCGCTGGACGCGCTGCTGGGTGAGCCCAAACGCTGGCATCCGCTGGTGGCGTTCGGCCGTTTTGCCGATCGCATCGAACAACGTTTCAACAATGAAGGGCGCGGGTGGCGCAGCCACGGCGTCACTGCCTGGGTGATCGCCGTCCTGCCGCTGACCTTGCTGGCCACGGCATTTTCCTGGGCACCCTACGTGGGTTGGATCGTCGAGATCCTCGCGCTTTATTGCGCGCTCGGCATGCGCAGCCTCGGTGAACACGTCGAGCCGGTGGCCAAGGCCCTGCGCAGTGATGATCTGGTCGAAGCGCGCACACGGGTCGGCTGTCTGGTCAGCCGTCAAACCAGCGAACTGGATAAAACCGAAGTCGCCCGCGCCGCCACTGAATCCGTCCTGGAGAACGGCAGCGATGCGGTGTTCGCCGCGCTGTTCTGGTTTGCCGTGGCCGGCGCGCCCGGTGTGGTGCTCTACCGTTTAAGCAACACCCTGGACGCGATGTGGGGTTATCGCAACGAGCGCTTCGAACGGTTCGGCTGGGCGGCGGCGAAGATCGACGACGTGCTCAACTACATTCCTGCACGTCTGGTGGCGTTGACCTACGCGCTGCTGGGAAAAACCCGACTGGCGTTGAAATGCTGGCGCAGCCAAGGCCCGACCTGGGACAGCCCGAACGCCGGCCCCGTGATGGCGGCCGGTGCCGGCGCGCTCGGCGTCGAGCTGGGCGGGGCGGCGATCTATCATGGTGAACTGCATCAACGTCCACAGTTGGGCGAGGGCGTGCCGGCAGATGCCGACTCCATCGACCGCGGCTGGCAATTGGTCCAGCGCGGGGTATGGTTATGGTTGCTGATCCTCTGCGTGGGGGCTGAATTCTATGCTTGAGCACGGTGGCCGCTTGCGCAAGGCAGCGCTCGAATACGCTATTGCAGAAGCCGACTGGCTGGACCTGTCCAGTGGCCTCGCACCCTGGCCGTTCCCGATCCCTGAGATCCCGTTGCGGGCCTGGGCGCGATTGCCCGAAACCGATGACGGTCTGGAGCAGGCCGCTTGCGACTATTACGGCACAACCCAGGTGCTGCCGGTCGCTGGTTCGCAGATGGCCATCCAGTTGCTGCCGCGTTTGCGCCGCGCCGGTAAGGTCGGCGTGCTGTCGCCCAGTTACGCCGAACATGCCGAAGCGTGGCGACGCAACGGCTATATCGTGCGTGAAGTGCTGGAACAGGAGGTCGACTTCTATCTCGACAGCCTCGACGTACTGGTGGTGGTCAATCCCAACAACCCGACGGGCCTGAGCCTGACCCCGAGTCGTCTGCTCGACTGGCATGCCCGATTGGCGTCACGCGGTGGCTGGCTGGTGGTGGACGAGGCGTTCATGGACAACACACCGATGTTGAGTCTGGCGCCTTTTACTCACCATGTTGGCCTGATCGTGTTGCGCTCTTTTGGCAAGTTTTTCGGTCTGGCCGGTGTGCGGCTGGGCTTTGTGCTGGCGGAGCGCAAGTTGCTCAAATTGCTCACCGAGCAGGTCGGGCCCTGGGCGGTCAGCGGGCCGACTCGCGTGGTCGGCCAAGCGTGCCTGCTGGACACCGAAGGCCACGTCCGGCAACGCCTGCGTAGCGAAGCGGCGAGCGAGCGCTTGGCGCGTTTGCTCGAACAACATGGCCTTCAACCTCAGGGCGGCTGCGCCTTGTTTCAATGGCTGATCACCGAGCGCGCCGAAGTCCTTCACGACTTCATGGCGCGGCGCGGCATCTTGCTGCGCTTGTTCGCCCACAACAGCAGCCTGCGTTTCGGCTTGCCCGGGGATGAAGCGGATTGGCAGCGTCTCGAGCAAGCGTTTGCAGCTTACGACAAGGAAAGCCAATGACTACGTTGATGGTGCAGGGCACCACGTCCGACGCCGGCAAAAGCACGCTGGTGACGGCGCTGTGTCGTTGGGTCACGCGTCAGGGCGTACGTGTCGTGCCGTTCAAACCGCAGAACATGGCGCTCAACAGTGCCGTGACCGCCGACGGCGGCGAGATCGGTCGCGCCCAGGCGGTGCAGGCTCAAGCCGCTAACCTGGAACCGCACACCGATATGAACCCGGTGCTGCTTAAACCCAACAGCGACACCGGCGCCCAGGTGATCATTCATGGTCGTGCGGTCACGACGATGAACGCCGTCGCCTATCACGACTACAAAGCCATCGCCATGCAAGCGGTGCTGGCCTCCCATCAACGATTGAGCGCGGCCTATCCGGTGGTGATGGTCGAGGGCGCGGGTTCGCCCGCCGAGATCAATCTGCGTGCCGGCGATATCGCCAACATGGGCTTTGCCGAAGCGGTGGATTGCCCGGTGGTGTTGATCGCCGACATCAATCGCGGTGGGGTTTTCGCGCATCTGGTGGGCACGTTGGAACTGCTGTCGCCGACGGAGCAGGCGCGGGTCAAAGGCTTCATCATCAACCGTTTTCGCGGCGACCTCGCGTTGCTGCAACCGGGCCTCGACTGGCTCGAAGCGCGCACCGGCAAACCGGTGATCGGCGTGCTGCCGTATGTGATGGATTTGCACCTGGAAGCCGAGGACGGCATCGATCAGCGCCAGACCGACAAGGCAGACCAGGTGTTGAACGTGGTGGTGCCAGTGCTACCGCGCATCAGCAACCACACCGATTTCGATCCGCTGCGCCTGCACCCGCAAGTGAACCTTCAATTCATCGGCCCCGGCCAGGCGATCCCGCCGGCTGACCTGATCATCCTCCCCGGTTCAAAAAGCGTGCGCAGCGACCTCGCTTACCTGCGGGCCAATGGCTGGGATGCGGCGATCAGTCGTCATTTGCGGTACGGCGGGAAAGTGCTGGGGATTTGCGGCGGCCTGCAAATGCTCGGCGAGCAAGTGCATGATCCGCTGGGCCTGGAAGGCGCGCCGGGTTCCAGTGCCGGCCTGGGGTTGCTGGCGTTCGAAACGCAGCTCGAAGAAGAGAAGCAATTGCGCAATGTGCGCGGTCGTCTGGTGCTGGAAGATGCCGAAGTCAGCGGCTATGAAATACATGCCGGCGTGACCACCGGGCCGGCGCTGGAAAACGCCGTCGTGCAGCTGGACGACGGTCGCTGCGACGGTGCGCAAAGTGCTGACGGACAGATTATGGGCACGTACCTGCATGGTCTGTTTGAATCCCCGGCGGCGTGTAGCGCGTTACTGCGCTGGGCGGGTTTGCAGGAGGTGCAGGACGTGGATTACCACGGGTTGCGTGAGCGTGATATCGAACGGTTGGCGGATTTGGTGGAGAAGCACCTGGATACCGCGCTGCTGCGCGAGCTCTGCGGGATTTGAGGTGGGTTTGAATGCCTCATTGAATCTATGTCATGCACAAATCCCCTGTGGGAGTGAGCCTGCTCGCGATGACTGAAGCCGCCTCACCGCACATTTATAGGATGTCACCATGCTGCAACTGATCCTCGGCGGCGCCCGCTCCGGCAAAAGTCGTCTGGCCGAAAAACTCGCCTGCGACAGCGCGCTGGCCGTCACCTACATCGCCACCAGCCAGCCATTGGACGGTGAAATGAACGAACGGGTCGCTCATCACCGCGCCCGTCGCCCGGCCGAATGGGCATTGATCGAAGAACCGATCGAACTCGCCCGCGTGTTGCGCGACAGCGCCCGGGCCGACCGCTGCCTGCTGGTCGATTGCCTGACCCTGTGGATGACCAATCTTCTGATGCTCGAAGACGATCAGCGTCTGATTGCCGAGCGCGATGCTTTGCTGGACTGCCTGGCGTTATTGCCGGGTGAAATCATTTTTGTCAGCAACGAGACCGGAATGGGTGTCGTGCCGCTGGGCGAATTGACTCGCCGCTACGTCGATGAAGCCGGTTGGCTGCATCAAGCCCTGGCCGAGCGCTGCCAACGTGTCGTCCTGACCGTCGCCGGCCTGCCCCTGACTTTGAAAGGAACTGCGTTATGACTCAATCCTGGTGGCTGAACCCGTGCAAGCCGATCAATGCGCAAGCTGTTGAACAGGCGCAGGCGCGCCAACAGCAACTGACCAAGCCCGCCGGTTCTCTCGGTCGGCTCGAATCGGTGGCGGTGCAATTGGCGGGGCTGCAAGGTCAGGTCAAGCCGAGTCTCGATCAACTGTGGATCGCCATTTTTGCCGGCGATCATGGCGTCGTCGCAGAAGGTGTGTCGGCGTTTCCCCAGGAAGTCACCGGGCAGATGCTGCACAACTTCGTCAGCGGCGGTGCAGCAATCAGCGTGTTGGCGCGCCAGCTCGGGGCTTCCCTTGAAGTGGTCGACCTTGGCACGGTGACGCCGTCGTTGAATTTGCCGGGCGTGCGTCACCTCAACATTGGCCCGGGCACTGCCAATTTCGTTACCGGCGCGGCCATGACGCCGGCCCAGGGCGAACTCGCCTTGCAGGCTGGCCGCGACAGCGTGCAGCGTGCGCTCGCGGCGGGTGCGCAGTTGTTTATCGGCGGCGAAATGGGCATCGGCAACACCACTGCGGCCAGCGCGCTGGCGTGTGCTTTGCTCGATTGCCCAGTGGTGCATCTGGCCGGTCCTGGCACTGGCTTGGACGCAGCGGGCGTCAGCCATAAAGCTCAGGTCATCGAACGCGCCTTGGCCTTGCACGGCGCTCAGCGCGGTGATGCCTTGCAGACGCTGTTCAACCTCGGCGGTTTTGAAATTGCGGCGCTGGTTGGCGCGTACCTGGCGTGTGCCCAGGAAGGCATCGCGGTGCTGGTGGACGGCTTCATTTGCAGCGTCGCCGCGTTGGTGGCCGTACGCTTGAATCCTGAATGTCGTGAATGGCTGTTGTTCGGTCATCGGGGGGCTGAACCGGGTCACTGTCATGTGCTGGAAACCCTGAAAGCCGAACCCCTGCTGGACCTTGGCCTGCGCCTGGGCGAGGGCAGTGGTGCGGCGTTGGCGGTGCCGCTGTTGCGTCTGGCCTGTGATCTTCACGGGCAGATGGCGACCTTTGCCGAAGCGGCAGTGGCGGATCGTCCGGCATGACGCTGCGCCTGGACTTGCTGCGCCACGGTGAAACCGAACTGGGCGGTGGTTTGCGCGGCAGTCTCGATGATGCGCTGACCAGCAAGGGCTGGGAGCAGATGCGCGCGGCAGTGATCGGGCAGGGGCCGTGGGATCGACTGATCAGTTCGCCGTTGCAGCGCTGCGCGCGCTTCGCTGAAGAGCTGGGGGCGAAATCGGGTTTGCCGGTGGTGCTGGATAAAGATCTGCAAGAACTGCACTTCGGCGCCTGGGAAGGGCAAAGCGCAGCGGCATTGATGGACACCGATGCCGAAGCGTTGGGCCTGTTCTGGGCTGATCCTTATGCGTTCACGCCGCCTGAGGGTGAGCCGGTGGCGGATTTTTCCGAGCGCGTATTGGCCGCGGTCGAGCGGCTGCACGCTGCGTATGCGGGCGAGCGGATCTTGCTGATCAGCCATGGTGGCGTCATGCGTCTGCTGCTGGCTCAAGCGCGGGGTTTGCCGCGTGAGCAATTGCTCAACGTTGAAGTCGGCCACGGTGCCCTGTTCTCTCTGAGAGTCGAGGCGGGCGTGATACTCAAGGAAGGCCTCTGACCATGTTGCCATTCTGGATCGCCCTGCAATTTCTCAGCAGTTTGCCGATTCGTCTTCCGGGCATGCCTGCGCCTCAAGAGCTCGGACGGTCGTTGCTGTTTTATCCGCTGGTCGGGCTGCTGTTCGGCGTCATTTTATGGGCGTTGAACGGGCTGTTGCTGGGCGCGCCGTTGTTGCTTCACGCCGCGTTGCTGCTGACGGTTTGGGTATTGCTCAGCGGCGCGTTGCACCTGGATGGCTTGGCCGACAGTGCCGATGCATGGCTCGGTGGTTTCGGCGACCGTGAACGCACGCTGACGATCATGAAAGACCCGCGCAGCGGACCGATCGCGGTGGTCACGCTGGTGCTGGTGTTGCTGCTCAAGTTCACGGCGTTGCTGGCGTTGATCGAGCAGCAGCACAGCGTTTGGCTGATCATCGTTCCATTGATCGGCCGCAGCGCGATGCTGGGCTTATTCCTGACCACGCCGTACGTGCGTGCCGGCGGATTGGGTCAGGCACTGGCTGATCATCTGCCGCGCTCGGCGGGTCAACAGGTGTTGGCGGTCAGCGCACTGGCGTGTGTGCTGATCGCCGGTTTCAGCGGCGCCTGGGCGCTGGTGCTGGCGGGCGGGACGTTCGTCTGGTTGCGGCAGGTGATGCTGCGGCGATTGGGTGGGACAACCGGGGACACCGCAGGCGCATTGCTGGAGTTGCTGGAGGTGGCGGTGCTGGTGGGATTGGTGTTGGTCTGATGTTTATCTGCTGGGGATGTTGGCTTGCTCGCGAAGGCGGTCTGCCTGACACTCCCATTCTTCTGGCTAAACCCATCTGTAACTTGATTTAACACACTCGCGGGTATATACACGCACCATGCTCGACTCTCAATGTTTATGCATCAACCTGCGTCGCGCCGCCCGTGGCGTCAGCAGGCATTACGACGGCGCTCTCGACGGCTTCGGGATCAACGTCGCCCAGTATTCTTTGCTGTGCAATCTGCAGCGACTGAATGAACCGAGTATTTCCACCCTGGCCGAAGCCATGGGGCTGGACCGCAGCACCCTGGGGCGCAATCTTCGGGTGCTGGAAGGTGAAGGCCTGGTGGCATTGGTCGAAGGCGAGGACATGCGTAACCGCATCGTTCGACTGACGGAGGCGGGTGCACAACGCCTGGCTGCAGCCTTGCCGGCCTGGGAGGCGGCGCAACAACGGTTGATCGACCGTTTGGGCGCCGAGAAACGCGAAACCTTGCTGCGATTGCTGGACGAACTGGCTTGAAGCCGGTTTTTCCGATCTTAAGCGGGTATATACCCGCGACCGGAGAATAAGAAATGACATCGATGTGGCGTACGTGTGGTTGGGTTTTGGTGGGGAGTGCGCTGATTCTGGCATTGTCTTTGGGCGTCCGGCACGGCTTCGGGCTGTTTCTGGCGCCAATGAGCGCCGAGTTCGGCTGGGGGCGTGAGACGTTTGCGTTTGCCATTGCCTTGCAGAATCTGATCTGGGGCCTGGCGCAGCCGTTCACGGGGGCATTGGCCGACCGCTTTGGCGCGGCGAAAGTGGTGTTGATCGGCGGCGTGCTGTACGCCTTGGGCCTGGTGTTCATGGGCCTGTCCGATTCTGCGATGACCTTGTCCCTGAGCGCCGGCCTGTTGATCGGCATCGGTCTGTCCGGCACTTCGTTCTCGGTGATCCTCGGCGTGGTCGGTCGCGCAGTGCCACCGGAGAAACGCAGCATGGGCATGGGCATTGCCAGCGCCGCCGGTTCTTTCGGCCAGTTCGCGATGTTGCCCGGTACGTTGGGGTTGATCGGCTGGCTCGGCTGGTCCGCGGCCTTGCTGGTGCTGGGCCTGCTCGTGGCGTTGATCATTCCGCTGGTGAGCATGCTTAAGGACAAACCGTTGCCGGTGCTTGGCCATGATCAAACGCTGCCCGAAGCGTTGCGCGAAGCCTGTTCCCATTCGGGTTTCTGGTTGCTGGCGTTCGGTTTTTTTGTCTGCGGCTTCCAGGTGGTGTTCATCGGCGTGCATTTGCCGGCCTATCTGGTGGATCAGCACCTTCCGGCCACGGTGGGCACTACGGTGCTGGCGCTGATCGGCTTGTTCAATATCTTTGGCACGTACACCGCTGGTTGGCTCGGCGGGCGCATGTCCAAGCCGCGCTTGCTGACGGGGCTGTACCTGCTGCGAGCGGTGGTGATTTCGCTGTTTCTGTGGGCGCCGGTCACCACGACCACCGCGTACCTGTTCGGCATGGCGATGGGCTTCCTGTGGCTGTCGACGGTGCCGTTGACCAATGGCACCGTGGCCACCTTGTTCGGGGTGCGAAACCTATCCATGCTCGGCGGGATCGTTTTCCTTTTCCACCAGCTCGGATCGTTCCTCGGCGGGTGGTTGGGCGGGGTGGTGTATGACCGAACCGGGAGCTATGACTTGATCTGGCAAGTGGCGATTCTTTTAAGTCTGATGGCGGCGGCCCTGAACTGGCCGGTGCGTGAGCGACCGGTCGCGCGCCTGCAAACCCAGATGAGCGCGATATGAACAGTCTCTGGCCGCGGATCGCTGTTGCCGCTGCCGGCGCCTTGCTGCTGGCGTTCGCGTGGTGGGGCTGGCATCAGGGTGGGCTGGCGCTGATGCAGTTGGGCATGGGTGCTTGCTAGGAACAGGCGAGGGCGAGTAACTTCGTTTTGGACAACTGAACAAGGATGCACTGACATGCTGATGCGCTGGATTGCAGTCCCCGCGTTGCTGATGGCGTTTACCGGATTGGCCCAAGCGGCAGAGTGCCCTGAGCTGTTGCAGGGCTCGTTACCCAAGCTGCGCGCCAAGGAATCCATCGACTTGTGCCAGCGGTATGAGGGTAAGCCGCTGGTGGTGGTCAACACGGCAAGTTTCTGTGGCTTTGCCCCGCAATTCAAAAGCCTTGAGGCGCTGAATCAGCGTTACAAGGATCAGGGGCTGGAGGTGATTGGCGTGCCGTCCAATGACTTCAAGCAGGAGTCCAAGGATGGCGCCGAGACGGCCAAGGTCTGTTACGTGAACTATGGCGTGACGTTCACCATGACCGAGCCGCAGAAAGTACGCGGCGACGAGGCCACTCATCTGTTCAAGGTACTCGCCAAACAGTCCAGCGCACCGAAGTGGAATTTCTACAAATACGTGGTTGATCGCAAGGGCAAAGTCATTGCCAATTTCTCCAGCCTGACCACGCCTGATGATCCTGAATTCATCGCCGCGGTGGAAAAGGCCCTGGCTTCGCAACCCTGATCGACGCCCATTAAAAAGCCCCGCCTCTGCACAAGAGAGCGGGGCTTTTTTGATTCAGGTGGCGAGCGTTTCAGGCTCGCCTTGAATCATCAGAAGCGGTAGGTCGCGCCAACACCAAAACCGTTCGCCCAGTTTTGATACTTGGCGTTGTAAGTCTGGCCACGGTCGTTGCTGTTTTTGATCGTGACCGACTCTTCGCGCAGGTACGAGTACGCCACGTCGATGGTCAGGTCGTCGGTTGGGCTCCAGCCGGCGCCCAGGCTGAAAATCTTGCGATCGCCAGTCGGGATGCGTGGGGAGCGGTCGACGTTATTGGTCGGCGCCTGGTCAAAGGACAGGCCGGTGCGCAGTACCCATTCCTTGTTCAGCTGGTAGGACGCGCCGATGGCGTGAGCCCAGGTGTCGTGCCAGTTCTGTTCTTCGGTGATGGTGCCGAATTGGCCGTTGAGGACCGCCGGAACACCTTTGTTTTCGACGGTGATTTCTTTCAGGCGGCTCCAGCGAGTCCAGGTGCTACCGGCGTAAACGGTCCACTTGTCGTCGAACTGGTGAGTCAGCGAGAAGTCCACCGATTCAGGGGTGGTCAGGTCCAGCGAGGCGTCGTACTTCTGGTTTGGGTTCTGACCGATCAGGCCCAGGACGTTGTAGTTGACCTTGGTGTTGCCATCGAGCTTGTACTTCACTTTCGAGTGGTAGGTCAGGCCGACACGAGTGCTGTCAGTGACCTGCGCCAGGATGCCGATGTTGTAGCCCACCGCCGTGTCGTCGCCTTTGATCTTGACGTTGCCGTCCGGTGCAGCCTGGGTGATCGACAGGTTCGATTCCAGGGTGCCGTCGATGCGGTTGATGGTCGGGCCGAAACCGATCGATACCTTGTCGTTGAAGGCGTAGCTCACAGTCGGTTGCAGGGTGATGATTTTAACTTCGCTTTTGCTGCCGAAGTAACGACCTGCAAAGCCGCTCTCGTAGTCGGTCACCAGGCCGAACGGCGCGTACATGCCGATACCGAATGCCCAATGGTCGTCGATTGGCTTGACGTAGTAGCCCATAGGCACGGCGATGAACGGAACCATGTCGCCGTCGTTGCTGCCTTTGTTCGGGCTGGAAGAGGCGTGGCTGATGTCAGTGTGCGCGTCTAGAAATGCAGCGCCGCCGGTGACTTGTTCACGCTTGAGGCGCGACATGCCGGCAGGGTTGCCAAAAATTGTGCTTGCGTCATCGGCAGAGGAAGATCGCCCGGCAAAACCTGTACCCATCCCGCTGATGCTTTGTTCGTTGATGGCAAAGCCACTTGCGAAGATCTGGGTGGATGCCAAGGTAACAGCGAGGCTAAGGGTGGTTTTGAGCATTACTTTTTTCATTATTAGAACTCCTGGTGATCACCGGGGCGAAAATTACCAACATTTTCGTCCCAGCGCCATAGCCTGTATCGCTTGAGTTAGAGCGGTTTTGTAGGACAATCCGACCGAAATCGCGACCCGTTGCGGGATTTTGTGAAGTCGGCGGGTCAGCAGGCTACCTGATTCAGCGGTGAAACACAGGTTTGCCAAGCGTAAGTGAAGTCGCGCAGGCGGCCTTGAGGTTGAAAAGTCTGGCGCCAGATTCGGGCCATTCCCATCAAGTCATCGGCGGCGGGGAGGGGGGTATTCTGTTCTTCTACCAGCAGCCAGGCGATGGCAGTGGCGTAACGCAGGTTGACGGTCAACTCAAGGTGCGGCCCGCTTAGAAAAGCATGCTGGCTGGCCAGTCCGCGAACCAGACTTGCGCGTTCGGGGTCCAGTGCCAGGTAGTGATCCCAGAGTGCCTGGTGGCGGGGTTCGGCGATTCGATACAGGCCGTGTCCACGGCGATCATGCAGGGCGGAACCAAGGGCTGACTGGCTGGCGGCGATGCCCAGCAGCAGGGATTCGGCAGTCGCGCTATGGCGTCCGAGGTAGATCAAGGTCGGACGGATCACATAACGGCACAGTTCGCTGGCAGCGATACCCATAAAGCCCTCGAAACATGAAGTGGTCGGCGATACCTGAATTAAGCGTTGGCAGCGGGTGAATCGACTCAGGCTCGCCGGAAGCGGCTTGCACCGCTTGAGTTGAAGTGTAGTGTCATATTCGCGCTGTAAAGGACTGTTTTTAAAATATTTCCGGCTTCGAGTTATAACCGTTATATCGGTTTGTGCTTAGCCCCGGGCCGTCCGAAGAGGAATTTCGGGCAATAAAAAGCCCTGCTGTTCAAGCAGGGCTTTCGAGGTTTCAGCCTTTCTGGCGTATCAGGCAACCAGTGCCTGACGGGTACGCTCGATCACTGCCTGCAGCGGCTCGGCGCTGGAGTACTGATCGGGGTACAGGCGTTCGCTGTGACGAGCGATGCCGTGTTCGTTGACCAGAGTGAAG
>Ga0157371_10003585_pt1 | contig 13991 bp, 10 predicted proteins | sample C45metaG_FD_113462 | JGI IMG/M metagenome (GOLD analysis project Ga0157371, IMG submission 113462) | Corn rhizosphere microbial communities from Kellogg Biological Station, Michigan, USA - C4-5 metaG | ecosystem: Host-associated > Plants > Roots > Rhizosphere > Soil | place: USA: Michigan...
CCAATGAAATTCCTGACGATGATACGCTGCGGTCGCTTTACATCGACCGCATTTACGACACCTATATCGACGAAGAGCAGCTTCAGGATTGCGACCATACGATCGGCGAGATCGCGAACAGCCTCGAGCCGCGCGCCTACTCCAGCCGTGCCTTCATCCGCGAGATGGGCAAGTGGCTGAGCGAAGGCAACGCCAAGAAGCAGGGCAGCCTCGTCCAGCTCGCTTATGAGAATGACGTGCCGATCTTCTGCCCGGCCTTCGTCGACAGCTCGGCCGGTTTCGGCCTCGTCAAGCACCAGGTCGACGCGATGCAGGCCGGCAAGCCGCACATGGTGCTCGACGCCATCGCCGACTTCCGTGAGCTTACCAACCTCAAGATCGAGGCAGGCACGACCGGGCTGCTGATGATCGGCGGAGGCGTGCCCAAAAATTTCACGCAGGACACCGTCGTCTGCGCCGAGATCCTCGGCCACGATAATGTCGAGGTGCACAAATATGCGGTCCAGATCACCGTCGCGGACGTGCGCGACGGGGCCTGCTCCTCCTCGACCCTTCAGGAGGCGGCAAGCTGGGGCAAGGTCTCGACGGCGATGGAGCAGATGGTTTTCGCCGAGGCGACCAGCGTCCTCCCGCTGCTCGCGAGCGACGCCTGGCACCGCGGCGCCTGGCGCAAGCGCGACAAGCGCCGTTTCGCCAAGCTGTTCGACTAGGCCGCGCGGCGCTCGGGCTCACGGATCAGCAGGGCTCCAATGAGCCCTGCTGCAACCGCCGCCACCATGTACCATCCGGGGGCGACCGCGCTCCCCGTCCAGCGCAGCAGCAGCTTTTCGACCAGCTGCGTGCTTCCGCCGAAGATCGCGATCGCCAGCGCGTAGACGAGGCTGAGCGAGCCTGCCCGAACCCGCGCCGGCAAGGCCTGAATGAACAGCAGGATCGCCGCCGATGAACCAAAAATGTGGAGCAAGGTGAGGAAGGCCGTCGCTCCGAACAGCGCGGTCGGGCTTCGTAGCGCCGCAAGCACATAGAAGGTCGGCACCGCGAACAGCATCAGCGCGATCCACGGGCCGATCAGCACGCGCTTGGGCCCGAAGCGGTCGACCAGCTGCCCGGTGGCAAGGTCGCTGACCGCGCTGACGAGCCCCAGGATCACGGTCGCGCCGAACGCCGACCGCACGGCCATGTGCAGCGTGTCCTGCGCGTAGGTCGTGAGATAATCGAGCGTGTAATTGCTGATCGTTCCCGCGCCGAGGATCAGCATCCCGGCCCCGGCAGTGATCAGCAGCGGCCGTAGGCTGCCAGGCGGCGCTGGCGCCTTCGCTTCGGGCGGCAACGTCTCCTCGAGCGTGCGTCGAAGGGCCAGGCCGAACGGGACGATCGATGCGCCGATCAGGAAGGCGACGCGCCAGCCCCAGGCATCGAGTTGCGGCGCCGTCAGCAGCGACGACAGGGAGAAGCCGACGATACCGGCGACGAGCACCGCCAGGTCCGCGGTCGCTAGATGGATCGAGAGATAGAAACCGCGTCGGTGCGGAGGCGCGGCCTCCATCAGGAAGGCCGCATTCGGACCGACCTCGCCCCCCAGCGCAAAGCCCTGGAGGAGTCGGAAAGCAACCGCGAGCAGCGGCGCTGCCCATCCGGCCACGCTGTATGACGGCGTCAGCGCAAGGCCGACAATCCCGATACCCATCAGCGAGAACGACAGGATCATCGCCGGCTTGCGACCGCGCCGGTCCGCCATCCGCCCGATGATCAGCCCGCCGAGCGGCCGGCTAACGAACCCGACCCCGAAGGTCGCTAGCGAGTAGATCAGCGAATGAGTAGCGTCGCCGGGAAACAGCGCCCGGCCAATCTGCACGGCGAAGAAGCTGTAGGTGACGAAGTCGTAGAATTCGAGCGCATTGCCCGCGGCAACCGCGGCGATCTGCTTCTTCGTCAGCGCTGCTTTGTCCCCCGCCACGGCTGCATCGTCACACAAACCGCGTCCGCCGCCAAATAGGATTGCCGATCAGCGGGACTTGGCGCACGTTCTCTGGGTGAAGGGGGAGAAGTCCGATGCATCCGAGTCCAATGCTTGCACCCGTCGTCGTGCTCGTCGCCTGGTCGATCGTCATGTGCTTCTGGCTCGCGATTGCCCGCGCTCCAATGCTTCGCGGGCGCAAGATTCCCGAAGGAGTCCGCGGCGTCGATCTCGAACGCGAGCAGCCCGGCCGCGGTCACTGGCCCGCCCATAATTACCAGCACCTGATGGAGCAGCCGACGATCTTCTACGCGATCGTCTTCGCGCTGATCCTCATGGGCTTCGATGCCACGATCAACGTCTATCTCGCCTGGGCCTACGTCGGCTTGCGGATCGTGCACAGCATCTTCCAGGCGACAATCAACGTCGTGACGGTGCGGTTCGTTATCTTCCTGCTGGCGACTCTATGCCTGATCGGTCTCACCATTCACGCGGCGATCTTCCTCATCCATCATGGGTGAAGAACGCCGCCAGCTCGACGTGGGTCGACCAGCGGAACTGGCCGACCGGCCGGACCCACTCCAGCGCATAGCCGCCGTCGGCGAGCAGTTTGGCGTCGCGTGAGAAGGTCGCCGGATTGCAGCTGACATAGGCGATCCGCCCGACGCTCGAGCGGCCGAGCGCCCTCACCTGCTCTTCCGCGCCGGCGCGCGGCGGGTCCAGGATCACGGCTGCGAAGCGCTTGAGCTCCTCGACGTCGAGCGGCCGCCGATACAGGTCGCGATGCTCGATCGCCGCGCCGGGCGCCGCGCGTTTCAGCGCCGCCGCGGCGTCACGCAAAGCCTCCGCAGCATAGCCGGCGCGCACGGCGAGAGCGAAGGTTCCGATGCCGGCGAATAGGTCAGCAACGGACTGGGCACTGCCGACGGCTTCGCGAACCGCGGCAACAAGCGCAGCTTCCCCATCTTCCGTAGCTTGAAGGAATCCGCCGACCGGAAAGGCGACCGGCGTGCCCGACAGTGTCACGGTTGCGCGCTCCGGCTCGTAGACCGTCTCGGCTCCGAACCCCTGGTCCAGACTGAGGCGCGCGAGGCGATGCTCGGTGGCGAAGGACGTCAGCCCTTCAATCGCGCTCAGCTCGTTCGCCGCAACGCCTTTGAGAAGCACGTCCGCGCCCTGATCGGCCAGCGTAACCTGCACCTTTGCGCTGCGCTTCGGCTGCAGCAGCTCGGCGAGGAGCGCGCGGAACTGCGCAACCAACGCAAACAGCTCGGGCCTGAGGATGTGGCACTCGCGCATGTCGACGATACGGTGCGACTTTTCGGCATTGAAGCCGACCACCGCTGACTTGCCGACCTTCAATGCCCGAAGCGCTGCCCGACGCCGCGAGCATGGCGGCGACAGGTGCGGCTCGCGAATCTCGGTCTCGATCCCATGCTGGGCAAGCGCCGTCTGCACCCGGCTGACGACGTACCCGCGATACGCCGTGTCGTCGGCATGCTGCAGCTGGCACCCGCCGCACTCGGGAAAATGGCGGCACGGCGGTTCCTGGTGGTGCGGACCCGGCGCAAGCGCGCCGTCGTCGAGCAGCGCGTCGCCGGGGACGCCGAACGGCACGTGGCGGCCGCTTTGCGTGACTCCGTCGCCCCTCGCGGCGATCCGGACGATCAGCTCATGGACCGGCACGTCTTGCGCGCGTCAGCTCCCCGAGAGCTCGTTAGCGAGCGCATCGGCATGATAGACCTTGCGCAGCGCCTCGCTGACCGCGGCGGCGGACACCGCGACCGAGCGATTGAGCACGGGGTCGTAGCCGTAGTCGCCGCCCAGGCTGTAGATGTTGCCGTCGAAGATCGCGCCGATGACTTCGCCGTTGGCGTTGATTAGCGGCGAACCCGAATTGCCGCCGATGATGTCGTTGGTGGTCGAGATGTCGAAGACGGTGTCGGGGTTGAGGCTCTTCTTCGCGGCGATCCAGCGCGGATCGAGGTCGAACGGCGGCTTGCCCGTCGCGCGCTCGTACAGGCCCTTGAAATAGGTGAATGGCGGGACCGTCGTGCCATTGTGCGTCCAACCGTCGATCTTCCCGTAGGAAAGCCGAAGCGTGAAGGTCGCGTCGGGATAGACGCTGGTGCCGTATGCGGCGAAGCGCGCCTTCGCGATCTTCTCCGAAGAGGCGTCGATCGGGCCGTTGACGCGGTTGTCCCAGTCGCTCCGCAGCTTGCGCGCCTCGGGGTCGATCCGAAGAGCATATTGGATCATCGGGTCCTTCGACGCCTGGATCGCGGCCCAACCGCCGTCCCAGAGCTGCTTGCGCACGGCTGCATCGCCGAGCTTCGACTGGGCGAGCTTAGCCGACAGGTCCTCGGGGCTGTCGTGGCCGAGCAGCAGGTGCGTGTAGGGGTTGTCCGCGGTCAGATACTCGCGCGACTTAGTTAGCCAGAATTCCAGAAGCTGCTGCTCGAGCTTGGGATAGACCGGGACCGGATCGAGCACCTGCTTCTCGAGCAGCGGTAGCTGCGTGTCCGAATATCCGGGCAGCCGGTCCGCCGAAGGCTTCTGCCGCTCCGCCGCGGCCCGAACGAGGCTGCGCGCGTAGCGGAATAGGTCGGACCCGATCGGACCGCCTTCCACCATCCGGTACGGAAGGTAGAGCGCCGCATAATCCTTCTGCGCATCGGCAATCGTCGCCCACGGGTTGCCGAAGCTAGGGCCGAGATTGAGCTGCGCGACCTTGGCTTGGAGCGCCGCCTGCTCCGCCTCCTTCTGCGCCATGAGGTCGCCACTGTTGAGCGCGAACAAGCGCCCGAAATAGACCTTGTAGCTATTCTCGAGCCCGAACAGCAGGTCCTGCGCGATCCGCTTGTTTTCGGCCGACTCCTCGCTGAAGCGGGTCAGACGTCCCCGAAGCTCGGAGAATTGCACGAGCGTCATCGGTATCTGGAGGTCGCGCTGGGTCGCAAGCTGCGCCGTCGTCAGCTGGCGATCGGTGCCGCCCGGATTGCCGGCGACGAACACCGGCTCACCCGCGGTCGGACCGCTCGCGCTCCACTTGAGGTGGTCGGTCGTCGCGACGGGAGCGCCATTCTCGTAGAGCCGGACGAAGGCGCTATCGAGGTCGTAGCGCGGGAAATTGAAATTGTCGGGATCGCCGCCGAAAAAGGCGGTCTGGACGCCGGGCGAGAAGACCAGCCGGACGTCTGAATATTTGCGGTACTTGTACAGCTTGAACTGGCCGCCGTGGTAAAGGTCGACGACCTGGCAACGGAACAGCGGGTCCGTCCCGCAGCCCTGCTTCTCGATATTCGACGCGGCTGCCGTGCGCGCCTTCACCAGCGCCTCTCCGGAAAGGCCGCTGCCGGCGGCCTGCATCTGGGCCGTCACGTCGGTGATCGCGGTCAGGATTTCCGCCTGCATCCCCGCGCATTTGCGCTCTTCCTGACGACCGTGGGCGATATAGCCGTGGCTGTAATAATCGTTCGCCTTGGTCGACAGGTCCTGCGCGCAGCCTGCGACGCAATGGTTGTTGGTCAGCACCAGCGCCTGCCCGCTGACGACCGACGCGGAGCAGCCGGTCGAGAGGCGCACCGCCGCGCCGCGGATGTGGTCGAGCCACGCCTGGTCGATGTGCGTCCCGTATTTGGCGTTCACTGCGGCGATCGGAAAATTGTCGAAGGTCCACATGCCTTCATCGGCCAATGCCGAAGACGAGAGCAGGACACTGCTTGCGAGAAGCGGTGCAACGAGCTTGCGGTTCATGTGAGATCCCCTCCTGTTCCAGTACGCTGGCAGCGGCTGCATACAGGCGAAGCCGCTAGACAGGCAACGCCAGCGCCGCGGCGATTGCGTCGGCGAGATCGTCGGCGATCATCTGCGGTCCGGCAATCTCGGCCGCCTTGCCGTGCAGCCAAACCCCGGCGCAGGCGGCGTCGAACGCCGGCATGCCGCGAGCGCGCATCGCGGCGATGATCCCGGCGAGAACGTCACCGGTGCCCGCCGTCGCGAGCCACCTTGGCGCCGGAGGACGGAAGCCGATGCGTCCGTCGGGCGAAGCAACGACCGTGTCCCCGCCCTTGTAAACGACCACCGCGCCCGACCTTCGGGCGGCGTCGATCGCGCGCTCGGGCTTGGTGCCGGCGATCTTCCCGAACAGCTGCTCGAACTCGCCTTCGTGCGGCGTGATGATCGCGTCCTGCCCTTTGAGGCGCTCGGGTTCGCCGAGGTGCGTGATCCCGTCGGCATCGATCACCTTTGGCGCTCGCGAGGTGAGCGCGAGGGTCAGCAGCTGCGGGATGTCGCCCATTCCGGGACCGACGAGGAGACAACGGATCCGCTCGTCATCGATCGTTGCCGAGTCGGTCTGGACCACCGCCGAAGGGAGGCCGTCGATGCTCCGCGAGGTGCTGACGCGGACGTAGCCCGCGCCGGCCTTCGCCGCGGCCTTGGCGGAAAGCGCGATGGCGCCCGGCATCTTGCCGGCGAGCGCGTGGACGAGGCCCCGGTCGTACTTGTGCCCGTTGGGGAGCAGCGGCGGGAGCTTCGGCTGGGCGATCTCGTGCCACGTGGAATCTGCTGCGATCCCTATGTCGGCGAGCACGACCCGGCCGCATTTGTCCATTGCCGGAAGCAGCCGATGCGCCGGCTTCAGCGCGCCGAAGGTCACCGTCATTCCGAATTCCGGACCGTCGCTGAGCTCGGCGCCGCTGTCGCTTTCGACCCCACTTGGCACGTCGCAGGCGACTGTGACGATCGCCGCGGAGCACAGGCGGGCAAGCTGGGACGAAAGATCCTCATCGAGCCCGCGCTTCAGCCCGGTTCCGAACAGCGCATCGATGAGCAGCCGCGCAGGAGCCGTCGACTCTCCCAGCGCCTCCACCTCTCCGCTCCACTGGCCGCGTGCCAATTTCGCTGCTTCGCTCTTGGGCTCGGCGACCGCGGCGATGCGGACATTGACGCCGCGCTCAACGAGGTGCCGCGCCGCGACATAGCCGTCGCCGCCATTGTTACCGGGGCCGCACAGGACGAGCACCGGCATCGGTCCGGCGAAGCGATAGCCGGCTTCGGCAAGCGCCGCCCCCGCCCGCTCCATCAGTCCCTCGACGGAGGTGCCGGCAGCGATCGCCTTCTGCTCGGCTGCGCGCATCGCTTCGGCAGTGAGGATCGGCCGTCCGCTCATGGGCGCCCGCCCTAGCGCAGGAAGGTCGCCAGGCGCCACCATTCCCGCGGAACCGCGTCAGCCGCCGAATCGCGCAACTCCTCGCTATCGAACAGGGCGAAGCAGGTCGCTCCCGAGCCAGACATCCGCGCGAAGGCCGCCCCGGGCCGGGTGCCGAGCCAGGCGAGAACCGCCTCCACCTGCGGCGCGATCGCGATCGCCGCCGCTTCGAGGCCATTGCCGCCCTCGCGCCATGCGCCGAGCGGCCCCTGGTCCTCGCCGTCCCACTTCGCGAAGACCGCTGCCGTCGCCAGACGAACCCGCGGATTGATGAGGAGAACCGGCGCAGCGGAAATCTCCGGCAGCTCGATCGGGCTTAGCCGGTCGCCGGCCCCTTCGCCGCGCGTTGGAATGCTGAGCAGACAGGCAGGCACATCGCTGCCGATCGTCGGCGCGACGTCGAGCGCATGTTGAGGATCGATCCGCCACAAGGCGGTCAGCAGCCTAAGCGCGGCGGCCGCGTCGGCCGATCCGCCGCCAACGCCGGATGCCACCGGCAGGCTCTTGTCGAGCACCAGCGCGGCGCCGTCGCTCACTCTCGCGGCGCCCTGCAGCGCACGAGCGGCGCGAAGGACGAGGTTGTCCCTCTCCCCGGCCAGCTCGGCCGCGAAGGGCCCCGTCACCTGCAGCGAGAGTTCGTCCGCCCGATCGCCCGTCAGCCGGTCGCCGTCGGTGCAGAAGGCGAAGATGGTCTCGATCGAATGGCGCCCGTCGGGCAGGCGTCCTCTGACGTGGAGCGCGAGATTGAGCTTCGCCGGCGCTATTTCGTGCGCCGCGCTCAAGGCGCCGCGTTGCCCGCCGTGAGGCCGGAGGCGAGCTTCGCCTTCACCCGGGCCGCGACATCGTCCTCGGCCGTGACCAGCGCGGCATTCCACGCGAACCGCGCTTCATAGCGGCGACCCGACTTGTACAGCGCATCGCCGAGATGCTCCTGGATCTCCGCCTGGTCGGGATCCTTTTCAGCTGCGTCCTGGAGAGTCTCGATCGCCTCGGCGGTCTTCCCACGCTTGAACTCGGCCCAGCCAAGCGAATCGGTGATCGACGGATCGTCGGGAGCGAGCTCGCTCGCTTTGCGGATCATCGCCTCGGCCGAGTCCATGTCCTCGCCGCGCTCGAGCATTGCATAGCCGAGGAAATTGAGTAGCAGCGGCTGGTCCGGAGAGGTCACGAGCGCCTGCTGCAACACCGCCTTCGCCTCGGGCCAGCGATTCGCTTCCTTGAGCGCATTCGCCTGGAGCAGCATCGTCGACCACAGGTCCGCCTTCAGACCCTGCGCATTGGCGAGCGCGACCGAGCGGCCGAATGCATCCGCCGCTTCGGCGTAGCGGCCCATCGCCTCGAGGACGTCGCCGAGCCGCGAATAATCGTCCGTTCCCGCGCCGGAGCTTTTCGCCGCCGCCGCTGCGATCGCATAAGCGTCGTCCAGCCGCTTCTCGCTGGCCAGGATTCGGACTTGCACGTCGCGAACCTGGGAGATCAGCGGATCGTTCTGGGGGACGGTCGAAAGCAGCGCGAGCGCTTCGTTGCTGCGGTCGGACGCATCGAGCAGGAGGGCGAGCAGCGCGGTCGCACCAGTGTTCTGCGGATCGGCATAGCGTGCAACCTGGACGAGCCCGACCGGAGGCTCGGCGCGCGGCTGCCGTGCCACCTCGCCGGCGAGCGCGGTGAACACCGAGCTCAGCGCCTTGGCGCCCGTGTCGATCAGCTCGCCGCTTTGCTTGCCGGCGAGAATGCGTTGCCGGGCAGCGGCGGAATCGCTGCTGATCCCGTCGATCATCGCAAGTGCGCCCTGCTTGTCACCGGCGGCGAGGAAGCCGTCGGCAAGCGCAAGCCTTACTCGCGTCTCGCGTCCTCCAGCGACTCCGATCGCTCGCCGCGCAAACGGTTCCGCATCGGCGGTTCGGCGGAATTTCAGGAGGATGAAGGCCTGCTCTTCGTCGCGGAGCGGGCCGACAAGGCTGTTCGCGGGAATCTGGCTGATGCTTGCAATTGCGTTGGCCTGATCGCCGCGCTCGGCCGAATCCCAAGCTTTGAGCAGTGGCGCGAGGAAGGTGAGGTCGCCATTGGTTCCACCGGCCGAAAGCCACGGCAGCGCCCGGTCGAGACGATTCTGCTTCACCTCTTGCGTGACCAGCAGCAGGCGAGCGTAGGTCGACAGCTTTGCCGGCGGGATCTTCCCGGCGATTGAAAGCGCCAGGTCCATCTGGCCCGAGCCGATTGCTTCGGTCAGCGCCTGCTGCGCAAACTGCACTTCTCCGGGCTCCGCGTCGGCGAGCGTCGCCAGCAGCACCGCCGCGCGTGCATGCTCGCCGTTGATCGCCGCGGCGCGCGCCTGGACGTAGGTCAGCGCAGGATCGCCGGTCGAAAGCCGAGCCGCGGCGGCCGGAGCGGGAGTGGTGACGAGCAGCGCCAGCGCCGCGCCCGCAAGGAGCTTACATGTTCGGGTAATTCGGGCCTCCGCCGCCTTCGGGTGTGACCCAGTTGATGTTCTGGGTCGGGTCCTTGATGTCGCACGTCTTGCAGTGGACGCAATTCTGGGCGTTGATCTGGAGCCTCGGTTCACCATTTCCGCCATCGACAAATTCATAGACTCCCGCCGGGCAATAGCGTTGCTCGGGGCCCGCATAGACCGGCAAGTTGATCGCGGTCGGTATGTCCGCGTCCTTGAGCGTCAGATGAACCGGCTGGTCTTCCTCGTGGTTGGTGTTCGAAACGAACACGGATGACAACCTGTCGAAGGTCAAGATGCCGTCGGGCTTGGGATAGTCGATCGTGCGCACCTGCCCTTTTTGGCGAAGCGTCGCATAATCGGGGCGAAGCTTCAGCGTCCACGGGACGCCGATGCCCAGCTGATTGAGCCACATGTCGAGCCCGGCATAGAGCGTGCCCACCGCGCCGCCCCAGTGCGCGACCGCCGGCTGGGCGTTGCGCACCTTCTTGAGCTCTTTCGCGACCCAGCTTTTGTCGAGAGCGGCCGGATAGCTGTCGAGCACGTCGCCCGAACGGTCGGCGGCTATCGCGTCGAACGCCGACTCGGCAGCGAGCATCGCCGACTTCATCGCCGTGTGCGTGCCCTTGATCCGCGGCACGTTCACGAAGCCCGCCGAGCAGCCGATCAGCGCACCGCCGGGGAACACCAGCCTGGGGATCGCCTGGTAGCCGCCTTCGTTGATCGCCCGCGCACCATAGGACACGCGCCGGCCGCCCTCGATCTCGGCGCGGATCGCCGGATGCGTCTTCCACCGCTGCATTTCCTCGAACGGCGACAGATAGGGGTTCTGATAGTCGAGCGAGACGACGAAGCCGAGCGCGACCTGGTTGTTCTCCTGATGATAGAGGAAGCCGCCGCCCCACGCGTCCTGGAGCGGCCAGCCCTGCGTGTGGATCACTCGGCCAGGCTTATGCCTTTCCGCAGGAATGTCCCATAATTCCTTGATTCCAAGGCCGTAAACCTGCGGTCCGCTTTCGTCGCGCAGATCGAACAGCTCGGTCAGTCTTTTGGTTAAATGCCCGCGCGCGCCTTCTGCGAAGAAGGTGTAGCGCGCGTGGAGCTCCATGCCAGGCTGGTAGTCGGCACGGCGGGAGCCATCGCGCGCGATGCCGAAATCCCCCGTCGCGACGCCTTTGACCGACGCATCCTCGTTGAAGAGGATTTCCGCGGCCGGAAAGCCGGGAAAAATCTCGACGCCCAACTCCTCCGCCTGCCCCGCGAGCCACCGGCAAAAATTGCCGAGGCTCAGCGTGTAGGTGCCGCGGTTGTTCATGAACGGCGGCATCAGGACGTGCGGGAATTCCCACTTCTTCGCAGAGGTCAGGAGCCAATGGTGGTTCTCGCTCACCGGCACGGTCAGCGGCGAGCCCTTGTTCTTCCAGTCGGGGATCAGCTCGTTGAGCGCGATCGGGTCGATCACCGCGCCGGAGAGGATGTGCGCCCCGACCTCGCTGCCCTTTTCGAGGATGCAGACCGAAAGCTCGCGTCCCGCCGCGTTGGCCAGCTGCTTGAGGCGGATCGCGGCGCTCAGGCCCGCTGGGCCCGCACCGACGATCACCACGTCATATTGCATGGATTCGCGTTCGCTCATGTCCTCTCGTCGCGTCCTCCACACAATTCGACTCATCTGCCCTGCCAATTCCTTGACGCCGGCGTCAATGGCAGGCGAGGAAACAGGCGTGGGCGGGGAAGTGGAAACCATCGGCATTGCCGAGGCGCGCAGCGCGCTGGCCTGGTGGCTCGACGCAGGCGTCGATGCCGCCATCCAGGAGCAGCCGCGCAATTGGCTGAAGACTCCGGCGCCGGAGAAGCCCGCGCCCGCGCAGCCGCTTCCCGAACCTAACGTCACACAGCCGAGCCATGAAACGCTCGGCGAGCTTCAGGAATGGCTGGCGACCAGCGCGCATCTGCCGCTCGCCTCCGCTACGGCGAGACGGATCCTGCCGCACGGCCCGGAGAATGCGGCGGTCATGCTGCTGTGCGACGTGCCCGTGCTCGAAGATTACACTGCGCGGCGGCCGATCGGCGGCGAGGCGTGGGAGCTGGCACAGCGAATGCTCGCCGCGATCGGAATCGCTCCGGAGCAGGCCTATTGCGCGTCGCTGTCGCCGATCCATGCGCCGGGCATGCGATTGACCGGCCGCGATCGCGAGGATTGTGCGGCAATCGCGCGCCGCCACGTCCGCCTCGCCGCTCCGCATCGGCTACTGCTGCTTGGCGACGGCCCATCGCAGGCGCTTCTCGGAAAGCCGCTCGCCCAGGCGCGCGGCCACGTCCACAAGATCGAAGGCGTCCGCGCGGTCGCGACCTTCCATCCACGCAGCCTGATTAATCACCCCTCAAACAAGTCGCTGGCATGGAAGGACTTGTTGCTTCTGATGGAGGACGAATCTTGAAGCTGGGTCCGCTTGCGCTGGGAACACTGGTTTGCGCGACGTCGCTCGCCGCTCAGCCGGCCCGCGATCCGCTGGCGCCGCTGCCGACGGCGCCACCTCCCGCAAAAAGCGCGCAGCCGCAGGGTTTGATGGTCGTCACTCAGGTCCCGATGCAGCCCGCGCCGGCCGCCACGCCGGTCGTTGTGCCCAAGGACTGGCGCGGGGTTTTCGATGCCATCGACGCCGGCAACTGGGCATCGGCGCAAGCCGGCATTGCCGCGCTTCCGCCGAGCGTTCTCACCCCGGTGGCGACCGCCGAGCTCTACACCGCGAAAGGTTCGCCCGTAGTCGATCTTGCTTCGATCCAGGCGCTGATCGCCCAGGCGCCCGACCTTCCCGAGGCAAACCAGCTCGCCTTGATGGCGATGAAACGCGGCGCGACGACGCCGCCGCTGGTGATCGCCGAAAGGCCGACCTACGTGCTCGGTTCGGCGCCGGTCCGCTACCGGGCGAAGCCGGTCCAGGGCGAACCGGAAGCGGACGACCTGCGGAGCCAGCTCAATTCCTACGTCAAAGCCGACGATGCGGCCGGGGCTGAAGCCCTGCTCGTGACGCGGGGCGCGGGCCTCTCGGCGGAAGCGCGCGCGGAGGCCGCGACCCGCGTTGCCTTCATTTATTATGTCCTCGGGCTCGACATGGATGCGCGACGCGTCGCCGACACCTGGCGTCAGGGTGCAACCGGCGATTGGGGCGCGCAGGCGGCCTGGGTCTCGGCCCTCGCTTCGTGGCGACTGGGCGATTACAATTCGGCTTCGGCGACTTTCCAGCAGGCGGCGCAATATGGCGACCAGCGGGAGCTTCGCGACGGCTGCTATTACTGGGCCGCCCGCGCCGAGCAGGCCGCGGGGCGGCCGGCTTCGGTGGAACGGCTGCTGCGCTTTGCTGCCACCGCTCCCGAAGGCCCGGAAAGCTTCTACGGGCTCCTCGCGCGCGAGACGCTCGGCATGCCCACCAAGCTCGGCGCCGATCCGCTCACTCCGACCAACGCCCAGATCAGCCAATATCCCAATGTCCAGCGGGCAATCGAGCTCGCGAAGATCGGCGAGCCGGCACTTGCCGAACAAATGCTCCGCCACCAGGCGCTGATCGGAGCTCCATCCGAACATCACGCGCTGATCGATCTCGCGAGGCGACTGGATCTGCCGGCGGCGCAGCTGTGGCTGGCCAAATACGGGCAATATGGAGCGCGCGCGGATGCGACCGATCGCTATCCCAATCCGAGTTGGACTCCAGTCAACGGCTGGCGCGTCGATCCAGCGCTCGCTTTCGGCCACATCGTCCAGGAATCCGCCTTTCGCCGCACCGCCGTCAGCACCGCCGGCGCTGTTGGCCTGATGCAGGTCCTTCCGATCACCGCTCAGCAGATGTCGGAGGCGACCGGCGTCCCCTACACCAGAGCGAACCTTACCGACCCGCGCTACAATCTCGCATTCGGGCAGAGCTTCATCGAGCAGATGCGGAGCAGTTCCTCGACGGCGGGGCAGCTGCCGCGGGTCATCGCCTCGTACAATGCGGGACCGCTTCCGGTCGCGAGATGGGCGAGCATTAACGACAAGGGCGATCCGCTGCTGTGGATCGAGTCCATCCCTTATTGGGAGACTCGCTACTATGTCCCCGCCGTGCTCCGCAATATGTGGGTCTACCAGGGCCTCAATGATGAGGACACGACGACCTTGAAGGCCATGGCCGAGCACCGCTGGCCCTCCTTCCCGACGAGCATGACCAAGCTCTCGAGATAGGCCGACCGGCCGCGCGCTCGCGGTCATTCGTTCTTGTTATGTTCTCACCGGGCCGCTAGAATGCTTGGATGCCCTTCGAGTCGAGCCACGGACGCGGGGCGACCCGCAACGCCACGCCCACGCGCTTCAACCTCAAGGAAAGGGTCGAGGACGGCGA
>Ga0157371_10003586_pt1 | contig 13990 bp, 16 predicted proteins | sample C45metaG_FD_113462 | JGI IMG/M metagenome (GOLD analysis project Ga0157371, IMG submission 113462) | Corn rhizosphere microbial communities from Kellogg Biological Station, Michigan, USA - C4-5 metaG | ecosystem: Host-associated > Plants > Roots > Rhizosphere > Soil | place: USA: Michigan...
ATGTTCGATTCCTTGACGTCATGGTTGGGGCGGGCGCCGGCCACAGTCGTGGCCCGCGCTGGAAGGACGGATCTGCAGGGTCACCGGCTGCGGCAGCGCGGCAGCATCGGCGCCCAGCCGCAGGGCCTGCATCGCCTGCAGAAGGCGCGCATCGCGGCGTGTGCTGCCGCTGCCGGCAAGCAGTTCGGGCTCCTGCACCTGGCCGTCGTTGGCGATGCGGAAGCGCAGCGTCGCCGCATAGGCGCCGGGCACAAGGTCGGGGTCCCCACAGAAAGCGGTGCGCAGCCGTTGCTGCAGGTCGCCGAAGCGGCGACGCTGCTCCAGGTCGGCGGCCACGTCGGTCTGGGAGGATCCGGTGACCGCGTGTGCACCGCGGCGCAGCACCACGCGTTGTGCACCGATCAGCTCGGCCTCGACACCCGTGTCCTGCAGCACCACCTGCAACGCCTGCAGCGGCGGCAGGCTGGCATGCAGCGGATGGCTGCTGCGGCCGGTACCGAGATCGCCGGGATACATCACCGACCACCCGCTGACGACACTGAAGCGCTCGACCGCCTGTTCCAGCGGTTGCGCGGGAATGTCATAGGATCGGATGTCGTCCTGTGCGGCAGCAGCGAAGGCGAACAGCAACCCGGCGGCGGCGGCCACCCTCCAACGTCTGATCGCATGCTGTCCATTCAGCCCCCTGACGTAGAACACATGACCCTCGGCAGCGACATCAGCTGCAGCGGCGGAGCGCGGCGCGACCAGGTGGGTCGACCTGCACACGGCCGGCAAGCGGGTCACACCGTAGCGGCGTCACGTGTCATTGCGATGACGGCGGCGCGCAGGGGACGCGCCGGGCCAGTTCAGACCGGCAGTTCAGTGGTCTGCTTGATCCGCTGCATGGGGATTTCGGTCTTGGTGTTCTGCACACCGGCGATCCGGTTCAGGTGCTGGATCTGGAACTGCCGGTACGCGTCGAGGTCGGCCACTGCCACCCGCAGCAGGAAGTCACAGTCGCCAGCCATCAGATGGCATTCAAGCACTTCCGGAAAGGACTTGATGCTGTTGATGAAGTGATTGGTGGTGTCTTCGTCCTGGCCGCGCAGCCAGACACGCACGAACACGGTGAACCCTCGTCCGATCCTGGCCGCATTCAGCAGGGCCACGTAGCGATCGATGTAGCCGCCCTCTTCCAGCAGGCGAACCCGGCGCAGGCAGGCCGACGGCGAGAGCCCCACCTGGCGGGACAGCTCCAGGTTCTGCAGGCGACCGTCGCGCTGCAGGGCGTCAAGGATGCGACGATCCAGGTTGTCGAGCTGGTACTGCATGGAATTCCACTCCCTGACCGGATCACCGCATGATATTGCACAATCCACCGAACCAATGGCATCAACGCAACCCGATTTCGTGATCGGATCGTTAGCATGGGTCACCCCCACTCGTTGTTGATCCATGGACGCCCGGACCACCCTGCCCCTGCCTAATCCCTCCTGCGACACCGCACCACGCGCCGAGTTCCTGCGCGGCCTGCGCGCCGCCGTACCGGTGATGATCGGCTTCATTCCCTTTGCCCTGGTGCTCGGCGCCCAGGCCGCGCAGAAAGGTCTGTCGGCGCTGGAAGTGCCGCTGATGACCGGTCTCAACTTCGCTGGCGGGTCTGAATTCGCCGCGGTCGAACTGTGGACCTCGCCGCCGCACATCGCGCTGATCGTGGCGATCACCGCGCTGGTCAACAGCCGCCACCTGTTGTTGGGCGCCAGCCTGGCACCGTTGCTGCAGCACCTGCCGCGCCGTCGTGTGCTGCCGGCGCTGTTTTTCATGTGCGATGAGAGCTGGGCTCTGGGCGTGGCCGATGCGCGTCGTCGCGCACTGGGCTTCAGCCTGTCCTACTACCTCGGCGTGTCGGCCGGCCTGTACACCGTGTGGGTGCTGTGCACCGCGCTGGGCGCGATCATCGGCCCGCTGCTCGGCGACATCCATGCCTACGGATTCGACATGGCCTTCCCCGCCGTGTTCCTGGTGCTGCTGCGTGGCATGTGGCAAGGCATGCGCGCCGCCCGGCCATGGCTGGTCAGCCTGGTGGTGGCAGCGGGCACCTACCTGCTGGTGCCCGGCGCCTGGTACGTGGCCAGCGGCGCGCTGGCCGGTCTCGCCGCCGCCTGGCTGCTGGCGGAGGACGCGGCATGATCTTCAACGGCCTGATCCACTGGACCTCGGTGCTGGCCATCATCCTGATGGCCGCCGCCACCTATCTCACCCGCATCGTTGGCTTTCTCGCGCTGCGCAACCGCACCCTGAGCAAGCGCGCGGTAACGGTGATGGAAGCCGCCCCGGGCTGCGTGCTGATCTCGGTGATCGCCCCGGACTTCGTGGCCGACAAGCCTGCCGATCTGGCCGCGCTGGCCATCACGTTGCTGGCGGCCACGCGGCTGTCGATGCTGCCGACGGTGCTGATCGGCGTGGTATCGGCGGGTGTGCTGCGGTATGTGATGGGCTGAGCAGGATTTCCGGTAAAGCCGAGCCCACGTCCGGCGTTACAGACCATCGATACCTGCCCCTGCGACACCCAGTCGCAGGCCCCTCCCGGCACACGCTTGACCTATATCAATCCGTCCACCGCCACGGGCGCGTATCTCTATGCAGAAACCCAACACGCCGGCGTCACCGGCATCCAAAGGACCTGCGATGAGCTACACCCCCGACAACGCCCAGCTGCTCAACGCCATGCAGAACGTCATGGTGATCTCCACCACCGACCTGCAGGGCAACATCACCTATGCCAATGACCTGTTCTGCACGCTCACCGGGTTCGCGCGCGAAGAACTGATCGGCCAGCCGCACAGCATCGTCCGCCATCCGGACGTGCCCAAGGCCGTCTACAAGGACATGTGGGACACCATCAAGGCCGGCAAGACCTGGACCGGCATCGTGCCGAACCTGGCCAAGGGCGGCGTGCTCTACGTGGTCGACACCACCGTGCAGCCGCTGTTCGATGCAGAGGGCAACATCACCTCGTACATCAGCATCCGCCGCGTGGTGAACGACCTGATGCAGAACTACGACCTGGTCGAGTTCAGCAAGGAAAAGTTCGACGACGTCTACGAGGCGGCGTGAACGCCATCCCCACATGCACGCCCATCAGCCGGCTGCTGGTGGGTTTTGCCTCCGAGTCGGGCAACGCCCGCGCCCTGGCCCAGCGCCTGGGCGCGGACCCGGACCTGCAGCCGCATGGGCCGCAGGTCCTGCCGTTCAATGACATCGATGTGGCCAGCCTCGGCCAGGGCGATGTGCTGCTGGCCATCTCCAGCTCGTTCGGCGACGGCGAGCCGCCCGCCAATGGCGAGCGCTTCTTCGAATCGCTGCGCCAGGCGCCCGCCCTGCCCGGGCTGCGCTACGCGGTGTTCGGCCTGGGGGATACCGGCTACCCCAGCTTCTGCGGTTTCACCAAGGCGCTGGATGCAGCGCTGAGCGAGCGTCAGGCGCAGCCACTGCTGCACCGTGTCGATGCAGACCTCGGCTACGAGCAGTTTTTCCAGCAGTGGCGGCCGGTGCTGGGCCAGGTGCTGGAGGGTGATGCGGCTGCAGGCCAGGATCTGCGCCTGCAGGTGACGGCCTATGGCGAAGACAATGCGTTCAACGCCCGCATCGTCGAGCGGCGGCGCCTGAACCGCAGTGACCCTGCGGCCTGGCACCTGCAGCTGGACATCGCCGGCAGCGGCATGGTCTACCGGGCCGGCGACACCCTGCATCTGGTTCCGGAAAACGATCCGGCATTGCTGCAGGCACTGGCCACCTGGTTGGGTGATTCCAGCGCCGTGACGCCCTGCGCGATCGCGAGCTGCGCCTGCTCAGCAAGGGCGTGCTGCGCGAGCTGGCAAAGCTGGGCGGCAGCGACGTACTGAAGGGCCTGCTGAAGGTCAGCCAGAAGCGTGAACTGGACGCCTACCTGCATGGCCTGGACCTGCTGGACGTGCTGCAGGACCACGCCACCCCGGACAGCGTGCCGCTGGCCCGCCTGCGCGACATCCTGTCACCACGCCTGCCCCGTGCCTATTCCATCGCCTCGCATCCGCACGTTGATCAGCTGAGCCTGTGCGTGCGCGAAGTGCGCTACACCCTGCGTGGCCGCGAACGCTTCGGCACCGCCACCGGCAGCCTGCTGCACGGCGGCGACACTGCACGCGTGTACTGCCGCTCCAATCCGGGCTTCCACCTGCCCGACCGCGGCAACGCGCCCCTGCTGCTGGTCGGCACCGGTACCGGCATCGCGCCGCTGATGGGCCTGATGCAGGAACTGCAGGCAACCGGCGATACACGCGAGGTCCATCTGGTGTTCGGCGAGAAGCGCCGCGAGCACGACTTCCTGTACCGCGAGCAGCTGCATGACTGGCAGGCGCGTGGCGTACTGGCTGGCCTGCACACCGCGTTCTCGCGCGATGCTGCGCAGAAGGTCTACGTGCAGCATGTGCTGCAGCAGCAGGCCGCGCAGATGCAGGATGTGCTGGCCCGTGGCGGCCACATCTACCTGTGTGGCAACAAGGGCCACCTGGAAGGCGCGGTGCGCGAAGCCATCGACGCGATCGGCGGTGACGGCCATTGGGACGCCCTGCGCGGCGAGGGCCGCACCCACTGCGAGCTGTATTGAGGGGAGCCTCCCCCGCGGGCGCGGCCGGCTGCTCTCTGCCGGCCAGCGGCCGGCACTACCGCCACGCGTCAATCGCCGATGATGCGCCCATCAACCACGCGCGCAACCTGCTGGCCGAACACCGCTACATCCTGCGGATCGTGGCTGATCAGCAGCAGCGGAATACCGGTTTCATCCAGCACGGTTTCCAGCTCCTGGCGCAGGTGCTGGCGCAGGTCGTGATCGAGCGCTGCAAACGGCTCGTCCAGCAGCAGCGCCTGCGGCCGCGTCACCAGCGCCCGCGCCAACGCCGTTCGCTGGCGCTGGCCACCGGATACCTGCGACGGCAGTAGTTCGGCCACATGCTCGATGCGGAATGCCTGCAGCCACTGCTCCACCGCGTCGATGCGGGTACCGCGCCGCGGATTCAACCAGCCGCGCTCAAGCCCGAAGGCGACGTTCTGGCGCACGCTCAGGTGCGGAAACAGCGCGTAGTCCTGGAACACATATCCCAGGCGACGACGCTGCGGCGGCAGATCAACTCCCGCTCCCGCATCGAACAGCGCCTGCCCGTGCAGGCGCACGTGTCCGTGCTCCGGGCGCAGCAGGCCGGCCACCGCTTTCAGCGTCAGGCTCTTGCCGGCGCCCGAGGGCCCGAACAGCACCACCTGCCGCTGCGTGCACTGAAGTGCCACGTCCAGTTCGAAGGTCTGTCCGGACGCCTGCAATCGCCGCTTTACCTGCAGGTCAAGCCACATCGCGCAGCTCCCGGCGGCGCACGCCCACCAGCCGTGCGGCCAGCAGCAGGATCACGATGCATACCACCGACGTCAGGATCACCAGCGCATTGGCCTTGCCGTCCTGCCCGGCCTGCACGGCTTCATAGATGGCGATCGACAAGGTCTGCGTACGGCCAGGAATGCTGCCGGCCACCATCAGCGTGGCGCCGAACTCACCCATCGCCCGTGCGAACGCCAGCAGCAGGCCAGCCAGAATCCCGCGCCATGCCAGCGGCAGGGTAATGCGGAAGAACACCGCGGCTTCGGACACGCCCAGCGTGCGCGCGGCCTGCTCCAACTGACCATCCACTTCTTCGAATGCGGCGCGTGCCGGCTTGAACACCAGCGGCAGTGACGCTACCGCGGCAGCGATCACCGCCGCCTGCCAGGTAAATACCAGGTTGACACCGAACCAGGACTGCAGCCAGGCACCGATCGGGCCATTGCGCCCGATCAGCACCAGCAGGTAGTAACCCAGCACCGTCGGCGGCAGCACCATCGGCAGGGTCAGTATCGAATCCAGCAGTTCCCGACCGGGAAAGCGCCGTCGCGCCAGCAGCGCGCCAAGTGCCACGCCTGCTACGAGATTGATCGCGGTGGCCCAGCCGGCCACCTTCAACGACAATCCCAGTGCGCTCCAGTCCAGGTCCATCCGTCAGGGCTTGCCGAACCCGTGCTTCTGCAGGATCGCCTGGCCCTGCGCCGAACGCACGAACGCCGCGAAGCGCCTGGCCTCCACTGGCTGCGTGCTGGCCTGCACCACTGCGAGCGGATAGGCAATCCGTCCGGCAACCGGAACCTCGAACGCGCGCCGCACGCGATCGGGCATTGCCTGCGCGTCGGTGGCGTAGACAAAGCCCGCATCCACCTCGCCCCGCGCCACGTAATCCAGCGACTGCCGCACGTTCTGCGTACTGATCACCTTGCCCTGCACGGCCGGCCACAGCTTTGCGGCCTGCAGCGCACCCTGCGCGTAGCGGCCCACCGGCACGCTGTCCGGGTTGCCCAGTGCAATGCGCTGCACCCCGGCACCCGCCAGATCGGCCAGTGCGCGCGGCGGCGCCTTCGCCTGCGGCGGCACCACCACCCACAGCGCATTCACTGCGAAGACCGCACGCGTACCCGCTGCCAGCAGCTTCTGCTGCGCAGCCTGGTCCATCGTTGTTTCATCGGCCGAGGCGAACACATCCACCGGTGCGCCCCGCGCGATCTGCTGCAGCAGCACGCCGGACGCAGCAAAATTGAAGTCGACCTTGCTGCCCGGGTTCGCCTTCTCATAGGCAGCGCCCAGCTCGCGGAAACTCTCGGTCAGGCTGGATGCCGCCGACACGGTAAGGTTGCCAGCCCACGCAGGCAGCGTGAACAGCAGACCCAGAAACACCATTGCGCATCGCTTCATCGTCGGCTCCCTGGTCAGGCTCAATCGGGGTCGTTCTCATCGGCCACGGCCAGCGCCGCCAGCCGATCGGGTTGCAACAGCAGGATCTCGCGCTGCTTCACCGCAATCACGCCGTCATCGCTCAGCCGCCGCAGCACACGACTGGCCGTCTCCGGTGCCATCCGCAGATAGTTGGCGATCTCGGTGCGGGCCATGGTCAGGTTGAAACGGGTCGCGGAAAAACCACGCCGTGCATAACGGGCCGACATGTCCAGCAGGAACGCGGCCATCCGCTCTTCGGTGCGGTGGTTGGCCGCCAGCGTGGCAGCCTTGCCGATCTCCGCACTGAGCAGGCTGAACAGCTTTGCCTGCAGCCCCGGCATGCGGGTGGCCAGCAGGCTCAGCTTGGGGAACGAGATACGGCACAGGTGCACCGTATCCAGAGCCACCGCATTGCAGGGGAAGCGCGAGCCATGAATCGCGTTGAGCCCGATCACCTCGCCCGGCAGCGCAAAGCCCAGCACCTGCTCGTTGCCCTGGCTGTCATCGACGAAGGTCTTGACCATGCCTGCGCGCACCGCCGCGATGGAATCGAAAGCCTCTCCCGCGCGGAAAATGTAGTCGCCCGCATGGAACGGCCCTACATGGTCAACCAGCACATGCAGCTCGCCCAGCGCCGTCTTGTCATAGCCCTGCGACATGCACGCATCGGAGAAGGCACAGGTGCTGCAGAAATGCAGCGCATCGCCATCATCGGCGGCGGCGGGATTCGGCGTGGTGCGGCCGGGTCTGGCCTGGGAAGGCGGAGTCGAAGACATCGGGACAGCACTCAAGCGATGGCGGCCGCCGGCCGGAAGCATGCGGCCATCATACGCCACAGCAACCGCCCTTCCTCGGCCAGGCGAAGCACGCGGCCGTCCCAGCGCGCCCAGCCACGCGCGAGCAGCGGTGCGAGTGCGGGCAGGGTCTCGGCGAAGCATTCATCGAACGGAACATCATTGCGCCACTCGAAGGCGGCAGCATCCAGCGCATGGTCGCAGGCGATGCTCTGCGCGACCTCGGCAGCCAGGCGTTCCCCCTCGGACAGGATCAGGCCCGCGGCAACGCCCACATGCCCCGCCTGCAGGCGGGCCTGCCAGCACTCAAGGTCATCCTCCGTCCGGTAGAACACCTCACCGATCTGGCTGCACGCCGCCAGGCCGATGCCGATGAAATCGCTGCGATCGCGGCGCGGCACGCCGGCCAGATCGCAATGACGCTGACCGTCACCCGGGCCGTTCGGATCCGGCAGGTCGCCGCGCTGATGATGGTCGCCACCGATACCCACATAGCCCGCCTCGCGCAGCAATCGCCACGCCTGCAGCCAGCGTTCCGATGAGGGATGCTCAGGCAGCGCGCATGGCGCCGGCAGCAGCACGCGCTCGGGCGCATCTGCCAGCACAGCCTGCAATCGCCCGATGAATCCCGTATCCTCCGCCGCAGGCACCCGCAACTGGTAGTAGCGCGCGGTAAAGCCCGCGTCGCGCGCCTGCGCCAGCACTGCCGGGCCAGGTGCATCGGCTCGATCGATCACGTTCAGCCGGGTGCAGCCCACCGCGCGCAGTTCTGCCGGCGCCACGGCACTGCCGGCATCCAGCCGCACCTCCACCTGCGGCCGGGCCACGGTGCGCAGGTGCCGCGGCACTGCATCCAGCAACTGCCCCAGCAGCGACGGCGGCAGTGCTTCGGCAAGGCCCAGCTGCAGCACCATCGCCACCACCTCACGGTCCTCGGCCAGAGCATCAGCCTGCAGGCGCAACGCGGCCAGCAACGTGTCCAGATAGCGTTCGGCCGGCACGTCGCGGCCCATGCGGCCGGTCTGGAAACCTAGCGTCAGCCCACGCGGAATCAGGTGCTCGTTGCTGGCGCGCACGGCGGCACGCCAGCCGCTTTCACCGAAGCCGGCACTGAACTGGTCGGGCGGCGGAAACAGCACGTGGCGGGGTTGCCGCAGCAATGCCGCCTGCAGCGCCGTGTTCTCGCTCGCATCAACATGGAAGCTCATGGCGGTCATCCTCGCGCGTTCCTCTTCGCTCAGCCCTGATCGAAATCAAGCGTGACGCATTGCGTTGCTGGTGCCGGCCAGCGGCCGGCACTACCGTTCAGGTGCCGCGCGCCCGATCCGCAGCAGCCGCATCGATCGCCTCCGGCAGGTCGGTCTCGCGATCGATCTGCGGGAAGTGTCGACGCTCCATCCGGCGGATGGCGAAGTGCATCCACGCCAGCGCGGCGGACACCACCACGAACAGCAGCATGAAACAGCTGCTCCAGATACCCAGCGCATCGTTCAACGCACCGAACACGATCGGCAGGATGAAGCCACCCAAGCCACCGATCATGCCCACCACGCCACCCACCGCCCCCACGTGCCTGGGGTAATACACCGGGATGTGCTTGTAGACCGCAGCCTTGCCCAGCGACATGAAGAAGCCCAGCACGAACACCAGCACGGTGAACATCACCACGCCAATGGCCAGGTGGAAGTGGATCGGACCATGGATGCCCTTCACCACGTACTCGGTATCCGGATAGGCCAGCAGGAACGTACAGATGGCCGACACACCGAAGGTCCAGTACATCACCCGGCGCGCCCCCATCCGGTCCGACATCCAGCCGCCCACCACGCGGAACAGGCTGGCCGGGATCGAATAGCACGCGGCCAGCATGCCGGCGGTGCCGACGTCCATGCCGTACGCGCCCACCAAGTAATGCGGCAGCCACAGCGCCAGTGCCACGAAGCCACCGAACACGAAGAAGTAATACAACGAGAACCGCCATACCTGCAGATTCTTCAACGGTGCCATCTGCTCGGCGAACGGCACCGGCTTCACCCCATCACGGCGGCGCTGCTCCAGCGACGGGTCTTCCTTGCTGAACAGGAAAAACAGCACCGCCGTGATCGCCAGTGCCACTGCCCACACTTTGGCCACCATCATCCAGCCCGCCGCCACCATCACCATCGGCGCCAGCAGCTTGGTGACCGCCGCACCGATGTTGCCGGCACCGAAGATACCCAGCGCCGTGCCCTGCTTGCTGGCCGGGAAGAACTTGGACACGTAGGCCACGCCCACCGAGAAATTGCCACCGGCGATGCCCACGCACAGCGCGGCGAACAGGAACTGCGGGTAGGTGTGCGCGTAGGTCAGCATCCACGTGGCGACCGCGCCACACAGCATCACCAAGGCCATGACCTTGCGGCCACCGAACTGGTCGGACCAGATGCCCAGGAACACGCGGCTGACCGACCCGGTCAGCACTGGGGTGGCGATCAACAGGCCGAACTGGGTGTCGGTCAGGCCCAGCTGCTCGCTGATCTGGATACCGATGATGGAAAAGATCATCCACACCGCAAAGCACACGGTGAACGCGAACGTGCTCAGCCACAGCGCACGCTGCTGCTGCCCGGCACTGGCGGGGGCAAGGGCCTGGTTCATGCAACCTCCTTCCTCAAGAGTGGGTCAGCCGATTTCGGCTTCGGCTTCGATCTCATCCAGCCCGCGTACCGGGTAGCGCTCCTGCAGCTGCAGCAGGTAGGCCTGCACTTCGCGTTGGCGCACCTGCAGTTCCAGGTAGTCACGGATCTGCGGCAGCACTGCGTCGAACGGCAGCGGCTGCCCTTCCTCGCGCCCATCGATGCTGACCACGTGGTAGCCCCAGCGTGATTCCACCGGGAAGCCGGCCAGGCCCTCGCGAAGGCGGAACACCTGGCGATCGAACTCAGGTGTGGTCTGCCCACGCTGCAGCCAACCCAGGTCACCGCCCTCGCTGCTGGACGGGCAACGCGAATGGCGCAGGGCGAAGTCGGCGAACAGGTGCGGCGCTTCCTTCAGTTCATTGGCCAGACGTTCGCCCTCGGTACGCGCCTCCAAGCGCCCAGCCACATCATCGGCCGGCGCTGCCAGCAGGATATGGCGCAGGCGCACGCGGTCCGGCGAGCGGAATCGCTCCGGGTTCTGTTCGAAATAGCGTTGGCAGTCCTCGTCGGTCGGCACCCGGTCTTCAATCGCGTCTTCCAGCAGTTGCTGGATCAGCACCTCCTCATCGCTGACCCGGCCGCCGGCTGGCGCCAGCAGGCCCAGGCGCTGTGCTTCCAATCGCAGCAGTTCACGCACCACCAGTGCGCGTGCCGCCTCGGCACGCGACTGTTCCGGGCGCAGCGCCCGATGGTGCTGCATCTCGCGAGCGATGTCGGCCTCGCTGATCGCCGTGTCCTCCACGAACAACCGGCACGGTGCCGGTTGCCCAAGCGAGCGCGGCCCCTGCTCTGCCCCGTCATGCTGGTGCTGGTGGGCCTCGGCCGGAACAGGCTGGGTGGAATCGATCACGGTGATCGGCAGGAACTTCGGCAGGCTGCCCATGGCTTACTCCCGCGGCCCGTAACGCAGCGCCGCCTGGCGACGGCGCACCACCTGGTATGGCCGCCACAGATAGCTGACCGGAATGCTCCAGACGTGCACCAGACGGGTGAACGGCGCGATCAGGAACAGGGTCAGGCCCAGGAAGATGTGCATCTTGTACACCCAGCTGACGCCCTCGATGTAGTCGGCGGCACCGGCACGGAAGGTCACGATGTGCTGCGCCCACTCGGCCAGCTGCACCATTACCCCACCGTCCAGATGTCCGGCCGACACCCGGATGCTGTACAGGCCAAGACAGAGCTGGGCGAACAGCAGCACCAGCACCAGGGTGTCACCGAAGCTGCCGGTGGCGCGCACGCGGGCGTTGGTCAGCCGGCGCACCAGCAGGATGCTGATACCGATGAAGCACAACGCACCGAACACGCCGCCCACCACCATCGCCAGCATCTGCTTCTGCGAGGAGGTGATGAAGTGCTCGTACACCGCGTGTGGGGTCAGCAGGCCCACCAGATGACCACCCAGGATGGCCAGGATGCCGATGTGGAAGCAGTTGCTGCCGATCCGCATGCCCTTGTCCGACAGCATCTGGCTGGAACCGGTGCGCCAGGTGTACATGGCCTTGTCATAGCGCGCCCAGCTGCCGATCAGCAGCACAGCCACGGCGATGTATGGGTAGTACTGGAAAGCGAATTGATGCAGGTAGTAGTTCATGGCTGGACCTCTCGATGCACAGGGCGGGCCGGTGAGCGTGTCGGTGGCTTGCAGTCTTCGGCAGGAGCTTCGGCGCCGAAACGCACGGCTTCCTCTTCCCACAGCTTGTCCATCGCCTCGGCCGTATCGTCGCGGGGCTCTTCGCTGGCGCGTTGCCGCAGCGCCTCCAGGTTGACCTTGCCGTCGCCGGCCTCCACCAGGATCTCCAGCAGCGGCACATGTGGCAGCTCGCGCTCGGCGGCGCGCGCGGCCAGCATCCCGGCGATATGGCCGATGTGGTGCAGCCATTCCCGCGCCTCTGCCTCAGGACGGTGCGCCAGGAACTCCAGCAGCAGCGGCAGGTAGTCCGGCAGTTCGCGTGCATCCAGCTCGAAGCCGTGCTTGCGATAGGTTTCCACCAGATCGACCATGGCCTGGCCACGGTCACGCGATTCGCCGTGGATGTGTTCGAACAGCAGCAGACTCATCGAACGGCCGCGGTCGAAGGTTGCCAGCCACGCGGCCTGCGCATCCAACGGATCGCTGTCCAGCAGCTGCTGCACGAAGCCGCGCAGCTGCCTGCGCCGCGTCGGCGTCAGTGCCACCTCGTCACAGGCCGCCAGCAGTTCCTCGCCGTGCTGCCACAGTTCCTCGCGGGGGTAATCCAGCAGCACCCCCACCAGCTTCAGGACGCTCATCAGACCACCTCCTTGCGGCGGTGGTTGGGCCCGTTGTTCACCACGAAGCTGGTGCTTTTGCGCTGGCCGAACAGGTCGGCCGGGCTGTCGCCGTTGCAGCCGTTGCCGAAGGTGAAGCCGCAGCCGCCGCGTTCGCCGAAGGCGTCGTTGGCGTACTCGCGGTGAGCGCTGGGAATCACGAAACGGTCCTCGTAGTTGGCAATGGCCAGGTAGCGGTACATCTCTTCAACCTGGGCCACGGTCAGCCCGGCCTGGTCCAGCACCGCGGTGTCCTCAACGCCGTCCACGTTCTTGGCCCGGCGCCAGGCGCGCATTGCCATCAGGCGTTCCAGCGCCCGCACCACCGGTGCCTCGTCACCGGCCGTCAGCATGTTGGCTAGGTACCGCACCGGAATGCGCAGCGAGGCCACGTCCGGCAGCTCGCCACTCATGCCGATGCGGCCACGTTCGGCGGCCGACTGGATCGGCGACAACGGCGGCACATACCAGACCATCGGCAGCGTGCGGTACTCCGGGTGCAGCGGCAGCGCCAGCTTCCAGTCAATGGCCATCTTGTACACCGGCGACTGCTTGGCCGATTCCAGCCAGCTGTCCGGAATGCCTTCCGCACGTGCGGCGGCAATCACCGCCGGGTCATGCGGGTCCAGGAAGATGTCCAGGTGGGCCTGGTACAGATCCTTTTCGGCGGCCACCGATGCGGCTTCGGCAATGCGGTCGGCGTCGTACAGCATCACGCCCAGGTAGCGGATGCGGCCGACACAGGTCTCCGAACATATCGTCGGCTCACCCATCTCGATGCGCGGGTAGCAGAAGATGCACTTCTCCGACTTGCCGCTCTTCCAGTTGTAGTAGATCTTCTTGTACGGGCATGCCGACACGCACATGCGCCAGCCACGGCACTTGTCCTGGTCGATCAGCACGATGCCGTCTTCCTCGCGCTTGTAGATCGCGCCCGATGGGCACGCCGACACGCACGCCGGGTTCAGGCAGTGCTCGCACAGGCGTGGCAGGTACATCATGAAGGTCTTTTCGAAGGCGCCGTAGATCTCCTTCTGTACTTCATTGAAGTTGTAGTCGCGCGAGCGCTTGCTGAACTCCGAACCCAGGATCTCTTCCCAGTTCGGGCCCCACTCGATCTTCTGCATGCGCTCGCCACTGATCAGCGAGCGCGGCCGTGCGGTCGGCTGGTGCTGGCTGTCCTTGGCGGTGTGCAGGTTCTGGTAGTCGAAGTCGAACGGCTCGTAGTAGTCGTCGATCTGCGGCAGGTCCGGGTTGGCGAAGATCTTGGCCAGCATCCGCCAGCGACCGCCAGCGCGTGGCACCAGCTTGCCGCTGCCGGTACGCACCCAGCCGCCGTTCCACTTCTCCTGGTTCTCCCATTCCTTCGGATAGCCGATGCCCGGCTTGGTTTCCACGTTGTTGAACCAGGCGTACTCGAC
>Ga0157371_10003587_pt1 | contig 13989 bp, 18 predicted proteins | sample C45metaG_FD_113462 | JGI IMG/M metagenome (GOLD analysis project Ga0157371, IMG submission 113462) | Corn rhizosphere microbial communities from Kellogg Biological Station, Michigan, USA - C4-5 metaG | ecosystem: Host-associated > Plants > Roots > Rhizosphere > Soil | place: USA: Michigan...
ATCTCCCAGTCTGGAAATATTGTTGGTTTTACCCCATAAAATTCTAATTCACTTTCCAACTGTCCCAAGTGCTGATTATTTTTTGCAACCAATACAAAGAGCTGATCCGATTTCTCTGCGATCTCCTTAAACAATAAGGCTGCAGATGAACCTAGCATTGTGCCAATCCAACGTTTTTCGCCAGCTTTCAGTTGTTTTAAATTGAGGTCAGAGATTTCTTGTTTAAACATAATCGCATAAGGTCTAAAAGACATGAGCCATAGTTTAACATGATGACTTTGTTGAGTTCAGTGATTTTGTTTGTTCTATTTATTTGGCTGTTGACTAAATACGACCATTTTTCCATCAGGATAAAATCCATTCCAGCCACAAGGTAACCCACCAGCATAGTAAACTTGCAAAATCTCTTGCCAAATCGATGGGAAATAACCATTTGCATAACAATTAAAAATATAACCTATATCATGCATGATTAATTCGTGCGCTATTCCTATTCCATCAAATGTTGTCAACTTTTCAAGTAATCCATTTAAATTTTTTGTGAATAAATCATAATAATTATTGACCTCTAATTTAGAGTCAATTCTTGAATTTAATTCCCAATCAAAATCTTCTGGAAACTGTGAATCAACTACGGTTTCCCAGTCTGTAAATTTCTCCCAACTATTATCTGTTGCAAAGCTCATTGCCAAGCTAATGTCCGTGATGACAAAATAATCTTTATCCGATGTATAAGGCTGACTAAAAAAATTATCACCTTGTAAAAATTGAATAAACTCTTTGGCTTGTTCGGCAATTTCAGCCCAATTTTTTACAATTAACATTTTCCCATCCGTTTCCTACTCTTTTAACAATCAAAAAATAAACCTTCATGGTCAAAGCAATTTTTCCCTCTCCGCGAATGGTAGTGTCTGGATAAATAAATGATGATAGAATCTACATAGTGTGCATAAACGATTGGTTTAACAATAACCGTTCCATTTTGAATAAATGATAAAGAATAATTCATTGTATAGCCTCCATTTTCACCAGCTAGACCTATTGAATGAAATGGCGCTTGAATATTAAAAATATCATGTTTCCGTCAGAGATGTTCATGCATAATTACACCAACTTCATCATTCTGATATTCAATAAAATCTTTAATTTTAATTTCATGAGAATGTATGTAAATTTCCAAATATTGTTCAAGTTCAGCATAATCCGTATACACAGAGTTTTTGTTTGGAATTATTTCACTGAGTATTCTCTTCTGACCATTCCAGAACCAAACTGAAATTTTTAAATTAAGTTTTTCATTGCAGTAATATAGAAAATTCAATAAATCAGTTTTGTTCCAATACAAACTTAAACATTCAGTTTTGGTTTTTAACTTCAGATTTGCACAATACTTAATTGGTTGTGAAATTAGATGCTGTGTTGGTGAATATTGAATCTCAATAATAAGGGGCTCAGTATGTTTCAAACAATACGTACATTCCACATTCAATTTTACGAATTGGATATCATTGTGAAATTCACGATAAATATATCTAAAATTAACTCTAAACCATTCGTTTTTACACTCACATTTATATTTTGCAGGGTATTTATCAAGTATGAAATCAAACCAATAATCTTCACTATCCAAAATCAGAAAATTTTGTCCTGTTCTTGTTGTCAGCAAACCTAAACCTTCAGATTTGTTTAATCTAAGTTGAAATTGATCTTCGCTTTGCTCTGTTATTATTTTCAATACTTTATCTATAAAAATCATAGTATCTCATTGTTTTTAAAATTAGTTTTATCTAGTGAGAATATCAATATCATCTGAATTTGATAATTTCAATTAAAATATTGTTATGGAAATAAAATTCAGCTAAATTTTTATTTCAAATTTTATAATTCATTGATTTCAAAATCAAAAGTTGCATCAATTCTGCATTTAATATCTGCTAAACATTCATAACTAACGTATTTTGATGTGTCTCTAGTTAAAGTCAACACTCAAGTAAAGTAGCAGCATTAAAGGTAAACGCAACAAATTAGCCTCCTATACCTCTTGCTATTTTCACGACTTTTTAGAGCTGTTTAATTTATCTTTCTCTTTTAAATTCTTTGTAGTAGGCATTCAGTTTTCGAATAATTTCTTTAAATTGTTTTAAATTTTCTTCTGTATTGCCAAGCCTTTGCACATAGTTGTTTGTCGCGATTTCTAAATCAATCTTTTCATTGATCAAAATTGTTTTATAGAACAAAGCCTTTAAATCATCAAAATTATCGAGTTTTCGGTTAGAAAAGTATTCCAGCCGTTCAGATAACTCACGATTTAAAACAATACCATCTACGATAAAACCATGCTCAGCATCAATTTGAATATTATTTTCTTGTAGAAAAACTTGTTCAGGACCATTTTTATTGCCCTTAAATAATGCTGTAATTTTATCAAACATCATTAAAACTCAATTAAATCAGAGATTCATCATAACAAAGATGACAAAAGTTCGCAGTAAAAGGCCGTTTTAAAACGACCATTTACCTGAAGAATATAAACCATCAGCGTTATTCGTCACCCAAATCATCTAAGAAGTCGACAGTAGGCACAAAGAATAAGGTTCCTGTCACTGCTGTACTAAAATCTAATAAACGATCTAAATTACCCTCTTCATCACCTTGAAACATATGCTCTAACATTTGTCGGGTCACACTAAATTTGCGTGCATAACCAATAAAGAAGGTGCCATATTCATTTTTAGATGGATTTGAAAACGGCATATTTGCACGCATGATTTTAATTTCATTGCCATCCGCATCATGCGCCTTACTCACTACATTGTGTGCTGTTTTAGGCTTTACATCATCACTCAACTCAACATCATTAAACTTTTTACGTCCGATGACTTTTTCTTGTTCTTCATCACTGAGCGCACGCCACTTGTCCATATCATGCATATATTTTTGAATAAATGCATAACTGCCACCTTTAAAGTCTGGATCTTCATCACCCACCAGTGCATATTCAGCTGCAATTTCAGGCTCTGGGTTTTCTGTCCCATCAACAAAGCCAATAATCGCTCTACCGTCAAAATATCGAAAACCATTCACTTCATCCACTGGATAACTTACGGCTTTTAATTGCGTATTGATCATATCGGCCATTTCAAAACACAACGCTTGACGATCAGCACGAATATGGAAAAACAAATCGCCTTCTGTTGAAACAGCCGTATATTTTGGCCCTTTAATTTCTTTAAACTGTTCTAATTCTTGTGGTTTAGCCTGATCAGGAAATAAACGCTCCCACGCATTTGCCCCAAATCCCATAACCGCACTAAATTGTGCATCTGGATAACGGTTGGTTAAACTACGTGTTAATGCTGAAAAATTTGCTGCAAAATCGATTACTGTATCTATTACTTCAGCCCCAAGCCTTAATCCTAAAACAATAAATAAGGCATTTTCCCCTGGACGATTCATAACAGGTTGAATTCGAGTTGAAGTCATAATTTATCTCAAAATATTCTATTGGTTACAATCTAACATAGGCTGTTTTAAAGCTTAAGTTTTTATCGTTAACAATCCACTAATTCACAATATTTATATGCATAGAAATGTTGCGAAAAATGATTAAGGCAATCAGTTTTGACTAATTTGTTCAGACACCTCTATTGTCATTATTTTTAGAATTACTCTGAGTAATAAGCATAAATTTTAAAACAACTGTTTTTTTCATCAAACACAATATTCAAACGCTGCAACAAAGTACGAAATTGATCTGTTTGATCTAAAATCAAATCACTGATCAATCTTCCCCTCGGTTTGCTCAGCATAGGCTTTACCATTAAATATTCAATTGCAATAAATACAGGCATAGCATCGTGATAGAAAGGATGCCAATCACCCAAATACCACGGAATTTTCTTCACAAATTGATCTTCAGCTTGTAGATCTTTATTTTCAGTCACCAATTTGACAATAAATGCAGGTGGAAAATCCAAGTCTGTCATTGCATGCAGAAGTTTGAGCCATTTTGAATCACTCATACAAGATACCAACTGCCGTTGATGCACGGCCTGCTGAATTTTCAAAATATACTTTATATAGCCTTGGTCAGTCTTTAAAGTATTTATATGATTTCGATATTCAAGATAGTTTTCTTGTAAACCCACATTTATCCTTCAATTAAAAGCACCTATGTTAGGTGCTTTTAACACATAGAGTTAACCATATTGTTTCTGTAAATAAGATACGATTGCTGCTGACTCAAAGAGTTTTTCACCTGTATTTGGATCTTCTAAATAAGGCACTTGAATGTCTTGCTTTGCGCGGCCCATAACTGGAATAATTTTTTCACGTTTGCCACCCACCAAAGGAACATATTTACCGGGTTTTAAACGTAAAACTGCTGGGCCTAGATCTTGCCAACACTCTTTCGCCACATTATGAAAAATAAATGGAATTTCTAATTCAGTTAACACAGCACGCACAACACGTGTATAAGGACTTGCTTCAAACCCCCATAATTCCAATAATTGCTCTGGACTTGCACGATCAACAATTTTTTTATTAACCCAAACCCCGCGTGCACCATTAATAATGGTTCCCACCATAGCAACCGTTGGGTATTTAGGATAATGAGAATATTTCTTTGGTGTTTTGCCTGTTTTACCATAATGCTTAAATAAGTAATCAACAATCTTTTGCGATTCGTACATTGCTGTTCCCGTATTTTCATCAATGAAATACGGAAAACGTAATTTCCCCCCTTTTTCTTTTACAACCTGACGATATTTAGTCCCACCTTTAGGGCATGGATAGACTTCATAATCCAAATTGAGCAAGGTCATTACTTCTCGTACACGGCGGCAAAATGGTGAACCTTCAAACTCATATAACTTTAAAGCCTTTTCTGGCTGGTTTGGAAACGGAGTTCCTGTTACACCACGGCCTCCCTCAGTCAGTGATGAAGCCAAAGCTTGTACAACTTTAATTTGATGATGCACCATTTCATACCCCCTAGATGATTGTTTTCGCTTAAATAAAGCTTTTTATAAATCCACTAATTTTTCTTTTGAAACCACAATGCCATTGTTATCTGCATAGATATATTCACCAGAATTGAAAGTGACACTACCAAAATACACAGGAATATCGACCTCACCCATGCCTTTACGATTACTTTTTTGTGGAATTGAAGCCAATGCATGGACACCTAGATCAAGTTCAACGAGTGCATCTACATCACGTACACAGCCGTAAATCACCACACCATTCCAGTGATACTTAACCGCTGACTCTGCAATCATGTCACCCATCAAGGCACAACGCATGGATGCTCCACCATCGACAACCAAAACCTTACCTGTTCCATCTGTAGCAAGTAACTCTTTCACTCGTGAGTTATCTTCAAAACACTTGACTGTCACGATTTGACCACCAAAGGTTTTACGCGCCCCATAACTTCTAAAAAATTTGCCATCTAGAGATGGAATCAAGGTTTGGATGTCTTGGTCTGGATGATCATCTAATAAATCACAAGTTACAAAAGGTACTGTAGTCACGTTATCACTCCATTATTTGCTATTTTGTATACGCAAATTATCATAAATTTCAATTTTTTGAGTTTGTGTTTGAGCAGCCTCGACCATAGTATGAGCCACTTGTTGTGCTGTCACTGGCTTATATTTAAAAGAATTGGGTACCAAATGCGAAAATTTACCATACAGCTTTTGCGTTACGTCTTCCAAGAATCGCTTTTCATTTCGTTCACCAAGGAGTAACGATGGGCGAATAATAGAAAAACGATATAAGTTCAACTTTTGTATATAGTCCTCAAGTTCACCTTTCACTTGATTATAAAAAATTGGCGAGCTGGCTTTTGCCCCCATCGCACTGACTAAAAGTAAATGAGTTTCAGTCATTTCAAATAAATCTGCAAAATGTGCATTGATCTCAAAATCAATATTATAGAAAGCTTCTTTAGAACCTGCCTTTTTAATAGTCGTTCCCAAACAACTGAATGCATGAGTGTAACCGCTGACATCTTGGTCATTGAGTAGAAGGAAATCATCCAATACAAATTGTTCAACTTTTTTAAATTTTAAAAAGTCGGGATTTTCTCGTCGCACAACAACTGTGATTTTTTCACAATCAGTCAATAAATCGAGCTGTTCAATGAGACGCTGCCCCACTAAACCTGTTGCTCCAATCACAATCGCATTTTTTATCGAATTAGTCATTTTTTAAACAATCTCCTAGATTTATTACTAATCTAACGTTTTATTTCAAATTTTTCTTCAACAAAAATGTTGTCAAAGCATGTCAACACTTGACTTTACTGGCCTCTTTAATCACAATATGGCACTTGTTTACGGGCTGGTGATAATCCTCTGATGTGGTTTTCAGATGTGGTTTCAGCCCGCCCAGACCCATCTAATTCAAGGAGTGCACGAGTGGCAAACTCTGCTCAAGCAAAAAAACGTGCTCGTCAAAACGTTAAAGCACGTAAACACAACGCAAGCTTGCGTTCAATGGTACGTACTTATATCAAACGCACAATCGCTGCTATCGCTACTGGTGAATATGCTGCCGCAACTGAAGCTTATAAAGCTGCAGTTCCAGTTATTGACCGTATGGCGGATAAAGGTATCATCCATAAAAACAAAGCTGCTCGTCACAAGAGCCGCTTGAATGCACAAGTTAAAGCGTTAGCTAACTAATTTTTGCATATGAAAAGAGCCCTTTAAAGGGCTTTTTTTGTAGCTAAAATTTGACTATAGCGCTTTAAAATCAGAAAATATCAAAACTTATCTACCATCGCATCAATATTTTTCAGCAGATAGATAAGTAAGAGTTCTAAACTATAAAAATAATTATTTTGCTAAATGTTAAATTAAGACTAGAGTTCTAAACTATAAAAATAATTACTTTGCTAAATGTGAAATTAACACTGTTGCAGTGGATAAAATACCTTCCTGACGACCAGTAAAGCCCAATTTCTCTGTGGTTGTTGCTTTAACACTAATTTGAGTCACATCAACATCTAACACATCTGCAATACTTTGACGCATTTCCAAATTGTGTTTGGCTAATTTAGGCCGTTCACATGCCACAGTAATATCGGCATTATTTAATTTATAACCACGATCTAAAATTAATTGATAAACATGTTTTAAGAGCTTACGGCTATCCGCACCTTTAAATTCAGCATCTGTGTCTGGGAAATGTTGTCCAATATCCCCTAAAGCCAATGCACCCAATAAAGCATCACATAATGCGTGTAACACGACATCACCATCAGAATGTGCTTTTAAACCATGCGTATGTGGAATTTGAATGCCTGCCAAAGTTACAAAATCACCTTCTTCAAAAGCATGTACATCCATTCCCTGCCCAATACGAATCGGTATGATCATTCTTAGCTCCTTTTGCAGTTTTTAAAATTTAAAAATCTTGTATTCGTACTTTCTCTTTCGCTATAGTACGTATGCAAACATTGTGAAAGTATAAGCGATCATGCTGTTGAATACAGAATTTAATCAAATTAAAACACTCTTGTCTGGTCTCATTTTGAGCTGTATCAGTACATCAGCTGTTTATGCCCTGCCTCTTGACTGTAAGCATCAAGATTCATCACTTTTAAAAAAGTTATGTGGTTCGCAGTATAGTGAACTACGCGCTCAATTAAATGAGAGCTATCTCACTGCATATCTGGTCACAGATGCACCAATACGCTTAATCAATGATACACATCGTTTGTGGCTCAACCGTTTAAGTCAATGTAAAAGCAACGATTGTTTTAAACAACAGTTCGATATTCGCCTAGAAGACTTAAATTTTTACACCTCAATGAATCAAAGCTTAACCCAACATTTCATCAAATATGAACATGGTAAAATTTCGAAGCAACCCGCCCATTTACAAATCCATCAACTGACTAAAGATCGGATTAAAGTTGAAGGCATCGCCTACCGAAATCCCAATAACCGTAAAGATAGTCAAATTGTCTCATTGTTGGCTTACACCACGCCTGAAAAAAAGAATCAAATTTTAGACAATGAACATGACTGTAAATATGTGCTTAATTTCCAAAAAGCAATTTTGTCTGTGACGACAACACAAAAAGGCTGTGAGCGCTTTACTGGAATTTACCGTTTATATGATTAAGATTTATCATTAAATTTGGCAAAATCATGAATATAAAACTAGCGTTAAGTGAAGAAAGATTAAAAATATTATCTGAATGTATGCAGAATTATGATGTGGGTGCTGATACAGATGAATGGCCTAACAATATCATTTCGCGCTTTACCAGCGTTTATAATGATGGGTCTATTTCAAAGCACAATATCCCATTGCAGCATGAAATTGATTCCGATGAATTAAAACTTTGTCAAAAATTGAGCGCTGAAATCACCAATATCATGGCAAATGTTGAAGTTGGCATGGGTTCAAACTCGGGGGATTATTTTCAAGATTTTTATATCATGCATTCACAAAACTCAGCTACCCCCAAAATTACGCCTCAACTGATTCAACAATACTTTGCCAATACTATTTTTCCTTTGGCGAACATTACGACTGAACCGCTTACAACCAATACACAGTGGTGGAAAGAAGTTGAACAAGATGGTGAAGAATCTCCAGCAGAATATTTTCTGCCTTGGCACAAGATGATAAATTGGTTTGCAGCACAACACGATTTTATCGACTGTGCATTTGTTCGGATTGGTGACTCAGCACTTTTAGAACAAATCGATTCTGATGATTACCCGAAAGGAACAATCATTACAGGTTGTGTCTTGCCTCGACTGGCATTGGGCTTAACCCAGAATAGAAGCTTGGTTGGAATCTTTGGATATGTTGTACACAGTTAAGATCTAACACCCCCAGAGCTAAAATAGAAATAAAATAAGGTATAAACATGACTCAACTGTTAATTTTAGACCAAGTCTCACAACACCTTGATCAAACCTCTTTTGGCGGTCTTCCTGTTAAAACGATTGGCTTACAGGTTGAATGGCCTCACTGCACAAATTGTAATGGTGCAATGCAATACCTTGGCAAAGTAAAAACTGATCTCGGTTTAGAACTGATCTTTATGTGTAGCCAAGATCCAGGTATGTGTGATGACTGGGATGCAGACGTTGGTGGCAATAAAGTGATTGTCATTACAGAGGTTCAAGCTCTCGAAAAATTCCAACCGTTAGAATCTGAAAATACCTTACGTGAAGCGGAATATGGCGCCAAGATTTTCCAAGATTCGCAAGTAGACTATTCACAATCACGTGAACTTTGGCAAGGGCCCAAGAGAGAAATTTTAGGTCAGCTTTCTGGCCAAGCTGAGTGGCTGCAAAATGATGAAACACCAGAATGTGATTGCTGCCAAAAGCCTATGCGCTTTGTTGCTCAACTAGAGACTGGTCCTGATCATAGAACTGAGATGAATTTTGGTGGAGGAGGTTCCGCCTACCTATTCGATTGCCCTCAGTGGAAAACTGCTAAATTTCTATGGCAATGCTAGCCTCTACCATGGATATATCTAATGGATAAAAAAGTCATTTCCAAACTATTACAACGTCAGTTTTATCCCATTTTAAAAGCACAAGGCTTTATAAAAAAAGGCGATGTATTTAGGCAGGTTGAGGGAGAAGTTATTCGAATCATCGATATACAACACTCCATTAAAAGACATTGTTTCCAAGTTAATCTCGGTATTCACCTTATCCCATTAGGTGAATATGTTATGCGATGTACAGGTAAAGCTTTAGATATTGAAAAAATGCGTGATTTCGATTGTGCATGGCGTAGTTCGATCCTACCTTATTTAATCAATGATCATGACAAAGATTGGTCATATACCTCAAATGAACAAGATGCTAACGAAATGGTGCAATTTCTAGTATCTGAGTGGAATCGTCAAAGCCAAAATTTCTTTAATGAATTGACACATTGGCCTGAAGATTTTCTCAAGAAAGCACATCAGGCCTGTATACATCCGATTCATCCCGCACACATGTGTACCCTATGCTATGTGGCTGGTGCTGCTGGTGATTTACAATTGGTCAAGAGGCTCGCTGAGATTGCAATTGATGCTGTTCCTGAACGCGCCACCTCATTAAAAGAACGATTAGCATCATTTATCCATGATCCAAGTTTGGCGATTCCCAAAATTATCAATTAATCGCGAAATGAAGTAGTCAAAGGTCCTATTCACCAAATTGAAATATTTGTTATATTTTCTAACAACTTTCACGATCCGATTTAAAGTTTTACGCTTTATTTCCTGACTTAATTAACTTATAAATAACTGTATATAAATAGTCTGATGACATATTTGTTGTAAATACCGAACACCAAACAATAGAGGATCAAAGGTGTTGCTATGGATTTGAACATGTATCTCACCAATAAATTTAAGAATTTTAATGAGTTTCTAGAAACGCATTGGCATGACTACCCCAATAAATACAAAGAAATCCAAACACTGCTGTTTTTTCAAGCCTATACCACTAAGCCACTTTCAGAAAAATTTGAAATCAATATTGATCAGGCCTTAAAGTACCCAACCTTAAGATATTATTTCCAACAGATTGAAAAATATATCCATATACCGCCCAAGCAACTGTTTCCTAACTCATTTCATCGCCCTTATGAACATATTTTAAATGAGTTTAAATATTTAAGCTTTTACCAAGAAGCTTTTGAGTTTCACAAAAATTTAGAAAAAATTAGAAATACCTTTAATAAAATTTCCATTCCAATTGCCAGTCATGCTATTTACACAGAAATTTTACAATATCTTAATTTGAGCTTTGAATACCTTGCTGATCCCAACTTAGCCAATGAATTAAAGATTAAATTAATTTACCAATGGCAAGATATTCATAATTTAGAAACCGTTGCCGCATATAAATCATTAGAAAAAATTAAGACCACACTCAATCATTATCGGCAAAACTCCTGTTCAGAGTACTATTTTAATTTAATTCAACTGGGTGAAAATCAACGGATTGAATTTAAAGAACGTACCACGGACCTATTAACTAACCGCAAATCAGATAAATGGGTCAAAGCGTGCTTTGCATTTATGAATACCCGCAATGGTTATGTCTTTATAGGTGTTGCTGACGATTTAACCATTGTCGGGATTGAAAATGAACTTGCGGAACACTTTAATAATTCACTCGACTTAATGAAGCGGAGTTTGATTGATAAACTGGCACACGAAAGTAACAAAATTTCAAATATTTATACCACATTAGAAGAAATACAGATTCAAGGAAAAACCTTATTGGTCTTTAAATGTAATAAATCAGACCGTCCGTTGTATTACAAAGGCGAATTATTTATGCGCACCAATGGACAAACAACACGTGTTCCACCTGAACTGATTGAAAGTTTTCGTGTAGAATTTTATTGTTAGCATTCAATAGTTAAAATCTCTGCCTAGAAGAATCAAAAATATGGATTACCCTCAGTTTAAATATCATCCCAATGCATACAAACTTGATCTGTTTGAAAAAGAAGATGGTATTTGTTCGATTTGCAATCAACAACGTGATTTAAAGTATGTATGCTCTTTCTATAGCGTAGATGAACCCGATTATATCTGTCCGTGGTGTATTGCTAATGGTGCAGCAGCGCAAAAATACGATGGAGAATACAATGACTACTGTGGCATTGAAGGTGTTTCTTCAAACCCAAATGATCCATCCGAAAAAATCAACCCTGAATTTTTAGATGAAATCTGCTTAAAAACGCCAAGTTATTATAGTTGGCAACAAGAAGTTTGGCTGGTGCATTGCAATGAACCATGTCAATTTATCGCTTATGCGGATAGTGAAATGCTTAAACCAATTTGGGATGAGGTCAAAGCTGATATCGAAGAAAATGGTTATCCATTAGAGCTTATCCAAGATCACCTCAGTATCGACGGTGATTTAACAGGCTATCTGTTTCAATGCATTCATTGCCAACAACATCGCTTACATATAGATTGTAGTTAAATACATAATCAAAACTTATAGGTCAAACCTTATAGCTTTGAGCAAGTAACTGGCTTAAATGCTGTTTAACGCCCTGCCATTCATCTTTGATAATGCTGTATATAACAGTATCGCGAACAGTTCCATCCTTTCGTAGCGCATCTTGACGTAACACACCATCATAATGCGCACCTAGACGCTCAATGGCACTTTGACTTTTAATATTGCGAATATCCGTCCTTAATACAACCGAGTTAGCTTGTAGTTTTTCAAATGCATACTCAAGCAACAACAACTTACAACTGGTATTGATATGACTGCGTTGTGCTGATTGTGCATACCATGTATAGCCAATCTCAACACGGCGCACCTCCCAAATAAAATCACGAAAACTGGTGGTTCCTACAATACGACCATTTCGCTGATTTAAAACAACAAAAGGTACGCGTATTCCCAAAGATTTTTGTTCAAGTGCCTTGGCAATATAAGCCTTGATCTGAGAATAATGTGGAACCGATGTATATTCCAATTCCCACAATCGACCATCTTTACATACGTCAACTAAAGCATTTTCATGTTCTATTTGTAGTGGTAAAAGCTGCACTTGATGGGTTTGTAATGATGTATAAAGCGTTGAAAAGATATCTTGATTCATAGCAATTACACCAATGTAAAGAATGCTCCTCCATTGTCCGCTATGTTTTTGAAAGTTTTATGATCAAAATATGAAATCACCATGACGATCTTTCAAATGATTTCAAAGGCATTTGCATGCCCTTGAATAGAATACAATTCAACAAAATAGTTATTTTTTATAATGTGCCAACATATCTTGTAAATGTGCTTTTACATTGTTCCACTCACCTTGCGCAATACTGTACAACACCGTATCTCGAATCGTACCATCTTTACGCATTTGATCACCCCGAATAATGCCATCTTTTTTAGCACCTAAACGTTCAATAGCTTTTTGGCTTTTAAAATTAAATTGATCAGTCCGCAACGCCACGGTATTGGCTTGAAGTTGTTCAAAAGCAAATTCTAATAACAATAGTTTACAGCTAGTATTGACATGGGTCCGCTGTGCCGATTGTGCATACCATGTATAGCCGATTTCAAAACGTTTTACGTTTAATAAAATATCGTGATAACTGGTCGTTCCCAAAACTTTCCCTGAGCTTTGCTCTATGACAACAAAGGGATAACGACTACCTTGTTCTTTTTGGATTAATGCTTTTTCAATATAATTTTTAACTTCTGTGTAATGTGGTGTAGAGGTAATTCGTAGATTCCACAATTCACCATCACAACACGCTTCAGCGAGTCCTTGCTCGTGTTCAAAAGACAGTGGTACTAAGCGAATATTATTTAGTTGTAAATCTAAATGAATAAATAATTGTTCAAATGCATCCATTTCATATCCACCAAGTTAATCTATAAATTTACCGTTTGATGTCATTGCAAAGTGATCAGCATCAATCGTATTAACAACGAAGCTTTCTTACTGTTAAGTCATTATATTGCCAAGGCTAAACATACCACTCCAGCCAAACCTAAAACCAGTCCTAGAGCGGTAATCACTTTAAGCTTTTCTTTAAAAATTAACAGCCCTGCAATGACCCCAAATAACACCACAAGGATATTCATCCCTGCAAAAACGATGGCTGGAGAATCTTTTAATAAAATATGCGCTTTAACATATAAAGCAATATTGGCAAAATTTATGATCCCCAAGGCCAAACCAGCAATACAGTTCTGGAGCTTCCACTGAGTTTTTCGAATCAGTAAATAACCGACAGATAATAGGAATGAACAGATAAACATCAAGGTTAATGTAACTGGAAACTGTAAGCCCAGACTGGTTGTATATTTCAATAAAACATCAACCAAAGCATAACCTACCCAAACACTGAGTAAATAAAGGATCCCTTTCTGATTGAGGGATGAATTTGATGGACTCGACTGGGAAAGTACAATACATAAAACTGCCACGATACCCAAACCGATACCAAGCATTTTTAAT
>Ga0157371_10003593_pt1 | contig 13971 bp, 9 predicted proteins | sample C45metaG_FD_113462 | JGI IMG/M metagenome (GOLD analysis project Ga0157371, IMG submission 113462) | Corn rhizosphere microbial communities from Kellogg Biological Station, Michigan, USA - C4-5 metaG | ecosystem: Host-associated > Plants > Roots > Rhizosphere > Soil | place: USA: Michigan...
AACGCTGCCGGCGCCTGGGTCGACCAGGTCGCCGTGCTGGCCGGCGTGGCCCCGCTCGGCATCATGCCGAAACGGCGTTCGGCCTTCGTGTTCGATCCGCCGGAACATGTCGACACCGCGCACTGGCCCTTCGTCCACGCTTTCGACGAAAGCTTCTACTTCAAGCCCGACGCGGGCCTGTTGCTCGGTTCCTGCGCCAACGCCGATCCGGTCGAGCCGCACGACGTGCAGCCGGAGGAATACGACATCGCGCTGGGCATCCACCGCATCGAGGAAGCGACCACGATGACCATCCGCCGCCCGCGCAGGACCTGGGCCGGCCTGCGTTCGTTCATCGCCGACGGCGACCTGGTCGGCGGCTTCGCGGCCGATGCGCCCGGTTTCTTCTGGGTCGCCGCGCAAGGCGGCTACGGCATCCAGACCAGCGCGGCGATGGGCGAGGCCTGTGCGAATCTCGCGCTCGGCCGGCCGCTGCCATCGCCACTGGTCGACGCGGGGCTGTCGGCGTCAATGCTGGCGCCGCGCCCGCAGGGCGCCGGAATGGCGCGCTGATCTCATCAATCGAAATGGACGTCCATGCGGCCATGTAAAGCCGAGCTGCGTCCGCGAAACGAAACAAAGGCTTCATGGCGTAGCCCTTGCTGAAAGGGTGCCATGAAGCCTCGATGGGACTGGATCAGGGAGTCGCTTGCAGTTGCAATCAGAGACCTCGCTGATTCGCCAGCGCGGCGGTGCCGATGACACTCGATATCGGCAGCAGCTGACTCAGCACGCGATTCCATTCGGTCACGCCGGAAGGCCCGACCCACACCACGTCACCCGGCCGCATGACGAAATTGTCGGCCAGCGCGAACGCGGCGGGCGAATGCCCATTGAGATGGAACACCGTGGCCGGCTCCTCCTGCAGGTTCGCCACGCCACGGATCACGTAGATCGCCTTGCTGTCGGAGGTTATGGGATTGAGGCCGCCTGAGCGTCCGATCACCTGGGTGAGATTCATGCTGGTCTTGAACGTGATCGCCTGCGGCCTGATCACCTCGCCCATGACGTACACCTCCCTGCTTTCGTTGTACGGCAGGAACAGGTCGTCGCCGGGTTTCAGGTAGATGTCGCCGGAGGTGGCGCCTTTCCCCTGGCCGAGCGTATTGAGGTTGATGTGGTACTCCTTCCCGTCGCGCGTCAGCACCAGGTCCGAAAGGTCGGCCAGATCGGTGTTGATGCCGGCACTGCCGACCACCTGGTTCAGCGTCATCGGCACCGCGCCAATCGGCTGCGGGTCGGTTTTCGTGAACGCGCCCCGCAAGGTGATCCGCTGGCTGCCGTAGCCGACCACGTTGACATCGACCTGCGGATTCTCGACATATTTGCCGAGCTTGCTGCTGATCGTCTGGCGAAGCTCCTCGATGGTCATGCCGGCGACCTTGATGTTGCCGATGTACGGATAGAACAGCGAGCCATCGGATCTCACCAGGCGGCCGTTGGCGACCGTCTGCTGTTGCGATCCCGCCGGCGAGGTCAGCTCGGGATGGTCCCATACCGTGATGTAGAGCGAGTCGCCGGGACCGATCTGGTAGGGCTGCGGTTGGTAGCTGACCAGTTCAGGCGCAATCGGCTGGTTCGACGTCCCGGCCTGGGTACTGGTCAGTACGTCTGGCGTGATCAACACCAGTTTTACGTGCCCGCTTTCGGGGGAGTTGCCGTTGGTGAGCGACCGCGTGGACATGTGTTGACCAGGCACTATGGCGCAGCCGTGCAACAGTAAAGCCGACAATGCGAACCCCGCCAAAATGAAATGCTTCATGGGTTGACCTCCAGACCGATACCTGTATTCAAGCAAAGGGAAGCCATGCCCAAAAAGGCGCATTGGCAAGCTTGTTTTCCCACCTCGTCAAATTGCATTTTCCGACACGACTTTCCCCCACCCTTGACTCATTGTCGTCGTCCGATCGCAGGAGAATGTGACCTGTATCGGAGGGCGATGTGAGCCTAATGAAAGCTGTTCATTTGGATAGCGGAAAGGGGATACAGAAACGCACATTGAGCGTGAAGAGAGCGTATTTTCTTAACAGGTACTCTTCATCTCTATGAAACGGACCCGGCGCCGCACATTTCAGGTTCTTCGGGGGAGGTGCCGGAAGCGCTACAAGCCATTAAAAAAAATGGTAAATACCGGCCCACTTCGGCCTCGTTGGCGGCGGTGCTGCAGCCGTTTTACCCTGCATCCGTGCGGGCGATACGGCGGTCGGCGACGCCGTTTTTTTCTCTTCGGCAGCTTCGCGAAAGCTTCACCTTGGCGATATTAAACTGGCCGCTTTCGCGAATATGGCGTGAATCAAATGTCATTATTCTTCCAGCACGGACGATCGGTCCGTGAATTTCATGTCTAATTTGATTATCCGATTTTAACCGAATGTAGAGTGGCAACGTCGATGCGCGCCAAGAACATCAGCCGGATGAATGCCGCAGCGTGTCATCGGCACCAGCCTGCGCCAGCGCGTGTCGACAGAAGTCGATGCGCGAGGACTTGGCGGCTGCTTCAAGTCATGACAGGGCGGTGGGTCGATGTGTTCAAGAAAATCCTGATCATTTGCGTGGGCAATATCTGCCGCAGCCCGACGGCGGAATATCTCTTGCGCCGGCAACTTGCCGATCGGGATATCCAGGTCGGCAGCGCCGGGCTGGGCGCGCTGGTGGGACATCCGGTCGAAGGCCATGCCATGGCGATCTTGAAGGAACGTGGCATTGACGCCTCCGGACACCGCGCGCGCCAGGTCGATGCCGTGATGTTGCGGGAGGCCGACCTGGTGCTGGGCATGGAGCGCAGGCACCTGGCAGCCACCGCACGGCTGGCACCGGAAGCCAGCGGAAAGATGTTCCTGCTGGGCAAGTGGAGCGACTTCGAAAGTGTGCCCGACCCTTACCGGCAGCCCCGGCGGGTTTTTGAAAACGTCTTTGGCCTCATCGAGCGAGGCGTCGACAGCTGGCTTCGCTATCTGTGAACTTCCCCCCTTTCAAGGACCGGCTTCCATGACCACCAGGCAAACTTTTTCGCCGCGCGACGATGATATCGACCTGCGGGCCATCCTCGGTACCTTGCTCGATCACAAATGGCTGATCAGCGCGATCACCCTGTTCTTCTTCGTCGCTTCGGTGCTGTATGCGGTGCTGGCCACGCCGATCTACCAGGCCAGTGCCGTCGTGCAGGTCGAGAAGACCACGCCGAGCCTGCCCGGCCTGGATGACGTCGTGCAGACGCTCGGCATATCGACCTCGCAGGCGGTTACCGAGATCGCCTTGCTTACCTCGCGCACAGTGGTCGGGCAGGCCATCAGCAATCTCAAGCTGGATGTGGAAAGCGAGCCGGAGCACTTTCCGGTGGTGGGCGGTTTCATCGCGCGCCACTTCACGCCAGCCAGCCCCGGCATGGTCGCGCCTCCGCTGGGCGGCCTGAGCCGCTACGACTGGGGCGGCGCGCAACTGGACATCTTTCAGCTGGACGTGCCGAAGGATCTGCTGGACCAGCCGCTGCACCTGGTCGCCGGCGAAAACGGCGCCTATGTACTGAGCAACGACGACAACGAAGTTTTGCTGACCGGCTGGGTGGGCGAGTCGGCAACCGCCAACGGCATAACGATGCAGGTGAAGACGCTTCGGGCCAACCCGGGAACCGCTTTCGACGTGGTCAAGCACGCGCAGCTTCCGCTGATCTCCAAGGTGCAAGGCAAGCTCGTCGCCACCGAGCAGGGCAAGGACTCGGGCATCATCGAGCTGGACTACCGCAGCGCCGATCCGGTGCTCGCCACCCAGTTGCTCGAGCAGATCAGCTCGCTCTATGTACGCCAGAACGTCGACCGCAACTCGGCGGAGGCGGCGAGCAGTCTCAAGTTCGTGAAGGAGCAATTGCCGAAAGTGAGGCTTGAGCTGGAGCAGGCAACGCAGGCGATGAACACCTTCCAGACCCGCGCGCACTCGGTCGACATCAGCATGCAGACCAAGGCGCTGCTGGATCAGATCGTGGCGATCGATGCGAGTCTGGGGCAATTGCACATGCAGATGAGCGACATGCAGCATCACTTTACGCCGGAGCACCCGGCGTACAAGGCGCTGGCGCAACAGATCGGCGACATGGAAGGGCAGAAGGCCGCGTTGCAGAAACAGGTCGGCAAGCTGCCCGATACCCAGCAGCAGATGTTGCGCCTGGCGCGCGACGTCCAGGTCAGCAACCAGACCTACACCAACCTGCTCAATCAGGCCCAGCAACTGAACATCGCCCGCGCCGGCACGGTAGGCAACGTGCGCGTGATCGATCACGCGGCCACGGATACGTCCCAGCCGGTCTGGCCGCGGGGAGTCCTGCTGGTGTTGGGCGGCACGATATTCGGAGGCCTGCTTGCGGTCGGGCTGGTGTTCCTTCGTCAGCTGCTCAACCGCGGTGTCGAGGATCCGGCTGCCATCGAACGCCTGGGGCTGCCCGTGTATGTCTCCATTCCGCGCAGCGAACTGCAGCGTGCAAACGCCTTGCGGATCGTCGGCCATCGCCGTGCCGCCAGCAAGCAGAGCCTGCTGGCGCTCAGCGCTCCGGCCGACATGGCGACCGAGGCATTGCGGAGTCTGCGAACCAGCCTTCATTTCGCGCGACTGGAAGCCAAGAACAATCTGCTGCTGATCTCGAGTTCCAGGCCCGGCGTCGGCAAGAGCTTCGTCGCGGCCAACCTGGCCGCGGTGAGTGCCGAGGCGGGCCAGCGAGTGCTGCTGATCGACGCGGACATGCGCAAGGGCACGCTGCACAGGGTGGTCGGCGGCAAGGCCGAGCAGGGGCTGTCCGAGTTGATTTCCGGCCAGGCCGATCTTCCGCAGGTCCTGCGCAGCGTCGATGGCGTCAACAAGCTGTTTTTCATTCCACGCGGCAAGATACCGCCCAACCCCTCCGAGCTGCTGATGCACGCGAGGTTCACTTCGATGCTGGAAAGCCTGAAGCCGCGCTTCGACCTGATCATCATCGACACGCCGCCGATCCTCGCCGTCACCGATGCCGCCGTGATCGGACATCACGTCGGTACCAGCCTGCTGGTGGTGCAGTTCGGCGTCAATCAGCCGCGCGAGGTCGCCCTGGCCAAGCAGCGCTTCGAGCAGAACGGAGTCGCCATCAAGGGGGCCATCTTCAACCTGGTCGAGAAGCGCAGCGCAGGTCATTACGCCTATGCCTATTACGCGTACGCGTCGGCCAAGTCGTAATCGACGCAGCGGAATCCGTACCCATGATCCAGCAATGCCAGGTGTCCTCATGATCGCGAAAGTCACCTTGTTGGGTGCCGGCTGCGGTGGACGCATCGCCAGGCCGCGCATGGGGCGAGGGCGCCATCGGCTGCGTGTCGGGTTCGGCGGGGGTGGCGGTTGGTCCGCCCGACGCACCGGCAACGAAGCCGATTGCAGCGGCCATCTGCGGATACGTGTGCTGCTTCCGCAATCGTTAACCGCGGGCTCCCTTCTTCCGGCGGGGGGCTGAGCGCGACATGTCTGCGCTGGAGTCCAGCATTCGACGTCTGGTCGTCCTTCCGAAAGGTTGGCGCGCCGCGCTGGGCGCCATCTCCATGCTTTGGATTGCGACCGCGCTCGGCGCAGGCATGGCGTTTCTCACGCAGGCGCTGCTTGCGCACGAGTTGGGTCCGGCGTTCTACGGCCTTTTCACCTCTTCGCTGGCCATGGTGAGCATCATCGCGCCGCTGGCAGGTTTCGGAGTGTCGCAGTTCTGGTTGAAGGTGTATGGCGCCGAAGGATGGGCGGCCGACCGCTGGCTACGTTCGTCACGGCAATTCCTGACGACGACCACCTTGCTGACGCTGGCGCTCATCACGATGTGGGCCTTCACCGGCGCACCGGCAGACTCCAGGGTGACCTTGCTGCTGCTGCTGCCGATGGTGCTGGCCACCCTGGCTGCAGCGCTGCTCGGCAGCAAGTTGCGGCTGGAGGAACGTCACTCGGCATTGGCCCTGTGGCAATTGATCGCTCCGGGCAGCCGCTTGCTGGTGGCAGCCATGTTGTTGGTGGTGCCAACGCTGGCCGTGCACTTCGTGGCTACCGGTTACGGGGTAGTTTCGCTGGCGGTGACCTTGCTCGCAGCACCGCAGGTGTTCGCGATGCTGCGCGGCGATATACGCCTGCATGGGCACGGCCGGCGTCCCGCGCCGACGGGCGATATCCGCCCTACGCCCGGCCCGATGCAGCTGTGGTCGCAGGCGTGGGCCTATGGCCTGGCCGCCGTGCTGTACCCGGTCTTCTTCCAGATCAGCACGGTGCTGCTCAAGTACATCGATGGGAATATCGAGGCCGGCATTTTCGGGATCGCTCTGGCTGTGATGACGGCGATCTATCTGATCCCGGCAACGCTCTACCAGAAATTCCTGCTCTCCAAACTGCATCGCTGGGCCGTGCATGACACTGCGAAGTTCTGGCTGGTTTATCGAAATGGCAATCTCGCCATGTTGATCTCGGGTGTGTTGTTGGGCGCGATGGTGATGCTTTTCGCGCCGTGGATGGTGCCACTGGCTTTCGGTGAAAAATACCGACCAGTGGTGCCGGTTTTGCTTGCGCTGGCGGTATGCATTCCGATCCGTTTTCTGTCCGCTGGTGTGGGATCGGCATTGCTCACCGAGCGGCATATGCGATATCGGGTATTCACGATGGGCCTTTGCGCCGTCGTGGTGGTGCTTCTCAATCTGATCCTGATCCCGACGTACCACGAAATGGGTGCCGCAGCCGCCACTGTGGTTGGCGAGACGGTGTTGCTGCTGGCTACATATGTCGGTGTTCGTCGCTTCTACGCGAATCGGGAGACGCCGCCTTGACCTCAGTGCAACAACTCACACGCACGTGGCAATCGTCGCGCGCTGCCCACCGGCTATCGCTCGTCGTGGGCGCAGTAATACTGGTCCCCGCTGGTTTCCTCGCGGATCTTTCGGGCGCGTTCGTTTGCTGCTCGAAGGGGGTCCCGGAGTGAGCCAAATGAATCGCATGCAAGGCAACAGGCCGATGGAATTCGCGGAACATTCCGCTTCCTGGAACCCGCGCACCGAAATCGCCCCGGTGGCACCGGTGAGCGTGGTGGTTCCGTGCTTTCGCTGTGCTGACACGATCGCCAGCGCTGTCGCCTCCGTCGCGGCCCAACTCCTGCGGCCGGCGGAGGTGCTGCTGGTGGATGACGGCAGCGGTGACGGGACGCTTGAGTGCCTGCAACAACTTGCCCGGCAGTATCCCGAGGGTTGGATCAAGGTGCTTTCGATGCCGCGCAATGGAGGTCCCTCCGGTGCGCGCAACCTGGGCTGGGAACATGCGACCCAGACCTGGATCGCCTTTCTCGACGCGGACGATACCTGGCACCCGCACAAGCTCAAGCTCCAGATGGATGTGCTGAGGCGCGATCCGCAAATTGCCCTGCTTGCCCATCCGATGAACGTGCAGACGCGCGACGCACCGGCCCCGGCGCTGACCTATCCGCTGAAGGTGAAGGTGGCCGGTCGCCACTTGCTGCGAATTCGCGCCTCGTTTCCGACGGCTTCGATCGTGTTGCGCCGGCACTTGCCGTTCCGCTTCGATGAGAGCCGCAAGCGCGCGGAGGATTTTCTGCTGTGGGCGCAGATTCTCCTCCATGGCTATCGATGCGCACGCATCAATCAGGTGCTGGCTTCATGGCACAAGGAGCCCTTTGGCGCGGGCGGCCTCAGTGGCGACCTCGCTGCCATGTACGCGGCTGCCGTGGACGTACGGCGGGAGCTGCATGCGCAAGGCCTGATCGGCCGGACGCAGTGGCAACTCCTCCACTGGATCGGCCTGGTGCGCTACGCGCGGCGTCGCGTCATCACGTTCGCACGGCGCCGGGCCGCGGCCAGACTCCAGCCAGCACAACGTGACAAGACGTCATGACGCAAACATGCGAAGAACCAGATCATGGCCATAACCTCGGAAGCGTGTTGCACGGAAGTTTCGGCTACGGCGAAGGCGGCATGCACGACGGGCGGGTTGCCGTCGGCGACGTCCCGCCACAGCGGCTGCGCGGTTCGGCGGGTGGCGAAATGAACGCTTCGCTGCGGCATGAACAAAATGTGCCCGGATTGGCCGGCCACGGCGACAACGTCCAGATATTTGCGCGGGAGTGCCAGGCGTCCGTGGATTTCTCGCCGCTCGATCATCAAGCGCGCGATGCGGCTGAACTCGACCCGGTGTCCATCGCGGACCTGTTGCGGAATGCCTTTGTCTATCCGCCTCACTCGATCTACCAAAGCGTGAAGTTCGCCATTTCCGGCTTCGAGGAAGATCAGGACCTTTGTCGCGATCCGCAATTCCATTTCCGCTACCAGTCGGCGTCGGCCTCGCGGCCGCGGATGGACGCGTCGGGATGCGAGTCGTTGTTGAAGACTTATCACGATTTGTTGTGCGACGCCGTTTCGATGTCGACCGCCCGCATGCGTTCGCCGTGGTTCCTGCAAAGCGGTGGCAAGGATTCCACCTCGATCGCCATCGCGGTGGCGGAGGCCAGGCCGGACGCCGTTTGCATGACTTATCTGGGCGGGCGCGAGGAGGACGAAATCGATTCCGCCCGCTTCGTCGCCAACCAGCTGGGCCTTCGCCATGAGGCGCTGGTATGCGATCCGGGCCGCGCCTACGACCGGTATCTGGCGATGGTGCCGACCATGCCGTTGCTGACCGCCGACTTCGCCATGCTCTCCTACGCCGACCTGGTGACCGAAATCGCTGCCAATGGCGGCGATGGCGTCGTCGACGCCCTGGGATCGGACAACTATTTCGGCATGCCCATCCATTGGCGCCAACGGTTGAAGGCTCTGCTGGCGCTCAGGCTGCGGCTGCCACGCGGCATCGTGGAGTCGAGTCTCTTCAGCAGGAATTTCCGGTTGTCCTATGTGCTGGGAACATTGCAAATGGACACGTTCGAACGCTGCTTCCCCGGCTCGCGTTTCAGCGACTCCGAGGTGGATGCGCTGCTCGGTCGCAAGCTCGCCGACCGCTCCAGGCAACGGCTGGAACTGTTTCGCGCCGATATCCAGGCGGCGCCGTCGCTTGAGGCACAGCGTCGCGTGGCGGCGACGATCGTCGAGGCGGCGACCTTCGGCAAGGGCATGTTCACTACCAGCGCGTTGTCGCTGTCGCTGGCCTATCCGTACCGGGATACCCGGTTGTGCGACTGGATCTTCCACGAGGTACCGGACGTCCTGCTGATGGGACCGGGAGGCGTCAACAAGGTCCTGGTGCGCGAGCACATCGCCCAGCATTTCCAGCACCTGCCCTACGTGCGCCTGAAGGGGAGCTTCCGTTTCGACCTGTGCGGGCTGGCCCGGCAGCGCTTCGACCAGGTGCACGCATTTGCCGTGCAGGGCCGAGCATTGCTGCCCGGCGCCGTGTGCTGGCTGGAGAGCCACCGCAACCGTCTGGACAACAAGTATTTCGCTTCGAAGTTCTATCTGCTGGCGGTCACCTTGCCGTGGCTGCTCAGCCGGATGGGGAAATCCATCCCGGGGGCACCATGAATACTGAGCCGGCCGTTGGCAAGAAAATGAACACGCCCGATGTACAGATTCGGCAGGGAGGTTCCGGCACGCGCGCCAGGCCCCGGATCCAGATCAATGTGTCGCCGCATGCGGGTGAAGTCGATTTCTCGGCGCTCGACGGACACGCCGGCGGGAGGGCCCCGATCGATCGGGTATCGATCGCCGATCTGCTGCGCAATGGGTTCGTCTATCCGCCGCACACGATTTTCGGCGACGTGAAAGTTGCCATCACCGGTTTCGATCCGGCCCAGGACCTGCATCAGGATCCCGTATTTCATTTCGCACGACAGTCGGCCGCGGCGCAGCCGCGGCCTGCCGCAGACTCCGTGGAAGATGCGCAACTGCTGAAGACTTATCATCGATTGCTGTGCGAAGCGGTGGCGCGTTCGACCGCCACCATGCAATCGCCATGGTTGCTGCAGAGTGGCGGCAAGGATTCCACCTCGATGGCCATTGCGGTGGCGGAAGCCGCGCCGCAGACGACCTGCATTACCTATCTTGGCGGGAGCGAAGAGAACGAGGTCGAATCCGCCCGGTGCGTGGCGCGAAAGCTGGGGTTGCGTCACGAGTCGCTGGTTTGCGATCCGGGCCGGAGCTATGACCGCTACCTGGCGAGCGTGCCCCGGATGCCTTTGTTGACCGCGGATTTCGCCGCGCTTTCCTATATCGATCTGGCGACCGAGATCGTCGCCAACGGCGGCGACGGCATCATCGACGCGCTGGGTTCCGATCCGTATTTCGGTGTGCCTGCCCATTGGCAGAATCGAGCCCTGGCCATGCTGGCGCGAGGGGTGCGATTGCCGTCTTCGGTGCTCGAATGGCGCCTGGTCGGCAACAGCTTCGGGCTGTGCTATGCCCTGGGCACGCTGCAGATGGACGACTTCGAACGCTTTTTCCCCGGCTCGCGCTTCACCGATGCGGAGGTCGACGGGTTGCTGGGCTGCGAAACGGCCGCGCTGTCCAGGCGTCGACTTGAAATTTTCCGTGCCGATATCGCGCAAGCATCTTCGATGGAGGCAAGGCGCAGGGTGTCGGCAACGATTCTGGAGTCCGCGATCTTCGCCAAGGGGATGTATACCGCCAAAGCTTTGGCCCTGCATCTGGCCTACCCGTATTGCGATACGCGTTTGTGCGACTGGGTATTCCATGAGGTGCCGGATGACCGCCTGATCGGCCCCGGCGGGGTCAACAAGGTACTCGTGCGGCGGCATATCGCCCAGCACTTCCAGAACCTGCCCTACGTCGCGGCGAAGGGTTCCTTCCGCTTCGACGTATGTGGGCTGGCGCAGCAGCGCTTCGATCAGGTGCACGCGTTCGCCGCGCAGGCGCAGGAGCTGCTCCCGGGCGCTCCGGACTGGCTGGAACGCCATCGCAGCCGATGGCACAACAAGTATTTCGCATCGAAGTTCTACCTGCTGGCGATGACGTTGCCGTGGTTGCTCAGTCGCCTGAAGGCAGCCTCCGACCAAACTCGTGTTGCCCACTGAAAAGAGCCCCTTTCCATGACCAGAAAAATGCCGACCCCAACTTTTCGCCGATCCGTTCGTGATGAATCGGTGAGCGTGGCTGGACGATGAGGGTTCAGCGTGAAACGCGCTAAATGTCCGGCGGGAAGCCAGGTCATATCCCGTCGACCCAGCCCCTCCGTCAGCGAAGGAATGCCCCGCGAAGAAAACGACCATGCGCCTTTTGCGGCTGTCTTTTCGCCGCGCGAATTCGATGATCCGACGATGGCTCATATGCAACCGAAGACAGACGCGACGCTGGATGCCGGGGAGACCGGGTCGCGTGTTCAGATCGCCGCGTCGCCCTACCTGGGTGGGCAGGAGGTGGACTTTTCGATGCTGGACGATCGCCGCGGCGGCAATGTCCTGCTGGACCCGGTATCGATGGCTGATCTGCTGCGCAACGGATTTGTCTATCCGCCTCATTCCATCTACAGCGACGTCAAAGTGGCGACCCTGGGCTTCGATCCGGCGCAGGACTTGTACGACCAGCCGCGGTTTCACTTCGCACTTCAGTCGTCCGACGCGTCATCGAGGCCGGCAGCTGCCGCCGTGGACGATGCGCAACTGCTGAAGACCTACCATCGCCTGCTGTGCGATGCGGTATTGCGTTCCACGCAGGACATGCAGTCGCCATGGTTGTTGCAGAGCGGTGGCAAGGATTCCACTTCGTTGGCCATCGCCGTGGCCGAAGTCAGCCCGCGGACCACGTGTTTTACCTACCTTGGGGGGCCCGAGGAGAACGAGGTAGCTTCCGCACGTCGCGTGGCGCGGGAGCTCGGTCTGCGCCACGAAATGCTGATCTGCGATCCGGGCCGGGCCTACGACCGCTACCTCGCAATGGTGCCGGAGATGCCGCTGCTGGCAGCGGACTTTGCCCTGTTGTCCTATGCCGACATGGCTACGGAAGTGGGCATCCGCGGTGGTGACGGAATCATCGACGGACTGGGTTCGGACGTCTATTTCGGTGCGCCGGTGAGTCGACGGCAGCGCATGATATCGATGCTGGCCTGGGGCATGCCGCTGCCGCCGTGGTTGTTCAGGATCGGTCCGGTTCGCCGGAGTTTCAAATGTTGCTATGCCCTTGGCACGCTGCAGATGGGTCGCTTTGAACGGCTTTTCCCAGGTTCGCGTTTCACCGATGCCGAAGTGGACGACTTGCTCGGCCGCCCGGTCGCGGCTCGTTCCCGGAAACGGCTTGGAACGTATCGCGACGACATCGATGCGGTCGATTCGGCGGAGGCGGTGCGCCGGATATCGCTAGCGATCGTGGAGTCCAATGCCTTTGCCAAAGGCATGTACACCGCGCGCGCGATGTCGTTGCGCGTGGGCTATCCGTTCTGCGATGCGCGCTTGCGGGACTGGGTTTTCCATCACCTTCCGGATGATCGCCTGATCGGCCCCGGCGGCGTCAACAAGGTGCTGGTACGCAGGCATATCGAAAGCCGGTTCCAGCATCTGCCGTATATGACCGCGAAGGGTTCCTTTCGCTTCGACCTGTGCGGGCTGGCCAGGCAACGCTTCGACCAGGTGCACGCGTTCGCCCTGGAGGGACGGGCGTTGCTGCCCGGTGCCGCGCACTGGCTGGAATCCCATCGCAGCCGGTTGGACAACAAGTACTTCGCCTCGAAATTCTACCTGCTCGCGGTCATGTTGCCGTGGTTGCTGAGCCGCACGAGCGGTTCGAGGGTCGTCGGCGTGAATGAGGGGTCGGCAGAATGAGCACGGCGAAAGGCATGGCGGAGATATCCGACGGCCGGCGCGCGTTCCTGCGCCGTTCGTTGTTTTTGATCGTGCCTGTGGCGCTGCCCGCCTTGGCGCTGCCGGTGGCGGCGCGCGGCAAGGCGTCCGCGGCCGATTCGAAGGCTGCGACGATCGACGTGCGACATAAGGGTGCGCTGGGTGACGGTGTGCACGACGACACCGCCGCCATCCAGGCGGCTATCGATGCGCTTCCGGCGGCGGGCGGCACCGTCACGATTCCGGACGGCAGCTACATGATCGATGCCGCGCGCCCGCTCCGGTTGCGTTCCAACATGCACTTGCAGATGGCGCCGGCGGCCACGCTCCGCGCCATCGCAAACGATCTTGAGCGCTCGCACGTGATCAAGGTCTGGCGGGCGAACAACGTGCGGATCACTGGTGGACAGATTGTCGGCGAGCGCGCCGGGCATCGCGGCACCACGGGCGAATGGGGATATGGCATCAACATCCAGGCCTCCAACAACGTCAGTGTCGTCGGCACGCATGTCTCCGATTGCTGGGGTGACGGCATCTGGATCGGCGGGATCGGCCGTCGTGCCGGTGTGGTCGTCTCGACCAACGTGACGCTGGATCGTGTGGTCTCCACCAACAATCGGCGCCAGGGCCTTTCCATCGGTCCGGTCCGGGGCGTCACCGTGACCCGCTCCACTTTCAGCGACACCCATGGCACCAAACCCCAGGCGGGCGTCGACATCGAACCGCAGGGCCAGGGGCCGGCCAGGGACATCACCTTCAGCGACTGCACGATAACCGGCAACCAGGGCAGCGGGATGGAGATCCACTCGAACGTCAGCGGCGTGGTGGTGAAGAACTGCAGGATTCAGGACAACCACGGCTACGGCGTACTCGGCGTGGGTGCAAGGCAGCTCGCGATTTCGGAAAACGTCATTACCGGCAACGGACTTGTTGGCGTGGTGATTTCTTCCAGAACGGCAGATGTCCGCATCACCGGCAACACCTTGACCGGCAACAGCGCGAATTTTCTCCGCAAACTTGTTGCGTCGCTCAGGACCGCAAAAATGACTGAGGGCGCGCACAACCTGCGGATCGACGATGGAGCCCTTGGCGTCACCGCTTCGGGTAACAGGTTTCAACCATGAGCGCCATATCGATCGAGCCGGTCGCTGATCGTTCGCGACGAG
>Ga0157371_10003594_pt1 | contig 13969 bp, 10 predicted proteins | sample C45metaG_FD_113462 | JGI IMG/M metagenome (GOLD analysis project Ga0157371, IMG submission 113462) | Corn rhizosphere microbial communities from Kellogg Biological Station, Michigan, USA - C4-5 metaG | ecosystem: Host-associated > Plants > Roots > Rhizosphere > Soil | place: USA: Michigan...
GGTGTTTTATCCTGACCATTACAACGGCGTGTTCGTGGCGTGTCCCGATCCGGTTGACTTTCGCGCTTATACCACGATTAACATTTACAGCGACCCCAACGCTTTCTACATGATGGGCCCGCACACCAAGGTCGCGCAGCCCGCCATGCGCGACTACCTCGGACGCACCCTGGGGACGGTGCAGGGCATGAACCAGTACGAACTCGCGCTGGGCTCGCACGCCCGTTCGGGAGAGCAATTCGACATCTGTCAGGCGGTGTACGGGCCGGTCGGCGACGACGGCTATCCCAAACAGATTTTTAACAAGGAAACCGGCGAAATCGATCGCAGCGTCGCCGCCTATTGGAAGCAACACTACGACCTGAGCGCCATCATGCAACGCGACTGGGCAACGCTCGGGCCCAAACTGCAGGGCAAGCTTCACATCTACGTGGGCTCGGCCGATACCTATTTCTTGAACGATGCGGTTTATTACCTGGAAGATTTTCTGAAATCCACCAAGAACCCGCCTTACGACGGGGAAGTGAAATACGGCGATCGCGCGGAACATTGCTGGAATGGCGATCCCGAGCTTCCCAACTATCTTTCGCGCCTGCATTACAACACGATGTATTTGCCGAAGATTCTGGATCGCATGCAGGAGACCGCGCCTGCGGGTGCCGATCTGACTTCGTGGCGCTACTGACAGGGGGACAAAATGACAATGGGTGGAGCAGGCCTTCAGGCCTGCATACAGCAGCTTTGGGAAGTGGGTCTTCAGCCCCCGAGGTACGTACGCTCGAGAACGATAGCACTCAAAACCCTGGTTTTGGGCGCAGGCCCGGGTCCATGAATGCTAATCCTGATTGCAACAGCTAGAATGAAAGCGTCATGTCACCGGAAGTGTCGCGCCTAGCCTTGCGCGCAGTCGGTGCTCCGCTCTTTATCATCGGCGGCGCCGTGCTAATCCTGATGTCGGCGCTGGGGGCAGCCCCAAGCATGTGGTATTTCTTCTGCTATTGTGCGCTGCCCGTCGTCGGGATTGTGTGGCTTTGGCGACCATCTTTGGCTGCTGCGCTTAGCATTGGGCCTCTAATCTCCCTCGTCGCTTTGACGCAGTACGTTCCGGGTATGTGGGCCTCTTCTCGGAGCTGGGCTGCATACTTGATTGCAGGGTTGATTGCGGCTGCGACGCTCGTGGTCGGAGCCTTGCGTGGATTCCGCAAGTGGCAGCGGCCCGTCGTTCTTTCCCTGCTTTTTGTAACCTCCGCTTTCGCAACCGACCGCCTATTCACGAACAAAACATCCATGCGCTCTTATCAGATGTATGTTGCTATAAATGGTCACACGCCATGGGGAGACGTGGGGTCGCGGTGGTCGGGAGATTCGCAACCGGTCGTCCTGTATCGCCGCGTTGGGGACAGCTATTGCTACGATGCCTTCCAATCAGAAGAATTGCGCCAACGGCTCGCTTCTAAGGACGGTCGCACTGTCGAAGTCGAGTACAACATCTTTAGGGACTTCGGCAAGGAGCGAAGCTACAACGTCAGGTCGGTTGATGGATTCCTCCTGAACGAAGGGCAGCACACGGTGCGAGACTTCGAGCGATTTGGTGGCCAAATCTTGGCGAATACGGGTAGTTCTGCACGCAGCCTCGACAGTTGTCGATAAATCGCCACTACATCAACAATCAGGAACACCTGAAGCCCAAGACCAGCACCCTTTTCAACGCAGCGCTAAAGCGCTGCTCCACCCGAGCAAGACCCGGCACAGAAATTACCGCTGATGTACGCACCACTTTCGTGCCGGTTGACGCGACCGCGGCATGTGTACTAATGTGCAATTACACCGGAAAGGAGGTGGTCTGATGACAAGTTCTGACTTATGTGGGAGTAGTAAAAGACCAGGTGAGGTGGCTGTGACTTAGAGCGGTCGCTCTAAGAACCATCGCACGACTACCGGTGATTTAGGGTTGCATTCCGCCCGGCGTCAGGTCGCGCCGGGACCCGGAGTTATCCGAAGGGGACCACCTTTAGAGTGGCCGCCTCTTGGTCAATCCCAAACAGTGCACCGGGCGGCCCGCGCATTGCAAAATGCGCGGGCCGTTCTATTTTTCGGGCGTCGGGCGTTCGGACCTCGGGCTTCTGGTGTCGGCCGACGTCCGAGGTCCGACGTCTGACGCTTGAAAGGTAACTGGCTCAGTCTTGGACCAGGCGACGAATGAGTACACGGCTGAAGCGAGCTGAGGACAGCGACCTCGGTGACCTACGTCCTCGCAGTGCGGGAAGGCACAATTTATGTTGACCCCGCTTGACCACTAACGCCCGGAAGGCAGGCGTCGATGATCAGCATCCTATGGATCTCGGTTGTGACCGTCCTGGCGGTCGGTGTCATCCTGGCGCGGAGATACGTGCCCAAGCCTAAAAAAGCCCAAAAGTGGGAAAAAGCTCAAATCATGAAGCAGTTGCTGGCCATGTCTGAGAATGAAATCGGGGCTCCGACCGTTGCTCCGGCACGACCTCGAACTTCCGCGAAACCCGGGCCGCGGCCTGTGAAGTTCGCACCCAAACCGGCAAGGACATCTCCGCAGATTCATTCCAGCAAGTAGGATTCGTGTGTGGGGCGGGCGCCCCCGCCCGCCGCCTTTGAGTTCCCCAGGGCAGAATCCGAGGCTTTGGTCATCGGTAAGGTTATGGCAAATCAAAAGCAACTTCAAAAGCGGCGGGCGAGGGCGCCCGCCCCACATGGTCGCCTAATGCCGTATCCCACCGCGGCGACGCGTCAGGTAGTATTCATTGACAGGGCGGTCGTCCCGCAGGGCGGATGCTGTAGGAGCTTGCTGAATCAAGTCGTCGAGTGAAATCTCTCGCTTGAGCACATCGGCAAACTGACCCTCCGGCGTTGACTCCGGTCCCCATTCCAGAAAATCGGTTGCCGCTTTGTCGGGCAGGCGCTGGGCGAGCTCTGCCGCGGTCGGGTTGGGCAGAGGGCTCTCGCTGGCCAGGAAGTGGTAGCCCCAACCTTCCACCGAATGGAATACGCGCACGTAGGGGAAAGACTCTTTCAGGGCTCGCGCCACCGAGGCGCGGACGACGGGGTCTCCCCCCGGCAGCCACTGCTGCAGAATTCCTCCCGGGCGCAATCGCCTCCTGATGATCGCGTAAAACTCCTTTGAGTAGAGCAGGCTCGAACCTGCGGCCTGTACCGGTGGCGGCGGATCGATCGTAATGACGTCGTATTGCTCATAGGTGCGTTCCAGGTAGCGGCGACCGTCGTCAATAACCACATGCGACAGCGGCGAACGCAGCAGTGCTGGACCATCGGCGTGGAAGTACCCGAAGACGCGCGGAACGCTCGGCACGAGTTCCACCGCGGTTACAGGGATGTCCCATGACATCAGGGAACGGTAAGTAGTGCCCATGCCAAAACACACCACCAGCGCGTTCTTCGGAGGATGATCGAGAAAGGACAGCGGCAGATGTGCCATGAACTTGGTGATGGGAGTGAGCCCCGTAATTCCAACTCCATTAACCCACAGATGCTTGTTCCTGCCCTCTCCCATGGCGACGATGGTCGCGGTGTTGTCGCGCAGAACTTCACCGTGCCCGAATTGATCTTCGTAACTCTTCTGGGTGAAGACGAGCGCCAGGGCCGACAGCACCACGGTGTAGGAAATACCTGCCTGCCAGTCAAGGCGTTTCCCTGAAGGCCCAGCCGGGCGGAAGGCCATCAGGAGCCAGGGCAGCGAAAACACGAACAATACCCAGCGCTCGCTGATCAGGGGCAAAAGCAGGAAGCCGGACAGAAGCGGGCCCAGGATGCAGCCCAGAACGTTGACGGCATACGCTTTCCCCGCCCTGGCCGGATCGCCGACCGACCAGCGATCCACCAGCAGCGGAGTAAGGAATCCGAGGACGCCGGAAAACGGAGCGATCCCAACAATAAGGCGCAACAGACGGGAGATGTGGATGCCGGGATTAGCCGCGAGCAGCGGCAGGAGGGCAAACAATCCCAGTAAGACCCAGATCAGATTTCCTTCGCGTCGATTCCTTCGGCTCCAGAGTCTGTAGATCTGCAACCCGATAAAAGTTGAAACCAGATAAGTGGCCAGGATGGAAGCGAAGGCGTACACCACGGTGCCGAGATAGGGAGTGAACTGCCGGATCCAGACCACTTCCATGCCGATGCTGGTCAGTCCGGTGAGGAAGAGCAGCGCCAGAGGCCGGTTTCCCTGGCTGGAGGCCCGGCTGGCAACACCTTTCGTCGCCGGCTCGGTCCTCACCGGACCGGAGGGCTCGGTCCGGCCCAGACTCAGCAACATCGCAGACAGTGCCAGCAAGCCGTTGCACGCCGCGCCGATTTTCAAGGTATCGCGGAAGCCGTAGAGTTCAATCAGCAGCAGGGGGAAGGTTGCTCCGATTACCGCGCCCAGTACGTTGGACAGGTAGAGATAGCTGAATGATCGTTGCGAGCGCTCTGGATCCCGGCGGCGGATCGCGAGCATGGCCACCGGTATCGTCGCCCCCATGCAGGCGCACCACGGAACCAGGGTGAGCGCGATCCAGGTGCCGGACCCGAGGTAGTAGGCCCAGGAGGAAGATGCTCCTATCCACTCCAGCAGTTTTCGTCCCCACAACAACTGGTACGGGACCAGCAAGGCCGACATGCCGATCAACAATTCCGCCAGCGCGTATAGCCGAAGCGCAGGCACCCTGACCCGCATTTCGTATTTGCGGATGAGGCTTCCACTTCCCCAGGAACCCAGGCCCAGCCCCGCCATGAAGACGGAGATCACGATCGAGGCCAGCGCGCTGGTGACTCCAAACTGGGCCATGGCCAGGCGCAGCCATACGATCTCGTAGAGGATGCTGCAGAAGCCCGAGACTAGAAAGAACGTGAAGAACCAGACCATGAGAGGGAGTCTTTCGGCCCGTCTAACTTTTTTGAAACCCAAGCCGCACTACTTCGGCTGTGTCCTCAGCTAACTCAAGCTGTTCAGCTTCGGCCGGCGTAAACCAGCGTACCTCGTCGGCATCGTCGGCTGCCTGCGCCTTCCCCGCCACCGGGCGGCAAAGAAAATCGATCAACACAAAATGATAGAGAGTGCGCCCGGCATCGTCCCGCAGTACGCGGTCGTAAACCCCTAGCAATTCCTCCGGTTCTACCGTCAGGCAGGTTTCCTCGCGGATTTCGCGGACCGCCGCTGCCCGCAACGTCTCGCCCAATTCCAGCACCCCTCCTGGAATCGACCACTCTCCTGCCAGCGGAGGATGGCCACGCTTCACCAGCAGCACGCGGCCATCCTGAATGATGATCGCGCCTATGCCCACCAGCGGAGAATCGGGATATTCACGCTTCATCGATGTCTGGCCCGCGCAACTGCGCGCTGCCATCTTACAGAAGCGACCAGGGCCTTGCTGACTTGATCGGCAGGGAATTGACCACGTGGGGACAGCCGCCCCCGGCTGTCCGGCGGAGCGGAGCTCCGCAAACCTCATAAGAATTTTCGGCGAGCTTTGCTCGCCCGGACAGCCGAGGGCGGTTGTCCCCATGTGGTCTGTGGCAAAATGATCTTGTGTCACTGGACGAATACAAACGCAAACGCCGCTTTGAGGCTACACCCGAGCCCCCTCCCAAGCTGGAGAAGAAGTCCAGGCATCGCTTCGTGGTGCAAAAGCACCGGGCCACGCGTCTGCACTACGATTTCCGCCTGGAGATGGAAGGCGTGCTCAAGTCCTGGGCCGTGCCCAAAGGGCCTTCCCTCGATCCTGCCGACAAACGCCTGGCCATGCAAGTGGAAGATCATCCGGTTTCGTACTTTGACTTCGAGGGCACCATCCCTGAAGGCAATTACGGAGCGGGCACGGTGATGGTCTGGGATGTAGGCACGTGGGAGCCGCTGTCACCGGAGCCTGTGAAAGGGAAATTCGTTCCAGGGACCGATGCGGAAGCCTCGGCCATGCTGAAGAAGGGCGATTTCAAGATCCGGCTACACGGCAAGAAACTGAATGGCGACTTCGCTCTGATTCACATGCACTCGCGGCGTGCCGGCACCAAAGGGACGGAGTGGTTGTTGATCAAGAAGCAGGACGACGCCGTGGTAAAAGGCTACGACATCGATCAGTATGACGAATCGGCCCTCACCGGCCGCACCATGGCCGATATCGCAGGCGACCAGGGTTCGGCGCAGTGGACAAGCAGCCGTCCGGCCTCGCGTGGCGCGGTGAAGGCGCCGTGGCTGGCGGATGCGATCGCCAAGTTTGATAAGAAGAACAAGAAGAAACTAACCACGGAGGACACCGAGGACACGGAGAAAGGCAAAGCAAAAAAAAAAGAAAAAGATAGGGCCGTAGGCGGTTCAACTCCTGCAGTCCCGCGAAGCCGGAAGGCTGCCTCCGTCTCCCCTGTGTCCTCGGTGGTTGAAGATTTAGAGGGCGCGGCCAAGCGTCCCATGCCCACCGCGATCCACCCCATGCTGGCAACTTCGGTGGATGATCCTTTCGACGATCCCGAATGGCTGTTTGAGATCAAGTGGGACGGCTACCGTGCCATTGCGTTTATCACCAGGGGCAAGGTGCGGCTGGTTTCGCGCAATCAGAATGACCTCACGGCACAGTTTCCGGAATTGCACAGTTTGCCGGAGTTCATCCGGGCCGACACCGCGATTCTTGACGGCGAAATCGCCGTGCTGGACGAGCATGGCCGCTCCTCGTTCAGCCTGATCCAGCAACGCACGGGCATTCGCCAGGGCGGACGTCGCACCGGTTCGCGCCAGGATATTCCGGTGCAATACTACGTGTTCGATGTGCTCTATCTCGACGGGTACGACCTCCGCCGGGTCGCGCTGGAAGAGCGCAAAGCGGCGCTGGCGCAAATTCCTGCAGCGGACGGCCCGATCCGGTACTCCGAGCATTTTCCCCAGGGCAAGGCGCTGTTCAGTGTTGCCCGGCAAAAAGGGCTGGAGGGAATTCTAGCCAAGCGCCGGAGCAGCGCTTACGAGGAGCGTCGCAGCCGCGAGTGGCTGAAGATCAAAATCACCCAGACGGTGGATTGCGTCATCGGCGGTTACACCGACCCGGAGGGGAGCCGCGAATATTTTGGCTCGCTCGTGCTGGGCCTCTACGACAAAGACGGCGACCTCATTCATGTAGGTCAGGCCGGCACTGGATTCGACCAATCCATGCTCAAACAAATCTGGCAAGTGCTGAAGAAGCGGGAGACAAAGGTCAGTCCCTTCCCCCACGGAGTGGAAGCGTTGCGGAAAGTGCGCTGGATCAAGCCTGAACTGGTGGCAGAGATTAAGTTCTCGGAATGGACGCACGAGACGCAGGACGGCGGTATGAAGTTGCGCGCGCCGGTTTTTCTTAGGCTAAGGAATGACAAGGATCCCAAGGAGTGTTTATTGCAACAGTAGGTGGCGCGGCCGAAGCCGCCCCCAAGAAAGACCTTCTATGCAGCGCTAAAGCGCTGCTACGCCCAGGCTCGCCTAGCCAGAAGCCAGCAGCTACTTAATATCTTTCATCGCCAGCATCGATCCGTAATCTCTTCCCGAAGGTTCCACCGCGCGGGCCACAATTCCGGCAAAGGCATCGCGGAATTCCGGATATTTCGCCACCAGCGCTTTCATCACTGCGGTGTTGTCCTGAAACGTTTTGCCGGTGTCGGAGACATCGGCGGACTGGTAGCGCACCACCAGATCGAAGTCGTGGCCTACCGGAATTGGAAACAGATCCGTCACTCTATAGGTCTTGCCACTCGCGGTGAGATCGAGGGGAGGCAGGTCAGCCGGCTTCTGCGCCTGCATCTCGTCATACAGTCGGTCGGTCGCAGCGGTGGCCATGAAAGGGACCGGGACCAGCAACTCCCGGGCCTCGCCAAAGTAGAACCAGGAATTATGGAGCTGTCCCTTGGTCTTGAACTCCCGGGCGCGGCTAGCAAACCAGTTACCGTCGTGTCCCGAAATCTGCGCGGGCTTGGCGTAGAATCCGCCCAACTTCCATTCGTTGCCCTGCTGCTGCAAAACAAACGACACGGTGTAAGCCCCCTGGGGGGAGGCTGCATCGAGAGTAACGATGCCGTAATTTCCCGGAGGCAGATTGGGAATGACGAAGACCGCGCTGTCTCGGGTCTGTCCCTGGGCGCCGAAAATACCGCATAGGAACTCGGCGCGTTGCAGCGGCGCCGTCCCCTCGGCTTTGAGCAGGAACGGCGGACGCGGCGCCGCTTGCACCCCGGTCAGGTTAGGCTGGTTATCCTTGACGGCGCTCTCGATGCCGGAAAAATTCGAGGCCAGGCTGGCCATCGCATTCTGCCGCAGCGAGGCCGAGTCTCCCCGCGCCGCCATGTCGTAAAGGCGTTTCGCCGTCGCAGTCAGGGCGGAGGCCGTGGCCGGGTCCATATCACCGGCGGTCTGACAAGTCTGGCCGCGAGCCACGAGTGCCGACGAAAAAATTAATAGTGCTGCCAGCCTTTTCGCGATTTTTCCTGGATAGCCGATATTCCACCTCGAACCCTGGTGCTCAGAATAATATGCGTCGCAACAATCTTAAACCGTCGGAGACGGCCCTCGATACCTGTATTTCGGGCGCCTCCGGGCCGCATGATTGCGCCAGAATGCGCCGTGTGCTACCGTCGCCCCTGTTCCCCATTTCCACGCAAGGGAGACGCTCATGGCTTTAATCTTCCTGGGCATTCTGGTTGTCATCGTCATCCTGCTAGTTGGGATGTACAACAGCCTCGTCCAGTTGCGTGTCCGCTGCGACAACGCCTGGTCGGATATAGACGTACAGCTGAAACGGCGCCACGACCTGATCCCCAATCTAGTTGAAACGGTAAAGGGTTACGCCGCCCACGAGAAGGGCACATTCGAGAACATCGCCAAGCTTCGCTCCCAGGCCATGCAGGCCACCACGCCGGGCGATAAGGCCCAGGCCGAAAACCAGCTCAGTGGAGCGCTGAAAAGCCTGTTCGCGGTAGCGGAAAATTATCCTCAGCTAAAGGCGTCCGAGGAGTTCACCCAGCTGCAGGGCTCGCTCAGCCAAACCGAAGACTCGATCCAGAATGCCCGCCGCTATTACAACGCAGTGGTGCGCGACTTGAATACCAAGATCCAGTCTTTTCCGACCAATATTCTGGCCGGAATGTTCGGCTTCCAGCAGCGGCAATTCTTCGAGGTGGCCGCAGGCGACCGCGAACCGGTGGCAGTGAAGTTCTAAGAGTAAATCGGCGGGGGTCCAGCCGCGAAGCGGCGCAAGAATGCAGCCCACGGTGTAAGCCGTGGGCGCAGAGCGGCGACGTCGCGAGCCCCATCGGGGCGAAAGAGCGGTGCGAGGCCGCCCCAGGAGTTGTCGATTCCGAACGATTCTTTCACCCCTCTGGGGCTCAAACTTTGCCGGCGTCTTACCGACGGCGTGTGCCGTGGGCTCCATTCTGCCGTCGCTTCGCGGCTTGGGGCGAAAGCCTTGCGATCCAGATTCCTGGTACTGTTTTGCTTTGCGGCTCTGACCGCTCCGCTGTTTGCCCAGAGCTGGCGGATCGCTGACTTTCAGGACACGGTCCTGATCAGTGAAGACGGCACCGCCCTGGTCAAGGAACGCATCAGCCTGGTCTTCATCGGCCAATGGCACGGCATTCACCGCACTATTCCCGTCGAGTATCCCGGCCCTCGTGGTACCAACTACACGCTGTTTCTTGATGTCACGGCGGTCACCGATGGCGCCGGCCAAAAGCTGAAGTACGACTCCAAAACTTCCGGAGGATATCGCGACCTGAAGATCTACATTCCCGGCGCGGTGGACACCACGCGTACGGTGGAGATCAGCTACATCGTCCGCAACGCCATCCGCTACTTTGAGGACCACGACGAGTTCTACTGGAACGTGACCGGCAACGACTGGCCGGTGCCGATCGATCACGCCGAGGCGCACGTTTATTTGCCCAAGGTAGCGGCGGGCAGGTTGCGGGCGCAGGCCTTCACCGGAGTCTATGGATCGGCCCAGCGCGATGCCACCTCCGAGGTCAACGGCGCCGACGTGGCCTTCGAGACTTCCAACCCGCTGCCCATGCGCGGCGGAATGACGGTTGATATCTTCATTCCCAAAGGCATTCTCAAGGAGCCCGGCGCGATCACCCGCGCTTTCTGGTTTCTGGGCAGCAACCCCATCGTGTTTTTGCCCTTCGTTACCTTCGCCGTGATGTACGTGCTGTGGTGGTACAAGGGCCGCGATCCTGATCCCGGACGTTCGATTGCGCCCATGTATGAACCTCCGCCGGGAATGTCTCCCGCCGAGGCCGGCGCGCTCATCGATGACACCGTCCATCCCCGTGACATTACGTCCACGATTGTGGACCTGGCAGTGCGGGGCTACATAAAGATTGAAGAAACCGTGGACACGACCCTGCTGGTGTTCCACTCCAAGGACTACATCTTTCATCTGGTCAAGCCGCTGACCGAATGGCAGGGGCTCGCGCCCCACGAGCGCGTCATGCTGGAGAATATTTTTGCGGGCGGGCAGCAGACCCGGCTGTCCAGCCTGAAAAACCGCTTCTACACTACGATCCCGGTCATAAAGCAGGACATAAAGGCGGCGCTGAAGAATAAAGGTATGTACCTGCTCGACCCCGATTCGGCCAACGGTTACAGCGTGGGCGCGGCCCTGGTGATTGTGGCCCCGTTTCTCCTCGCGCAATTCAGCGGTTACAAACAAATATTCAATTCAGTAATTCTTCTCACCGTGTGCGGCATTGTTTCCGCCATCATCTGGTGGTTGTTTGCTCGTGAGATGTCGGCGAAAACGGTGCAGGGGGCGCGCACCCGTATTGCGGTGCTGGGGTTCCAGGAGTTCATGAATCGCGTGGACGCCGACCGCCTGAAACGCATGCCTCCGGATACATTCGAAAAATACCTGCCTTATGCCATGGCGCTCGGAGTGGAGCATCACTGGGCCCAGGCTTTTGCCGGGATCATCCAGAACCCGCCCAACTGGTACGTGTCGCCCAACGGCATGACCGGTTTCAATCCGATATTTTTCTCCAGCTCCATGCACAGCATGGCATCGGACATGAACCAGGTGTTCGTCTCCGCGCCGCGCTCGAGTTCCAGTGGATCAGGCTTCGGCGGCGGCGGTGGAGGCGGATTTTCTGGAGGCGGATTTGGCGGCGGCGGCGGAAGCGGTTTCTGAAAGTTGTGCCTGCATCTGGCCTTGCTTTGCGAACTTCGCGGGTTCCTTTGCGTCCTTTGCGGTAAAGCTCTTGACCGCAAAGATCGCAAAGAATTCCGCAAAGGCCGCAAAAAAATCCTGGTCAAGGAATTACTTTCTATGGAACAGATGCTTTCGTATGCTGGGCCAGAACTCGGCGAATGCATTGCTTCCCATCTTGCCCGCAATGCCCAGGGCGGCACGCCGGAAGGCGTCTCCTACGCCGGAATGGCTATCAGCCCGCCAGGCGTTTGATAGAAAATTACCGCCCACATTGCCGACGTGGCGGGCATAGGCAGGAGCCAAGTCTCCGTCAGGCTGGCGCGCCGCGAAAGTCATGACCACTACGTTTTTGATTCGTCCCTTGAAGGGTTGGCCGGTAGCGCGGAAATAGCGGGGGTCTTCTCCCCATAGAGCGCCCATTGCCGCCTGTATCGCATTGCTGGTTGCAACGCCGCTAAGCCTGGTTCCGTATCGGTCGCCGAAGCCGCCCCAATGAGAGCCGTACTCGCGGGGACTGTTTCTAGCCGTGCCGAGGCCCGCCGTGAACATGCCGGAGGCGAGGCTTTGCGGACCCACCGTACTCTTTACGAACCAACGCAGCCGCTGCCGTCCAGTTATGTATTGATAGCCCGCTACATTGCCGGCGAATGCCTCCGTGGATGGCGCTGAGATCACCTGACCAGCGGCGGTGCCAGCGGTGAGGAGAAGCAGAATTGCGAGCCAGCATCCTGGACTTGGTTTCACGAGTATTGGGTGCCGGCCAGAGCACGGAGTTTGTCCACGTAAGGTATTTAGGGTAGGAGACTTGTATAACGTGGGCGGGATAGAATCGCGCACCCGGTCGAGATTCAGCTGGTTCCGGCCGAAAGCGTGTAAACGGGGCACCGGATAGTCAGTCCCGCATCTTGGGGGAACCTAGTTCTTACCCTTTCTGTTGCGTTATCAGGCTGTTCCGAGGGGCGTCATCCGTGATATAACCGCGCAAGCAGATGGTTGTGGCTCTATTCAGGAGATCCGGCATGGGGCTGGGTTTCGCAGCTGGAAATGGGCAGGAGCGAGGAGGTCTTGTGTCCGACGCGCGCACGGGGAAGCGGTTCCCCCTGGAATTGCCGATTAAGATCCACAAATCAGAGGAAGGCGGCGAGCACAGCGGCGTCACCGGAAATCTGAGCGCCGCCGGTGTGTACATCAAGGCTGACGCTGCGCTGGAGATGGGCTCGACGGTCGAATTCGAGATTACTTTACCGCCAGAAATGACGGGGGCCAAAGAAGGTGTAGTCATCCAATGCCGGGGGCGCGTGGTGCGCACCGACGAACCTGCCGGCGGTCCCACGGAGGCGCGCGGTGTGGCCTGCGTGATTGACTCCTACGATTTTGTTCGCCACTAGAGGCGAGGAGCTGAAGAGATGCTGAAATTGATTCTGGCCGACAATCAAGCCATCTTCCGGGCAGGCATTGCCAAAGTGCTGGCGGTAGAGGATGAAATGCGCATCGTGGCGCAGGCACAAACCCAGGAGCAGATGTTCATGGCCCTGGACAAATTTCGCGCCGCGGTTCTGGTGGTTGCAGGCGGGTTCCATTCCGATTTCAACGGCATTCTGCAGGCCGCCAGCAAAGCGAAAACCCGGGTCGTGGTGCTGGCGGATACCGGCGAGAGCGCGCAACGCTACATGGGCGCGGGCGCCAACGGCGTGGTCTATCGCAACGTGACCAGCGCCGCGCTGGTGGACTGCGTGCGCAAAGTGGCGCGCGGCGAAAACTGGGTGCAGGACATTGCCGTCCCCAGCGAGCTGACCGAAAACGATATGGTCGGGCTGCGGGTTCGCGACCGCCTGACCGCGAAGGAACTGCGCATCGTCGCTCTGATTGTTCAGGGTTATAAAAACAAAGAAATCGCATCGCAGCTCGGGACCACCGAGCAGGTGATCAAGAACTACCTGCGCAACGTTTATGACAAGATCGGCGTCTCCGACCGGCTGGAACTGGCGCTGTTTACCATTCACCACCGCATTCTGAACGAAGCAGCAGCCGCAACCGCGGCGGCAGCAACACCCCAGGCGGGAGCCGGAGTCACGTCGTAAAATTTTGTTTGCTGAAAAAGGCCGCCCCCGAGGCGGCCTTTATTTTTACGCAGAAGACGTAGGGGCGGGTGTCCCACCCGCCCGGCGGAGCGCAGCTCCGCGAGATCTGGCGAGTTGCGCAAGCCCGCCCTTTCCAGTGGCATCCTGAGCGGTGAAGTCGAAGGACCCCTATCAGTGCCACGATGCTGACGGTGTTCAATGAAGTTGGATAATGTTGGCCCGTAAGTATCGCGAGGCATGAGAGGTCCTAGGGGTCCTTCGACTTCGCGACGGCTTCGCTCAGCGAAGCCGTCACTCCGCTAAGGATGACAAAGCTTTGAAAGATACCGCCAATTGATTTTTTGAATTGGACTTCGGCGCCATGCGATGGCACAGTAGCAACGTCCAATTGTGTGGACGAAACAGACTGCAAGCCCAGGTGCTGCGAACTCCGAAGTTCGTTCCCTAACTCCTGTCGTTTGACGTTGTTCCATTCCTGACCTCGTCGTCCCAACAGAAACCACGCGAGCGATGCTCGTCCGGCGTACGCGCCGGTGTGTCGGCTCGCGACAACTACAGAGGAGATCAGGTCATGAAATCAATTCGCAGTTCCATGCTTTTCAAGATGTTCGTTCTAGCAATTGTGCTGGCGGGAGCGTCCGCGATTCCTGCCCAGGCGCAGTCCGCTACCGGAAAGTTCACCCTTAGCCACGACGCCCGCTGGGGCAA
>Ga0157371_10003595_pt1 | contig 13969 bp, 16 predicted proteins | sample C45metaG_FD_113462 | JGI IMG/M metagenome (GOLD analysis project Ga0157371, IMG submission 113462) | Corn rhizosphere microbial communities from Kellogg Biological Station, Michigan, USA - C4-5 metaG | ecosystem: Host-associated > Plants > Roots > Rhizosphere > Soil | place: USA: Michigan...
CGTTCAGGTCGGGGTCGATCCAGCAGTTGCCGCCGAGGATCGCGCCCTGCGTCTTTAGGCCGCGCAGGAAGGCATTGACGCCCTCGCGCACGTCATCGACGTAGGTCTTGCTGATGCCGCGGTCGACGGCCCACAGGTGGGCAGCCTCTAGGCTGTCGGCGATGATGTCGGCGGTCCGCACCACGCACAGGAACTGCCACTTGGGATCGATGCTGGCGGTGCGGTTGCCCCACAGGCGGAAGCCACCTTCGCGGATGATCGTCGCCACGTTGGCCTGGTTCAGCAGGTTGGCGCGGCTGGTCGCATCGGACAGGCCGAAATCGATCGCACGCGCAGTGCCGACGATGCCGTACAGCTCCTGGTTGGACGGCGACGCCCACCAGCCGCGTTCGTTGTCGCTGCGGGCGATGGCACCGGCCACGGCACCGGAGGCATAGCGGCTGACGATCGCTTCACCCTGCTGCACCAGCACGGCCGGGTCAACCACGTAGACACGCTTGGAACCGGTCAGTGCGGTGGTGGTCTTGGCTGCATCGTCGTTGCTGTTCGGGCCATCCTTGATGATGATGGCGCGCAGCTTGTCGGCGATGCCGAGCAGCTCGGCGATGACCGGGTTGGCCAGCACGGTGTCCGGACTGGCCGGGTCGGCCGGGTGCACGTGGGTGAAGCCCGGTGCCACCAGGATGCGCGGCTTCACACCGACGATGGACTTGGCGGCGAGCAGTGCGTGCACGCCAGAGTAAGCGCCGGTCTGTGCGTTCACGCCGCCCAGGACATTGGCCAGGGTGGCACTGTCGGAGGCGCCGCTCTCGACACGGATCACGACCACGACGGCCGACGACTGGTCGAAGATCGCGTCCAGTGCGCCCGGCAGGGTGCCGGCTTCGGTGCCGGTCTTGGCCGACAGCTTGGCCGCCTGCGATGGCGAGGTCACCAGGACGGGAGTGTTGATGGGGAATGCATCGGCGTCAGCCAGCGGTGCGGTGCCGACGATGCCGATCACGCTGGTGGAGGCGACGGCGATCGAGCGGGCACCGGTGTCGATGTTGACGACCTGTACGCCATGGAGAAATTCGGTCATTCGGAGAGGTTCCTCGGTGTGGTGGTGTGCCTGCAGATTCAGGCGACGTGTATATCTTCGGGAAAGGCGACGGCGGCGATAATTGCAGCCGTGGCCCGGTGATCGATCAGACCCAGCCGGAGGCGCTGACGCTTGCGCTGAAGCTGGAGACCTGCGCGTTGCCGCCGGCACGACGCAGGTGGACGTTGATGCTGGTGGAGGCGCTTTCAAAACTGGTGGACCTGGCGGGCACGCTGATGGAGACGCCTGCAGATTGCGAAGACGCCAGCGAGGCGAACGACGGTGCACTGTTACTGAAGTACGCCGCTCCCTGGTTGCTTACACTGAACTGCACGTCGTACTCGGAGGCATTCGCGCCTGCCGGAAGCCAACGACCGGAGGCAACGACCGTGTTGCTGTTGTTGCCACCGCCGGTGACACTTCGACGGATGCTGTAGTTGCCATCGGACAGCATGTCGATCGAGACCGATGCCGATGCCGATCCGGTCGAGTTGGTCTTGGCACCGTTGCTTGCCGAATAGCCCTGGCCATGGAACGGCAGGCGATAGCTGGCGCTGCCACGCGCAGCCCACAGGTTCGATACGTCCATGCCACCGACGCGATAGCCGACGTCACCGCGTTTGCTGCCGTACTGGATGTGGGCGTAGCGACGGCTGAGGTCGGTGCCGCCCACGCGCAGGCCGCAATCCTGCGCGACGGGGCCTTCCAGGTAAGGATCGAACAGGTCGTCGAAGTCGACGCCTGCAGAGCGATATCCGCTGGCCATGTCAGCGCTCCGCCTTCAGCGCACGCACTTCGGCGGCCAGTTCCTGGATGGCCTTGGCCATGACCGGCAGCAGTTGGTCGAGCTTGATCGAGGCAACGCGTTCGCCGTTGAACTCGACGCCTTCCAGGTTGACGGCTTCGGGTACCAGTTCGGCAAGCTGTTCGGCTACGAAGAACAGGCGGCGACGACCGTCGGGGTTGTATTCGGGCTTGTAGTGGCCGGTGGCCAGCTCCATACGTTCCACTTCCGCCAGACCATATGGCTGGGGACCTTCGATGGTCTTCAGTTTGCGCGAGGAGCCGAAATCGAATCCGGCTGGCGTGCTGAAGCCGTTGGTGCCAGCGTAGAAGAGCTGGTTGAAGGCGCCATTGTTCCCGTTGCGAATTCGGCCAACAATCGCGTCTCCGTTCTGCGTATAGAAGTAGGCGTGATGAACGCCATCCTCCATTGCAAGGGCGCCGCCGTAGGAGCCAGACGAGATCACGCCGGCGTTCTGCGGCGAGTTCGGATCGAAACCGCCCCCGGCACGTATTCTCCCGGCCGCGTTGATTGCTCCTTCGAAATAGGCGGCACCGTTGTTCTTGTCGAATGCAAGGGTACGGATCGCAGCACCCGGTGGATAGCGCCACAATGAGTAGTGACCACCGTTGTCCAGAACGACCCGCCATCGCAGGGCGCCGCCGGCATAGCCATAGTCCTGCATGATCTGTTGGGTATCGGCGCCGCCAAGCATGTGAGATAGGACGCCATTCATCGTGTCACCGGTCTTGCTGACCTTGCCTGCCGGATCGAAGTTTCCACTGGTCCAGATGGACCCGCCGGTGTTCAAGGTGGCGTTGAAACCCCCTTCTGCGTTCTTGAAGGTGAACGTTGCGCCCGACTTGAATAGATAGCTGTCACCCGAGCCAAAGTAGACGACGCCGTCGGTTGCAACGCTCCCCCAGCCTGAAACGCGCAGGGAATTGTTCTTGACGGAGACAGCGCCGGTGAACGTACCGCCCGCCACATCCATCTTTGACTCTGGCGCAAAATTGCCCGCATGCCACATCGATGAGCCGTTCCAGCGCGGGGTATCGCCGTGCTTGATGGTGATCTCACTGCTGGCCGCGCGATCATTGCTCCATACCCGCCACAGCCCGGTGTTCGCCCAGCCGCCGATGAACGATTGCTCTGCCCCCTGGGCGCCAAAGCCCACCAGCGGATACGTTCCGCCGACAAACTGCTGGTCGGTGAAGCTGTTCGTGCCTTTGGATGCCTTGCCGTCCAAGGCAGTCTGCAGCCCGGTCACATCTGCGATGACATGCTTGTGTCCCACCGTAGCGAAGTCACCCGCCAGGGCGAACGCGGATGCGTGCTTGCCATCCAGGGTATCGGCATCCAGGCCATTGCCATGGCCGGTGTCCTTCAGCGCGGCCCCCTTCAGCTCCAACGCGGTGCGTGCGGCGGCCGTGGTTGCGGCAGACAGCAGTGTCCTGGCCAGTGCAGTCGGTGCGGCTGCGCCAAAGCGCTTGTCGGTGAATGCACGCAGGCCGCGCGGGGTCACCGCGCGCTGGGTGTCGGCCGCGTCTTCCGCCTCGATGTTGGTGGCCAGCTCGACCACGCCCAGCACCTCGGTGGTGGCCGGCGGGTAGACGAATTCGGCGTTGCCGAACTGGATCTGGGTGATGTCCACGTCAGTGAAGCGCGCATCCGTGGCCAGCAACAGCATCGAGGCCGCCGTCTTTTCCATGATCGGATCGGTCTGGCCGTAAGTGGCGAACAGCGTGCCATCGGCCAGGTACAGGCCGAAGCCGCGCAGCGAATAGGCGGTCGTGCTGTCATCGCGGATGGTCACGTGCAGCGTGTCATCGCCCACGGCCTGGCCGCCGAAGGTGGCGACGCGTTTGATCTCGCCTGGCAGCGCGTTCAGGCCGGCCGAAGGCGTGAACGCAGTGGACGTCAGGCCGATCTGGGTAACCAGAACGGCATTGGTGCCGGTATTCGGCGGATTGACCAGCTTGGCGAAGCCGGCGTCGGTGATTTTCAAGCGCATGCGGGGTTTACTCTCCGATCAGTTGGATGCGGCGGAAGGCCGTGGCGTGTGCGGCTGCAAGCGCGCCGATTGCTGCGTCGGCCTGCATGCCTTGGGTGAAGGTGAAATGCGAGCGCACCGGCTTGGTGCGGGTGATCTCGCCGATGACGTCGTCGACGAACATGGCGGTTGCCGCGGTGCCGCCCTGGTTGGCAATGGTCATCACCGCTTCGAAGGTGTGCGGCGGTCCCTTGGGTTGCAGCTGCCACCATTCGCGGATCAGCACTGAACCCCCGAACGCTGCGACCACGTCGCGCACGCTGCCGGCCGTGCCCTTGCGGCGCTGGATGGCGATCGCCGCGCGTACCCTCGCGCGCTTCACCGGTTCGGGCCAGTACGCCTTCCATTCGTCTACCGAGAGTGCCCATGCCAGCCAGGGCAGCAACGCGGCCGGACAGCGATCGGCGTCCCACAGGGCAGTGATGTCCACCGGCAGCGGACGGGCAACGATCGCCCGCGACAGTGCGCGCTCGGCCCGGGTGGCATTGGGCGGCAGCAGGTTGGCCGACGACGGCACCCGGACCTGTGCGTCAGCGTCGATGATCACGCCGGGCACAGGCGCGGCTGCGAGGGTGACCACGCTACCGGTGATGGAAACATCGTTCAGGCGCTGGCGTCCCTGCCCATCCGTGCGATACACCGCCTGCACCGTTGCCAGCATGCCGCCGGGATGACGGAACACCTGGTTCTTCCCATCAATCGCGCCACGCAGACGCGCATTGACCTGGCGCGTGGTGGCCTCACTCATCGTTGCCACCGTGGGCCAGCGTCACGGCGGTGCAGTACGTGGCCTGGGTACGGTCCACCACCACGTCCGCGGCGGGGCTGTCGATCACCACGCGCTGTACGCCTTCGGCATGCAATGCAGCGAACAACCCGGAGCGGGTCACGTCGCGGCCGAGACGATGCGATTCGATGATGTAGCGATCCAGGCGTGTGCGTGCTTCAGCCAACACGACCTGCGAGTCGGGACCGGCGAAGGTGTACAGCGTGGCGGTGACGGCGTAGTTGATGATCGTCGCCGGTTTCACCAGTACGTGATCGGTCAACGGGCGCACGTCGTCCGCGCTCAGCTTCGCCTCGACCGCATCAAGGAGACCCTGGGTGGCGGTGCCGTCGGCTTCACGCGACAGCACCGATACAACGACCTCACCGGGCGTGCTGCTGGTGGCGCTGGCATCCAGCACGCGCGGATCCGCGCTCAGTGCATGGAATACGTAGGCACCTTCCGGGCCGGCCACGCTGAAGCCTTCCGGTCCCAGCTGGATGCGGCGACGGAAGTCCTCGTCGTTCTCGTAGCGGGGAAGGACGCCTTCCTGCGGCTTGCCGGGATCGAGTACCAGGCGTGCAATGCCGAAGATCGCCGCGAGCTGATCCAGATCGCTGCCCACGGCGTAGGCCAGCATGACGCCACGCGCGGCATCGTTGACGCGCTGTCGGTCGAGCAGGCGCAGGTAGGTGCAGACTTCCAGGATCTTGAAGGCGGGATCCGACGGCAGCAGCGCGTCGAACGTGGGGTCCAGCGCCTGCAATGCAGCAAGCGACTCATCGAACATTGCTTCGAAATCGAGCACTTCGATGACCGCCGGGGCCGGCAGCTGGGAGAGATTGACACTGGTGAACGAGCCGGATGCCACGGTTAGCGAACCTCGATTCCTTCGATGGTGATGGCCTCGCCATCCGGCAGGTGGATCCCGGTCACTGCCAGGATCATCACGCCAGGGGCGGGGAGTGAGACGTCGACGTTCTCGACGTGCAGACGCGGTTCCCATCGCGCGAGTGCGTCGACGGTGGCCGCGATCAGGTCCATGCGCAGCGAGCGGTTGGTTGGCGCATCGATCAATTCGAAGATGCGCGAGCCGTACTCGCGACGCAGGACCCGGGAGCCAAGGGGCGTGGTGAGAACGTCACGCACGGACTGGTGCAGATGGGCCAGCCCATCCAGTGGTTTGCCGGTGTTGGCGTCGATTCCTCGCATGGTCTCTATCGTCGTGGAGTACGGGTTTTCAGGGCATTGCAGCGATGGCCCATCACGGCTGTGCCGGCGTGGTGGGAGCCGTCGGGCCCTGGGCGGTGTGTTTGTGTGACTTCAGGCTGATGGCACCAGCCTTGACGTCTGCCGATGTGCTGATGTCCTTGCCTGCGGTGATCGCACCCGTGACGTCCAGGTTGCCGGTTGCCCTGATCGACGGCGTGTCGAGCAGTACCGATTCACTGGCATGCACTTCTGCGTTGGCGCAGTTGACGATGACCTTGCCGCTGCCGACGCTGATGGTCAGCGTGGTGGTTTCGCGGTCGTACTCGACAAGACTGCCGTCGGCGTACTGCGTGCGCTGCAGCTGGCGTGTGTCGGCCGGTGCGGGAAAGCGATCCTGGTACAGGCTGCCGAGTACCAGAGCCTGGCCTGGGTCGCCATACGGACACGCCAGCACCACCTGTTCGCCGGGCTCCGGTGCGCACCAGCTGCGCATGCCCGGTCCGGCACGGCGTTCCAGCCAGGGAATCCAGTCGGTGAGCATGCCGTCGGCATCGACGCGCACGCGGCTGCCGGCTTCATCGAGCTCGCGCACGACGCCGATCATCAACAGGTTGCCGATCAACCGGGCATGCTCAGCGCTCATGGTGTGCCCTCAGCGAGCGGTTGGTAGTGCGACTCATGGGCCCGGCCGATCTGCGGTGCGAAGCTGTAGGACGCCTGCGGTACCACGCCATCGGCGTCCTCCCAGGCATTGCCGCCCAGCGCAATGGGCACTGACCATTCGACGATCCACGTGCGCAGATCCGGCTGCGCCGCTGCGGCATCCTCGGGTAGCGCGGCGATCACCTCGATCGCGCCGCTGGGCGCACCGGGAAAGCGGCCGAGCTGATGCAGCCAGGTGGCCAGGGTCACGGCCTTCCTGCGCAGCTGCAATGCAGCGCCGGCTGCAGCGGACTGCACTGAGATGCGAGCTTCAAAGCGCAGCACAGCCTGCAGTTGGCCGCCGCCATCATCGCTGTCCTTGCCGCGGTCGCAACGGGTCATGGCAAGCAGGCAGGCGGGCGTGGGCAAGGCATCATTGTTGGCCTCGCGATAGAACTCGACGGTGGCCAGATCCGGGAAGCGCGCCCGGATCGCCGCTTCGATGGCGGCGTGCAGCGCGTCCAGGGTGGAGGAGGGGGTGTCGGTTGCCATGTCAGCTCATGCGATGAATGGAAGGAAGAACGCGGCGGGCCGCGGCACGCGCTTTCTGCATGTAGTGTTGCCATTGGCAGGGGCGCGGGGCATTGCACGCGTGGCCGTGGCTGGCTCGATCAGGGCCGGCGCGGTCCGTGAGCGCTGGCACTGCCATCAGCGAGGCAGCCCGCAGGCATCCGTGGTGGTGCACCATTGACGGTGAAACCTTGCTGGCTGCCGAGGCTGCACAGCAGCGCGCGCATCTGGTCGGCCAGTTCGTGGTACTGGCGCGCCACGGCCACGTGGTTGCGCAGCAGCGCATCGTCATCGGCGGCCTGCAGATCGGGCAGTTCCTGCGGCGCGCGCAGTTGTGCCGGTGCAATACTGATGTCAGGGATGACGAGGGCGGCCGGCATTGGCTTCGCGCCAGATGCGCACGAACTCAGCATCAGCATCGCCGCGGTCGCGACCAGGAGTCTTGGCATGGGTGTCGATGTCCTGTTGCAGGGTGTTGAACTGGCGGGTGCGCGCGGACTGCATGGCCAGGCGCTGTGATTCGACCTGTACGCCGGCCTGCACGTTGGTGTGGTCCTGCTGGCGCGCGACGAGTGCGGTGTCGGCACGTCTGGTCTGCTGCGCGACCTGTGCGCTGGCGGCAGCGAGATCCGCGCTGCGGTCACGCAGCTCCCAGCCCAGCCAGGCGCAGCCCACGTGGCTGGCAACCAGGCCCAGCAGGGCGATGCGAAGCCTCACGGGAATCGGCATCACTGCAGAAGCCCCCCAGCAGCGCGATAGGCGGCGCGCAGCGTCTCCAGTGCGTGCTCCTTCTGCCCGTAGCCGGCGCCCGGCAGCGACGCCCAGATGCGGCGGGCGGCGGCGACCGCCGCATCGAAGCGGCCCAGGCGGATCAGTTCGTAGGCACCGCATTGTTTGAGCAGCGCCACCGCCGCGCGGTCCTGCGAGACCGGGCCGAAGTCCGGCAGGTCCAGACGTGCTCGAAGGTCGTCCCAGGTGCTGCGCAGGAACTGGTAGCGGCCGGCGGCGCTGGACTTGATGCCGTAGCGTGGCAGCGACACCAGTACGCGCGGATGGTCGCGGGAATCGTTGAAAAGCTGGCCGCCGACGATCACGTCGTAGCCGCGATTGCGGGAGCGCTGGCCGGGAATATCGGTGCCTTCGGATACGGCCAGCATGTCCAGGAACGCGGCCACGTTGGCGCCACCGAGGGCGCTGGCTGCGGCGGCGGTCATGCAGTCGCTCCCGAACGCTTGCGCACCAGGTCCAGCAGCGCATCGATCTGCACGCTCTGCTGGGCAATCTGCGCGCGCAGGGCGCTGACTTCACCGCGCAGCTGGCCAATCTCCTGGGCCATGGCCTCGCGTTCGTGCATCAGTCCATCGGCGCGTGTGCGTTCGGCGGCCAGCTGTTCCTGCAGGGTGCGCAGGGTGTTGCTGGTGGCTTCATCGGCGGTGCGGTCGACCTTGGCGGACGACAGCCATTGCCGCAGCCACAACGACACTGCGATCAGTACCCCGGAGGTGCCGCCCAGGTACTTGGCCCAGTCCGGCACACCGGCCAGCAGGTCGCTCTCGTTCATGCGCGTGCGTACCCCTTCAGCAGGGCCGGATGGACGGCAGGGGCCGGGGCAGAGCGCGCACCGCGGAGGGCGCGCTTGATGGTGGTCTGCGATACGCCGAACTCCTGCGCCACGTGCTCGCGGGGCATGCCGCTGGCCACCGCGCGTGCGATCTGCTCGCGACGCTCATGTGCGCTGGCGGCGAAGCAGGACGCCAGGAACAGCAGTTCACCGCCGAAGTGGGCGACCAGCCGCTGGGCCATCTCCAGGCCGAGAATGTCGATCAGTCGATGCTGATCGGGCAGGGTTGAGGGGACGTAGACGATGACGCGGTGGCGTCCGGTGGTGCTGGAGGTGGTCGGCGGCCACGCACGCACCAGCGTGAGGGCTGCGGATTGGCCGATGACCTCGGCAAGGGTCTGGATGCTGTCGGGCAGGGCGTTCATGGCGAGGTTGGTCAGTGGCATTGGTATCCACTGTTGCCATCCCGCCGATCACGTCAACACCTTTCATCTACTTTCGGAGTATGCGGCTGAAGGCGTTCAGATGCATGCGCGAGGATCGCCGAGGACCTGCATGCGCAGGTTTGCAACTCGCCACGCGTTGTCTTTCATCCTTGCCTGTCGATCTTCTGGTTCTGCAGTACTCCTCGTCCTCATCTGCTGCAGACAAAGACAGGACAAGGGAAGGAGGCAGGTACAGGGTGAGGACGGCCAGTGGGAACAATCCTCGTGCCGGGTGCGCCGGGCCCTGAAACGAAAAAGCCCCGGACGATGCCGGGGCTTCAGGACTGCAGGTGGCGCTGGGTCAAAGGTCGAACACCAGGTTGCCGCCGGTCTTGCGCGGGATATAGCCGGCATCTCGCAGCCAGCGGGCTGCATTGACCTGGTCCATGCGCTTGACCGGGAAACGGTTGGCGAACATCAGGAAGCGTGCCACGGTGATCGACTCGCCCTTGCCCTTGAGTGCGGCCAGCGTCTCGGTGAACCAGGGGGCAGGGGGCTGCTGGTTGCCGGGGCGGGCGGCGGTACGCGCCTGTTTGGCGGCAGCGGCGTCGGGCTGGGCGCTGGCCAGCGAGCACAGCGAAATGAAGATCGCATCCAGACTCACGATGTCCTTGCCACCCTTGGGCTGCGACTTGAACAACACGATGGCCTTCTGGCGTGTCGACGTGAACTGTTCGACCTCCATGACATTTCCTCTCTGCGAAAGCGGTTGGGGATGCAGGGTGACGGCAGGTGCCGTCATTGATGGGGGACGACCTTACATCATTTTCGCCGATGATGGGCCGGAACCTGCGTTATGGATGAAAAAAGCAACGGACCGGCCCGTCGCGCGGCGGCGGTTCCGGCAGGCCGTTCAGATCACGCCACGGCACATCAACTGGTCCAGTGCCGTGCGCACCAGATCGGCCGCGCTGCGGTCGTTGTGCAGCTCGATATCGATCAGCGCGGCGGGCAGCGGCTGGCTGCCGGCATGCAGGTCCACGCTTTCGTGGCCGGGGCGGGTGATGCGGATGACAATGCCACCCTGGCGACGGATGGCGCGTGCCTCGTCATCGAAATGGACATCGGGAACCAGGCCACCTGTGGGCAGGCGTGAGAACAACGAGCGTACCCACAGCTGCGGATGAACGTGTTCGCGGCCTCTTTCGGCGCCGGCGCTTTGCCGTAGCCGGGAAGCGAATGTGTCACAGGGCAGTGCCAGCGCAGAGGCCAGCCCGTTGGCGAGGGTGTCCTTGCCAACGCCCTTGCCACCGGCGATGCCGATGTAGAGCGGTGGCCGCGTCAACGGGACCGAGTGCAGCGGCACGCTGGCAAAGGCGGATCCGCAGCGGAATGCGGCCAGTGTGTCGGCGATCATGCGCTGGCTGCTGTCGAGCGAGGCGGGGATCATGCGGTGTCTACTCCTGGGGGAATGCACAGGTGCGGCGGCAGTCAACAATCGCTGCCGGTGCTGCTGCGGGCGCGCAGGATGCGCTGGGTGATGCGGCCACCGCGTGCTGCGGCGGCGATGGGGTCGAAGCACAGCATCGCCGTGGACGTGCGGCGGCCGGCGGAGAGGTGGTCGCGGATGGTCCGCTGCGACAGCACCGGTACGCGTTGATGGATCTGCTGCACGGTCAGCTGTTCGCCATCGAAGGCATGCAGACGGGTGCGAGGCATGGCTGGGCTCCTGCAAAGTGGCGTGGCCGTTACCGGTATGCTGCCTTTGTGCACGCCGTTAGTCAACACCTTTCATCTACTTGTGTCCAGTTTTCGGGGCACGGGACTGTTGCATCCCATATCCGCATCGCGGCCCTTGCCAGCCGATCACGCTCGGCAGGGCCGCGGGCTGCCTGCACGCGCTGGAGGTACTGCTGGCGGTGTCGGCGCGGACCGATCCTGATCCTGCGTCCGCGCGCATCGATGCAGTGGTAGCCGCCCAGCCCCAGCAAGTGCCGTGCCTCGCAGTCCAAGCGCCACTCGACGCTGCCGCTGCAGACATGACGTCCGTCGTGGGTTCGCGGCATCAGAACGGTCCGGCGGCGTGCTCGGCGACGCTGCGGCTGCGCGGTGGCATCAGCCACACCTTCGCCCGCTCCTTGCCGATCAGCTTGGTACGCACATCATGGCGCTTGACCACGTAGGCTGCCGCCTCGTTGACGTCACGGCGGTTGGGCTTGTCGATGCCCACCGCAATGGCGATCTCGGTGGCACGATAGGGCGTGCTCCGGTGCTCGGCAGGCAATGACCAGTCGAAGTGACGGTCGATCAGCTCGGCAATCGGCGAGATCGGTTCGTGTTCGCTGTTGGTGGCGTTCAGCGCGTCCAGCTCATCGCTGGCCAGATGCCAGGTCTCGCCGCTGCAGTAGAGCGCATGGGCTTCGGCCCAGACCTGCTGCATGTCGATCCGTGCGGGTTCGCCCAGCGCCACCGCGTGCACGGTCCACCAGCGTGTATTGCCGGTGGCGTCGCGCAGGAAGCGTTCGTCATTGACACTGGCGAACAGGATCGTGCGCCGCGCGTAGCGTGATTCGGTGCGCGCATAGGGACGCCGGATCTCATCATGGCTGCGGGAGATGAACGATTTCAACGCGGCGATATCGGTGCGGCGGAACGTGGCATCGACCTCGCCCAGCTCGACGATCCACTTGGAAATCACCTGCTTGACGCTGTCCTTGTTGGCCGGGTCGAGCACCACGCCATCGGCGATCAGCTGCAGCTCGGCCGGCGCCAGCTGCCGCGCCCAGCGCGTCTTGCCCAGGTTCTGCTTCGACACGAAGGTCAGTACGCCGCGCGCGACCACGCCATCGGGTTCGAATGCGGCGGCAACACCGGAGATCAACCAGCGTCGCATCAGGATCTCCTTCAGGACGCGGCCGTCGGCCATGCGTGTCGGCTGGGCTTCCTGCACCGTATCGAAGAACGCCTGCAGGCGCGATTGCCCATCCCATGGCCGTGAGGTGATCCAGCTGGCGACCGGGTTGTACGGATTGGCTTCGGCTACCTGGCACAGGTTGGTCTCGAAGCTGGCGGTGGCCATGCCGGCGCGATGCATGCAGTCCATCACCTCGCCGGCGGCGACCTCCTTGGCGTTGTCCACCGTGGTCTGCAGGCCGGGGACGAGGATTTCCAGATCCTTGCGGATGACGTTGTAGCGCACGGTCACGCCGGTGCGTCGGCACAGTTCGGCCAGATTGCGTGCGGTCGGCAATGGTCGGCCACGCGCGCTGCAGTCGGGGAACGGGGTAAAGGTGTCGAAGGCGGAGAGATTGCCGGGCACCAGATAGCGCGCAGCGGCCGTTGCCGGTGCGTCATCCTCTGTGGCGGCTTCATCCCCGGTGGCGGCAGCGGCGGGCATCAACTGCGCACGCAGAACTTCCAGTCCCTCGCGCAGATGCAGATCGTTGAAGTCGGTGGGGCGGTCCTCCTCGTCGTGCAGAATGGCGAACTCGGGCCATACCACGCGTGCGTCGATCTCCGCAGCGGCATGCGTGGCGTGGGTGACGCCGGGATTGTCCAGCGGCTGCCGGGTCCATTGGTCGTTGTCGGCACAGATCACGAAGCTTGCCTCGGGCATGGCGGTTCGCCATGCCCGCGCGACCGATGCCAGGTTGCCGGCGTCCCAGGCCACCACCACGCACCAGCCGGTCGCCTGATGGATGGACTCCGCCGTGGCATAGCCCTCGGCGATGGCGATGGGCTGGCTGGACAGCGGCTTGCCGAGCACATGGAAGCAGCCTTGCTTGCGTCCGCCAGCCAGGAAGTCCTTGTCGCGACCAAGTGCCAGATCCATGCGTGGAAAGATCGCCTGCAGCGAGACGATGCGGCCTGCGGCATTCATCACCGGAACCAGCAGTGCGTTGTCGATGTGCCGGAACACCAGGCCATCGCCGTTGCGCACCGGCCACGCCGCCACGCGCAGCCCGTGCGGCTGGATGCCCTTGCGCACAAGATACGGATGGCTGGCATCGGCAGGCACGGCACGGTTCCACAGGACATTGGCCGCCTTGGCCGCCGCGTCTTCGCGCTCGCGCTGCTGTCTTTCCCGGTCCGCGCGGGCCGCTTCCTGGCGCTGCCGGATTGCGCGCTGTTCGGCGGCGGTCAGCGACGTCGGCGACTTCGCACACCATCCATGGCGCAGACCGGTACGCCAGCTGCCGAACTCGCCGGCGGGCACGTTGTCTCCGAACAGTACGGCCCAGCCATTGCGGGTGCCGCGGCGATCCCCCTCGACATGGAAGCGCACCAGCGTGCCGTCAGCCTTGAGTGCATCGCGGCCACGCGCATCAGGCACGATGCCGTGTGCGTGCATGGCCTGCAGGAAGGCTGGAACGATGTCCTGCACTGGGTGCGGTGTCTGCATTCGGCGGGGCCCCCTTGAAGCATGGTTCGGTTCACCGAAGCCGGTTGCGGCCATGGTGCTGTCTGCTGCCCGCTGTACGCGGGACATGCGGCGGCTGACCGACGCAAAGTGGTCAGTGGGTGATGGAAGGTGGTGATGTCATCATGGTGTCGGAATGGGCTTGTTTTTGCAACACCTTGTGGCACCTTTCATCCCCGGAATGGCGTGGCGTCATTGTCTGCGAGAGATCTGCGATGACGGTCGCAGATCGCTTCGTGGCATCGATGCGTCGCAGCCGGCGAGAACGCATTTTCCGATGATGGCGGTGCCGTTCGACACGGCCCTTCGCCCTCTCTCATTGCCCGGCCCGGGCACCCTGCACAAGGAGTCCGCATGTCTGAAAACGAACCCGATGACGTACGCCTGTCCGATGCCGCGCTCATGCCGCGCACGCCCGTCGCGACGTTCTCAATCGGTGCGACCACCCCCCGATA
>Ga0157371_10003599_pt1 | contig 13962 bp, 10 predicted proteins | sample C45metaG_FD_113462 | JGI IMG/M metagenome (GOLD analysis project Ga0157371, IMG submission 113462) | Corn rhizosphere microbial communities from Kellogg Biological Station, Michigan, USA - C4-5 metaG | ecosystem: Host-associated > Plants > Roots > Rhizosphere > Soil | place: USA: Michigan...
CGTCTCAGATTCTGCACAATCGTCTCAAGCTGCTAAATCGACGAATGTACATGTACCAACACCGAAATTTTTTATGCCGGTGTTTCTGACGATTATCATTGCTACCTTGATTTATATTGGGGTGCAAGTTAGTGCAGATTTAGCACATGTTCCACCGTTAAGCCTTTATTCAGTGATTCTTTTAGCGACAGCGTTATTTATCGCTTTGGGTTTTGAGTTTGTAAATGGTTTTCATGATACAGCCAATGCTGTAGCAACCGTGATCTATACCAATGCATTGCCTGCACCTGTAGCCGTGATGTGGGCAGGCTTTTGTAACTTCCTTGGGGTAATGGTTGCCAGTGGTGCAGTTGCGTATGGAATTATTGCCTTACTTCCTGTTGAATTGATCATGAATGTAGGTAGTGGCGCTGGTTTTGCTATGGTTTTTGCCATGCTGATTGCGGCGATTCTGTGGAATTTAGGCACTTGGTTCTTAGGTATTCCGGCATCAAGCTCTCACACCTTGATTGGTTCAATTTTGGGTGTAGGCATCATGAACTACATTTTGCACGCTTCAACGGGTGCAAGTGGTGTAGACATGGATCAAGTGCTTAAAGTGGGTAAAGCATTACTGTTTTCTCCTTTGATTGGTTTTGCATTTGCAGCAATTGTATTTTTGATTGTTAAAAAAATATTTAAAAAACAACTTGAGTTGTCCCAACCCCCTGAAGGCAATAAACCACCACCACCATTGATTCGTGCGATTCTGATTTTCACCTGTACTGGTGTAAGCTTTGCACATGGTTCAAATGACGGTCAAAAAGGTATGGGTTTAATCATGCTGATTTTGATTGGTATTGTGCCTTTGGCTTATTCGTTGAATAGAGGATTAGACCAACAGCATTTACAGTCATTCTCACAATTGTCTGGTCAAACTGCGACGGCAATTTATGCACAGCATGCCGATATTCCAGATGAACAAGCGCGTGTAACCATCACTAAATTTATCCAAACCAAAGAAATGAATCCCGAAGTTGTTCCTGCATTGGCCAGTTTGACTAATCATTTGGGCGAGCGTGTTGGTAAATTTGGTGATCTCAAAGGTATCCCAGAAGCTGAAGTATCTTCATTACGCAATGATATGTACTTAAGCACCACGGCTTTTAAACGCTTAGATAAAGCGGATCAGCTTCCAAAAATAGATGAAGCTCAGGGCAAAGTGGTAAAAGAATATCGCAAAAACTTAGATTCTTTCCTTCAATATATTCCAAACTGGGTAAAAGTTGCTGTGGCATTGGCACTGGGTTTAGGAACAATGGTGGGTTGGAAACGTATTGTGGTTACTGTGGGCGAGCGTATTGGTAAACATCATATGACCTATGGTCAAGGGATGTCTGCTGAACTTGTGGCAATGTCGACAATCGCTGCTGCAGATGGTTTTGGTTTACCCGTTTCAACGACTCATGTACTCAACAGTGCGGTTGCGGGAACCATGGTTGCCAATAAAACTGGATTAAATTTTGCAACAGTCAAAACGATTCTTTCTGCATGGATTTTTACCTTACCTGCAACGATTTGTTTATCAGGTGGTTTATTCTGGCTATTTTTAAAAGTATTTTAATTTAAAAGCTAGAGATGGCGATTGTTTTAAAAGCTGAATGATCGTTATTATCTGAATTTAAAAGAAAATGAGTGCACTTTGGTGCACTTTTTTTTATTTGGATAATCGAATTTTAAAATATGAATAACACAATTTCACCATTGAAAAAAACTTATAAAAAAATTAAGGTGTGGTTGTAAATCAAACTTGAGAAAAATGAGCATGTATTTAAGAAAATCACTTTGTGCTGCTGTATTACTTGGAATGTCTTTACCTGTATTTGCACAGGGAATCGTATTAAATAATGAAGATCTTCGCACAGATTTGAACTGGTTAAATCAGCAAGGTGTGATTCAAATCAGTACATCGACTTGGCCAATGAGTGGGGATGAAATTCAACGTGCCTTATCTCAAGCAAAAGTTTTAAACAATACCCAACAAAAAGTTATTGATTCAATTCAAAATACACTAAAAGCAGATAATCAAACTGCAAAATTAGGTTTGTTTGCTGAAACTGATCAAAAAAATATTCCTCAAGCTTTTGGGGATAGTGCAAAAGCACAGTATGTGGGTTCATTAGAATTTAATGCAGGCGGTGAAAACTGGGATGCAAAGCTTCGTGTTAATGGTGAAAAAGATCCGCAAATTGATAATGGCCAAGATGTCAATGTGGAAGGTTCATACATTGCAGGAAAGCTATGGAATCAGTGGGTTATTGCGGGTCAAATCCCAACATATTGGGGGCCAGGACATGATGGTAGTTTGATTCGTGGTGATGCCAGCCGCCCAGTTTATGGTTTTACTGTACAACGTGCTGAACAAAAGGCTTTTGAATCTAAATGGTTGTCTTGGATTGGTCCTTGGCAATATCAAGCATTTGCTGGACAGTTAAATGATTATACGGCTGTGCCTGATGCACGTTTAATGGGATTGCGTTTAACAGCGCAACCTTTACCTTATTTAGAAATTGGTGCATCACGGGCTTTCCAAATTGATGGGGAAGGTCAACCAGGAAGTGCAAAAGCTTATTGGAATGCTTTTATTGGAAAAGACAATGAGTGTGCAGATAGCACCTGTACGGGAGTGGGTAATCCATCCAACCAGCTTGCTGGATTTGATGCGCGTTTAAATCTTCAATCTTTGCTGAATGTTCCGATGAGTTTTTATGGGCAATATATTGGGGAAGATGAAGCGGGTTTACTACCCTCTAAAAAAATGTATTTAGCTGGTGCTGACTATTCCTCAAGTTTTAAAAATTTGCCGTACCAGCTTTATGTTGAATGGGCGAATACAGAAACAAATGGCGATCCATTAGGTGTTTCTTATAGTCATCATGTTTATAAAGATGGTTATTACCAACAAGGTTTCCCATTGGGGCATGCAATGGGTGGTGATGGTGAAATGATTTCTGTCGGTGGTGATATTCGCTTTGATGTGATGAATCGTTTATCTGGTCGTGCAATCTATGCCAAAGTCAACCAATCTGCTGCTCTCTTTGGTGATAAGCAAATCAACTTAGCCTTCCCAGAAAAAGACAAAATTAAAGCATTAGATTTAACTTGGACACATTATATTAAACCGACCATGCCATTAAAAATTAATGGTTGGGTGAGTGATTCTGATGTACATGGCAATGATGCAGGTGCTTCTGTAGGAATTGAAATTCCTTTAGATAAAGCATTATTCGGCCATTAAGCCCTGAGTTATCGGCTGTATATACTAATTTTAAGCATATATAGTTTGATAAGCTGGGGCTAAGCTAAAATCGCTTCTTTAAAATTTTTACAAAAGAAGCGATTTTTAGTTTTTGATTGTTGGTTGAATTATTTGATATGCAGATCTTTAATTTTTTTAAAGGCTGTGTCTAGTCCTGAAAAAGGTGAGCTTTTTTATGCTAATGCTTTTTTATATTGGATAAATCCTGTTTTACTCGCAATACGATCATAAAGGTGTTGGGCGCTAATATTGGATTCTTGAGTGAGCCAATAAACACGGTCAAACTTTGTTGCGCATACCTGATAACAATGCTCAATTAATTGTCGTGCTAAACCTTGATTCCTAAAAGCTTCATCCACAAATAAATCTTGTAGATAACAATAGGGTAAATCTGTCCACATGCTCATATGTGCAATCAAATGTACAAAGCCAACCACTTGACCATTTACTTTGATGGCAAAACCAAACATATCAGCTTGTTCAGGATTTGTGATTCGCTTCCAAGATAATCTTATTTGTTCATCACTGAGTTGTGATTTATAAAATGTTAAATAGCCGCGCCAAAGTGGAAGCCATTGCTCAAAATCAATCTGTTCTAGTGCAATAATTTGTGTGGTCATGCCGATCTCTTGTTGTTGCTTATGATGTTTTTATATATGAATATAAAAAAACAAGCAAAAGAGTTGAAGTGTAAATCACTATAATGAATATAAATTTTAATATGTGTAATAAGTACACGTTTTTGTGAGCTGGTGCTGTCAATGCCTATATCTGAGGAAAGACTTACTCATCTAAAACAGCTTGAAGCTGAGAGTATTCATATCATCCGTGAAGTTGCTGCTGAGTTTGAAAATCCAGTGATGCTTTACTCAATCGGGAAAGACTCAGCTGTCATGCTGCATCTTGCTTTAAAAGCATTTTATCCTGCTAAACTTCCTTTCCCACTGTTGCATGTCGACACAGGCTGGAAGTTTAAGGACATGATTAAATTCCGTGACAACATGGCAAAAGAGCACGGTTTTGATCTGATCGTGCATCAAAACAAAGAAGGTAAAGATGCTGGCGTAAACCCATTTGATTATGGTAGCTCAAAATATACCGATATTATGAAAACCCAAGGCTTAAAACAGGCATTGGATAAATATCAGTTTGATGCTGCATTTGGTGGTGCACGCCGTGATGAAGAAAAGTCACGTGCAAAAGAACGAGTTTATTCTTTCCGTGATGCTAAACATCGTTGGGATCCTAAAAACCAACGTCCAGAGCTTTGGAATCTTTATAACGGTAAAGTCAATAAAGGCGAGAGTATCCGTGTATTCCCATTGTCAAACTGGACTGAGTTAGATATTTGGCAATATATCTACCAAGAAAGTATTCCTTTGGTACCTTTGTATTTAGCAGCTGAACGTCCAGTTGTTGAACGTAGTGGTACGTTGATCATGGTGGATGATGAACGTATGCGTTTAAAAGAAGGTGAAGTTCCACAAATGAAATCGGTACGTTTCCGTACTTTGGGCTGTTACCCGTTAACAGGTGCTGTTGAATCAACGGCAACAACACTGCCTGAAATTATCCAAGAAATGCTTTTAGCCACAAGTTCTGAACGTCAAGGTCGTATGATTGACCATGATGAAGCAGGTTCGATGGAAAAGAAAAAGCAAGAAGGCTATTTCTAAGTATTTTTTATATGAATCTCCCCCTAACCCCTCTTTATAAAAGAGGGGGGAACTCCAGCAAGAAAACGGAGGACTTAGGAGGATTTAAAGATATAGCAACCGATTTCAAAATATTGTGGAGCTTTGAGCAATGTCTCATCAATCAGAATTAATTAGCCAAGATATCTTGGCATATTTAAAACAGCACGAAAATAAAGACCTGTTAAGATTTTTGACTTGCGGTAATGTTGATGATGGTAAATCAACGTTAATTGGTCGTTTACTTTACGATTCAAAATTGATTTATGAAGATCAATTACAAGCAGTAACCCGTGATTCTAAAAAAGTGGGTACAACAGGTGATGCACCTGATTTGGCCTTGCTTGTCGACGGTTTACAAGCTGAACGTGAGCAAGGTATTACCATTGATGTGGCTTATCGTTATTTTTCTACTGAAAAGCGTAAGTTTATCATTGCCGATACCCCAGGGCATGAGCAATATACCCGTAACATGGCCACAGGCGCATCTACCGCAGATCTTGCAATCATCTTAATTGATGCTCGTTATGGCGTACAAACACAGACTCGTCGTCATACCTTTATTGCGAGCCTATTGGGTATTCGTAATATCGTAGTTGCGATTAACAAAATGGACTTGGTTGAATTCTCTGAAGCGCGTTTCAATGAAATTCAAGTTGAGTACAATAATTTTGTTAATCAATTGGGTGAGCGTAAACCTGCCAATATCATCTTCTCGCCAATTTCTGCATTGAATGGCGATAACGTTGTAAATAAATCCGAAAATACGCCGTGGTATCAAGGTAAAACCTTGATGGAAACATTGGAAACTGTTGAAATTACACATGATGTAAGCAAACATGAATTCCGCTTCCCTGTGCAATATGTGAACCGTCCTAACCTCGATTTCCGTGGTTTCTGCGGTACGATTGCTTTAGGTGAAGTGAAAGTTGGCGATGAAATTGTGGCTTTACCGTCTGGTAAGAAATCAACAGTGAAAGAAATAGTCACTTTTGATGGCAATTTAGCACATGCTATTGCAGGTCAAGCTGTAACGCTAACGTTAAATGATGAAATTGATATTTCGCGTGGTAATGTCTTGGTCAAAGCAGGTGAGCAACCGCTCATTTCACGTTCTGCTCGTGCAACAGTCGTATGGATGACTGATCAGCCTTTAGTGTTGGGCAAACTTTATAATGTGAAGTTTGGTACACAAACCATTCCGGCTAAGGTTGCGAAGATTAATTATCGTACCAATGTCAACACATTGGAAAAAATGCAAGTTGAACAGCTTGATTTAAATGCAATTGCAGATGTAACAATTGAGTTTGATGCGCCAGTGGTATTTGACCGTTATCATGACAGTCGTTATACGGGTTCTTTTATTTTCATTGACCGTTTAAGTAATGTGACTGTTGGTGCGGGTATGGTTGAAGCTGCGGTTGAATGGACTGCACACAATGAACCTGTCACTGCTGAAGCTCGTGCTGCACGTTTAGGTCAAAAACCGGCTGTGGTTGCTGTATCTGCTCAAGCACTTAAACATGCACAATCTCTTGAAAGCTTATTGATTCAACAAGGTGTTGTTGCGATTGCAAAAACAGGTTTATCAAGCGATCAAGTTGCATTGCTTCGTCAAACTGGTGTTGTGGTGGTGACGGATGTTGAACAGGGTGCTGATGTAGCATTTGCTCAAGAAGCAGTTGAAGAATTGGCTGAAAAAATTGTGGAATTGGTTCGTCTTTAACAGATTGGATTGATTGAGAGAAGCCCACCAGAAGGTGGGTTTTTTGATGCAAAAATTTAATATATACAAGATAAAACTAATCAACATCATATAGATTAAGACATTTTTAATTTTGCATTGTTTAATACTTAGAGAATATATCTTGCTATAAATGAAGGAATTTTAAAAATTTTCATCCTCAACAAGAGCCAATTAGTACTTTTTGTAGTGCTCAGCTAAATCTATTTAGAGCTTCAATGAATGGTACGGCTGTGCAAGCTTTAAAATAAGAAGAATTAACATTGATGGAATGTGATCAAAACAGACTTGCAACAGTACAAGCAATAAAATTCAGTTTTAATTCAAGTTGAGATTTAATAGTAGGTCATGTAATGAAAGCATTTTTCCTGATTGGTATTGCAAGCGTATTGACAGCCTGTGCCTCAAACCAAGCAAAAATACAGGAGCCGACCAAAGAATGCCGAAACTATCATGCAATGATGACGGCACCTATGGATCCGATGGCAATGCAACGTTTAAAACAAGCTTGTGATGAGTCCGAACAACAAAAATAATTTAATGATCAATCGTGTGCCGATCATTATAAAAAATGCGCTAATCCCAAAGGCTGAGCGCATTTTATTTTTATATAGTTACGAATATTGTAGTTAAAAAGCATGTTGCGTTTTTAAAATCAAATACGCCCGTAAATCTTTTGGATAGTCGTGAATCAATTCTAAAAACAACGCTTGATTACCTTGATATAAAGCACGAGTGGCTTCCTCATAGTTTGGCATATTGCCTGACATTGCTGACATAAAACGATTAGTTGCCTGTTTTGCCAACATTTTATTGCTTGCTGAATCGGGGGTATTTAACTCTTGGTCAATCAATTTTCGAATTACAGCAGATGCACTAGAGCTTTGTTGATCTAACCAATCCCAATGTTTTTGCTGCAAAGTGATTTCACGAGAAATCACCCCTAATTTAGGACGTCCAACTTTTTTAACCGCTTCAGGTTCAGCATAACGTTGTTGAATATCGGCTGTAGAGCCTATGGTATTAACATCAATGGCTTGGCCCGTTTGATCATTAAAAATCAACACAGGTGTGGAGGTGTTTTGTTGAGTCTTAATGGTTAATGCCACGTTTAACAAAGAATCAGTGATTAAACGGTCATTGCCAATAAAGGCGGTGTAGGTGTTTTCAGTATTCATTTTAAAACCTTTAGATATTTTTATCTGGGTAAAAATAATTTTTTTTGAATATTATCAGGGTAAAATTAAATTAGCAAACAAAAAATGATCAATATGGTTTTTTAATGCTTAAAAATGGCAATAAAAAATCATCTAAATCGTTAAGAATTAAATGCTTACTTGCAAAAAATATAATGAGTTAAAAGCGATAACCTATTTTTAAACCATAAGCGAGCGCACGGTTATCTGTAAAATCAGCAACATCGTTTGTTTTTGATCTTTGTTGTTATGTCTTTATCTGTTTGAAGCCATTTGTATAAATAACTGAAAATTATATTTTTGTAAGGATACCCACGCTATTTTGTAGACATTGGTGGCGAAATATTTGCACATGCAATGGTTTATGTTCAAATACAGAAAACATGAAAAGCAATGAATGGAATAGGAAAGAAAGTATGTCTACAAAGAATATGCAACAGGTCATTATTACAGAACCCGGTGGTATAGAAAAACTGGCTTATGAAACGGTAGAAATTCCTCAACCCAAAGCAGATGAAGTTTTGGTTAAAGTCCATGCATTTGGGATTAATCGGCCCGATATTTTACAGCGTCAAGGCTTATATCCTATGCCAAAAGGGGTGACACCTGTTCCCGGTTTGGAAGTTGCTGGAGAAGTGATTGCAGTAGGAGAAAAAGTCACTTTATTCACAGTGGGAGATAAGGTTTGTGGACTGACCAACGGCGGTGGTTATGCAGAATATTGTGTCGTGCCAGAATCTCAAACCATTAATATTCCAGAAGCTGTAAGTTTTGTTCAAGCTGCAGCAATACCTGAAACCTTCTTTACCGTATGGGCCAATGTTTTTCAAATGGCACATGCCAAAGCAGGTGAAACACTATTGGTACATGGCGGTACAAGTGGTATCGGTACAACCGCGTTAATGTTAGCGCAATCACTTGGTTTGAAAAGCTTTGCAACTGTAGGTTCAGATGAGAAGATTCAAGCCATTCGCCATTTGACCGATGCGATTAATTATAAGACTCAAGACTTTGAACAAGTCATTTATGAAAAGACCCAAAATGAGGGTGTCGATATTATTCTTGATATGGTTGGGGCGCCTTATCTAGATCAAAATCTAAACCTACTTCGTAGAGATGGGCGTTTGGTTTATATCGCATTTTTGGGTGGTGCAAAGGCCAAAGAGGTAAAATTGGGGCAGATTATGATGAAACGCCTCACTATTACTGGTTCAACTATGCGTGCGCGTACAACTGCTGAAAAAGCTGAAATTGCCAAAGGTTTGATGGAACATGTGGTTCCATTGTGGGCAAAAGGTGAATGCTTACCCATGATTTATAAAACATTTAAGTTTGATCAGATCCAAGCTGCACATGCATGTATGGATACAGGTGAGCATATTGGTAAAGTTGTAGTGGAAGTGATTTAAGATCGCGTTGTTATACAAAGCTTTAAACATTTGCCATTGTTTATGAATGTGTAAGGCGACTTCAATCTAATTCATATAGATGAAGTTGCCATTAAAAACCAGCGATTAAAAGCCTGCTAATACGATCTTACCAATGCTTTTACCTGACTCAATCAATGTATGAGCTTGGGTTATATGCTCAACATTGATTTGACCGAGGTTTTGTCCCAAAGTGGTTTTGATTCTTTGGTCATCAACTAATTTTGAAACTTTATTTAAAATATCACCTTGTCGGCTGAGATCTTTGGTTTGGAATGTAGAGCGGGTAAACATCGATTCCCAATGAACAGAAACAGACTTAACTTTAAATGGGTTGATGATAAAGTTTTCAGGATCATCAATTAAACCAAAATGACCTTGGGGTGCAATCAAATTGGCAATGGCTTGTGTATATCGCCCTGTACCATTAATTGAAAAAATATAATGAGGTAGCCCAATATTCAAGTCTAGGATTTGCTGTTCTAATGGTTGGCTATGATCCACAATATAATCTGCGCCAATTTCAGTCAGCCATGCTTTAGATTCAGGGCGGGAAGCTGTGGCAATAACAGTAAATTCAGTCAGTACTTTTAACAATTGAACCGTAATAGATCCTACACCGCCTGCAGCGCCAATGACTAAAATCACAGGTTTTTCAACTTTGGTGTCTTGGATTTTTAAACGGTCAAATAACATTTCATATGCGGTGAGCGACGTTAATGGTAAGGCTGCGGCTTCTGCATCACTCAATGATTTAGGTTTTAGTCCAACGATACGTTCATCGACCAATTGGAATTCAGCATAAGAACCTTGTCTTTGGTTTGAACCCGCATAAAAAACTTCATCACCCACTTTAAAATTTTGAACTTTTTCTCCGATTGCTTTCACGATCCCAACCGCATCATGACCCAAAATTTTCCAAGTATCATTGTCTGGCGAAGTACGCTGTCGCATTTTGATATCGACTGGATTGATTGAAATGGCTTTGACCTCAATCAGTAAGTCATGACCTGTTGCAACTGGCTGTTCGATTTCGATTTCGGAAAAAACATTGGCTTCTGAAATTGCGAATGGTTTTTTATAAGCAACAGCTTTCATAAGGTTTCACTTTTTATTGGCATATCAAATCAATAGCAAAAAAATCTCAATTAAGAAAGCAAAAAATTGTCAGTTTATGCTTATTGATAGGATTTTATCGAATGGTCTTAATCAAAAAATTTGGACAGTAGTAAGCGTATAGGCAAGATAAACAATTGCCAGCATGTGTAAAGTGGCAAGGTCAGCCAATTTCCATGATTCAAGGTGCGATTAAATGTTTGTCGTTCCTTTTGATCAGCCGCAGGGGTAATTCGGTAAGCAAATACGAATAAAATCACTGCCAGCACAAGGCACAGAGGTCGTGGTTGTTGAGCAAAATAAAAATAGATGGATACAAAGCGGAATAAAAACTGGTACAAGCGAGTAGGGCTAAAACAGACATTAAATTATCATCCTTTATTATTATTTGATCAGGCAGAGATACATCGCAGTAGAGTAACATTATCTCTGACTTAATTTTAAAATTGTGCGAAAATAGAGTTTCTATTTATTTTTGTTTTAGGACTCCCATGACAGATTCTTCTGTTTCATTAAGTGATATTGAAATTTTAGACATTCTTCAGTCGATGAAATCGGATGAACTGAATGTTGAAGCACAAAAAATCATTCGTGATGGTGGAAAAGCAGGGCGTCAAGAAGCACATAAACAGGCATTGGTTGCTTTACATCAAAGCTTTGAAGACAAACTTGTTGAAGCAGTGACTTTGGCTTTAAATTTAAATGAAGCGCAAGCCAAGAAAATTCGTTATAAGAAAGATCGTGTTCGTATTTTAAAAGCAAAAGGTATCGATTATTTAGCCATTGATGGTGCAGAAACGGCTCAAGTGCTATCGCAAGTTGCTCAAGCGATTATTCGTGAAGATGCCACTGTGACGCGTGACCTGCATAATATTTTTCCTTTCTGGAAAGAAGGCTGGCCAATGGTACAGTTCGATAGCGCCTATAAAATTTTAGAAGATGACATTTCAATTCATTATCAAGCGTTGCTCGATGTCTTGATTCATCCTTAATTGGATTTGATTGTAAATAAATCATTATTTTAAATAGATGATGATGAAAATAATCTATTTAAAATGAAAAAAAGCCGATATAAATATCGGCTTTTTGTCTATTAGTGGAGTGTTGAATAAAGTGGGAATACACCGAGCAGCATGGCTGCAACCAGCATTACCAAACAGGTCAAAATCGCCCATTTAATGGTGAACTTCTGATGCTGTCCAAATTCGATACCAGCCAATCCACATAATAAATAGGTAGAAGGAACTAATGGTGAGAGTAAGTGCACAGGTTGGCCGACAATTGAAGCACGTGCCATTTCTACAGGGGTAATACCATAATGACTTGCTGCTTCTGAAAGGATCGGTAACACCCCATAATAGAAAGCATCATTCGACATAAAGAAGGTTAAAGGCATACTAATCACAGCAGTAATTGGTGCTAAGAAAGGCCCCATACTTTGTGGAATAATCGCCACCAATTCTTTCGACATCGCATCAACCATGCCAGTCCCTGAAAGAATCCCAGTAAAAATCCCTGCGGCAAAAATAATACCCACAACGTTTAGGGCACTGCCTGCATGATGGGCAACCAAAGATTTTTGCATATCGACATCTTTATAGTTCACCACCAATGCGATACAAAGCGCGATCATAAATAAGATCGGTAAAGGCAACACACCTTTCACCAAACAGATCATCAGTACAACGGTTAATAAGCCATTGAACCATCTTAAGTGTGCACGATTTGCTTCTGGGTTCGTTGAAATTTGAATGTCATCACCATGACTAACATCAAGTTCAATAATACCTAAGCGTTTACGTTCCATACGGCCATACATAAAACCGACAAAATAGAGCCAAAGAATAGCAACCAGCATTGGTAAAACCATAGGCACAAAGATTTCACTCGCTTCTACATGCAGCGCACTTGCAGCACGTGCCGTTGGTCCACCCCAAGGGGTAAGGTTCATGATTCCGCTTGCCAGCATCATTAAACACGCCATAATCAGCGGGCTCATACCTAATTTTTTATAGAGCGGAAGCATTGCTGCCACACAAATCATGTAGGTGGTTGAACCATCACCATCAAGAGAGACGATGAGTGTCAGGGTAATAGTACCAATAACGACTTTAAGGGGATCACCTTTGACCAGCTTTAAGATGAACTTTACAGAAGGATCAAACAATCCCGTGTCAATCATGATGGCAAAATAGAGAATTGCAAAAAGTAGCATTACGCCTGTTGGTGCAAGTTTTTTCACACCATCAAGCATCATTTCACCGAGCTGTTTGATTTCTAAATGCCCAAGGCTGTCGAAATAGAAGCTAAGACCGTAAGCGATTAATGCAAATAAAATTGGAATAAGTGTGAGTGCTGCAAGCGCAGTCATTCGTCTAGACATGATTAAGTACATAAAGCACAAAATCATGCCCAAACCTAATACGGTTAGCATAGTTCGATCCTTGAATGAGACTTTTTTAACAGAAGTCTTTTAGTTTTTTAAGCAGAAGCATGCTAATAGTTATTTGATTAAATTAAAATATCCTTGTAGAAATACTGAATTCAGTACTATTTTTTAAATAAATAGAGTATTCAAAACAGATATTTAAAAATGAATATTATTTTTGCACCAAAATGGTTATAAAATATAAGATATTGATTTTTAAATACATTATTATTTTTGTTTTTAAGAATTGAGTTCATGTTAATTTTCATATTTTTAAAATTTATAAATCAAAAGCGCATAATCTAATCAAAGACGCTCTGGAAGTTTTAATATTGAAGTACTGCTTTGCATAAAAAAAGCTTAGCAAGGTAATTGCTAAGCTTTAAATACGCTAAAGAAACTTACTGTGAAGAATTTTCTGAGGCTGATGGTTCTGCTTTTTCAAGTAATCGAGTGACAAGTAGCTGGTCAATTTTAAAATGATCTACATCGACCACTTCAAATTTATAACCACCAAAAATTACTGTGTCAGCTGGTTTGGGAATTTTTCTTAACTGATACATCATAAAACCTGCCAGTGTTTCATAGTTTTCTTCATCTGGCATTTCATCAATGGCTAAGGCATGCTTCATGTCTTCAATTGGAGTACTCCCATCGATCAACCATGAGTTGTTATCTCGTTTAATGATTTGTAGCTCTTCATCCATTGGTGTAACCCAGTCGCCCATCACTGTGATCATGATATCTGACAGGGTAATAACACCAACCACAAGTGCATATTCATTAAATACTACCGCAAATTTTTCTTTGCTTGAGCGGAAGCGATCAAGAAGTTCAGAAAGGGTCAATGAGTCAGGAATGGTTAATACTGTACGAATAGTTGATTCGTGTAGCTGATTAATTTTCTGGTTATTCAGAATACGTACCAAAATATCTTTGGCATCTACATAGCCAATCACTTGGTCAATGGTTTCATTACAAACCAGGAACTTTGAATAAGGGTATTCAGCCAGTTTTTGGCGGATACTTTCTTCTGGTTCTTTTAACGTAAAAAACACC
>Ga0157371_10003603_pt1 | contig 13952 bp, 8 predicted proteins | sample C45metaG_FD_113462 | JGI IMG/M metagenome (GOLD analysis project Ga0157371, IMG submission 113462) | Corn rhizosphere microbial communities from Kellogg Biological Station, Michigan, USA - C4-5 metaG | ecosystem: Host-associated > Plants > Roots > Rhizosphere > Soil | place: USA: Michigan...
CACTTTTTTTGCAAACTGCCTTAAATTCTGGGGAACATTTTCGAACTCAATAAACCATTCATGAAAACTTTTTTCTTCACCTTCTGAAATATTCGGCGCAACGGTAAATTCGGTAACATGAATATTTTCAGACTCTGCGGCTTTCATCAAAGCTTCTTCTACTTCTTCACCAATGACATGTTCACCAAATGCAGAAATATAATGTTTTACTCTTCCGGTAACAACAAGTCGGTAGGGATTCAGTGAAACAAATTTTACAGTATCACCAATGTTATAAGCCCACAAACCTGCATTGCTGCTGATGATAAGCACATAGTTTTTATTGAGCTCAACATCTTTTAACGTTAGTCGGGTTGGATTTTCCTTTGAAATTTCTTCCACCGGAACAAACTCGTAAAAAATGCCGCTGTCTGTATTGAGCAGAAGGCCTTCGTCTGTTTGGCTATCCTGGAACGCAAAAAAACCTTCACTGGCAGGATACAATTCGATTGTGTCAATTTTTTTCCCGATGCTTTCAAAAAGCTTTGCTTTATAAGGTTCGAAGTTTACTCCACCTTGGACGAGCACAGAAAAATGCGGAAAAATATCTTGAATTTTCTTAGCCGTTTTCTTTTCAAGTTCATCAAAATACATTTGAATCCATGGCGGAATTCCACTGATCAAAGTCATGTCTTCTTTCTCTGTTTCCTCCACAATTTTTGAAAGTTTTTCTTCCCAGTCTTCGATACAATTGGTTTCGAAAGAAGGCAATTGATTCGATCTTAAATAACGGGGCACATGATGATTTACAATTCCGCTTAAACGTCCCGTAGGAATACCGCCGATTCTTTCCAATTCAGGAGAACCGCTCAGAAAGATCATTTTGCCATTGGCAAATTGTGTTTTTCCTGTCTGAGCCATGTAACACAACAAAGCATTTCGTGCCGTGTTGATATGATTGGGAATAGAATCTTTCGTGATGGGGATATATTTTATTCCACTTGTAGTTCCGCTTGTTTTTGCAAAATAAATCGGGAATCCCTTCCATAAAATATTTTGCTTTCCCTGTTTTAATTTTTCGATATAAACTTTAAAATCTTCATACTCCCGGATCGGAACATTTTTCACATAATCCTCGTGGCTTTTTATGTTTTCAAAATGATGCTCTTTTCCAAACTCTGTTTTTGCCCCTGTCTTAATCAGAGTATTAAAAATACTGTTCTGATCAGCAACAGCGGTTAGCATCGATTTTTTTATTTGCTTATATATATAAAGGGCAAAGGGCTTTGCCAGGTATGATTTGAATTTCACTGTCATTTTTCTACTGAACGATATTGACAAATTTACAAATAAAACATTTATCTGTTTGCCGGCATTTCTAATAACAATTGCAAGGCCATTCGTGCTCAAGATCAATACAGGTAATAATTACAAGGCCATCTCTTTCCGGCGCAACTACAATCCTTAGGTGTTGATTTTCGTGACTATATCCTTCCAGCGCAAAGGTGCTATCGCCCTTTGAGCCGATACCACTTTTGGCATAATTAACGTTTCCGTCCCTTAAAATTTCCTTTATTTCTTCTTGGGTAATATGCCTGCAAGTCATTCTGCATTTCACATGTTTTGTAAGAATCAAATGGCTCGTATTTCTAAAAGATTTTGCCCGGTCTTTTTGAGAACCAAACCATGTAAAACTTTTGATGACAAGAAAAACAATCCCAATTACTACAAGAAAATAAAGGTTTGTTTTCCGTTTCAATTTCTTTCAATTTTATTACCCAGAAATGTTATTTATTTGTTTGTTTACTGCTGGTCTTATTGATATTTTTCCATAAGATTATAAAGGATTTTTTTGTCGGCTTCGGTCAGTGTAGCGCTGCTGTCCTGCGTTTCAAAATGACGTTTAAAAGCTACAATTGCAGCAGAAGTGTCTTTAACTGAGTAGCCAATTATTCTTAAAGCCTGCATGTCGTTAAAATTTTCGGGAACATTTATCATAGTTGTATCATCGTACCATAATCCATAACCATTTTCTGCCAGCAATTGCCACGGGAAATTTACGTTTGGATCTTTCTTCCTTGTGGGTGCAATATCAGAATGGCCAAGAAAATTAGCTGTTGGAATATGGTATTTTGTTTTTAGGGTATCCAACAAAGTTAGTAAGCTATTTGTTTGAGCAACTGGAAAAGGTTCGTAACCATTATTGTCGAGTTCAATTCCGATTGAACAAGAATTAATATCCCTGTTATTTCCCCATGAAGAAACGCCGGCCTGCCACGCGCGTAAATAGTCATTCAACATATGATGAACAGTCCCATCTTTACAAATAACATAATGTGCACTTACTTGTGAAACCGGAGTGGTAAAGGTTCCCAGAGTTTGAGGACAGCTATTTTCAGCAGTATGATGGATAATAACAAAATCGGGTTTGCGTAATCCGAAATTAGTGGTTCCTACCCAATTCTTTTTGTTATAATAATTATCATGCGGCACTTTCTTAATCTCTTTTGCGAAAGCTTTTGCCTGCCTTTTATACATCCTGTTGGTAGCAGCGTATTTATTGCATGAAAATGAAATGATCAGTAAAACAACAAAAAAGAGAAATTTTAATTTTCGACTCATCGTTTTTCGGTAAAGATATAAGCAAACAAATACAATAAAGATTTTGACTGGCTTGAAAAAAAATGCAAGCACGAACCAGGAAATAAATATTAAAAATAATTTGAAAATGAAAAGAAGAAAGGCTAAATTGCTTGTTCTGCCTAAAAAAACACCAGCGATTTTTCAAACCAATTTTATCAACAAAAAATTTTCTTTTTATGAAAAAGTTATTTGTAATTTTTTTAGGAACGATTGCATTTGCGGCATGTAATAGCAAAAGCGATTCTACTTCCGAAGCACCGGCCGATTCCACCGCTACTGTACCCACTGCCGAAAAAGTTAATTACCCTTATACCATTGATCATCCTGATTATTGGAACATAGGCACCAGTGAAAACACGCAGGCCGCATTAACAGCTTTAAAAGCGTTTGAAGATGGCGACATCGATAAATCAGTAGCTCAATTTGGAGATTCTGTTCACCTTGAGTTCGACGGTTTGGATACCACGCTTTCCCATGAAGGTCTGAAAAGCATGTTCACAAGTCTGCGAAGCAACTACAAAACCATGAATATAAAAATGCAGGATTGGGAATCAGTCGTTTCAAAAGATGGAAAGGAAGAATGGGTTACTATGTGGTACAAGCAAGGCTGGGAAGATAATGCAGGCAAGAAAGATTCCGCTGCGTTTATCGATGATTTGCAATTAAAAAACGGTAAAATCACCAGGCTGGATGAGTATACACGAAAACTCCACTAATTAATTATACATTGTAATTTAAAAAAGCGTTGCAACTGCGGCGCTTTTTTCTTTTTACATATTCCTGCGGTATTGGCCACCGACTTCATAAAGCGCATGAGTAATTTGTCCAAGCGAACAGAACTTTACAGTTTCCATTAACTCTTCAAATAAATTACCATTGTTGATCGCCACATTCTGTAAACGTTTCAGCATTTCATCGCTTTTATCTTTATGCAAATGATGAAACTTCTCCAAATTTTCAATCTGAAGATCTTTTTCTTGCTTGGTACTTCTTATGACTTCCTGTGGAAGAATAGTGGGCGAACCTTCTTTATTTAAAAAAGTATTGACACCAACAATCGGAAGTTCGCCACTATTTTTTAAAGATTCATAATACAGGCTTTCTTCCTGGATTTTATTTCTCTGGTACATTCTTTCCATTGCTCCAAGTACACCGCCTCTTTCAGAAATACGATTGAATTCAGCCATCACCGCTTCTTCTACCAAATCCGTTAACTCTTCAATTAAGAAACTTCCCTGGTTTGGATTTTCATTTTTTGCTGTTCCTAATTCACGATTGATTATTAATTGAATTGCCATTGCACGACGAACACTTTCCTCCGTTGGCGTTGTGATGGCTTCGTCATAAGCATTGGTATGAAGGCTGTTACAATTATCATAGATTGCGTATAAAGCTTGTAATGTAGTTCGAATGTCATTAAAATCTATTTCCTGTGCGTGGAGACTTCTGCCGCTTGTCTGGATATGATATTTCAACATTTGCGAACGAGGATTTGCCTTGTATTTATATTTCATTGCCTTTGCCCAAATGCGGCGTGCTACTCTTCCGATCACACTATATTCAGGATCCATTCCATTGCTGAAAAAGAAAGAAAGATTATGTGCAAAATCGTCAATCTTCATTCCGCGACTCATATAATATTCTACATAAGTAAAACCATTGGAAAGGGTGAACGCGAGCTGTGTGATAGGATTGGCGCCTGCTTCAGCAATATGATATCCGCTGATTGAAACAGAATAAAAGTTTCTCACCTTATTTTCAATAAAATATTCCTGAACATCTCCCATTAATTTCAAGGCAAATTCCGTAGAAAAAATACAGGTGTTTTGTGCCTGGTCTTCTTTTAAAATATCAGCCTGAACCGTTCCGCGAACTGATGAAAGTGTTTTGGCTTTTATTTCTTCATAAACTTCTTTATCCAAAACTTCTTCGCCTGATAATCCCAATAATCTCAAGCCAAGTCCATCATTTCCTTTTGGCAGATGGCCTTTCATTTCGCCTTTTTCCGGCAGAACTTCTTCGCCATTTACACCGATATACTTGGGGAGATCTTCAGATTTATATTTGGATTCAATAATTGCGTTTACGCGTTCCCGTAAGTTGTTCTCCAGAATATATTTTTCACACTGTTGGTCGATAGCAGCATTTAAAAAAAACGCGAGCAACATGGGCGCCGGACCGTTGATCGTCATGCTCAATGAAGTTTTAGGGTCACAAAGATCAAAGCCGCTGTACAATTTTTTTGCATCATCTACTGTTGCCACACTCACGCCGCTATTTCCGACTTTACCATAAATATCAGGTCGAATTGCAGGATCTTCGCCATACAACGTTACACTGTCAAACGCCGTACTAAGGCGCTTTGCGGGCTGACCAAAGCTCACATAATGAAATCTCCTGTTGGTCCTTTCAGGTCCTCCTTCACCGGCAAACATTCTCGTTGGATCTTCTTCCACACGCTTTAACGGAAATACGCCTGCAGTATATGGAAACTTCCCCGGGAAATTTTCCTGCAACTGCCACTTTAAAATATCTCCCCAATCTTTAAACTTCGGCAGAGCAATTTTTGGAATTTTTAAGTGCGAAAGTGATTCAAAAAATAATGGCTGCTTTATCACTTTTTCTCTTACATGGTATTCAAAAAAATCATTTTCATAAATCGCTTTTGTCTTGCCCCATTCATCCAATAATTTTTTATTAGACGGTTCTAATTGATCAAGTAATTTATCTCTTGCCATCGTTATAACAGCAAGAGTATATGCTGCCACAGTCTTAAGAATTTCCAGAGTTCCATTAAGCTGGTAAATCTGAGAAGCTAAATCAGCCTGTTCATTTGCCCGTTTATTATACTGATAAATTTCTTCGGCTATTTCTGCAAGATATCTTACGCGCTTTGCCGGAATAATCGAATGGCTATAACTCTCGCTTCGTGAAGGCGCTTCGTATTTTTTCCATTCACGACCCGTCTTAGAATTCACCTCTTCAATAATCTTATTAAACAAATGATTACAGCCGGGATCATTAAAAGTGGAGGCAACAGTTCCTATTACCGGAACGTCATCGTCATCTGAATGCCACAAACCGTGGTTTCGCTTGTATTGTTTTTTTACATCATGCAAAGCATCCAGCGCACCTGCTTTATCAAATTTGTTGATACAAATGATGTCGGCATAATCAAGCATGTTGATCTTCTCTAGCTGTGAAGCAGCGCCATATTCAGGCGTCATCACATACATACTCACATCACAATGATCCAGGATCGAAGCATCACTTTGGCCAACTCCCGCACTCTCCAATATAATAAAATCGTAGCCAGCCGCTTTACAAATATCCAGAGCCTCCTGAACATAATTGCTCAGCGCTTTATCATTTTCACGTGTAGCCAATGAACGCATGTAAGCCCGGGGATCGTGAATCGAATTCATTCGAATGCGATCGCCCAACAGTGCACCGCCGGTTTTTTTTCTGGAAGGATCAACAGAAACAACTGCTATAGTTTTGTCATCATAAGTTTTTAAAAAACGACGAACAATCTCATCTGTTACTGAAGATTTTCCTGCTCCGCCAGTTCCTGTAATTCCCAGCACCGGAGATGGTTTGGCATCTGTTTTTTGATTAAGAATTTCTACTGCTTCTCCGCTCTCCGCCTTTGTAATTGATTTGGCAACCGTTTTTATATCATGCCATTCGTCTAATACAAATTTTCCACTGTGTCCGTTAGAACCTTTTGTTTTCTTCTCTTCTGGCTTTTCGCCACTTTTCTCAACAACTTCTTCAATCATTCCTTCCAGTCCCATTTTTCGTCCATCGTCCGGTGAATAAATTTTCGTAATTCCATAAGCTTCCAGTTCTTCAATTTCTTCCGGCAAAATTGTTCCGCCGCCACCACCAAAAATTTTAATATCACCATAACCATTGTTGTCCAGGAGATCTTTCATGTATTTAAAAAACTCCAAATGCCCGCCCTGGTAACTGGTAATAGCTATGGCATCTGCATCTTCTTCTATCGCGCATTCTACAATCTCATGCACACTTCTGTTGTGGCCCAAATGAATAATTTCAGCGCCCTTACTCTGCATGATTCTTCGCATGATATTAATGGCGGCATCGTGGCCATCAAATAATGAAGCTGCGGTTACAATTCTTACTTTATCAATTTTTTTGTCGGGCATATCAGGCTTTTATTTCACAAATTTCTTCGAATTACACCAATTACTAAAACAGGATATTCGTTGCTTGTAAAATTACAACTAAAGAAAGCGAAAATAAATTAACGAATTTTCAAAACGAAAAGATTTAAGCTGCTTTTTTAGATCATTTTAAAAGTCAGTTCTGCAAATTCTTCAACACTTAATGTCTCAGCACGGCGATTAAAAAATTTATCTTCCAAATCTTCTTTTGCAATTAAACTTTTTACTCCATTGCGCAAGGTCTTACGGCGTTGGTTAAACGCAGTTTTTACCAACACCCAAAAAGCCCTTTCACTTTTTACAGGCAAATAACTTTTTCTGCAGCTTAATCGTATCACACCGCTTTGCACTTTTGGCTGCGGGGTAAAACTTTCATTGCCTACAGAAAATAAATATTCGACGTTGTAATAGTATTGAATGAGCACACTTAAAACTCCGTAAACTTTGCTTCCTTCTTTTGCTGCGGCTCGCTCTGCCACTTCTTTCTGAAACATTCCGATCACTTCAGGAACATATTCTTTCCACTCAAGGATCTTAAATAGAATTTGTGTAGAAATGTTGTAAGGAAAATTACCAATTACGGTAAAAGGTTCATCAAAAGGCCGATCCATTTCTAAAAAACTTTTATGAATCAAATCTGATTTAAGTGAAGGAAATGTTTTCTCCAAAAAATCTATTTTATCCTCGTCCAATTCTACGGCTTTAAAATGAATGTTAGGAATTTTGACCAAATGCTTGCTGAGCGCACCGCCTCCGGAGCCAACTTCCAACAAATTTTTAAAAGGATGCTGCATTAAAGCAGCAATTATTTTATCAACTACTTTTTCATCTTTTAGAAAATGCTGCCCGAGAGATTTTTTGAGTGTATGCATGAAAGTGCAAGTTAAAGATTAGTTTATTGTTGAATTGGTAGAGTACAGTTCTTAATTATTTGTTCCTTTACTGTAATTTTCAATCGAGATAATTTATCACACATATTTCAAATTTTCAAATTGATCTTCACAACAAAAGGAATTGTTTTAAGAACAATAAAGTATGGCGAAACCAGCGTAATCGCATCAATTTTTACTGAACTTTTCGGCATACAATCCTATATGGTAAATGGAGTTCGTACTTCCGGCAAAAATTCAAAGGCGCATTTTTTTCAACCTTCTTCCATCCTGGAAATGCAGGTTTATCACAATGAATTAAAAAATCTGCAAAGAATAAAAGACATTAAATGGAGTGCACTTTACAAAAACATTTTAAGCGACGTTACGAAAAATTCTGTAGCACTTTATATGGTAGAACTCTTACAAAAATGCCTGAAGCAGCCTGAAACAAATGAAGATCTTTTCAATTTTTGTGAAGACGCTTTCTTGCAACTTGATAAAGCTGATGATCAGGTGACAGCTAATTTTCCGATTTATTATTCAATACATCTTGCTCAAATTCTTGGTTTCCGTTTGCTTGATAATTATTCTGGAGAAAGAAATATTTTCAACTTACATGAAGGACGTTTTTCTGATGAAAATTCTGCGGCGCCAAATCATTTAAGCAAAGAGTTAAGTTTTCATATTGCTGAATTATTAAAAGCTGTTCATCCGGAAGATCTGTCGGAAATAAAACTCAATCGAAACATTCGATCTTCCATTTTGAAAAGCCTCGAAAACTATTATATGTGGCATGTTCCTGAATTTGGAACGATGAAAACATTGAATGTTTTGTCGGAAGTTTTAGGGTAGACCCGGGTACGAAAAAATGCTTTGCCTAAAGTAATCGTTTGGGTTTAGACTTCTCCGTTATTTTTTGACCATCCACATTTTCAATTAAAACAACTCCCGGCTTTTTTCCTTTTTTAAAACTTCCTAAGAAATTTTCCATTTGCAAAGCTTTAGCCCCATTGACTGTAGCCCATTGTAAAAGTGTTTCCGTTTTTATTAAAGGAAATTTCTGAACGATCGTTTTTATTTCTTCCAGGATATCAAGTTGATGATTCGAAGCCAAACTATCAGTTCCTAAAATAATATTACAATCATTTTTTAGAAAAAGATCAACATCAGGAAGTGAATTTTCAATGTAAAGATTAGCATTCGGGCAAAGACAAAAAGAAATCAACTGATCAGAGTTTTTATGCTCATTTATGAAATCAAGATCCTCTTGTTTGGTAAAAGTGTTATGCACGAGAATTACAGACGCCGCATTTGAAAATTTCTTAAAATAACTTTCTACGCTCCTGATTTTTTGTGCCCGGTAAAACGAATTATCAATCTTCATCATCTCGTACATTTTGGTAAAATCACCTTTGCCTTCCATAAAAAAAATATCCTCATGCGCAGTTTCCTGGTTGTGAATACTGATCGTTTTTCCGGAAAAATAAGGAACGATCTTTTTCCATAATTCCTTCGAAACTGAATAAGGAGCGTGCGGAACAATCGATGCTTGCAAACCTTCGTTTTCAAACGCATCAAAGATTTCCTTACTTTTTTCAAATCTTATTTCCGCTACTTGCGGAAGCCATCCACTGGTTTCAATGAAATTATAATATTGAAGATTTCTCTTTTGTTTTTGTACGAGTGACAATGAATTATTGGAAATATCGCCCACTGCAACGACTCCTTTCTTTCTCATCTCCCATTCAGCAGTTTCCATCGCAGCAAAAATTTCATCTTCTCCAAAATGTCTTTCAGAAACTACTTTGAAAACAAAATCTATCAATCCTGTTTTTTCAGGAATCACATTTTTTAAGTGTGAAAGTTCCAAATGGCAATGCCCGTTTACAAAACCGGGCGAAAGAATCCCTTCGAATATTTCCACATCTTCTCCTGCGTCTTCCTGGGGAACAATATTTTTTATTTTACCTTCTTCATCAGTTATAAGCACATTTTCATTCTTCAAAAATTTTTCTCCGTTAAATAAATAGTCCGCTCTGAATTTTCGATATCGCATGTAAAAAGGATTAGATTAATTTTGCGCACAATTATCAAAGATAAAGGGTAAAAAATTCTACATCAAGTGGTTCACAATTTACCCAACGTCCACAAAATAAAATTTTAAAGAAAGATATGCTTGAAAAATTAGAAGCAATAAAAGCAAGATTTGAAGAATTGGGAATCGCGTTGACCAATCCGGAAATTGTAGGAGACAATAAAAAATATAAACAACTAAGTAAAGAATACCGCGACCTGGAAAAGATCGTAACTATGAGGGACAAATACGCCAAAACCCTTGACGACATTGAATTCAACAAAGAAGTAATGAGCAGCGACGATGAGGAAATGCGTGATCTGGCCAAGCAAGAATTGCCACTATTACAGGAACAAAAAGAACAACTGGAAAAAACAATCCGCGCGATGTTGATCCCGAAAGATCCGCAGGATGAAAAAAATTGTATCCTTGAAATAAGAGCGGGAACCGGCGGCGACGAAGCCTCTCTTTTTGCAGGCGACCTGATGCGTATGTATTTAAAATTCTGTGAATCAAAAGGTTGGAAAACTGCGTTGTTAAGTGAAAATGAAGGAACCGTTGGTGGTTACAAGGAAGTGCAAATCGAAGTGACGGGCGAAGACGTGTATGGAACTTTAAAATTTGAAAGTGGTGTGCATCGCGTGCAACGGGTTCCTGACACCGAGGCGAGCGGCCGGGTGCACACGAGTGCTGCAACTGTGGCAGTAATGCCTGAAGCAGAAGAAGTGGATGTCGATGTAAAAGAAAGCGACGTAAAAATGGAGACTGCACGCAGTGGTGGAGCAGGCGGACAAAATGTAAACAAAGTGGAGACAAAGGTAATGCTGACGCACATTCCAACTGGTTTGGTGATCGTTTGCCAGACAGAAAGAAGCCAGCTTGGCAACCGTGAAAAAGCGATGCAAATGCTACGTACCAAGTTGTATGAGGAAGAAGTGAGAAAACAGGAGGAAGAAATTTCCCGCCACAGAAAAAGTTTGGTGAGTACAGGCGACAGGTCTGCCAAAATAAGAACTTACAACTATCCGCAAGGCAGAGTGACAGACCATCGTATCGGATTGACAGTTTACAATTTAGAAGATGTGCTTAACGGCGATCTGCAGGAATTCATCGACGCACTCCAGTTTGCAGAAAACGCCGAAAAGCTTACCACTCAATAGCTTGGAAGAATAGTAAAGAATAGTGAACGAACAAATTCATCACAATTTTATTTTGCCTTTACTTTCTCAATTGTTAATCAATTCTAAATAGTGGCAAAAGGAATCTTTCTTCCTACAGTTTCTACTGTTATTAAATCTTTATTAACAATACCGTTTTTACTTTTGGCATGTGATTTGAAATATAACAAATCAAACAACATTAAATTTCAATTTTCTCATAAGCAGTTAGTTTTGGTAAACGGCCCCTGTTTCTACAGGGGCCTTCTCTTTTTATAAACCCAACTAATAATCTTTTGTTAAGGCACTCCCGAATTTCTTCCTAAATAATATTGACAATTACCGGCAGTTTAACTTCGCGTAATAATGATACTGAAATCAACATGAGCACTAATAATACGGCGCAAATTTTTCAGACCAATAAACCTACGAGGTGGAAACGATTTAAGTGGACCGGCCGTGTGCTTTTAATGATCACTATTTTTTTCCTGGTCGTACTTGGTATCGCTCTATATAGCGGGTCGTTGCCCAACGTTCCTAACCTGCAGGCAAAAGCGCGCGAATATCAAACTGCCCTTGATCCGTCCAATCCCCTGATCTTAAAAAACAATCAAAACATTAAATACAAAGGTTTCAAGGACTTCTTATTTAAAAAATTGAAGGCAGATTCATTAAAAAAGAATCAAATTAAGGGCGTTTCAAAAGCGAGTTCTCTTTCATTAATCAGAGCTGCATTTTATACGCCGTGGAATGCCAAACTCGCTTTACCGGATCTTGAAAAAAATGCCGATAAGATCAACACAATTTTTCCTGAATGGTTTTTCATTGACACCGTTACTCATCAGTTACAAACGAGGATTGATAGCGCTGGCTTAAAAGTAATGAAGCAAAAAAATCTGCGCATCATGCCCATTCTTTCCAACTTTAATTCTTCAAAAAGTAATTTTGACGGCAAGCTGCTTCATTCCATTCTCAAAGACTCTGTTGCGGAAAATAATTTCATAAAACAGGTGGTAGATACACTCTCATTTTATCATCTCAACGGCATCAACGTAGACTTTGAAGAGATCGCAGAAATGACAAACGCGCCGCTTACTTTGTTTCAGAAAAAATTATACGAAGCATTACATGCACAAAACATGCTCGTGAGCATGGATGTGGAACCGAAAAATGAAGATTACGATTACAAAAAATTATCAGACTACAACGATTACATAATATTGATGGCGTATGATGAATACAACGGTTCTACCGGCCCCGGACCAATCAGCGCACAAAAATGGATTGAAGATGCTTTGTCGTGGACATCAGATAAAATGGATCCTTCAAAAATAATTTTAGGCGTCGCCGGATTTGGGTACAGTTGGTCTGACGGGAAAATTGATTCACTTCCGTTGACTTATAACGGTGCGATCAACAAGGCACAGACAATTGGGGCAAAAATCATTTATGACAACGACACTTACAATTTGCACTATAGTTATGCAACTCAAAGTGAATCTGACTCAACAGATATTGTAAACCATGAAGTGTGGTTTACCGATGCAGCAACTACTTTTAATATTTTAAGATTCAGTGATGAATTTCCAACTGCCGGAACAGCTCTTTGGCGGCTCGGCAGCGAAGACCAACGAATATGGAAATATTATAACCGCAACCTGAGCAACGATTCCCTGGACGCACATCCATTCAATTTTGATTCGCTAAAAACAATTCCCATTATTCAAAATAATGTTGCTTTCCAGGGAGAAGGCGAAGTTCTAGATATTTTGTATTCTCCACAGCCGGGAAAAATCAGTTTTGAAATCGACACCACCGAAGATCTGATCGCTGAACAAAATTATTTACAACTTCCGTCAGGTTATGTGATCAGGAAATTTGCTGAAGACACGACGGTTGGAAAAGGACATAAACTGATTCTAACTTTTGATGACGGACCAAGTGCCGAATGGACACCCAAAATCCTTGATATACTTGAGAGGGCAAAAGTACCTGCTACTTTTTTTGTGGTTGGCATTAATGCAGAACAAAATATACCGATCCTGTCGCGCGAGTACAATGACGGTTTTGAAATTGGCAATCATACTTTCACTCATCACAACATCGCTGAAATGAGCGTGCAAAGAGCAGCGCTGGAAATGAAGCTTACGCGATTACTCATCGAAAGCATTACAGGTCATTCAACGATTTTATTCAGGGCACCGTATAATGCAGACTCTGAACCGGAAACGTATGAAGAACTCGAGCCGATTGAAAGAAGCCGAAGTGAAAACTATTTAACAATCAACGAGAGTATTGATCCGAACGATTGGGCACAGGGCGTTTCTGCAGATACCATTTTTAATCGTGTGGTGCGGCAGGTAGAAACAAATAACGCAAGTATTATTTTGTTACATGATGCAGGCGGCGATACCCGCGAGGCCACTGTGAAAGCGCTTCCGCGTATTATTAAATACTTTAAGGACAAAGGATATGTTTTTACTACCGTTTCCGATTTGATGGGAAAAACGAGAGAGCAGGTAATGCCGAGAGTTACCAATGCGCGTGACAGATGGACCAGGAAATTTAATTTTTTCCTTGCAGAATCTACTTACTGGGCAGGACAGATACTATTCACCTTATTTATCATAGGAATTTTATTATCGGTTGGCCGCATGGTTTTAATGGCGCTTCTTGCAAGCATTCAAAAGAGAAAAGAAAAAAATTCAGCCGCAATTCTTCCGGCTTTTATGGCTGGCGACAAAAGCGATTATCCGCTGGTAAGCATCGTTGTGCCCGCTTATAACGAAGAAGTAAACGCGGTAAGAACAGTAAAAAGTTTACTATCGCAGGATTATCCACAAATTGAAATAATTTTTGTTGATGACGGAAGCAAAGACAAAACCTTCAAAACAGTAAACGAACAATTTAAGCGAAATACTAACGTATATGTTTACACGAAAATAAACGGTGGTAAAGCTTCGGCGCTCAATTTTGGCACTGAAAAAGCGAACGGCGATTTCGTAGTTTGCATTGATGCAGATACACAATTGAAATC
>Ga0157371_10003607_pt1 | contig 13949 bp, 14 predicted proteins | sample C45metaG_FD_113462 | JGI IMG/M metagenome (GOLD analysis project Ga0157371, IMG submission 113462) | Corn rhizosphere microbial communities from Kellogg Biological Station, Michigan, USA - C4-5 metaG | ecosystem: Host-associated > Plants > Roots > Rhizosphere > Soil | place: USA: Michigan...
AATTTAAGATACTTTTGCATAGTTTTCTAAAATAGAGATGCCTGTAGTTTTTAATAAAAATATTGACGAGGATACCATACTTGCTGTATGGAAAATCGAAGAAACTGAAGAGCAGCTGATTTCAGGTTTACAACTGAAACAGCATGAACTTGATGTTATTTCATCATTAAATAATGGGAAACGTCGGCTTCACTGGTTAAGTACAAGGGTTTTGCTTAGGACAATGCTTAATACGTCTGAGTATATTGACTGTCGTATGGATGAACATGGTAAGCCTTATCTTCCTAATCTTGGATACCATATTTCGTTAAGCCATTCTTATGACTATGCTTCAGTAATTGTTGGTAAAAAGAAGAAAGTTGGAGTTGATATTGAACTGATTAAGCACAAAATAAAAAGTATTAAGAATAAGTTTCTGTCTGACTCGGAACTAGCCCAAAAACAAATTGGTGATAATACCAATGGATTATATGTTTGCTGGTGTGCAAAAGAAGCTATTTATAAATGGCATGGAAGAAAAGGACTTGAGTTTAAACGTGATATTCATATTAAACCTTTTAAACTTAAAGACGAGGGTAGTTTGAACGCACTTGTTGATCTTCCTGAGGGGACCCAGGAGCTTACTGTACATTATTTTAAAACTAATGATGGTTATATGTTGGGCTATGTGGTAGCCTGACTTTTCATAAAAATGAATAAGAAAGTTGAATTTATAGATTGGGGGCTTGTTGATTATCAGGATGCCTGGGATAAACAGGAGATGCTGTTCAATCAGACCGTAGCTTTAAAAACTCAAAACCGAACAAATAATACCAATCTGGAAACCCCTAATTATTTGGTGTTTTGCGAGCATCCCCACGTGTATACATTGGGGAAAAGTGGTCATCCGGAAAATTTATTGCTTGATGAACAAGGATTAAAGCAAAAGGAGGCTACTTATTATAAAATTAACCGCGGAGGAGATATAACATATCATGGACCCGGACAAATAGTAGGCTATCCGATTCTTGATCTGGATAATTTTTTTACCGATATCCACCTTTATTTAAGAACGCTTGAAGAGGCAGTTATTTTAACATTGCATGATTACGGAATTGAATCCGGCAGATATCCTGGTTACACTGGCGTATGGCTGGATGCAGACAATGAAAAGGCACGTAAGATATGTGCACTAGGGGTAAGATGCAGCCGATGGGTAACTATGCATGGTTTTGCATTTAATATTAATGCTGATCTTGATTATTTTAAAAATATTGTGCCTTGTGGTATAGATGACAAAGATGTAACGTCGATACAGCGTGAGTTAGGCCATCCTGTGGATATGGATGAAGTGAAAGGCAAATTGAAAAATTATATTGCCAGTCTGTTCGGTATGAGGCAACTATGATTTTTATAGCTCTTTAAAAGTTGTGTGGAAATTTTGATTTTTTGACATAAAGATTATCTTTATAGTAAATTAAAACTCAAAAACCTATGGACTACAATTCAGAGTACTCTTCTGCCGCTGCCGGTATAGGCGCTGGCATGATTTTTTTGTATTTAGTGCTTCTCGTTCTCTACATCGTAGGAATGTGGAAAGTATTTGAAAAGGCGGGGAAGCCCGGCTGGGCAGCCATCATCCCTATTTATAATGTCATTGTACTAATAGAAATTGTTGGTAAACCAACAATTTGGATTCTTTGGTTATTAATACCATGTACTGCTCCTATATTTGGTATTTGGCTTACAAATCTGTTAAGTAAAAGCTTCGGAAAAACAGAAGGATTTACTGTGGGACTGGTTCTTTTTCCATTTATCTTCTACCCAATATTAGGTTTTGGTGATGCTAAATATTTAGGCCCATCTGCTAAAGAAGCCCAAAACGGTTTTAATAATCCTAACAATCCTTTTGGCAATAACAATCCATTTAATGATCCGTTTAATAAACCTCCAACCACTCCTGGAATTTAATTGTTAGTGTTTACCACATATATCTTATCCGCCTGGTCTTCTTTTTTAGACAAGGCGGATATTTTTTTTCTTCCCTGCCCTTTTAAGTATATCTTTAAAATAGATTGCCCGGGATGTGGATTTCAGCGGTCCGTATTGTTTCTTCTTAAAGGCGAATGGCAAAAAAGTTTTGATATGTATCCTCCGGCAATTCCACTTATCATTACTTTTGTTGTGGGCATATCGGCTAATTATTGGTTTGGTAAAAGAAGTGACCAGCTAATTAAAGGACTATACCTGATTACAGGAACAATTGTGTTAATCAATTACGTTTATAAAATGTGGATTCCTCACCTTCATTAGCATGTTTTATCACATCCGTTTCTATTGCTATTGCGTAAATGTCGAATATGAAGTATTCAATATTAATTTTGGTATTACTGCTAACATTAACCTGCAAAAAGGGAGAAAAGGCGATGGCCAATAAAGATAATACAGTTGCAAATATGGACAAACAGTTAAACTATCTTGCCCTTGGCGATTCCTATACTATAGGAGAGTCGGTAGCTACAAATGAAAACTTTCCAAACCAACTGGCAAATGAACTTGTAAAAAAAGGTCTAACTGTAAATTCACCAATTATTGTGGCCAAAACAGGCTGGACAACTGCTGAATTGCAGTCGGGGATTAAAAACACAAAGCTCCCTGAGTATAAATTTGATATCGTTACCTTGTTGATTGGTGTAAATAATCAATATAGGGGAGAATCAATAGATGTCTATCGTAAGGAGTTTAAGGAACTTTTACAAACAGCTATAAATTTTGCAAAAGATAAATCTCATGTTTTTATAATATCAATTCCTGATTGGGGAGCTACACCACATGGCCAGCAAAGTGGTCGTGACCCGAAAGTTATTGCTAAGGAAATAGATGCCTTTAATGCGATAAACAAAGAAGAAACATTGGCCGCGGGTTTGAGTTACACAAACATTACTCCATTTTCCAGAGTAGCGTTGTCTGATAAAACGCTGGTTGCTACAGATGGTTTGCATCCCTCTGGAAAGATGTATGCCGGATGGGTTGCAAGTCTGGCACCATTGGTATTGAATAGTTTAAAGTAGCTTATGGTCTAATCTGTTTTCGAAGTAATGTATCTGTAGTCTTTAATTATAGTTTTTAAGAAATCCAATTCGTTCATACCTACCGGTATTTTAATGGCAAGATGAGTTGCAATTCTTTCTGACAGTGTATAAATCAAATCAGCATTGTTTGTTCTGTAAAAAGTGCTTATCACTTCATGAATTAACTCAGCGTCCCTATCCGAAAGCTGATCAGCATATGCAAAAACCGGTGTGTATTCTTCTTCTGCCGGATGAAAAGCAATATGATCAAAGTTAGTACGTGCAACTGTTTTTATAAGTGTGGTACCTGCTACTATATCCCCAATTCTTTGCTTGTTTTCGGTTACCGCCACAGAGATTAAGCCACCCACCTGAGCAGTTAATCCAAAATCAACCAGCCTGAATAGCCAACGGATAAAATACTGACCTAAACTGGCCTGACTCCCGTTCAAGCTAATTACCTTGATCTTCAATAATTTCTTTCCGATACTTTGCCCATTCATAAAAATCTCAGAAATGAGGGGGTAAAAAACGAAGCAAGCACCATAAACCGACCATATGGAAATGATAAGAATTTCTGATTGAGCAGGACCGGTAAGTGCGGTTAAAACTAATAGCAGAATCCCAACCACTATAAAAGCCCCCAGATCAATTAACCTTGCGGCCACCCGTTCTCCCAATCCGGCAACCGGATAATCAATAGCTATATGCTGACTGGTATTTACCTGTATTGTTTCCATATAAACTCAAACTTAGATAAAAGTTAGTCTTTTTTATGCTATTTTACATCAAAATTAAAGCCTTCAAAAAACCTATGAGAGAATCGTTGTTCGTTAAACAGAATTCCAGTAAATGGAAGTCCTATGAGCAAATGAGTGTGGCCACGCCTGATGAGCTAGCTGATAGGTTTGTTGATATTACCAATGATCTTGCCTATTCCAAAACATTTTATCCCAAATCAAAGACAACAGAATATTTAAACGGGATAGCCGCATTGCTGCATCAATCTATTTACAAAAATAAAAAGGAGGACAGCAATACCTTTATCCAGTTCTGGCAGTTTGAATTGCCTGTATTGTTTTATACTTACAGGAGGCAGTTACTGTATGCATTAATATTTTTTATAATCTCAAGCTTAATCGGAATTTTGTCTGCAAAATATGATGATACTTTCCTGAGACTAATACTTGGTGATGGCTACGTAAACATGACTAATGAAAATATTGCAAAGGGGGATCCGTTTGGCGTTTATAAACAGCAGGGCGAGTTCAGCATGTTTTTTGGGATTGCAACCAATAACATCTATGTTTCCTTACTGATGTTTGTAAGCGGAATATTCTTCTCAATAGGGCCCGTATTCTTTATTTTAAGGAATGGAATAATGCTTGGCTCATTTGAATATTATTTCTTCAGTAAGGGATTGGGAATGGAATCGATATTGGTAATATGGATTCATGGAACTTTAGAAATATCCGCTATTATAATTGCCGGTGGTGCAGGGTTGGTTTTGGGGCATGGCCTGTTGTTCCCTAAAACATATACACGCCGTCAGGCATTTATAAAAAGTGCAAAAGACGGAACTAAAATAGCTTTAGGAATTTTACCTATAATTGTAGTGGCTGCCATATTCGAAAGCTTTATTACAAGACATACCAATATGCCGCTTTGGCTAAGTATCTCCATTCTTGGAGGGTCATTTTTATTCATGGTTTGGTATGTAATATTATACCCTGCCCAACTTGTTAAACGCACTCAAAATATAAACAATGTCTGATAAATTAGAATTTAGAAAGCTCAGAGAGTTTGGAGAGATCATTAATGATATGTTTCAGTTCATAAAGCAGAACTTTAAACCGTTAATGAAAACATATATTTATTTATGCGGGTTCTTTGTGCTTGCCGGAATGCTTGCCTCAATTATGTATCAGCTTCAATTAAGTGAATTAGGTCTTGGATACCGAGGTATATCAGCAAACTCTAATCCTATTAGCAGGCTTAGCCAGTTATTTACCCTTAATTATTTCCTCGTAATTGTATTTTCAGTATTAAATTATACTGCAATAACTGTTTCAACCTTAAGCTTTATTGCATTATACGTTCAAAAGGGAAACCAGGCTCCATCGGTAGACGAAGTTTGGGCCTATTTTAAATATTATTTCCTCAGAGTATTTGGAAGTAGTATTGCTATAAGTATTTTTCTTGTTCTTTGCCTTCTGTTTTGTGGTTTACCATTCTTTTATGTATTTCCGGCGATGTCTCTTTTTTATTCTGTAATGGTGCTGGAGAATGGGAGCTTTGAATATTCTTTCAGCCGCTCTTTCAAGTTGCTAAAAGATCAATGGTGGGTAACTGCCGGGGCAATATTAGTAATATGGATAATCACCTATGCGTGCATGTCTATGGCCTCTATCCCGGCCATAATACTCACTATGGTTTCCGCATTTACAAAAGCATCTGCAGGATTAAATACTCTGGCCATTGTTACGGCTTCATTTATTCAATACATATGTCAGGTATTTATGATCTTGCCTGTTATAGGTGTTTCACTATGTTATTTTAACCTCACAGAGCGTTTAGAAAACACCGGATTACTGGAAAGGATAAATCAGCTTGGAAAGTCCGAAACGGATTTAAATTCTACCCCTGAAGATTATTAACATGCGAATCCTGCTCTTCTTTTTTCTTTTTTTTGGAGCATTGCAAGTTCATGCGACTGTAGAGGCCAGGGATTCTATTGCCAAAAAAGCAACTGTTACTTTGGATAGTGCAAAGATTGATCTTCGCGAATTCAATAAAAGTAAACTGGAAGCACATAGTAAAGAAACTGATTTTATTTATGATGATGTGCCTGCTCCAAATCTTAGTTTATGGGACCGGTTTTGGCAATGGGTTTGGCGTTTAATTGGTAATACCTTAAGCAATAAGGTGGCTGGTGGCTTTGTAAAGTATTTAGCAATTATTGCACTGGTTGGATTGGTGGTTTTCATAGTGCTGAAAATAATAGGGGCCGACCTGAAAATATTTTCCGGTCAGTCTCAAAAAGTGGAGGTGCCCTATACAGAGTCTGATGATAACATTCATGAAATCGATTTTAATGAACAGATTGAAAAGGCGATAACAAATGCTAATTACAGATTAGCTGTAAGGCTTTTATATTTAAGGTCACTTAAAAAATTGAGTGATAATGGCCTGATTCACTGGCTTCCTGAAAAAACAAATCAGACGTATATCAGTGAGATTAACGATCCTGATAAAAAAAAGCAGTTCAGCAGGCTTACCCATCAATTTGAATATGTTTGGTACGGAGAGTTTTTTATCAATAAGGACGATTTCTATGTGATTAAGGATACTTTTGAACGGTTTAATCTGCATAGCTCATGAAGGGATTAAGAAGATACCTTATTGTAAGTGCAGTGCTCCTGGTTGGCTATCTGCTTGCTCAGTATTATAAACCTAAACCAACAAACTGGACTCCAACTTACTTAAAAGAAGATAAGATTCCCTTTGGCACCTATCTGCTGTTTCACGAAATACATAACTTATTTCCAAAAACAGAGACGAAGATAGTAAGAGATCCAATATATAATACTTTAAAGGGCAGGAGATTTAGTAATACCAATTACCTTTTTATTTCTCATACAATAGAACTTAATAAACTGGATTTTAAAGAACTTATTAACTTCGTAAAGGATGGTAACAATGCTTTTATCGCCGCCTTCGGATTTGATAAAACCTTTACCGATACGCTTAAATTCGAAATAGGATCATCATATAGTAATTATTCAACGGAGCAGAGTGCAGGTGTTAATTTTGTTAATCCGGCCTTAAGGGCGAAACAGAATTACACATTCGGAAAGCAAATCGCTGAGCAGTATTTCAGCAAAATTGATACTTTGAGGGCAACGGTATTGGGTCAGAATAGAGCTGGGAAACCTAACTTCATTAAATACAGTTTTGGTAAGGGAAATATATACATTTTACCAAATCCCCAATTATTTACCAATTATAACATGATAAATCCCTTGGGTGCAGATTATGCTGCTAAGGCCTTGTCATACCTTCCTGTGTCGGCGAATTTAATTTGGGATGAACATAACACACGTGGCAATATTGATGATTCGGCTGTTTTACGGGTAATCTTTAAAAATGAGTCATTACGCTGGGCTTATTACCTGGCATTAATAGGTTTAATAGTCTTTGTTTTATTTGAAATGAAGCGAAGGCAACGAATAATTCCTGTAATAGAGCCATTAAAAAACTCGTCGCTGGATTTTGTTAAAGTTGTTGGGAAGGTATATTACCAGCAAAGGGACAATAGTGATATTGCCAAAAAGAAGATCAACTATTTTCTTGAGCACATCAGAAGTACCTATAACCTGAAAACAACCACCCTTGATAAAGAGTTGGCAAAAGCTTTAAATATCAGATCAGGAGTTCAGGAGGGAACAATTGGTCAATTATTTAATATCATAGATGTCATAAATAGCAATCAATATGTTGATGATGCCCAGTTGATTAATCTTAACAAACTAATTGAAAAATTTTATAAACAAGCTCAATAAATTATGGAACCGGAAATTTTTAATGAAAGAACGGACTTGACTGAACTTAATCATGCTGTTGATCAGATAAGACAAACACTGAGCAGCATTATTATTGGGCAAAAAGAAACGATTGATTTTCTTATTGCAGCCTTACTTGCCGATGGCCATATTTTACTTGAAGGTGTTCCCGGTGTGGCTAAAACATTAAGCGCAAAACTTGTCGCAAAAAGTATTGAAGCTTCATTTTCAAGGATTCAGTTTACTCCTGATTTAATGCCTTCGGATGTACTGGGTACTTCGGTGTTTGATCCCAGGTCTTCATCATTTGAATATAGAAAAGGACCAATATTTGGCCATATTATATTGGTAGATGAGATAAACAGGGCCCCGGCAAAAACTCAATCGGCTTTGTTTGAGGTGATGGAAGAACGACAAATAACTGTAGATGGACATACCTATCAAATGGATGAGCCGTTTATGGTATTGGCTACCCAAAACCCAATAGAACAAGAAGGGACTTACAGGCTTCCCGAAGCTCAGTTAGATAGATTTTTATTTAAAATTGAAGTAAAATATCCAACACTGGAAGAAGAAATAATTATCCTTCAGAATCAACATCAGCAAAAACTTGAACAGGAAATAAATGCAGTTAAAGCAGTTTTAAGTATTGATAAGATCAAGAAATGCAGGGCCATAATTAAAGCTTTACATGTTGAACCAAAGCTAATAGAATATGCTGCAGGAATAACACACGAAACGAGGAATAATAAATCACTTTATTTGGGCGCCTCACCTCGGGCATCTTTAGCAATGATCAATAGTGCCAAAGCTATTGCTGCGATGCAGGGACGTGATTTTGTTACTCCTGAAGATATCATAAAAGTTGCAGCACCTGTGCTTGCTCACAGAATTATGTTAACACCTGATAAAGAAATGGAAGGACTTACACCGGCAGACGTAGTTGGACAAATTATTCAAAAATTAGAGATTCCAAGGTAACAGCGAAGCTTTTGAAAAACTTTTTTATTACATATTATAAAGACCTGTTTTTAGGTAAAAGACTGTTTGCAGGAATTGGACTTTGCGCCACATTATTTTTGTTTTCTTTCTTTCTGCCATGGCTTGGTGATATTCCGTTTGTCGCTTTTTGGATTTTGATGGCATTGATTGTTATAGACATGATCTTGCTTTATCGGCAAAATAAAGGCTTCTTTTTAAGAAGAGATGTTCCGGAGAGATTAAGTAATGGTGATGAAAATGAAATTAATATTTATGTAGAAAGCTTTTATCCCTTTGCTACTAAAATTGGGGTCATTGATGAAATTCCATGGCAATTTCAAAAACGAGACATTTGGTTTGCAAGTAATTTAAAAGCACGGGAACATAAAACGATAAATTATGTTTTAAGACCTACCAAGAGAGGGGAGTATGTATTCGGATTGGTTCGTTTATATGTTAGTTCTCCACTAGGCTTAATTACCAGAAGATTTAATTTCGGAGAAGAAAAGACTGTGCCGGTTTACCCCTCATTTTTACAACTAAGAAGATACGAATTGATGGCCATATCAAACAGGCTGAATGAAATTGGGATTAAAAAAATAAGAAGGATTGGTCACAGTTTGGAGTTTGATCAGGTAAAGAATTATGTTCAGGGTGATGATTACAGAACAGTAAACTGGAAAGCAACTGCCCGGAAAGGGGAGTTGATGGTTAATTCGTTTACAGACGAAAAGGCTCAGCACGTGTATTGTATAATTGATAAATCAAGAGTTATGAAAATGCCTTTTGAGGGGCTAAGCCTATTGGATTATGCTATTAATGCAAGTCTGGTTCTCTCTAATGTTGCTTTATTAAAAGAAGATAAAGCAGGGTTGATTACGATAGCTGAAAAGACGGGGGGTATTGTGCCTGCCGACCGAAAACCTGCCCAGCTGGGTAGAATTATGGAGGTTTTGTATAAAGAAAAAACACGGTACCTGGAAACTAACATGGAGAATCTGTACACAAGTATAAGAAGCGTTATGAAACAGCGGAGCTTGCTTGTGTTTTTTACGAATTTTGAAAGTATGTCTGCTTTAAACAGACAGTTGCCATTTTTAAAGCGTATTGCTAAATTTCATTTGCTGCTAATTGTGTTTTTTGAAGATACGGAACTTAAGTCCCTTACAGAGGATGAAGTAAAAGATGTAGAGGGAATTTATATTAAAACCATAGCCAGTAAGTTCGCTTACGAGAAAAAGCTAATTGTAAAGGAACTTGCCAGACATGGGATTTTAAGTATTCTTACTCCACCAGAAAAACTAACTGTAAACGTAATCAACAGGTATCTTTCTATTAAAGCACAACAGAAACTCTAATAAGACTTAGCACTCAGGTAAGCTTATTGGGATATTAGTAGCCAAACCACCATCAGAAGTTTCTTTATATTTTGAGTTCATATCCAAAGCAGTTTCCCACATGGTATTAACCACCGCGTCTAAACTTACTTTAGCTTTATCCGGATTACTTTGTAAGGCAAGCTGGCTTGCGGTAATTGCCTTAATCGCACCCATCGTATTTCTTTCAATACAAGGAATCTGAACTAAACCACCAATAGGATCGCAGGTAAGCCCTAAGTGATGCTCCATGGCTATTTCAGCAGCCATTAAAACCTGTCTCTGTGATCCGCCCAGGCATTCGGTAAGTGCAGCAGCAGCCATTGCTGATGATACTCCGATTTCGGCCTGACAGCCACCCATTGCAGCCGATATAGTAGCTCCCTTTTTAAAAATGCTGCCTATTTCAGATGCGCAAGCAATAAATTGTGTAATCTTTTCTTCAGCAAAGCCATCGCAAAATGTTATAAAGTATTGGAGTACGGCAGGGATAACTCCTGCAGCACCATTGGTTGGGGCTGTTACCACTCTGCCAAACGAAGCATTTTCTTCATTAACGGCCAATGCAAAACAACTAACCCAGTCAAGAGTGTAATTAAATCCATTTCCGCCTGCTCTAATGGCCGTAACCCAACTTTCGTAGTTAGTATAAATGCCATTGCCAATTAATCTTTTATTAAGCGTCACAGCCCTTCTGGCTACGTTTAATCCGCCAGGCAAAAAACCTGAGGTATGGCAGCCCCTATAAATACAATCCTTCATTACATTGAAGTGTTGCAAAATTCCTGTTCTTGTAGCAGCTTCTGTCCGCCACGCCAGTTCATTTTCCATTACAACTTCCGAAACTTTAAGCCCGGTGGTAAGACACCAGTGCAAGAGATCAGCCGCTTTTTCAATTGGGAAAGGTAAATCAACCTGTTCCCTTTCTTTACCATCTTCACCTTCCTTAATTACAAAGCCGCCTCCTATTGAGTAGTAGGTTTCAGATATAGCCTTGCCGGTTTTTAAGAAAGCCTGAAAAGTAACAGCATTAGGATGGAAAGGTAAGCTTTCAAAAAATAAGAACACCAGATCATCATCATAGTTAAATGTAATTGGCTGCTCCTCCGCAAGTGCTAAAGAATGATTTTTCTTAATAGATTCTATTGTACAGTCAATGGAACTTACATCAAAAGTTACCGGATCGGCACCCGTTAAGCCTAGTAATATGGCAACATCAGTTCCGTGCCCTATCCCAGTTTTAGCTAAGGATCCATAAAGCAAAATCTTTATTTGCTCAACTTCTTCAAGCAGGTTTTGCTGCTTTAATGAAGCTGTGAATTGTTGTGCAGCGCGCCACGGACCAAGTGTGTGTGAACTTGATGGGCCAATGCCTATTTTAAAAATATCAAATACTGATATCTGTTCTCTTTGCATAATGCAAAGCTAAAACTTAAAAGTCAAATGCTATGATATTTCTATCCTGAAGCATGCGGTCTACAAATCTTTTGTGGTTTTTAGGGCTCCCCACAGCTATCCATGTTCCGCTAATGATACCATTTGCAAGCTCCTGTTTGCCCCTTGTGAGCTTCAGTTTAGATGTTTTAATATCTTCTTCATACTTTTCTAGGCTTTCATTCTCAAATCTTTTTACGATTCTGTAAACCCTTTTGGTAAAGCGCTGTTCAACCATATCTTCCAGAAAAGGAAAAGTGAATAAAGCAAGCAAAACTACCAGCGTTACACCTACTGCCTGCTCATAATATCCAGCGCCAATAGCCATACCAATTGCGGCTACAATCCATATTACGCAGGCCGTAGTTAAGCCTTTAACCTGATTATCTTCTTTAAAAATAACGCCAGCACCCAAAAAGCCTATCCCGGTAACAATATTGGAAGCAATACGATCATGGCTGCTTAATCCAATCTTTATCGACAGAATTGTAAACAGTGTGGCACCAAGGCCAATCATAATCATCGTTTTTAAACCAGCCTGTTTGCTTCTAAATTCCCGTTCAGCGCCAATTAAACCGCAAAGTAAGGTTGCCATTAAGAATTTATTGACTTCGCTAAGCGTAATGAAATGACCGTTTTCTAAAAAATTCTCCATCATATTTTATACATCTAAATATAATAAAGATTTAAAACAAAAAGACCCGCTGTTATCAGCGGGTCTTTTTTATAAGTGCAAGGTGAATGATATTACATCATTCCGCCCATGCCACCACCACCCATAGGAGGCATAGCAGCACCTGCAGGAGCTTCTTCTGGATCATCAGCTAAAACAACTTCAGTTGTTAGTAACATAGCTGCAATTGAAGCCGCGTTTTCTAATGCTACACGACCAACTTTAGTTGGATCGATAACACCAGCTGCGATTAAGTTTTCGTATACATCGGTACGGGCATTATAACCGAAGTCAGCTTTACCTTCTTTAACTTTCTGTACAACGATAGAACCTTCGATACCAGCATTTTGGCAAATCTGACGTAAAGGCTCCTCTATAGCACGACGAATAATCTGGATACCAGTAGTTTCATCATCATTAGAACCTTTCATGCCATCTAAAGCCTCAATAGCACGGATGAAAGCAACACCACCACCAGCTACGATACCTTCTTCAACCGCTGCGCGAGTTGCATGTAAAGCATCATCAACACGGTCTTTTTTCTCTTTCATCTCAACTTCAGAAGCTGCACCAACATAAAGAACCGCAACACCACCAGCTAATTTAGCCAAACGCTCTTGTAATTTCTCTTTGTCATAATCAGATGTAGTAGTCTCAATTTGAGCTTTGATCTGGTTAACACGAGCTTTGATATCTTCAGACTGACCAGCACCATTGATGATTGTAGTGTTGTCTTTATCAACAACAACTTTCTCAGCAGTACCTAAATATGTAAGGTCAGCATTTTCTAATTTATAACCTCTTTCTTCAGAGATAACTGTACCACCAGTTAAGATAGCGATGTCTTCTAACATTGCTTTTCTTCTGTCGCCAAAACCTGGAGCTTTAACAGCAGCAACTTTCAGAGATCCACGGATTTTGTTCACTACTAAAGTAGCTAAAGCTTCGCCGTCTAAATCTTCAGCGATGATCAATAGTGGTTTGCCGGTTTGAACTTGTTTTTCTAATACAGGCAACAATTCTTTCATGTTGCTGATTTTTTTATCGTAGATTAAAATGTAAGGGTTTTCTAGTTCCGCTTCCATTTTATCAGCATTAGTTACAAAATATGGAGATAAGTAACCACGGTCAAATTGCATACCTTCAACTGTTTTTACTTCAGTTTCAGTTCCTTTTGCTTCTTCAACTGTGATAACACCATCTTTACCAACTTTGCCCATAGCTTCAGCGATTAAAGCGCCAATTACTTCGTCATTGTTAGCAGAGATAGATGCAACTTGTTTAATTTTGTTGTTGTCTTCACCTACAGTTTGTGATTGAGATTTTAAATTCTCAACAATAGCAGTAACAGCTTTATCGATACCACGTTTTAAATCCATTGGATTTGCACCAGCAGCTACGTTTTTAATACCAGCAGTTACAATTGCCTGAGCTAATACAGTTGCAGTTGTAGTTCCGTCACCTGCAATATCTGCAGTTTTAGAAGCAACTTCTTTAACCATTTGAGCACCCATATTTTCAATTGGGTCTTTTAATTCAATTTCTTTAGCTACTGTAACACCATCTTTAGTGATTGCAGGTGAGCCAAATTTTTTGTCAATAATTACGTTGCGACCTTTTGGGCCTAAAGTTACTTTTACAGCATTAGCCAAAATGTCAACACCTCTTTTCAGTGAGTCACGGGCTTCTACATTATATTTTACTTGTTTTGCCATTTTATTTATTTTGATTCTTGTTTAAGCTGAAATGGATTAAGCATTAACCAATTTCATTTCAATAATTATACTTGGATTAAAGAGTTCCTAAGATATCAGAATCTCTCATAATTAAATACTCAGTACCTTCAATAGTAACTTCAGTGCCACCATATTTA
>Ga0157371_10003612_pt1 | contig 13937 bp, 8 predicted proteins | sample C45metaG_FD_113462 | JGI IMG/M metagenome (GOLD analysis project Ga0157371, IMG submission 113462) | Corn rhizosphere microbial communities from Kellogg Biological Station, Michigan, USA - C4-5 metaG | ecosystem: Host-associated > Plants > Roots > Rhizosphere > Soil | place: USA: Michigan...
CGCGGAAGGGTCAAACTTATACGTATTACTCCATTGATCATTGGTTACGGGCAGCAAATAAAAATAAGATGCAGGTTGTCCTGCAGGAGGAACATTATTCGCATTCTCGCTACCGAAATATTCTAATCCTGACGAAGTGTGCATGATGAATTTATAACGGTCATCCCTACCCCATGAAAATTGGACGAAAACTACAGGCAAGGAATCGATTTGCCACGTGCTGTTACCCGTATAAGTCAACTGTCCGATCTCAGCATTATTTGCTGACTGATACAGACCAATCGATTGAATCTCGGTTTCTTCAGAGGTAGCCACGTTAAAATCAAAGGACAGCCTGTATGCTTTCGCGGGCCCTGCAACTTCAGTGGGAGTATTTCCTAATTTGATAATATTGTTATTGTTTACATCTATATAATAGTCGGTTCCATTGGCATTTCTCTGATCAGTCAGCAGATAACTTCCCGCTCCCAGAGAAGTGTATAATTCGAACACACCATCAGCTGTTTTCTTTAAAGGAATTGCATTGGCAGGATCGGCACCCGCTTCTGTTGCTGTTCCAAACAGGAATAAGGAATCCGGGACTGTAGCAAAGCCCGCCGGCCGTTCTATAGTGAGCGTTCTTGTTTCGGCACTTATTTTCATGTTCGTCGCCTTCGAGGCGAGAACAGCCCATTTAATTTTTCCGGACGAAGATGCCTGTACACCCGCTAAGGCGGCAATCTTGTTTAATTGCTTTTGAGAAACAGTTGCCTGGGTTTGGGTACCGGAACCATCTGAGAGTACTTTATATACGGGGTTACTGAAATCGCCGTTGGGCTTATCGAAAGCAACCTCATAAAGTATTAATCCACTGTCAGGGGTTTGTGCGGGACTCCATTGGAATACCAGGTTTGGTCCTGTTGCCGGTTGCAATTGGATATCCGAATTATCTGCCGGCGCAGCAAGATTGGCTACGGGCAGGATATTCAAATCAAGAGATTTAATATCTTTTTTACAAGAAGTAATAAAAAATAAGGATAGCGTGGCAAACAAGCTTAAACTTATATTTTTCATAATTATATTTTTAAAGTTTTTTGAATTAATAGCCGGGATTTTGTGTCAGTTTGCTGTCAAGACTTATTTCGGATGCAGGAATCGGCCACAAATAATCCCTGGCAGGATTAAACTGGCGCTTTTGCACCCTGATATACCCGTTGTCAACTGATGGATCTCCGAATCTTGCCCCATGCGCATATCCATTCATTACATTTTCTGCAATCTTCCATCTCCTGATGTCATCGGTTCTCAAGCTTTCCATGGCAAACTCCGCCCTTCTTTCCCTGCGAATGATATTGGTCATATCATCATTTCCGGGATAATCCAAAGCAGCAGGATCTGTAAAGCCTGCCCTTTGTCTTATCAATCTTATTGTTTTATCCCAAACGGTTTGATCCATTTGCCCAAGACTGTTCTCTGCTTCGGCATAATCCAACAGAATTTCAGCATACCTTATCAGATGAATATTGTTACCGGAAACAAAATTTGCCAATGCGCTCGGATCAAAATACTTTCTCCAGTAATATCCCGTCGGTGATGAACTTTGTGAAGCAGGATTGTATTCATCAGGTGCTGATGGATCAGGATCGGAACCAGGCTTTATATAGATTGTTTTAACACTTCCGTCCGGTTTAACCCATTTGTAACCATTATAAACTACCGTAGCCGTAAGTCTTGGATCACGATTATCATAGGGATTGTTTTCATCATAACCTGAACCAGGATCATTGATACCCTTTCCATTGAGCATGATATAACTATCCACTAATTCCTGCGTAGGTGCCATACTGCTTACACGACCTCCTACAGACCTGGGCACAAAATCCCAGAGTTCGTTCCATGTGCGGATTGTTGGCACATATTGAATGGAGAGCATTGATTCAGGATTATTTTTATTGACAGCAGGATTGCTAAAAAGATCACTATAATTTGCCGCCAGGGAGTATTGGCCATATGTCGATTGATCATTCATCAATTTTTCACATACTTTCACAACATCCGCCATCCGGTCTCCCTGGTATAAAAGAACTCTTGCTTCCAAAGCCAAAGCAGCTCCGCTGGTTATTCTTCCATTTTCATTTGGCGGAAGTTGATCCTTAGAAGGAAGAATAGCTGCAATCGCTTCCAGTTCACTCAAAACAAACTGAACCACCGTTTCCTTTGGAGACCGAGCTATTTGTTTAGCTTCATCAGGGGTAAGGTCATGATCAACCAACGGCACATCACCATACCATTTGGTTAAATTAAATTGCTCAAATGCTCGTATGAAGCGGGTCTCAGCTTTTAATCTTGCTTTTACGTCTTCTGAAAGAGTTGTATTCTTATCAATATTTTCAAGAAAAATATTACATGATTTTATGGTACTATAAAAATAAGCCCAATCGTTCTGAAACTTCGCGGTGCCAGCAGTTGCATTGCCGCTGGCTATTAAATTATAATCACCCGACGGAGAATAAGCATTGTCAGATAAAGCTTCATTATAAAAGAAGAGAGAACTGTTATACATCAAACTGTAATTGTTGTACAGAGCACTGTATACATTATCAGAAATTGTCCAGAAAGTAAGGTCAGAAAAGCGGTCTGTCGGTGCAAGATCCAGCTTTTTACATCCTGCAGAAACAGAGAGAATCATTATAAGGATGAACAGGTTTTTAAAAAATTTCATATGTTCTGTTTTAAAATTTATTAAAAGGTTAGGTTAAGTCCTGCGCCATAAAATACCGGTAAAGGGTAACTTCTTGCGCTGTTTGAATAGGAACCCAGGCTGAGGTTATTTCCAAACTCAGTTGTTTCAGGATCAATGAATTTCAACCTGGTTAAAGTGATTAGATTTTGGCCGATAAGGGAAACTCTGATTTTCTGGATTCCCACCTTATTTGTAACATTTCTCGAAAAGGTATAGCCAACGTTTACATTTTTTAACCTAACATAAGCAGCATTAAATTTATACAAATCTGAACCGGTTCTCCAGTTGTAGGTATTAGAGGCCGAACCGATTGCAGCGAGTCTTGGGAAGCGTGCATCCGGATTTTCCGGGGTCCAGAAATCTGTTTGATGATCATATAGTGTCGCACCGTAATTGTAGTGGAAAGGTTCAACCAGCTCACCACGCAGGAATTGATCTCTTTTGCCTACCCCCTGGATAAACAGTTGCAAATCGAAACCTTTTAGAGCAATGGAATAGGTAAAACCAAATGTATACCGTGGGAAAGGATTTCCGAGAACGGTTTTGTCTTTATCATCAATAATTCCATCTCCATTTAAGTCTTTGAATTTCAAATCACCCGGACCAACGATAGCACCCGCCGGTTTGGGTGATTTGTCAATATCTGCCTGGTTCTGGAAAAAACCGTTGGTTTCATAACCATAATACTGTGTTATAGGCTGCCCTACCTTTCTTATGAGTTGAAATACGTCCTGATTAACGATCTGCTGCGTGGTGCCTCCGGTTAACGCAAGCAATTTATTCTTACTGTCTGCGACATTAAGGCTAAAGCTTTGTGTAACAACACGGCCTCTTAACTTATAGTCTACGGTAGCTTCCCATCCCTGGTTTTGAACTTTCGCCACATTGTAGTCGGGCAGCGCTGCTCCAAAGAGCTGGGGTACATCATATCTCGGTTGTAAGATATTACTCGTTGTCTTGTTGAAATAATCGAAAGAAATATTAAGACTGTTATTCAGGAAACCTGCATCCACCCCAAGATTAAGCGTTGCTGCTCTTTCCCATGTCAAATCCTGGTTACTTAATAAAAATCCTGCACCACCAACGGAGTTATTATTAAAACCATAAGCACTCGGATAGTTGAAATAGGTGGTTTGATATTGATAGGAGCCCACATTCTGGTTGCCTAAAACTCCATAGGTTGCTCTCAGCTTCAAATTGCTAAAAATGTTTTTCATATTATTCATGAAGGATTCGCGGGACACAATCCATCCTAAATTAACTGAAGGGAAAAATCCGGCTCTTTTTCCTTTTGCAAATTTGGAGGAGGCATCTTCCCGGAAAGTTCCTTCCAAAAGATACTTGTCTTTATAAGAATAATTAAGCCGACCGAAAAGTGAATTAATACTGGATTGATCAACTGCTATACTGTTATAGGAATTAATTGGATCAACCAGGGTACCTGTTGTTGGAGTTCCCAAATAAGGATCGGTCAATGTCTTTTGCAATTGAAAGATGCTTGATCTGAAATTTTCGTTAGAGGCGCCAAGCAATATTTTGAAAGAGTGATCATCAACATTCTTTGTATAATCAGCGTAAAGCTGGGTATTCAGCAATAATGATTTGTAATTGTTATCAAACACGGTTCTGTCATCGCCATAAACACCGGAAGGAACATAATTAACCTGTGTCCTCCTGAAGAAGTTGCCATTATTCATAATTGTTCCCCCGAAAATACCGGTGAGTTTCAGGCCTTTTGCGATACTCAATTGTCCATTGATGTTACCAAAAATTTCATCATTATCTGCCTGATCATAACCACCTTTTTCGAGTACCCCATATTCATTATACTGAGAAGCAACAGAGTTGGTGAGATAGTTACCTGCAGAATCTTTCCAGTTAAAATTTAAAGGAACACGGTTGGCGTCTGCAAAAATATTATTGTCACCGACTGTATTGGTTTTATTACGAGTCTTGGTGTAGTTTAAAATAATATTTGCTTTTAATTTACCAATTACAGATGTTTCATTCAAACGCAAATTATACTTGGAATATCCAAATGGAGCACCGGAACCTCCATTGCCAATAAGATTACTTTTTTGATCCTGGAAGCCTCCGGAAATAAAATAAGAATTCGTTTCACCGCCTCCGCTTATGCTTAAATTATGTGATTGCAAAGGTGCATTGTGTAACAGATGCTCCACATCCCATGTGCCGTTTCCATCGTCCTTTAACTGTTGTATCTGCTCAGGTGTATAAACCGGAGGTAATCCCGAATTGAGTAAGGAAAGGTTTTTATAATAGGCATTGTCCCATGCACTGACTTTATGTACCAATACTTTTGGTACCTGGCTTCCATAACTTCCATCATAATTTACTGTTGGTTTTTGATTCAGCCTTCCACTTTTTGTTGTTACGAGTATGACTCCATTTGCTGCTCGCGAACCATATATAGCAGCAGAACCAGCATCCTTCAGCACCGAAATGCTTGCGATGTCGTTTGGATTAATCGTATTAAGATCACCTCCTATGATGCCATCAATAACAATTAATGGATCGTTGTTACCAAGGGTTCCAACCCCTCTTATATTAATAGTAACGTTGCTCCCGGGATCCAGCTGGCTTTGTTGGATAATTAAATTAGGAGACTCTCCCTGCAGCGCCTGTAATGTATTCAGTACTGGTTTGTTTTCAATATCCTTCGAAGATATCTGGTTTACAGCTCCAGTCAGTGAAACCTTCTTTTGGGTACCGTAACCAACGACTACCACATCACTCAACTCATTTGCTTTTGCAGTCAGTGATACGTTTAATTGTCCGGAAGCCGGTACAGGAAAGCTTTGCGAAATATATCCAACAAAGGAAAAAACAAGTGTTTTATTCTTAATACCGGAACCCGTTATATTGATAGTGTACCTACCGCTCTCATTAGTAACAACACCCGTCTTTGTCCCGCTAAGGACAACACTTGCTCCCGAAATAGGGGTACCACTATTACTATCCTGAACGACGCCTGTAACGGTAGTTGTATTTTGAGCAAATACGTGATTCCACCCGGATAAAAAAATGGTTAATCCAAAAAAGAGTAATAACTTTTTCCTGGATAAAAAATACTTAAATACTGTTTTGAATAATCTCATTTGGCAAACATTTTAAAAGTTTATAAAGACAACAAATTGAAAATAACATGACATTGAAAAACTTAATTAATTAGGAAATAGAAATATCAGGGCACTTCACGGACGCTTTTGTCTCTTATCATGGTTGTTTTTTTTGAGTTGGCCCCTTTCCAGAATTTTTCAATATCTTCTAATGTTTTTCCTTTGGTTTCAGGAATAAGTTTCCATGTAAGCCATAATCCCGGGGCACACAGCACAGCAAAGGTCCAGAATGTAGCCGCCGGGCCCCAGTGATTGCTTTTTAACATAAGGGGTGTCAACTGGCCAACAAAAAAATTCGCAACCCAAAGAGATAAAGTGGCCAGTGACATTGCCCTTCCACGTATCGATGTGGGAAAAATTTCACTGATAATTATCCAACTAACAGGTCCAAAAGAAAAAGCGAAACATGCAATAAATAAAAGGATGAAGATCAGTATCCATGGACCTTCCAGAACATTCAACTTAAATAAAAAGCCGAGGATTAAAAGAGATAGAACAGCGCCGGAAATACCGAGCAATAACAAAGGCTTTCTGCCCCATCTATCTACTGTAAAAATGGCAACAAAAGTAAACAACACATTAATGATACCTATAGTGACCTGCCCTCCTAAAGCGTCTCCAAGAGAAAATCCTGCCTTATCAAGAATAGCCGGCCCGAAATATATAATTGCATTTATGCCGGAGACCTGCGAAAGAAAGGGCAATGCAAGACCAATAATTAATGCAACCCTGTATACCGGCGAAAAAAGTTCTTTTAAACTGCCGGTTTCTCCCTTCATACTTTCCTTGATTTCCTTTACTTCGTCAATGGCGGCTCCTTTGGTTGTAACTTTTTGCAGGTGTTTTATTGCTTCAATTTCCTTTCCGTTCATAACCAGCCACCTCGGGGATTCCGGAACCAAAAACAAAAGAAACAAAAAGAAAAAGGCAGGGATCATTCCAATTCCAATCATTGACCGCCATACATCAACCGTGACAATCCAATGAAGCAAGCCGGTAAAATTATTATGTATTGACAGGTTTACCAGGTAAGCGTTGGTAAAATAAGCGGCGACAATTCCAAGGGTTATCGCAAGTTGGTACAAAGCCACCATTCTTCCTCTAAAGTGAGAAGGAGAAAATTCAGCAATGTAAAGAGGACAAATCATGGAAGCTACCCCGATTCCCAATCCTCCTATCAGACGAAATAAAATTAATAAACCCGAATTGTTTGCCAACATGCAACCCAAAGCTGAAATAAAAAATAAGGAAGCAGACATGAGCATTATTTTCTTACGCCCAAACCGGTCACTTAATTTGCCGGCGGCTGCTACTCCAATTACACAACCTAACAATGCTGAGCTGACAAACCACCCTTCCATGAATAAACTAAAATGAAAATCTTTGGAAACAAATCCTAAGACGCCAGATATCACAGCAGTATCGAATCCAAATAAAAATCCGCCGATAGCAGCAATAAAGCAAACGAGAAAAAAATATCTTTTATTCGGAATTACCTTGTTCTGTTTCATATCAAGCTTATTTAGTTAAATGCAACTGGTTACCGGTTAATATTTCAAATCACTTTTATCTTTTCTTTTTTTCTATTCATTTATTTGATAAATGCCTTTATCACTTTTGCGGCCTTTCCTGTTTTATTTATAAGCTGGTAAGACCGTGCAGCAGCAGGAATGATAAATGTCTCAGCATAATTAAAGCGCCTTTCAACGCCATTATTTGTTCTTACAACTATAGAAGTGCCTTCTACAAGCATTAAAACATGGCAACTATTATTGCTAATAACCGTTACCGTATCCAAAAACTCAATTCGGTGTACATCATAAAAATGATCACTATGTGTATGCAAGTGAACCAAACGATATTCGTCCCCTGTCTCTATAACCCTCGGGACAGATATCAGTTCATCCTTCACGACCTTGCCTTTTCGTGAAAAATTCAAATTACTAAAGGCATGCGCAATATTGATTGGGCGCGGTTTGCCATCAAGGTCAAGCCTGCACCAGTCGTACATCTTAAAAGTAAATATGTAGGGGGTGGCACTAATTTCCAGGACAAGATTATTGGCTCCGGAACTATGAATGGTTTGATTGGGTATCAGAAATAAATCGTGTTTATGGGAAGGATGCCATTGCACGTAATTCTCAATCGGAACCGGCTTACCGGTTTGAAGGCTCTCCTCGAGGGCCGTACGAAATTTCTCTGGGTTAATATCATCCTGAAAACCGAGGTATACGCCTGCACCTTCCTTTGAATCAAGAATGTAATAAGTTTCATCCTGAGTGATTTTTTCTCCAAAATTTTCCTGTATGTAGGGTAAGGAAGGATGACATTGGATGGACAGGTTTCCTCCATCAAAAGTATCAAGGAAATCAAACCTGATCGGAAATTCTTCACCAAATCGTTCTGAATCTTTTCCAAGTATATCCTTAGAATTATGTTCCATCAACCAATCAAAGGATACCTCAAGTAAATTTTGATCACTTTCAAAAACGATTCCATTCTCCGGAACTATTAATTCAAAAGACCAGGCATAGTTTATTTCATCTTTATTCAGTGATGGAATATGTTCCTTCATCCACTGACCTCCCCATGCGCCTGCTTCAAACCATGGCCTGACCCGAATAACACTTTCACTTAAAAATTCTAATCCTTCATTAATTGAAGATTGATACGCCCACGTAATATCGTTCTTCCATTGTCCATCCGCAATAACACTGATTCTATTTTTTATTCTTTTTCTATGTTCTTTTAATATAACCCAATCAACGAAATAAAGCCTTTTATATGCCTGTGATTTATCCTGAATAGGAGAAGATCCTACATTAACTTCTGCTCCGGCTCTCATCCTGTATTGGATTTCATTTTTCGGAAGATCGACGTATACAATAGGGGCATCCCAGTTTGAAAGCCCCGCACCAGTACCAAGTAGGATTACCAAATCATAAGAGGTGGTTTGAACACATAACTTTTTAATAACCTCTGCCTGATAAAAATCTTCTAATTTAAGTTTAGTCTTTTTCCCCCATACGGAATTTTCCTCTCCCATATACGGTCTTACCATCTCATCAATTTCCTCTTCACTTTTAAGGAATGCGGACATTTCATACCATAGAACTTTTAACTGTTTTTGTTTGAATACGATTGCCAGATTTTCCCTTATCGCATTCCAGTCATTCCCCTGAAACCCATCAATGATAATTGCCTTATGTGAAGCCATCCAGTTTGACAGTGGTTCATAGCCGGAAAAAATTTTTCCTGCATTTAAAGAGGTAAAGGGATATAAATGATATTCATCTTGTTTTTCATCATTATTGACTTTTGATGGTAATAATTTCTGAGATGTTTTTCGCCATACATTACTTTTTGTTTCACCGGTTGTTTTAGTATGTTCTTTTAATAAACCTGAGGCGCCTACAAGAGCCGATAATTCCATTTTATTTGAAATCTTTATGGGTATATTGATATCCCATTTCTCCAGTAATGAATTAGTCAGGACAGGTAAAAAAAGTTCGTATGATTGAGCAATGCTGCCGCCAATCACAAGGCAATCAGCTTTAAACGAATGTATCCAGAAGCATAACAATTCTGCAAGATTTTTACCAAATGCCGAAAAGATCTTTTTCGCAATTTCATTTTGGTAAATCGTTGCCTGATCTGCAATTTCTTTAACCGTTAAGGCATGCCCTGCCAAGTTTAAATATGTCTCCGTTATCCAATTGGAAGAAATATAATCTTCTGCGATTCCATCCTTAAATGGAAAATTAAATAGACAACCTCCTTCCGGAACACCGGCTTCATGCATCTGAGGCCTTGCATTATTTATAAAGCAGGATCCGAGACCGGTGCCTAACGTTATCGCTATCACTTTATCGAAGCCTTTAGCGACACCTGATTGTGATTCCCCTACCCCAAAGCAGCAGGCATCATTTTCAAATAAGATTGGAAGTCGTGACTCTATATTTATTTCATTTCTAAAAACTTCTTTTATATTTATTCCATAAAGTGCATCATATTTATTTACTCCTTTAATGAGAGATATTCCCTGATCATAATTAAACGGACCAGGGATCGCAATACCTATACCTTGTAAAAAGTTCCCATTTAATTTAGATAATGAACTTTTAATTGTCCTTAACCAATCGCTTATAATGGTCTCAGGGTCTCCTGATTTTGAATCAACTTTATTCCTGCAGAAAGAATCTTCCATTATCTGTCCTTCATTCAGACTTACCAAAGCTGATGAAATATGAGAACCACCGACATCAACACCCAGCATTACTTTGTTAATATGTTTGAACATACAAAAATTTAATAAAAAAATTTACGTCTTTTTAATATCAATTGAATAGGTAAATTTATCAGACCTGTAATATCCTAAATTGTATTCTGTGGGTCTGTCACCAATATCATACACAAATCTTTCCCTGAAAAGAACCGGTTCCGTAACACCTACCTTTAATTTTTTCGCAACATTACCTGCTAACCGCGCACTTATATTCTCAGATGATCGAACTACAATCACTCCATATTTTTTTTCAAGCATGGTATATAAGGGCATGTCAAAATCGTCTTTCTCTGATACACCAATCCTCGGATGAAAAAAGCTTTCAAAATAAACTATCGATTCTCCCGCTGCACCTTTTAGTTTTGATAATTTCAGAATCCGGGTATTCTTATCAATATTGAAGAAATCAGAAATCTTTTTATTTGCCGATACCCATTCAACTTTGAGTTCCAGATTAATAACATGAATACCTTTTTCACGCATCTCTTCTGTAAAACTATACCAGTGGTCAAGACCAGTTGCAAGTGGTTTTTTAGTTGCGACTTTTGTTCCCACACCTTTCTTTCTCATTAACAATCCTTCATGCTGAAGCTTAGTAGTAGCCTGACGAAGCGTGTTACGGGAAACACCTAGTCTGTTAGCCAACTCGACTTCCTTTGGCAAAAATGCACCAGCTTTAAACTCGGGAGCCGCAACCATTTTACGAAGTAGCTCTTCTACCTGAACATGCAGCGGTAATTTACTATTATGATCAATTTCAACTTTCATACTTTGTAAGAATGTTCAAACATACTCAACATTTTTAGTAATTCAAAATATTTCCTTTTTTATACAAACTTCTGTCAAGTATTCATGGCGGTCATTTAATCGTAATGACTGGGTAAGTCAGCTATTGGCGATGATGCCATATTTGGCACACCGCCGCTGAGTACATACTGTACAAGTTGTTCGGCAATAATCTTTTACTATCATGCCTTTCATTTAGACAAATTGCCTAAAGAGAATTTAATCCTAATGCAGCTTTGATTTTAAACACTATAAATCTATTAGCCATGGTAATACTTCTAATTTCCCTTTCGGGCTCTCCTTAATTTTTCTGTCCAGAATTTTAAAGAACTTATTTAAGTTGAAAATAACGATAGCCAGCACCATTAACCACCCGAAACGCATCCAATAAAATTGAGGGAATAGATACGACAAAAACAAAAAAGGTATAAATAGCCCGTGTAGGAGAAGGCTTGGAAAAAGCCATTTAATCTTACTTTTCCGGAAAGCAAAGGCAAGCATTAAACTTGAAGAACTTAACAGAATGTAAGAGTAATGATGAATAGTCCTCGGAATCATTGGTTGTTCAAATACAAACTTTTCAAGTGACCGATTACTCCATTTTAAATTTTCAGGATTAAGTAAACCGGGCTGGGAAAAATAGAACATAATTATCACGATACAATTAATTGTTGCAAGGATCCATGCTGAATTAGTCCATTTCCTCAATTCTTTTCTAACGAGGATATCAATGCATATCGTTGTGATTAAGAAGGCCGGAGCGACGAATAGAGAAGGTAAGGAGAACCAATATAAATCCTGTGGATAGGGAATAAGTTGAAGTCCGATGAGAATTTTTAAAATGCCGAAAGTGAACGCAAATATGAACGATATTTCACAAGTCTTCTTTCCTATAAAAATCGTTTTATCCATCTCTCTTATATTTAAATAGTATCGTTAATTCCCTGGATGTTATTTTTTAACAACTTTGAGATTTTTTTGCTTACAAATGTAAACTTCAGCATGAGGGAAGATTCTTTTCAGTTCGTTTACTGGAGTCCGGGAAAAATCAAAAGTTGGTATTTTTTTACCTTTTACGATAGCCACGGTTGAATCATTTGTATACCCTGTTGAATCAAGGGGGTCAATACCAGGGTCAGGTAGTGCCTGATTAAAGACATTTATGGAAATAAATAACGACAATAAAGAAAGAAAAGTATACTTAGATAAAAACTGTCTCATGGCCTTAAATAACAGGATATACAATTTAATTAAGCAAATATGAAGGTTTTATCAACTTTGATTTATAGTAAAATGACCAATGAAGTGTCGTTATTTTATGATAGCATTCATTGCAAAATGAAGAGTCAATCCTTTGAATGCAAATGATACATTTCCCGCAATGTGTATCAGATAAAAAAAGTTGAACTATGTTATATTTTTATTAATTGAAATCTTATCTCTCGGTATCCATCTGCCTCATAAAGTACACCTATTTCCTTTTTTGAGATCTTTACAATATCCGAATAGCCAGTATTTTTTGGGTCTATCAAAATATTTTTCCTCCAGGTTTTTCCGCAGTTGAAACTTATGTGTAAAGTAAGGCTGTCGCGATGCGAGGTGTCAATGTTATTGCAAAATGCCAAAACCGTTTTTCCTTTTCTTATGCCGATGTTGAGTACACTCCCTTCACAAATTGGATCAGGTAAATTGTAATCAACAAAAGTTGTGTCCCATGTTGCGCCACCATCACTACTCAATGAAACAATCCTGTGTTTCCCCGTTTGGTTGCGGCTGTTCATCATCAATCTGCCATTTGTTAAAGGTGCAGCTGAACTTTCGTTCGAGCCAGGAAAAGGAACCGTTTCAGACAAATGAAAAGTGGCTCCATGATCATCCGTATAAAAACCATGTGCCTGGTAATCCTTAAAATTTTGTTTAGGAGGACCTGCAGAATGATTGGCAGCGACGTAAATTCTTCCTTTGTATTTTCCATCTTCAAATTGCAAGGCATGTCCGGGGGTATTGGCATAAGAACGCCAGTCTTCTTTAAAATTCCATTGTGGATTTATTGCTGGTTGATCAATCCTGTTAACCTGTGTGGTGATGTCAACCGGATCGCCCCATGTTCTTCCATTGTCAATACTGGTTTTGTACAAAACATCCCTGTGACCTTTACCGTTTCGTATTTCAGATTCACTTGCATCACCGGTGTTATAAAATAAAAAAATTCTTCCTTTCGGAAATTCCGGATCAGTTAAATCAACAACGGGTGCAGGATTTCCCGCTTGCAGACTATCATTGCTTGCAACAACCTGTAAAGGGCGCCAAGTTTTTCCATTATCAGCACTTCTTTTAAGTACTATTTTAATATTTCCAAAATCACTGCTGCCATTCAATCTTCCCTCGCAGAAAGCCAGCAAATCACCATTTGGTGCTTTTAAAATTGCAGGAATACGAAATGATTTGTAACCGCCGTCCCCCGAAACAAAAACTTTTGATTGTGCAACGAGATTTAAAGAAAATAAAACAGGAGCAAGTAAAATTAAAAAGGAGAAAAATCTTTTCATATATGCGATCTAAAATAAAAATGAATAATTCTTGTTTGTTTGCTACATGGATATTGCGTTTACAAAAACGCATTAATTCAACCTAATTCTTCGAGCAATTTCCAGCAATACCATTCCTGCCGGGGCAAATGAAACGGTCCTTTAAATAAATTGCCCTTCGAAGGTTGTGAAATTGTTCCGTCACGATGCAGATAACCAAACCATTCTCCATACTCCTTGTCATGAAACTTCGTGTAGGCATAATCGTTAATTTGTTGATGCCACTGTTTATACTTTTCATTGCCGGTAACGACGTAGGCCAGTAGTGTGGCAATGATTGCTTCGTTTTGGGGCCACCAGAATTTCATATCCTGCCAGTATTCCTGCACCGGTTTATTGTAAACATCCCGGAAATACAGGATGCCGCCATATTCCTTATCCCAACCACGTTCCCACATATAATCGAGCATTTTACA
>Ga0157371_10003614_pt1 | contig 13926 bp, 16 predicted proteins | sample C45metaG_FD_113462 | JGI IMG/M metagenome (GOLD analysis project Ga0157371, IMG submission 113462) | Corn rhizosphere microbial communities from Kellogg Biological Station, Michigan, USA - C4-5 metaG | ecosystem: Host-associated > Plants > Roots > Rhizosphere > Soil | place: USA: Michigan...
CAAGGCGTGGCCAAGGGCATGTCCGGAAGCGTCTACACCCAGATCACCGATGTCGAGGGCGAGCACAACGGCCTGTTCACCTACGACCGCAAGATCGAAAAGGTGGACGAAGCCAAGATCCGCGCGATCAATGAGGCGACGACACGCGCAGGCGGGCAGCCCTGAGGCCTGCGCGTGGCGGTTCGACGAGGTTACCGATCATCCGATAGCTCGCGCGCCGTACACGGCGGCATCTCATGCCGGACCTTCATGTTGCGGGCCGCACTCGACTAAAGGTGGACGCCGGGCATGGTGATCACGTCTCTTTGCGTAGGCGGTCGCGAATGCCTGCTTTCCGGAAGCCCTGTCTTCAGCGGCGAGTGCTGGTAGGGAGCGAACAACCTGCCGGTTTGAGTGGATCGTCCGATAGGGACTGCTCGCGCGAAAGCCACTCGCTATTGGTTGAGTAGGATCGATAGTCTGGATTGGTGGCTTTGGCCAACAAGTCGTCCACATCTTTTTTGCTTGGCTCGTTGAGAGCTTCGTAAAGAGGGGCCACGATCTTCCGTGCGGTTTCGATCGAGATCGAAGTGACTTCTTGAGATGACTTCGTATTCATGGGCCTCTCCTTTTTTGCGAGTTGAGGATTCGGCATCGATGCCGCATTTTCGTTATGCCGGAAAGCTGGTGCCGAACATGGGTAGACCGCTCTTGGATTCGCTGGCAGTAACTTCGCTTTCCCAGACATCCCAGTGCTCTGCGAGCCGGCCGTCTTCCATTCGCACGATGTCGATCGCGATCAGGGCGCTGGGGGCTCCACTGCCCGAGTAACGGCTGTGAACCGTCACGTAGTCGCCTTCAGCGACGATGGGGCCGTGTTCCCAGCGCGAGTCCGCCGAAAGACTCCGTACCAGGTCAAACAGACCTTCGCGTCCCGGTGGGATGTGGGCGCTGTGCTGGAGGTAGTTATCCGGCCAGAAGTGCGCAGCGGCTTCGTAGTCGTGCTTGTTGAAAAGGGTATCGAACGCTTCGAGCACGATCGCTTTGTTCTTCTCAGGGGTGGTCGTCGCCATAACATGGTCCTCGATAAGAAATGGGGGCCGCGCAGCCGATGGATGGGTATCGATACGGTCTGCGCGGCGGATGGGCCGACAGCCGATCAACCGGCGTTGTCCGTCGTGGCCTTGAGGCGATCAGCCCGGCGGCCGGAAATGATCACTTGATTGCCTAACTTGTGGAACGCTTCGGCCAAGCTGCGACCGATGCCTGAACCATCACCAGTGATAAAAATTGTGTTTCCGCTGAGTTTCATAATTTGAGCTCCATGCCCGGTTGGACCGGGTGCGAGTTCGAGGTGGGGGATTCAGCGTGCAGCGACATAGCGCGGCGCAGGGACATTGCTGGACAGGTGCGGGGACATCGTTTGCCGCGCCGCCTCATAGGCCTCCCACTCTTCGTCGGCGTGCAGCGACGGGATCGTCACGAGCTCGCGACGGTCAAAGCCCGTTAGCGCCGCGTCGACCATGTCGTCGGCCGACATCACGATGCCCTTGGGCAGATGCTCCAGCGGCAACCCGCCGGTCTGCCAGAAATCGGTAGCTGTTGCGCCTGGCAACACGGCCTGTACCTGTATGCCCTTGTCCGCAAGTTCGTGGTGCAGCGACTGGCTGAAAGCGAGCACGAAGGCCTTGGTGCCGCCATAGACACCGTTAAGCGTCTCCGGGGCGATGGCGACGATCGAGGAAATGTTGACGACCGCGCCCCTGCCACGCGCGACAAAACGGGGGATGGCGGCGTAGGTAAGGCGGGTGAGGGCAGTGACGTTCAGGTCGATCATCCGCGCCATCGCGTCGACCTCGCTGTCGAGCAGGGGAGTGTGCGTACCGACTCCCGCGTTGTTGACCAACAGCGTGATGCTGGCGTCCTGTTTCAGCTTCGCTTCGACGGCGGCGAGCGCCGAGGGGTCGTTGAGGTCAGCGTCGAGAATTTCGACACTCCGGCGCGTCTCGTTCGTGATGCGGTTCGCGAGGGCGGTCAGCCGGACGCGATTGCGGGCGACCAGGATGAGGTCGTAACCCCGTCGGGCGAGGCGGTCGGCGTAGATGGCCCCCATGCCCGACGATGCGCCGGTAACGAGGGCTGTACCTAGAAATGTCTGAGTCATGGTGTCACTCCGTTGTGAGGGTGGCTGGCGAATGCGTGGATGCATTCTGGGCTCGCCTTGGCGTGACTTAAATGACGTATATAGGTATGATTTAGGCCATGACGTGGCGGAGGACGGACATGCACCGGATCGGCTATCTGCTCAGCGACGGCTTCCAGATCATGGCGCTCGCGTCGCAGTCGGTCTTCGAGTACGCGAACGTCGTGGTGGGCGAGGCGTTCTACGTGCTCGGCAATTTCTCGGTGGATGGCGGCGAGGTGCGTTCTTCGCTCGGCATGCCCGTAGGTACGCGACCGTTGCGCGGGCGGCTCGAAGTGGATACCTGGATCGTCGCCGGGGTCAATGACCCGCTCAGTTCGCCGGCGCCCGACGGCGTTCTCGCATTTCTGCGCAAGGCTGGGCATCGTGCGCGACGCATTGCCGGCATCTGCACTGGTGCTTTCGTGCTCGCGGAAGCAGGCCTGCTGGCGAACCGACGCGCCACAACGCACTGGGCGTACGCGCGCGAGATGCAAAAGCGCTTTCCGGACATTCGTGTAGAAGAAGACCGCATCTACATCGTCGACGGTTCGATCTGGACTTCCGCCGGCATGACGGCCGGCCTGGACCTCGCGCTAGCGATGGTGGAAAAGGATCTTGGCGAGGACACGGCCCGTTCGGTGGCGCATGGCCTAGTCATGCATCAGCGCCGGGCGGGCGGCCAGTCGCAGCATTCCGAGATGCTCGACCTGGCGCCGAAGTCCGATCGCATCCAGACCGCGTTGAACTACGCGCGCCAGAACCTGAGCCGCGCACTGACCGTCGAGGAACTGGCCGAAGCGGCCCACTTGAGCCTGCGGCAGTTCAGTCGTGTCTTCACGCTTGAAACGGGACAGTCCCCCGCGAAAGCCGTGGAGAGGCTACGGCTGGAGGCTGCGCGGCTGATGATCGAGCAGAGCCGGCATCCGTTTGACGTGATCGCCAAAGAGACAGGCTTTCGCGATCGCCGCCACCTGCGCGACGTCTTCACGCGGGGGTTTGGCATTCCGCCCCAAGCCGTTAGGCGCGATGCACATTTGGATGTCCAAGGAGCCTTCTAGGCGTGCCGTGTCCTGGATTCTCTGTGTGACTTGGTCGCAGGTAGGAAGCCTGGCCGATGACAGTCCTTGCAGGCTCGACGACGGCCGTACAAGCCCGCGACGAGCAGAGATCGACCCTGTCGGCATTCCCAAGACCCGACAGTCAAATTGCTAGAAGCGGAACTCCGCCGAACCACAAGGTTGGGCCGCATTGCGCGCGACGTCTTCCCACGGTACCGGCAGGCCCGTCTTGCGGCAGAGAGATCGCGGCCCGGACGTTGAAATTAGGAGCGGCCCCTCAGCAATAGAGCGTTCGGCACATTTTGCAAGAGCATTGGCGTCTTTCGCTAGTTACGCCACCACGCTCTTGAGCCACACTGAAATTGTGAGCTCGGGTCCTGAGAGACACAGCGACCTTGTAAAGCCGAAACCTCATCAAGGGTGGCCCCAATGAAAACACGTGAAACCACGACTCCCGCAAGAGCCTTTGATCGCGCCTATATCAACGGCCAGTTCGTCACGCCTCATGGGACGCAGGCCGTCGACCTGGTGAACCCGACCGACAACATGCTTATCGGCACGGTCACCATGGCAGACGAAATGGATACCCGGAAAGCCATCAATGCTGCGAAAGAGGCCTTCAACACCTTTTCGCAAACTAGCAAGGAATACCGGATGGAGCTTCTGCAACGGCTGCACGACGCCGTGGCCAAGCGAATGGATCAACTCGTTGAAGCGACGGTCCTGGAATACGGCGCACCGCAAGACCGTGCGAGGGGCTCCAACAACCTCGCGGCGAACATTTTCCTGCACTTCAAGAAAGTCCTCGAAGATTTCGACCTGGTCAAAACGGTCGGCACATCCAAGGTCGTGATGGAGCCGGCTGGCGTGGTGGGCATATTCACGCCATGGAACTCGAGCGCCGGCTCGATCGCGATCAAGGTGGCGCCGGCGATCGCTGCCGGATGCACGGTCGTCATCAAGCCAAGCGAGATGAGCGCCATGCAAACGGAAGTATTGATGGAAGCTTTTCATGAGGCCGGGTTGCCTCCCGGCGTCATCAATGTCGTGACAGGCCTCGGCGAGGTCGTCGGGACGGAGTTAACGAAAAGTCCCGACATTCAGAAAATCGCTTTCACCGGTTCGACGCAGATCGGAAAACTGGTTGCCAAGAACTCCCTGGACACCATGAAGCGCCTGACGCTGGAACTCGGGGGTAAGTCGCCCAACATCATCCTGGACGACGCCGATCTCTCCACGGCGATCCCGATGGCCATCAACGCCTGCTACCTGAATAACGGGCAGGCCTGCATTGCGGCCTCGCGTCTGATCGTGCCGGAAGACCGCCTCGACGAAGTGAAGCGATTGGCCAAGGCGGCCGTCGAAAAAATCAAAATGGGCGATCCGAGGGATAAGGACGTCACCCTCGGCCCATTGGCCAGCACAAAGCAGTACAAGCGCGTGCAGGAGTACATCAAGTCGGGGATCGAGGAAGGTGCGGAGCTCGTCATCGGTGGGGAAGGGCATCCCCAGGGACTTGAAGGTGGGAATTTCATCAAGCCCACCGTGTTTGCCAACGTCACCCGCGAGATGCGTATCGCGAAGGAAGAGATCTTCGGGCCCGTTCTGTCGATACTGACGTACAAGACGGAAGCTGAGGCCATTGAAATCGCCAATGACACTGAATTCGGCCTCATCGCCTACATAAGCTCGGCGAACCCGGAAAGGGCTACCCACGTGGCGCGCAAACTCGCCGCAGGCCGGGTTCTGATCAACACAATAAGTCACGATCCGTTTGCTCCCTTTGGTGGGTTCAAACAATCGGGGATCGGTCGCGAAGGCGGGGTTTTCGGGCTACAGGAGTACCTGGAGCCCAAGGCGATCATCGGCTAACCCGGGGAATGCCCGGGCAGCGCGATGGCTTCCAGACGACATGCCGGCGAGAGAAAAAATGACCGTCCACGTGCCAGACCGTTTCAAAGCCGCGAACGCCTTTTGGATAGGGCTCGCTAAGATCGGACTCACGCCAGCAGCGGTGCTGAGCCAAGCTCGCTTGCCACTGACTGTTTACGACGGCAAGAAGAACCTCGTCACAACGGCACAGTTCTTCGCGCTCTGGCGTGCCGTGGGCGAGCTCTCCGCTGATCCGGCCGCAGGCCTGAAAATCGCCACCCAGATCGACGTTGGCCATCGGCCACCGTCAACGATGGCGGCCTATTACGCCCGTGACTACCGGGATGCCCTCACTCGCCTTGCTCGCTTCAAGCAACTGTGCTCGCCCGAGGAACTGCAAGTCAGGGTGAGCAAGGACGAGTGCGTGATCGAGCCTGTGTGGCTCCACGCACAGGAAGAAACGCCGCCTTTGTTGACAGACGCCGCCTTCGTCTCCTTCGTTGAACTCGGTCGTCGCGGCACAGGGCATTGGGTGACGGCGAAAAGGGTCGAGCTGAAACGCAGCGCGGAGGCGACCGGCTTCCACGAGGCCTATTTCAAGAGCCCGATCACGTTCGGAGCGCGACGGAATGCGCTCATTTTGCACGCGACCGATCTCGACCGGCCGTTCCTTACCTACAACGCCGAGTTGCTTGAGATGTTGAATCCACAGCTCGAGCGCGCGCTTGAAGAGCGCCGTGCGCAAAGTTCGATCCGTGAGCAGGTGAAATGGATTCTCAAACGTATGCTCGCGGGAAACCGGCCGGAGATATCAGCCGTGGCGCGCGAGCTCGGGTTGAGCGATCGGACCTTGCAGCGGCGAATCATCGATGACGGCGCAACCTTCCGGCAGTTGCTTCTTGAGGCGCGCCAGGAACTGGCGCACGAGTACCTCAGCCAGCCGGAGATGGATGTCGCAGAAGTGGCATTTCTGCTCGGCTACGAGGATTCGAATTCATTCTATCGAGCTTTCCGATTGTGGGAGGGAACGACGCCATCTCAGTTGAGGGCAGCGCTGCGACGATCTGAAACCAGGCAATAAGTGCAAAGCAAAAGAAGGAATATATACAACGTTTGGTTAGTCATCGGCAGCGCGAGCAGTTTGGGCCGAAACATTGTCGAGGCCGTACTCGAATCCGGCGATTGACTCGTCGCCACAGCACGCGACACGAAGCGACTTGATGATTGGGTAGAAAAATACGGCGACCGCGCTCGAGTAGCCTCTCTTGCACAGTACGCCGGGACAGGGCGATTAGTCGGTGTTATCGGGGGTAGGAAAGGGGCTGCTTTCGACTGCGGATTCAGCCTGTCGAAGCCGTCCGGATCATGGTGGGAGGCGCCTTGGTTGAAGGGCCGGCATACAGCCAGCCCTTCAGATCGAAGCCCGAACCCGGTTACTTGCGGACGGCCGCTGCAGCCTGTTCGATCAATTTCGCCACAGCATTCGGGTTGGATACGTAGACGGCGTGACTTCCCCCGACCTCCTCGACGGTGGCGCCGGCGCGCTGGGCCATATTGCGCTGTGCGGGCGGCGGGATCATGCAGTCGTCGCCGGCGACCAGGTACCAGCTGGGCTTCGACTTCCACGCCGGCGAGGTCACCGCGCCCTGCAGGGCGGCGACGCCCCACTGTACCTGCGAATCGGCCATGAAGCGGGCGGTCTGCGGATCGACATCGGCGGCGAAGCTGGCCTGGAACTTCTCCTTGTCCAGCATGAGGAAACTGTCCTGTGGCGGCAGGATCGGGGGTACCGGCGCACCCGGCGGCGGGTTCGCGATCAGCGACGACACGGACTCGCCCGCATCGGGGGCAAAGGCGGTGATGTAGACGAGCCCGGCCACCTTCGGATCGTTGCCGGCTTCGGTAATCACCGCGCCGCCGTAGGAATGACCGACCAGGATCACTGGGGTCTTCTGTTCCGCGATCGCGCGGCGGGTGAATGCCACGTCGTCGGCCAGCGAGGTCGTCGGGTTCTGCACGATGGTTACGTCGTAGCCATTCTTCTTGAGCTGCTGGTAGACGCCCTGCCAGCCCGAGCCGTCGACAAAACCGCCGTGGACGAGGACGATGGACGCCAGGGAATTCGCTGAAGTGTTCATTTGAGCCTCCGGTCTGTGAGTGCGCTCTGGTGGTGAGCGGGCAGGTACAGATTGCTCGCGGTCCCACACCGCCAATATCCGTTTTTCGCAGTACTATCCGCCATCCGCAACGACTTGAGCGGCTTATGGAGAAGCTTCCCATAACGCATCTCCAGACCAGCGACCTCGAAGAGGTCAGCTCTGTTGTCGCCGGCATCTATTGCGCACATTCGGTCAGGACGTCGAGCGACGCACGCGTGGATGCTGCCGGTTTCGACCTGATCCGGCGTGAGCCACAACCGATCGTCCAGTTGCACTACGGGCGCACCGTCCGGGTCGATGCCGGCACTTTCCCCCGCCTGCTGCTGATGCAGACCTGCCTCGACGGCAGCGGTGCGGTGGAGCAGGGTTCGCTCGGCGCCACATTGCGACGCGGCCAGACCGTTCCGTTGTCCCCGGGCCTCGCGACCCGTCTGGCATTCGATGGCCGCTTCGCGCAGCAGTCGGTGCGGCTGGACATCGCGCGTGTCGAAGCCCTGTGCAGTACCTGGTTGAACGTGCCGGCGCTCGATCGACCGCTGCGGTTTGCGTTGAGTCCCTTTTCTGTGTCGCTGGAACAAGCCTGGGGGCAGGCCGTCGACCTGATCGTGAACTACGCGCGCAGCGGCATCCTGCTTCCCCCGTCGGCGGTCGCGAACCTGGACGAATTCCTCATCTCGCTGGTGCTCTCCCAGCATCCGCACAACTACAGCGATGATCTGCGTCGCCCGCAAAAGGGGCTACCGCCGCGACTGGTTCGTGAGGCCGAACGCCTGATGCGTGTTGGCGGTTCCGATCAGACCCCGAGCAGGATCGCCGCCGAGCTCGGGGTCAGCCTGCGCACGTTGGAGCTGGGGTTCCGCGCCGCGCACGATTGCACACCCGGCGAATTCCTGCGGAGGATCCGCATCGGCAAGGTGCGCGAATCCTTGCTGGCACCGGACGCGGCCACCTCGGTGACGGAAGTGGCGCTCGCCAACGGGTTCCTGCACCTCGCGCGGTTCAGCGCCTACTACCGGCAAATGTTCGGCGAGTTGCCGATTCACACCTTACGCCGCAGCAAGCCGAGAGGTGTGCAAGGGCAGGCCTGACCGCCTGCCTGCTTCTGGCGAGAAGTAGCCGTCTGGGAGCGCGATTTGAAGAACATCAGGGGAGCGTCATAAATATCTTTGCATCCGGATTGTCGTCTGGTGGCGAGCAGGGTGATGCCACCGGCAGACCGGCACGTTGTCAGAAACGCAATTGTGAGATGAAGGCACGGCCGGTCGGCCCGGGAAGCGCATCCTTGCGATAGACCACATGCATGGGGAGAAACGCATCGCGCGCGCGCCCCTCGATCCTGACCTTCACCAGGGTCCCCGCGTCGAGATCCTTCTTGACCATGTGCAAGGGCATATGACCCCAGCCCAATCCTGCATTCAAAAATGCATGTTTCGCACCAAGGTCGGCGAGGCGCCAGGTTAATGGCGAGAGCACGCCGAAGGTTTTGCCTTCGGACAACGGAGTGCGGTCGGTCAGCACCAGCTGCACGTGCTTCTCGATGAGCTTTTTGCCGATCACGCCCTTGTGCCTTGCCAGCGGGTGCGATGGCGCCACCACGGTGACAAAGGGAAGGTCGACCAGCGGCTCCGAGGCGATGTCGTCGGGTATCACCGGCAGCGAGCCCACGATGCCGATGCGGCACACGCCATCCATCACCGGCTGGATCACGCCGCCCAGCGCCTCCACGTAGACGCGCAAGGGCGTGTTCGGGAAGAACTCGCGGCAATAGCCTGCGGCACGCGTGATTCCTTCCATGGGATACATCACGTCGACCGCCACGGAAAGTTCGGGCTCCAGGCCCTCTTTCATCGAGCGAGCGCGAGCCTTGAAGCCGTCCATCTGATCGGCCACGCCACGCGCTTCGGTCAGCAGCGCCACTCCCGCTTCCGTCAGCTTGGGATAGCGCTCGCTGCGATCGAACAGCGTGACGCCCAATTGTGCTTCGAGATTCAGCAGCGTCTGGCTCACCACTGATTGCGCGCGTCGCAGCTTCCGGCCTGCCGCGGAAAAACTTCCTTCTTCCGCGGCGGCAATGAAGGTGCGGAGCTGATCCAGCGTGACGGCGTCGAGCATATATCGCCTCAGACGATAGATTGAATCGAAATATATAGGCTATTCGGATGCATGGACAAGGCCTAGCCTTTCTCCATCGCAGACGAGGACGCCCCATGAACGCGGTTGCTTCCTCTCTGCCGGAACCCGAACCGACCGCCGGATCAGGGGCCGCCGACTCAACCACCTCAAAGAGAGAAACCATCATGAGCACCGAGATCAGAACCGCTACCTACGCCTCATCCATCGGCAACGCGCAAGCCGCGTCGAGCCTCACTCTCAAGAGCACGGCCGAACTGCTTGCCCGCGTACTGATCGCCAGCCTGTTCCTGTTATCCGGCGCGGGCAAGATCGGTGCCTATACCGCCACCGCCGGTTACATGGCTTCCGTCGGCGTACCCGGCGCGATTCTTCCGATGGTGATCGCCACCGAAGTACTGGGTTCGCTCGCCATCATTCTCGGCTGGAAAACTCGCGTCGTTGCGTTCCTGCTGGCGGGCTTCACCCTGCTGACCGGCGTCCTTTTCCACAACAACTTCGCCGACCAGGTGCAGATGATCATGTTCATGAAGAACGTGTCGATCGCCGGCGCCTTCCTGCTGCTCACCGTCAACGGCGCTGGCCCGATCAGCCTCGACAACAAGTCGTGCTGATCCCTCGCCGCTATCCCATCGACCGTTCGTCAGGAGACATCCCATGAGCTACGCCATCATCGGATCGGGTGCCATTGGCGGTGCCCTCGCCAAGCAGTTCGCCCGCAGCAAGATCGAGGCTGTCATCACCAATCGTCGCGGCCCGGCCTCGCTGGAGGATGCGCTGCAAGCCTTCGCTCCCACCGTAAGCGCCACGGAAACCGCCGCCGCACTGGACGCGGACATGATCATTCTCGCCGTCCCGTTCGGGGCGGTGGGGGAGGTCGCCAAGTCACGCCGCGACTGGTCCGGCAAGATCGTGGTGGATGCCACCAACGCGATCGAGTTTCCTGCCTTCAGGCCACTGGATCTCGGCGGACGTCCCTCCAGTCACGTCGTGGCGGCGCAGTTCAAGGGCGCCAGGGTCGTCAAGGCGTTCAATACGCTGCCGGCTGCGGTGCTTGCCGACGAACCGCGCCGCAACGAGGGCAACCGCACCCTCTTCGTTTCAGGTGACCACGTCGATGCCAACGAGCAAGTGGCATCGCTCGCCACCTCGCTCGGTTTCAGTCCCATCACCTTGGGCCGCCTTGAAGAAGGCGGGTTGCTGCAACAGTTCGGCGGCCCGCTGATGGTGCACAGCCTGATCAAGCAGCGCTGACTACACACCACCGGCCAACAAAAGCGAGGCGTGCTTCCTGTCCGGTCGGCGCCCCTATCCCGGCGACATCGCCGATCCGCGAAAACAGTAAACGACAAAAATGGGAGCTGCTGCCACGGCTGGCTTACTGGCTTAGCTGTCGGCATCACGCCATCCACTGCATTTCTCGCCCACCTTCAGGAGTCAACATCATGGCAAAGGTCCTCGTGCTCTATTACTCCAGCTACGGTCACATCGAGACGATGGCGAACGCCATCGCCGATGGTGCCAGGGCAGGCGGCGCCTTCGTCGATATCCGGCGCGTGCCGGAAACCGTTCCTGAGAACATCGCCAAGGCGGCCCACTTCAAGCTCGACCAGGCCGCGCCCGTGGCGACGGTGGCCGAACTGGAAAACTACGACGCCATCGTGGTGGGCACTGGTACCCGATACGGGCGCATGAGCTCGCAGATGGCGGCGTTCCTGGACCAAACCGGCGGCTTGTGGATGCGCGGTGCGTTCAACGGCAAAGTCGGTGCGGCCTTCACGTCGTCGGCCACGCAGCACGGCGGTCAGGAAGCCACCCTGTTTTCCATCATCACCAACCTGTTGCATTTCGGCATGACCATCGTCGGCCTGCCATACAGCCACCAGGGCCAGATGGTCATCGATGAAGTCGTCGGCGGTGCGCCCTATGGCGCGACCACCATCGCCGGAGGCGATGGCTCGCGCCAGCCATCGGAGATCGAACTTGCCGGCGCGCGGCATCAGGGCGAACTGGTGGCGCGGACCGCCGCGAAGTTGTTCGACTGAGCCATCGCACGCGCTTCCTTTCCCTCTCTCCATGAGTCGGCGGCAAGCCGCCCGATCATCCACCACCAGGTACAAGCGCATGTCACAGCCATTCCTCGAAAAGGTCGTTCTGGTGACCGGTGCCGGCTCGGGTATCGGTCAGGAGGCGGCGAAGCTGTTCGCGGCGCAGGGAGCGCTCGTCTACGGTGCCGATCTCAACCACCGGGGCCTGGAACAGACGCAACAGGCCATCCGCGACGAAGGAGGCCGTATGGAGTTCGCCGCGATCGATGTCTCCGATGAAGCGCAGGTGGCCGGCTTGCTGGCCCGCATCGAAAAGGAGGCTGGCCGTCTCGACGTGGCTTTCAACAATGCCGGCATCACCGGTGGCACGCATCGGATCGAAGACTATCCGCTCGACGATTTCAGCAACGTGCTCAAGGTGAATCTGCAGAGCGTGTTTCTTGCGCTGAAGTACGAGATCCCCCTGATGCGCAAGTCCGGTGGCGGCGCCATCACCAACACGGCATCGGTCGCGGCACTTACCGGACCGGGCGGGATGTCGGCTTATGCGGCCTCCAAGCATGGCGTCCACGGCCTCACCCGCGTGGCCGCCATGGAGAACGCGGCGCGGAACATCCGCGTGAACGCCCTGGCACCAGGCTGGACGGAAACCCCGATGGTGGTAGCCAACAGCGCCCAGAACCCGGCCTTCGCCGAGCTGGCGCGAAAAGCCATTCCCGCCAAGCGCGGTGCGTCACCACGCGAAATGGCGGAAGCCGCCGTGTGGCTCAGTTCGCCGCAAGCCAGCTACCTGTTCGGCCACATGCTGGTGGTGGACGGCGGCATGACGATCGGCGGCTTCGAGCCGTAGTGCGGCAACGACACCTTCCATCCAGACCCGGAGAGACACGTTCATGAACACGCCAACCGTATCCGAGACCGCCAAAGCGGTGACCCGGCGCAATACCGAGGACGTCCAGGGAGGCGGCAACTTCGCCCTCTTCGACGAACTGTTCGCCGACGACTTCCTCGACCACACGCCGCAACCCAACTGCACGCCGGACAAGGCCGGTGCACGACAGCTCTACCACGCGTTGCGGGAAGCGTTCCCGGACTTCCACGCCGAGATCCACTGGCAGCGTGCCGACGGCGAGGTCGTCACGACCTACAAGACCTACCACGGCACCCATCGCGGCAACTTTCTCGGCATCGCTCCAACCGGACGTGAGATCCAGTTCGAGACGGTGGATGCGATGCGTGTCCACAACGGCAAGATCACCGAGCACTGGGGCGTTGCCAATCTTTACTCGCTGATCCAGCAACTTCGCGGCAGCGTCCAGACCGAGGTTCAAGCCAGACAGGACGCCACCGTCTGATCTGCACCATCAACCGCAAGCCGCGACGCGCTCCCCATCGAAAGCCCCAACGGTACCGAGGTGCCGCGGGGGCCCCTTACCCGAGGAAACCCCCATGAGCGATTTACTGAAGAACAAGGTGATCATCGTTACTGGCGCGTCCAGCGGCATCGGTCGGGCCATTGCCATCGAGGCCGCGCGGCACCAGGCTAGGGCGGTGATCGTGTCGGACATCACCGAGGAGCCGCGCGAGGGCGGCCCCACCACCACGCACGAGATCAGCCAGCTCGGCGTCACCGCACGGTTCGTCAGGGCCGATGTATCCAAGCGCGAAGAAGTCGATGCCTTGGTCGATGCCTCAGAGGAATTCGGCGGCGTGGATGTGATGGTCGCCAACGCCGGCATCACGCTGCGCAATGATGGCCCGGATGTGAGCGCTGACGATCTGCACCGGCTGATGGCAATCAACCTGGACGGTGTGCTGTTCAGTGCACAGGCTGCCGCCCGTCAGATGAAGGTGAAGAAGAAAGAGGGAAGCATCGTACTGATGGCCAGCATGGGCGGCATCGCCGGCGCCGGCATGACCGTCGCGTACTCCACCAGCAAGGGTGGTGTCGTGCTGATGGCCAAGGCGTTGGCGGACGCGCTGGGCCCCGACGGCATCCGCGTCAACGCGGTAGCGCCGGGTACCATCGACACTTTCCTGTTGCGCCATTCGCCCGGCATCGCCGAGGCCGCGGAAGGGTTCCGTCAGCGCACGCCGCTGCGCCGCCTGGGCAGGCCTTCCGAAATCGGTGATGCCGTGGTGTGGCTGGGCTCGGACATGTCCAGTTACGTCACCGGCATCGCGTTGCTGGTGGATGGCGGTTTGCTTTCGGTGATCTGAGGTCGTGGTCAATATCCCCGCATCGCACGCGCTGACGTGTCGATGCGGACATCTGAGTCCGCGTGGTATTAGATCTCCTCGCAATCGACGGTGAGTGATAGGTTGCCGACGGAAGCTGCCGACTTATCGCGCGGCATATGGCTGACTTGCCGACTCTGAGGAACAGGCCGAGTGCACGGCTGAAGAATTTTCACTAATTCGGGGACTGCGCTTGAAGCGCCTCCGGCACCAGTACGGGTTGCCGTCAAGTAAGCAACAAGGCAACGAGCAATGAG
>Ga0157371_10003615_pt1 | contig 13920 bp, 9 predicted proteins | sample C45metaG_FD_113462 | JGI IMG/M metagenome (GOLD analysis project Ga0157371, IMG submission 113462) | Corn rhizosphere microbial communities from Kellogg Biological Station, Michigan, USA - C4-5 metaG | ecosystem: Host-associated > Plants > Roots > Rhizosphere > Soil | place: USA: Michigan...
AAAAAATACTGATATTAGTACTTTAAAAAAGAGGCTCCCGATAAGAATAACAGAGCCGTATTACTTGATTTACGAAAATTTTTCACTCAGAATTTCTTTCTGAGATCCTTCAATAATTTGCAAGCACTTTCCCGCCGGTTTCATAATCTGCTGCTTGTTATTTTTTAGTTTTTTCATTGTTTGTTGTTTTAAAAAAGATTTTCTTAATCAAAAAACAAAACTTAATATTTTAAAAAGAGGCTCCCGATAGGATTAACAGAGCCGTATTACTTGATTATAAATTTTTATTGTCAAAACCTTGTGGTGAACCCTACGTTTATAAGATAATCTGCAAAAGCTGCGTCTCCGTTTTTGTAAACACCTGTTTGCGCAGTAGTTTCTTTATCCGGAACGCTTTGTGTACGACAACGAATTAATGCAACGGGCACTGCCAAAAAGAAGGTGGATTTTTTCACTGCCAGGTTTACACCGGGTTCGATATCAAAAATATATCCCGGCCTCCTGAAGCCTTCGCTTCCACCGATAAGATCATATACTGGTATTCCTTCAAGACGACCGCCTAATGCAACGGAGAGATTTTTCATGCTCCCCTTAAAACCATAATTCAAACCCAGCCTGGCCATATATTGGTCAGGCACGCTCATGATCGCTTCATTCCGATTGGAACGATAAGTGGGCACGCCATTTTGTTCTCTCGGATTTATGAGATAATATAAATTGCCATAGATGCCCACAAGAGGTGAAAAATTATAAAAGCCATTTGCAGCAGCAATAATCCCTGTGCCGCCATCTCCTAACTGGATTGACTGGTCAACTGTACGAAGTTCTTTTGTTGAATCATTGATCGGAAAATAATCCTGGTATTTATAATCCCCCGTCGGAAACTTTAACCCTAATCCCAATTGAATATTTCCTTTATGTGCTTTAGCAGGATCCATCATCCACCGGTATAAAGTGATGTTTAAATCGCCGAGGCCAAAAGAATGAGTAGTGTACCGCTCTTCATTTCCGAAGCGTGCGCGTTGAGATCGTGAAGTGGACAAAATCGGAAAGCCCACCGACAACGACAAGCGCCTGTTCAAATCGCGTGAAACAGAAAAATCAGTTGTATTGACATGATTGATCACTTCACTACGCTCTTTGAGCCTTTGTTTTTGCTGGACTGTACCCACAAAATGTCTGAACGAATTGAAATAACGATTGCTGATATTCAATTGCCAGATATCAGGTTTGGTTTCACTGGCCATTTCATCGGGATGTTGCATGGTGCATAGACTGCCACCGGTAGTACGTATTGCAACACATCCCTGTGCATGTAAATAGTTATTAACAAGCAATAATAAAAAAGTGCTAAGTAGTGTTGAGAAAATCCTTCTCATGAAAAATGTTTTTTAATAAGCCGTTATTGATTTCAAATTTTTGATTGTTGCCCGATGCATTCGGGATTCAGAAAAACGAAATCGGAAGTAAGATTCAATAATAATTATCTGAAGGAAGGCCGCAACAAATCAACGAGCCTGATTCTTTGGCTTTATGGAACTCCGTTTTGCTGCCTTATAAAAAGGCTATTTTGAAACCATTGAAATTGCCTTCAAAACGGGTAAACCTTTTTTCCCAGAAAAGCAAAACAATACAATAAAGAAGATCCCATAAATTTTTTAAAGAATCGTCGTCTTGTGCGGCAGGCTTGTAAAGCCTTGTCAGGCGTTATAATCGGGCGGGCGTTCGGAAGAAAGCAGAACGACAAAAGGTAATGCTTCTGCTTTTAAAGACAGCCATTGTTGATCTGGGGTTAATGGAGAATTTATTTCTATCCCAAAAGAAGAGTTATCAAATACGGATAAATATTTTAAAACAGAAATGGAGGAATTATCTGCTTTTTTGGGATTTTTATTTTGAACCAAATCGTTAGTGAGTTTAAAAAAATCATTCTTTGCCGTTTGCAATTTCATCTCCTGTGTATTCGGAATACACTTGAGATATAAGGTGTCGTTGGCAAGTTTCCGCTTAACGTATTTATATCTTACACCTTTGATTTCTATTTCGCCGTCGAAGCGCTGGTAAGAAGCCCAACTGGTTTGGTAGGGAAGATTAACCGGAACTTTTAATTCAATTAACTGCGATTCATCATAATTGTTGTCATCCAGTGCTACCTCAAGCTGTTTATTGGCCTGCGTTTGCATAAAATCATACATCAGCCGGTATCCAAACCAGTTAAAGGAGAAGAGAATGAGAAAAAATATCGCAGCTATTTTTTTCAATGCAAACGTTAAATGAATAAACAATACTGCTGCAATATAATATTTTCTGCGGATTTAATATAAAATAAAAAAATATTTTATTTCTAAAGAAAATAAGACGGCTACCGCTAATATGGTTGATTTATCGAAATAAGAATCTTCATTAAAAGTTGATTTACTGTCCGCGTCGTATGGACCATTGCTTGCTTGCAATATTCAGTTAAATTATTGCACAATAAAGGTTTTTTTATCTTTTACGATGCCTGTTAATTTGAGTGTTTCGAAAAAGGTTTTTAATTATACACGTTTCCTGAAATGTTTTGAGCGCTTTTTAAACAAGTTTATTTATTGTAAATACTGAAGGGGCTTTTTAAAATCATTGTTACAGGAATCCATTTGCATACATTTATTTAATCTGGGAAACTGTTAGGCTTTTAAAAAACTTCATAACTTTGAAAATTAAAGAATATCATTATGCCGAAATCCGTTACTCCAATATTATTGCGCTATGGCGGAGCCAAAAAATCCACTTTTGAGATGACCGAGGCAGAATTGAAGAAAACTGCAGAATCTATTTTACAGAGAGCAAAAGAAAAGTCTTTTTCTAAAGGTGTACCTATCTACTTTAGTAAAGAGGAGAGGGTTTTTGCAGAATATGCTGATGGTCAAATCCAAGAGATAACCAAGCGCGCATAATATGCCTACTCTTTTTGTAATTGCCGGCCCCAATGGCATTGGAAAAACCACATCTTCTTATGACCTTGTTCCGGTAAATACGCCTATTATCAATTCTGATGAGATTGCGAAAGAGATTCGCAAAGACTTGCCTTCTTCAATTAACTTACAGGAATATGTAAATCACGAAGCTGTACGCTTAATGGAAGAACAAAGAAAAGAAAAAAAGTCCTTTGCCATTGAAACAAATCTTGCTGATATTGAGACCTGGAAGTTTCTAATAAAGGTTCAGGAAACCGGTTATGAACTCCATATTGTCTATTTATCTACCGGTAATTTAGCAATGTTAAATAATCGTATCAAAGAGAGAATCCGGTTAGGAGACCACTTTGTAAGGCCTAAAATCGTAGAAGAAAGATATACAAACAGCCTAAAATTATTAAATCATTATTTCGATAAAGCAAATAAGTTGCAGTTATTTGATAATTCCCAATATCTTCTCCTCGTTGGAGAAATTCATTTTGGTGAAATAATTTTTCAGTCTGAAAATCTACCACACTGGGTAAAAGAGAATCTTGGGCAACATTTCCAAAAGAAAGAACAAAAGGAGAAATCGATTAGAGATATGACCATCAATGAAATCAGGGAAAGATATGGCAATCAAAAAAAATGAATTAAGAATAGCTTCCAAAATCGCATCTATCTTATTGCACCACAAAAGTCTTTTTATCTTTTCCGATTCCTGCTAATTTGAGTGATTTCCAGTTTTTCGGTAAAATGGTTTTTAATTGAACAATGCCATTGCGTGTAATGTCGAGGCCACCAAAACCAAAAAGCACGCTTTGCAAATATCCACCCGCTCCTGTGGCAAAATAGGGATTTGTGCCGCCGGCAGTTTCGGCCATCACACCAAACGGTGGTAGTTTATTGGGAATATAAGTCTCCTCAAAAGCCTTCCACGCTTCTTCCGGTTCGTGAAGCCGTGCATGCAATATGGTAAAAATAGCGTGCGTCATCGCCGGCGATCCCGCTCCCACCCTGCTTTCATAATAATCAAGGTCTTTTTTTATTTGCTCTTGATTTGTAATTTCTTTGAGCGGATAGGCGAGCAAATTCACATCCGCCTGTTTGATTTTGATACCATCGTAACCGGCATATTCTAATGTGACACCGTTTGGCGACTTCAGAATCGGGATGTTATTTTTCACGTGTATCCAATCGGTATCAACTGGCTCACGTAATATTTCAGCAGCCCAAACGGCATATTGAAGATTCGCTTTAGCAGCCGCATTGGTAAAAGCATTGTTATCTACATTTTCGGCCCATTCATCGGCCGCCACTACATTATTGATATCATAATGGCCTGGCCCATTTCTTTCCACGCGGCTGGCCCAAAAGTCAGCGCAGGCTTTTATCATCGGAAAACCTCTCTCGCGCAGCCATGAAGTATCCTGTGTAACGCAAAAATAATTCCATGCCGCAATGGCTACATCGGCGGTTATGTGATGCTCAAACGGGCCGCTGAGCGCCCACACAGGCGTTTCTTCATTACCGCTGGCAGCGCTTTCCCACGGATACATTGCTCCTTTATAGCCGTGTGCAAAGGCATTATGCTCTGCTTCTTTCAATCGTTCAAAACGATATTCCATCATGCTTTTGGCCATCTCCGGGTGCAACACAAGCAGTGGCGGAAACATCCATAGTTCCGCATCCCAAAAAACATGTCCGTTGTATCCAAGGCCGCTCAAACCCATTGGCGACGGGCTATATGCAGTTCCTCCCCGCACAAAAGAATACAAATGATACATAGCAGAATGAATATCGCGCTGGCTGGCCTCATCGCCCTGGATTTCAATATCACTTTTCCAAAGGCTGTCCCAGGCTTCGTCATGAAATTGGATCAGCTTTTTTGCGCCCTGCAATTTTGCATAGATAACATACCGCTGCGATTCGTTGAAAGGATCTTCATGTTGCGCCGTTGTGATGGAAGCGCCGGCAATTGCAAAATGATATGTAGTTCCCGCTTTTACATCTCTTTTAAATTTTAAAAGATGCATATTATTATCCCACATTTCATGAATCAGTTTCGGCTCGGAATCTTTAGGTTCATCGAATAAAAACGTGGTGCAGGATCCAAAAGTGAGTTTGCCTGTCGGACTTTTGGCAACTGATGAAAGCAAGCTTATTTCTACATGCGGCCTGTCGATCTGGTTGTAATAATTTTGAACATCACGCAATTCATCAGGCGCCTGCATCACACTTGCCGGAATAATTTGAATGTCTTTTTTGGCCGTAATCGTAACATCTACCAAAACATTATAAGGTAAATTTCTCAAAGCGTAATAAGTGTAGGAAATGGTTGCTTTATCCTGGTAATCAAAAGTGGTATTTAAGTTTGCGTGTTTCATATCCAACACCTGCTGCATATTTTTTGCATCTCCATCACCAATGCGGTGGTCATCAATATCCAGGTACATATCTACCAGGTTGAAACTTTGTAAAAAATTACTTACCATTCCACGGCCATACTGATCATAAGCGCCATTTAAAACAACGGTTTTACATTTTAAAGGGTCGGCGGAAGACACAATTCCGATCATTCCGTTAGCAACCGTTTCGCCATAATAATTGGATGGGTCTATTTTGTTGGCGGTAATTTTCCAGGGATCGGTTGTTTGGGAAAAAGAATAGCAAAAAGAAAAAGCAAAGAAACTAAAGAAAATAAATCTTTTCATCTATTGAAAATTTAAAAGAATTATAACAGCAATTAAATGTAAACTAAATTGTAACAATTGGAAATATAATCCTCGCTAAATTGTAAGATTCTTTCTTATAAAACGATTGTTGAATTCGATTGTTCATTTCCCTTTATTTTATATTAATTGATCCTTTATATTTGAAAGATTATCGGTTCAATAAGTTCCATTTGTTACTTTGTAGCGCTAATAATTCGTTTCCAAAAAAATGAAAAAAATTCTGATAATTATTTTATCGCTGATTATTCTGCTATCAATTTGCTCTTATGTGTTTATTCCTGAAAAACTGGAAATAGCTACGGTGGAATTGGCGAATTGTAATATTAACGGAGTTTCCAGAACGATACACAATTCACATGGCTGGAGGAAATGGTGGCCAGGTCCAGACAGCCTGCGCCACAATACCAAAGCTGACTCGATATGGTATTACTATAAGGGATATCATTACCATCTGGATGAGAAATTGTATGATGCTATAAAAATTCAAATAAAAAATAAAAAAACTAACATTGAAAGCACCATCCATATTTTCAGTTTGAATTTTGATTCGGTTGCTATAGAATGGAAGTGTAGCTTCTATGCGGGCATTAATCCCATAACAAGAATATTGAAATACCGGGAGGCCAAAAGCATCCGGAATAATATGACTCAAATTCTTTCGGGGCTTGTCTCGTATTTGGAAGACAAAAGAAATATTTATGGCTTTAATTTTCACGTCATAATATCAAAAGATTCCACGCTGGTTGCTACAAAAATAATTACGCCAGACTATCCTACCACTTCTGAAATTTATAATTTAGTCGGAAATCTAAAAAAATATATAAAAAGCGAAGGAGCCAAGGAGAACAATTTCCCCATGCTTAGTGTAAGAAAATTAGAAAATTCAGAGTTTAAAACTATGGTGGCAATACCGGTAAATAAAAGGCTTAAAGGAAAAGGAGAAATATTTTATAGGCGTTTCGTTCCATGGAAAGTATTAACCGCCGAAGTTTATGGAGGCAACATCACTGTAGAAAAAGCCATGCATCAAATGAATGTATACATGTCCGATTATCAACAAACCGCTATGGCCATTCCATTTGAATCGTTGGTAACCGACCGCAGCAGGGAGCCGGATACTTTAAAATGGATTACAAATATCTACGTCCCTGTGCCATGAGATGATGAATAGGATCAGGCTTCATGTATAAATCTTCGGGATTTTCGAACACCCTGTTTACTTTGATAGTTTCAAAAGTCAACCCCATTGCCCAGTAGACCAATAAATTTCTATAATTTTTTTTTATTTTTTTAAGTGCCCCGTAAATTGAATTACCATTATGCTATCATTATTTCTTGCGAGTATATAAGCTTTTTTGTCGCCTATCTGTATTTCGCTAATATGACGTACCTGCCCTTTTATTTGCAAGCCATTTAGTGGCTCCGCTTCAAAATTACCCTTCCCCTTGTTGAGAAGTATAGTTCCATAATCGGCATCATTTCTTCCCATTTGAATATTATTTTCATAATAATTTCCGGCTATTAAAATATCAGGCAAATTATCGCCATTGGCATCTACCACCACAGCGGTTTTATAAGTGGACAACTGGGCCTGCCAAGGCAAATGCTGAACTGAAAAGTTTAATTTACCATCATTCAGAAGAACTGCATTTGAAAAGTAATTTGCCGTGAGAGTATCTGCGTTTTTTAGTTTTTCTTTGACAAAAATGTCGTTGAGCGTGGCCTTTGCAAAATCCTTTGCATATAAAAATCTTTTTTTGATTATTGGCATCTGTTTTTCCAATTCTCCAATACTGGCAAACTCAATTTCTTTTCCCTGAAAATAATGAGTCAATACCTGTTCCTTCTTGCCATTATCGTCAAAATCGTTATAATAAAGTCTTACGGGTTCTTTTTCGGAAGCTTTTAGACGGCTATTTAATCCTAAATTTCCAGCTATGAAATCAATGTTGCCATCATTATTCAAATCCACCGGCAACACAAAATTCCACCATCCTTTTTTATCAGAAAGAATCTTTTTAGTAAATACATCACGATGATTAATGAATGCCACTATGCCACCCCATTCTAAGGTTAATATTAAATCTTTATTACCGTCGTTGTTAATATCATACCACAACGCAGAAGTCACCAAGCCAATATCAGACAACCCTTTTACATATTTATCCGTTACTTCTTTAAATTTCCCCGTTCCATCATTTTGCAATAAGTAAGATTTTGGAACTTCACCATATTTCCACGGAACTGATCTTCCTCCAACAAACAAATCAACATTACCATCATCATTAAAATCGAACGGTTCCACACAGGAAGCATTTACAAATAAATTGTCAAAAGCATTCTCAAGTTTATGAAAAATCCCCTTTCCATCATTAAGATAAACCCGTGGAGTTAACATAGTGTCCTTACCATAAAATTCGTTACCGCCGCTTGCAACTATTAAATCGGGAAACCTATCATTATTGACATCAGCGAAACAGGCTCCTACATCTTCATAGGTACTGTCTTTATCCAAATCAGGTTGGGCAGTTTTAATAAATTTTCCTACTTTGTTTTGTACAAAAACAGCCGGTTTCTCCCACTTTGAAGACCCTATAAAAACATCCTCTAATCCATCATGGTTAATGTCGCAAACCGCCAATGCAGGCCCTTCGGTTGAAAGCATGTGAGGTATCAGAGGTTCACGATTAAATTCCTGAAATGAATTTTCTTTATGCTTGTATAAAAGGTTGGATTTTGAAGTAATATCTTCCATTGGCCTTGCAGAATTTTTCCAATAGGACGTGATACTGGCAAAATCAAATTTCGGAAGATCTTTTTGATAGGCAATTTCTATCAATTCATTCACTTTTGAATAGCGGATGTGTTGATAGGTATTATCAGGCCAAACGAGTAACATAGAATCCACTTTAGCTTTATATAACCCGATATGAATTGGTATTTGCATGCTCGATATAAAACCGTGAACCGGATAATTCTGATATGACCTTATTTGTCCATTCGCATACACCAGTATCCTGGCTCCGATCGCATTAATATTTTTTTCTGGTCCTTTTAATTTAATATCAAGATACGGCCTGGCCCTTTTATCATTGGTCGCATTCCTGTAAAGGAAGGCAGGATGATCTATATTGTTGACAACAATGTCCAAATCGCCGTCATTATCCAGGTCCGCATATACTGCGCCGTTGGAATAAGAGGCTTCATTTCCTTTTATTTCATCTTCAATATCCTTAAAAGCCAAATTACCTTTGTTTTCAAAGAACCGGTTGAGTATTTGTGTTTCCGGAAGTTTATCGATCAGCGTTATATCATTACCGCTTAGTTGGTCAGTCCGAACTTTTGTTTGCAAAGCATCACCCGATACGTAATTGATATAATCAATATCATTCAATCTTTTTGTTATCCCGTTTGATACAAACAAATCTTTTAAGCCATCATTATCAAAATCCATTAATAAAGGAGCCCACGACCAGTCAGTTGAAAAAATTCCGGAATAGAAACTCACTTCGCTAAACATTCCATTGCGCCGGTTGAATTGAAGATTATTACGAGAATATTGATAATTATATCCATAATCAATCTTACTTAAAAAGAGATCATACTCACCTTCGCCGAGCACTCTTTTGTCTATTTGCGGATCTTCCGACAACATATCCATAGAGACAATTTCGGGATACCCGTCATTATTCAGATCTGCAGCATCCACTCCCATAGTATAACGGCTTGTATGCATAATTTCATTATTCAGATCCTCCTTAAAAGTTCCATTATGCTGATTAATATAGAGATAATCATCTTCATGAAAATCATTGCCCACATATATATCCGGCCATCCATCAAGATTAATATCCGAAACACAAACGCCCAGCCCATATCCCAGTATGGAGCTGTATATTCCTGTCTTTGTGGTAACATCTGTGAAGGTGTTATTCCCATTATTTCGGTAAAGCCTGTCGCCGGAATATGGGTTTTTAATTTGTATCAATTTATTTCTCGGGCCAAAAGTTCCATTCTGATGAATAGTGTGATTCAATAAGTACATATCAAGGTATCCATCGCCATCATAATCGAAAAAAACAGCCTGTGTGCTAAAACCAGAAAAATCTAAACCGTATTGGTGGGCCTCATCTTTATAATAAGGAATTCCATTTTTATTGATTCCCTGGCATATTAATAATTGGTTGTGACTCTGCAAAGTTTGGTAATGCCCCACCCTGCAAATGTAAATGTCAAGCAAGCCGTCATTATTGATATCAACAACGGAAACGCCAGTTGACCAGCCGCCATCTTCAGGAATGTGCGCTTCCTCAGTTACATCTTTAAATTTCAAACTTCCCTGATTGAGATATAATTTATCGGCCTCCTGATTAGACGCAAAAAATAAATCAATCTTTCCATCATTATTAAAATCCCCTGCGCCGATTCCGGCGCCGTCATAAAAATATAGGTATTTAAAAATATTAAATTCTTGCGTTGCGGTAAGTCTATTTTCAAAGTGTAAACCGGTTTGTGTATCATTCATCAGTTCAAACACGGGTGGCAATTGATCTTTTGGTTTGCATCCCGAAAAAAAAACAACAAAAACAAAAGTCACAACATTGATGAAGAATAAATTAACTACTGACAACCTATATTTACACCAATTGAAATATAGAAAAGAACTACATTGTTTCATCATTGTGTCAATCCAGAGTGTTTATTTTGTAAGCCATTTTTTAATTCATATAAGGCCGGGTATTGATCATTTATCAGAAATAAAATTTTAGGGTCATTTTTACCGGGAATTTTCACGATATCTCTTACCATTCCTTTTACATTCAACCCTGTTTTTTTTTGATCAACCCATGTAAAATTTCCCTTACCGTCATTCAATAATATGTCTCCAAAACTTGCATCTAATCTTTCAAATTGTGGAAGAAACGTATATAAGTTTCCACCAAGTACTAAATCCGGAAAGCCATTTCCATCAATATCCATTGGAAGGATGGAGTTAATTGAAGAAAGTTGTGTCATTTTTGGTAATTTTTTGATTTTAAAATTACCGTTCCCCTGATTAATAGCCACAATTGAAGAAGGGTAATTAAATTCTTTTATTGTTGCTTTTTGCAGTTCTTCAGCCGGAAGCAAATCTTCTATTGATTTTTTTGCAAAATCTTCATGGCTCAAATTTTTAATTTTTATTGATGGAATGTCATTCTCTAAGTCACGCTTTAGAAAAACAGGCTTATCCTTTTTATTGACAGTGTAGGTAAGTATTTTATTTATATAATTACTCTGATCAAAATCTTCAATCCATAATTTTACCGGATGAGCTGAGTCGGGCTTCAGGTAAAAATTTTCTCCAATGTTACCAAAAATTAGATCCATTTTACCATCACCGTTTACATCTAAAGCAGTTATTGTTTGCCACAAACTAAATAATTTATTCAGGTTCGATTTAATTTCTATAAAATGATCCCCATTATAAGCGAAAATTCGGGGAGCCATCCATTCGCCCGTTACAATTAATTCTTTGGAAGTATCACCAACTACATCTGCCCATACAGCGCCGGTCACCATTCCTATATTGGCTATATCCGGATTTTTTGTTTTAGCAATATCTTTAAAATGACCCTGGCCATCATTTACATAAAGGTAACTGGAAGGTGAAACGCCATAATCCCTTGGATAACTTCTACCGCCAATAAAAAGATCGGGATAACCATCATGATTAAAATCATAAGTTATAGCCACTCCTGTATTCATACCATTTGGAGGAAAAGCATCCACGTCAATAGTAAAATTTCCTTTGCCATCATTTTTATACAACCGGCTTTGCATTTGCCTGCTATAAGGTGTATTATTATTTCCTCCGGGCCCTACATACAGATCAAGATCACTATCATTATCTGCATCAAAAAATAGAACAGCCTGATCTTCAAAATCAGCATACTGATCAAAAATGGGTTCTTTCTTTTTTACAAATTGGCCGGATTGGGTTTGAAGATATAATTGGCCAGGATGATCTTTTGTACCACCAATGTAGACATCATCCAATCCATCACTATTTACATCGCCTACAGCCGCTTTGGGGCCTTCCCTGGAAAGCATTTCGGGGATATTTTTTTCGTAATAAAAATCAATATTATCATCTTCCTGGTGCTTCTCAAAAGTACTTTTTACAGGCTCTAAAAAAGAAGGTATTGATAGGCTTGACGTATCGGAATACAATTTTGCATTAGGCGGTTGATGAATTACCAGGAGGGTATCAATAGGCGGATTGAGATATTTGGAATACGTTCGGTTTGGCCACAATATTATCATCGAATCAATCTTACTATATTTTCCTAAGCCAACAATTTGCTTATAATCCACAGAAGATTGAAATCCACGGCTTGGTATTACCTCACGGCTTAGAATTTGATTTCCGATATACAATTTTATTTCACTACCAACGGCAAAAGTATTTTTATCGTTTCCTTTCAAAAAGATACCGAGATAATTGTTTTTATTTATAGTTCTTGAATTGTTTTTGTAAACAAAAGCCTGTCCATTTTCATTATTCACCACCAGATCCATTGCGCCATCATTATTGAGATCTCCATAAGCAGCGCCATTCGAAAAAGATGGTTGCGTAAATCCCCAGGATTCACCCACATCCTGAAATTTCAGATTACCAAGATTCCTGAAGGCATAATTTTTTAATGGATTTTGTGGGATTCGTTTCAATATTTCATCCACTCCTTCCTTTTTGCCACTGAGAATCATTTTCTGAATAACATCGTTGGCAAAAAATTCCATAAAATCAAGATTGGTAACATCCCTGTTTACGCCATTGCATACATATATATCAGTGTAGCCATCGTTGTCAGCATCAAATAATAATGCTCCCCAGCTCCAGTCGGTTGCTGAAACTCCACTATAATTCGCTATGTCAAAAAACTTCCCGTCTTTGTTATTTAATTGTAAACAATTTTTTACATACTGATAAGAAAATCCTGCTTTTATTTTACTGTTAAACTGCTCAATATCATCAAAGGAACCCATGGTCTTCAGCCGGTAGTCATTTTCAGGAAGCATATCAGTTGTGAAAATTTCAGGATAGCCATCATTATTAATATCGGCTATATCAGCGCCCATTGATGACAGGCTCATGTGTTGAAACCAGTCATCTGTTTCATCTTTAAAGGTTCCATTTTTTTGATTGATGTATAAGTAATCCCTCTCGTATGAATCGTTGGAAATATAAACATCGGGCCATCCATCTCCGTTGAGATCTCCCACAGATACACCAAGCCCAAAACTGATCAGACCACTGTGAATGTCTGCTTTGGTAGTAACTTCTGTAAAATGGCCATTATCGTTCCGGTATAAATGATTGCCACCTCCTTTTAGAAATTGAGCTACGTTCCATTCAGAATCAGGAAGATCACGCTCGTTGTTGTTGTTCAATGTATTTACAGGAATGGGACTATTATTAATCATAAAGCAATCCAAATCGCCATCACCGTCATAATCAAAAAAAGAAACCTGCGTTGTATAACCACTAATATCGAGACCATATTCATGAGCCTTCTCTGTAAAACTCATATTGTGGTTATTGACATACAGTTTATTCCGCCTGTTACCATTGGTCATATGACCTGAATTACAGATAAAAATATCAAGCCAGCCATCATTATTAATGTCAACAAGGGTGACGCCTGTACTCCACATGCTATCTTGCCGAAGGCCGGATTTAGCAGTAACATCCTCAAATTGGAAATTACCTTTATTCAGATAGATTTTGTTTTCCCCCATATTAGAGGTAAGTACTACATCAGCCAGTCCATCATTGTTTAAATCCCCAATTGCTACCCCCCCACCGTTATAAAAATTCCGGAAAAGAAAGCTGTTTTCAAGCTTACCGTCAGTTACTTTATTGTCAAAATTAATTCCGCTGGTTTCTATTAATTGAAATAAAAGAGTTTCCTTTTTTTCCTTACAAGAAGAGATTATTCCTAATAGTGAGAGTATAGTAAGAATTGAAACGTTGCGCAAACGCATAATCTTGAGAATTATATATTTTCAGGTATAAATAAAGATAACATAATTATAAAGGCCATTAGTTACTAATGGCCTTTATAAAAATCATAAATCTTTTCTTTTAGTAAGTAAACCCAGGCATCGCAGCCTGAGATTCTGTTAGAACGGTACGTAACAGTCTCCCGTTATACCGCTCCGATTTTCCAACCGTTGGTTTCGAGTTCAGTAGTTCCCAGTGTGCA
>Ga0157371_10003616_pt1 | contig 13919 bp, 12 predicted proteins | sample C45metaG_FD_113462 | JGI IMG/M metagenome (GOLD analysis project Ga0157371, IMG submission 113462) | Corn rhizosphere microbial communities from Kellogg Biological Station, Michigan, USA - C4-5 metaG | ecosystem: Host-associated > Plants > Roots > Rhizosphere > Soil | place: USA: Michigan...
CCTCACCGACGAAACAACAGTCACCATCACCGACCACACCACGGGCGAGATCCTCGGCAACTACCTCATCCAGCCCGACAGAAACTACTGGCGAAACCAAACAAAAAAGCCCGGCCGATGGCCAGGCCCCTCCTGAATATCAACGATGTCCCGACACATCTATCAACGATGTCCCGACTCATCACAATGGCGGAGAATGGGGGATTCGAACCCCCGAGGGCTTGCACCCAACACGCTTTCCAAGCGTGCGCCATAGGCCACTAGGCGAATTCTCCTGGTCGGCCTGGCGCTCTCGCGACGACGGCCAACGTAAAGCATACGGGATGCCCGCCCCGGCTTTCGGTCCCAGCGTACGATCGCAGTGTGACTTCTCCCGTGCGCCCGACCGGCAGCGCGTTCGGCACCTCTGCGTCCGCGCGCCCCGCCCTCGACCGGACCCTGGTGCGCTTGGCCTTCCTCATCCCCGGCGGGCTCGCCCTGCTGCTCGGTCTGGACGCCGCTCTGCTCCTGCTCGGGTTGAAGGCGCCTCTGACCTTCGAGCGCTTGCCGGGGCTGCACGCCGGGCTCATGGTGTTCGGTTTCGTCGGCACCTTCATCGTGCTGGAGCGCGCGGTCGCCGCCCGGCACTGGTGGGGGTTCGCCTCCCCGGCGATGCTCGGCCTCGGCAGCCTGGTGATGCTCTCTCCCCTGCCGGTGCAGGTGGGCAAGGGGATGCTGGTGCTCGGGATGCTGGCCCTCCTGGCCATCTACCTGGTCGTCTGGAGGCGGCAGGCTGCGGCCGCGACGGCCATCCAGATTCTGGGGGCTGTGTCCGGCCTTGCGGCGACGGCCCTGTGGCTGGCGGACACGGCGGTCGCATCCCTCGTGCCCGGCATGGTCTCCTTCCTGGTGCTGACGATCGCGGGGGAGCGGCTGGAACTCGCCCGGATCTCCCCGGTGGTGACCCCGGCGGTGGAGCGCCTGGGACTGGCGGCCGCCCTCGCACTGGCCGGCTCGGCATCCATCTGCCCGCTCTGGCCGAGCGTCGCCTACCCGCTGCTGGCGCTCTCGCTGGTCGGCCTGGTGGTGTGGCTGTTCCGCTTCGACGTGGCGACCCGGCTGGTGCGCTCGAAGGGCCTGCCCCGCTACATGGCGGCCTGCCTGCTGAGCGGATACCTGTGGCTCGTCGTGGCCGCCGGGATCTGGCTGCTGATGGGCCGGGTGGATTCCGGCTGGGCCTACGACGCCGTGCTGCACTCGGTGTTCCTCGGCTTCGTGATCTCGATGATCATGGCGCACGCCCCGGTGATCCTGCCCGCTGTGCTGCGGAAGCCCCTGCCGTACCGTCCGTTCCTGGGGGTTCCCGTGGTGTTGCTGCACGTGTCGCTCGCGCTGCGGGTGTTCGGCGACGCCCGTGAGCTGCCCGCCGCGGTGCAGTGGGGTGGGGCGCTCAACGTGACCGCGCTGCTCTTGTTCGTGGTGCTCGCGGTGACCTCGGTGATCCTCGGGCCGCCGAAGAGGAACTCGCTTCGACAAGCTCAGCGAACGGATGCCCAGCGAACGGATGCTCAGCGAACAACCGGAGAAAAGCGGTGACCCGCAGGCGCTGGTACCTGGTCATGAACGGGCTGGTCGCGCTCTGGCTCGTGGCCTCCGGCATCGTGGTGCTCGCTCACCGCGCGCTCGAGGCGGGCACCTGGCTCATGATCCACCTCCTGCTGCTCGGGGCGCTGAGCACCGCGATCCTCATCTGGAGCCAGCACTTCGCCGACTCGCTGCTGCGCCGGGCCGCGCCGGGCGGGCGGGCCTTCCTCGGCATCCGTCTGGCCGTCCACACGCTCGGGGCCGCGGTCGTGGTCACAGGGATGGTGACCGGATGGTGGCCCTTGGTCCTCGTCGGCGGCATCCTCGTCGGCGCGGTTGCGGTCGCCCACTCGGTGAGCCTCGGCATGCAGGCGCGCGGCGGACTCCCGGCCCGCTTCGCCCCGCTCGTGCGCTTCTACGTCGCCGCCGGACTCTCGCTCGTCGTCGGTGTCACCCTCGGTGTGATCATGGCGCGGGCCTCGATCCCGGCGAGCGTGCACGACCGGCTGTTTCCCGCCCACATCGGCTTCAACCTGCTCGGCTGGGTGGGCTTCACGGTGGTGGGCACCTTCATCCTGCTCTGGCCGACCGTGCTGGGTACGCGCGCATCCGACGGCGCGAACGGCACCGCCCGGAGCGCGCTCGTACTGCTCTGCGGAGGGGTGCTGCTCTACGGGCTGTTCTGCCTCACCGACCTGCGCGCCGGGATTGCCGCCGCGGTCGTCGTCTACGCGGCCGGGCTCGTCCTCGTGCTGGTCGAGGCGATCGCACAGGCCCGCCGCTCGCCGCCGGCCACCTTCGCCGCGTGGAGCCTGGGTGCGGCGTACGGGTGGTTCCTGGTCTGCACCCTGGCCCTCGGCGCACTCGTGGCGACCGCCCCCAGCTGGGCGGATGCCGACGAACGGCTGGCCTGGCTGGTCGGCCCGTTCGCGGTGGGCTTCGCCGCGCAGATCCTCCTCGGGGCGCTCAGCTACCTGCTGCCGGTCGTGCTCGGCGGCGGGCCGGACGCGGTGCGGCGCTCGGGCGCGGAACTGAACCGCGCCGGACTGTTCCGCGCCGTGGTGCTGAACCTCGGCATCGCCGTCTACCTGCTGCCGTCCTCGAGCGTCGTGCGCGTGGTCATGTCGATCGTCGTGTTCGCGGTGCTCGCCAGCTTCCTGGTGCTCGCGGTGCGGGCCGTGCTCGCCTCCCGCAAAGCCCCGAGCGGCGCGGATGCGATGGTGCGGTCATCCGCCCCCCTCCCCTCGGCCGCCCGGCACAGCGGTTCCCTCGTGGCCGCCGCCGGCGTGCTCATCCTCACCATGACGGTCGGAGTCGCACTCGACCCGGCGGCCAGCGGCCTCGCCGTGGGCGTGCCCGCATCGTCGGCCTCGGCGACCGGCCACACCACCACGGTCGCCATGACCATGAAGAACATGCGCTTCGTGCCGGACACCGTCGAGGTTCCGGCGGGGGACCGCCTCGTCATCGAGCTCACCAATCGTGACGACCAGGTGCACGATCTCGTGCTGGCCAGCGGAGTCACCTCCGGGCGGCTCGCACCAGGCGAGAGCGCGAAGGTCGACGCCGGGGTGATCGGCGGCAGCCTGGACGGCTGGTGCTCGGTCGCGGGGCACCGGCTCATGGGAATGGTCATGAAGGTGGTCGCCACCGGTGGCTCCTCGACCGCGCAATCTACTGCCGCGCCCGCCCCGGCCTCCACTTCGGGCCACCACACGTCCGCCATGCCCGGGATGGGCGGCGCCGCCTCAGGGCCTTCGGCAGCCGAGGACATCGACCTGGCGAGGAAGCCCGCGAAGGGATTCGTGGCGAGGGATGCCGCGCTCGCGCCCGCATCATCCGCTACCGTGCACAAGCTCACCCTCACCGTCTCGGAGGTGGAACGCGCCGTCGCGCCCGGCGTCACCCAGAAACTGTGGACCTACAACGGCACCGCCCCCGGCCCGACCCTGCACGGCAAGGTCGGCGACGTGTTCGAGATCACGCTCGTCAACGACGGCACCATCGGCCACTCGATCGACTTCCACGCCGGCTCGCTCGCACCGGAGAGGCCCATGCGCACCATCGACCCCGGCAAGAGCCTCAGCTACCGCTTCACCGCGACCCGTTCCGGCGCCTGGCTCTACCACTGCTCGACGATGCCCATGTCGGTGCACATCGCCAACGGGATGTTCGGCGCCGTCATCATCGACCCGCCGGGGCTCACCCCGGTCGATCGCGAATACGTGCTCGTGCAGTCGGAGTACTACCTCGGCCCGCAGAGAGGCGAGGTGGATACCGCCAAGGTCGCCGCGCAGAGACCCGACCTGGTCGTCTTCAACGGCTACGCCGACCAGTACCGGTACTCGCCGCTGGCCGCGAAGGTGGGGGAGCGGGTGCGCGTCTGGGTGATCGATGCAGGACCGAACAAGCCGAGCTCGTTCCACGTCGTCGGCGGCCAGTTCGACACAGTCTTCTCCGAGGGCGACTACCTGCTCCGCAACGGCGGCAGCACGGGAACCGGCGGATCCCAGGCGCTCGCGCTGCAGCCCGCGCAGGGCGGTTTCGTGGAGCTGACTTTCCCCGAGGCGGGCGACTACAGCTTCGTCAGCCACGTGATGTCGGATGCCGAAAAGGGTGGGACGGGCGTCTTCCGCGTCACGCGGTAGGGGGTTCGGCGGTTGGCTCAGGAGCGGGTGAAGCGCAGCTTCCAGGTGTCCGGGCCCTGCTCGAGGTAACCCACCGCGAAGTCGCCGGGGCGGCTGTCCTCGAGTTGCGCGAGCATCGGCAGCGGGTTGTGGTCCGCCACGATGTCGAGGGAATCGCCGGAAGGAATCGAGTCCAGCGCGCCGAAGATGGTGGCGTGACGGATGGCGTGGGGGATCTGCCGGGTGTCGAGCACGATCCCGCCGGCCTCGTCGTGCCCACCGCATCCGCACCCGCAGCCGGAACTGCCCTTTGCCACGAGTCCGAGATCGGCAGAGGTGCGGAGTTCGATCGGCTGGGCGCTCATCCCCCAACGATAGCCCTGTAAACTATCCACGGCTCCTCGCGTGGCGCCATCCAGGCCAACTCCCCCAGGACGGAAACGTAGCAAGGGTAACCGGGCTCTAGCGGGTGCGCGAGGGGCCGCTACATTGTGAGCCCGGCCAGGCGGAGCACGGCCGAGAGGCCTTGCGGCGTCCCCGGCCAATGGCGTTCGATCGCGGTGCTGCCGGCGTGACGGACTGCGAAACGCAAGGCGATCGCCACCATGAGGGCGTCATCCGCGTAGCCCAGCACCGGGATGAAGTCGGGTATCAGGTCGATCGGTGAGACCAGATAGACGAGAAGGACGACGAGCCAGATCCGTACGCCGATCGGAACCGCACGGTCGCCGACCAACCGTTTCAGCAGGCGAAGCACATCGGGAATGATCCGCAGGAGTTCGCTGAGCGACTGACGCTCCGGATGGCGGCGTTGCTCGCGCCACAGGAGGGCGATCAGCACCGCCCAGAGCAGGACGATTCCGCCGAGGATGCCGAGGGCCGCCTGCCACCATCCGTCTGTCATCGCTGCGTCATTCTCCTGGCGTGACGCTGCCTAAGCGTCCGACGCGGAGCGGGGGATCGTCACGGTCACGGAGAAGCCGCCGCCCGGTCGATTTGCAAGCCGTAGCTGTCCGCTCGAACTCGAGACTATTGCCGAGACGATCGACAGGCCGAGGCCGCTGCCGCCCGTGGCGGCGCCCCGCTGCCGATCGGGTCGCGTGAACCGGTCCAGGGCGATGCCGATGAAGTCCGCGGGCATTCCCGGACCGGAATCATCGACTGTCAGTCGCATCCCTGCCGGATCTTGCAGCAGTGTCGCCCGCACCTTCCCGGCGAGCGGGACCGCACGGAGAGCGTTGCTGATCAGGTTGTCGATGACCTGGGCGAAGTGGGTCGTGGAGATTCGGTAGTGGATGTCGCTCGCTGCGTCGTCGACATCGAATTCCATGTTGATCGCTTTGTCTTGCGCGAGTAACCGCGCTCGATCGGATGCAGCGACGAACTCTGCGACGATCGCTGGCCACGGTGCGGATTGGACTTCGTGACTCGCCTCGAGTGCGGAAAGCACGAGAAGGTTCGTTGCCAGGCGTGACAGCCGTTCCACGGAGTCTTCCGCGAGCCGCAGGTCTGCCGCGAGCGCGGCCGCATCTCCTTCGCTGAGGTGTGCCAGCTCTAGCTGGGCCTTCAAGACCGCGAGGGGGGTTCGCAGCTCGTGGCTTGCGTCGGAGACCATCTGCTTTTCCCTCGCCGCCGTCTCTCTCACGCTCGTGATGAACTCGTTCAGCGTGATGGCGAGAGCCGCGAGCTCGTCACGGGCGGGCCCCACCGGCAGGGGCTCGGGGGATCCGCTGGCCCGCAGAGACTCGGCTCGACGACGCATCTGCGTGACGGGGCGTAGCGCCGCAGTCGTCAACAGCCAAGATGCCAACCCGAACCCGGCCAGCAGGATGAGGCCTCCGATCACCAATATGTTCGTCAGGTTGCCGAGCACGAACGCCGTTGTCGCCTGGTCCCGGGTTGCGATGATCCGCCACTGCCCGGCATCCGTCTCGACGATCCGCACGATGACCAGGTAGTTCGTGTGGCCGTACGTCACGAAGTTCGATCCGGCATGCAGTTTTCTCAGGTCCGTCAGCCGGGCGGCCAACGAGTCGGGCAGATTGCTGGCCACGCTCACGCCGCCGGGGTTCACCACTGCGACGTGCTCCTCCCCCGCGGGAGGATCGATTTGAGCGGGATGGTTGTGAATCTGGGCGATGTATGGCGTGCTCGCGCCATACAGGAGCTTCTTGTCTGAGTTGATCTGCGCCAGTTCGATCTGCGACCGGAACGCGAACGCCGCGATCGAGATCAGGACGGCGCCCACCGCGACGCTCCCGATGGTTATCCTCCACCGGATCGACAGCCGTCTGAACCAGCTCATTCCTCGACCTGCGCACGGTATCCGACACCACGGACCGTGACGATCGAGACGGTGCTTTTCCTGGCTGACAGCTTCTTGCGGAGCGTGCTCACGTATTGGTCGACGATGTTGGGGTCGACGTATTCCGAGGTTCCCCACACCGACTGGAGGATCTCCTGCCTCGTCAGCGGCGCATCCAAGTGGGTGATCAGACCCCGGAGCAGCGTGAACTCATTGGGGCTCAGCGCGAGGGAGTGGTCATCCACGTGGCCCTTCCTCGACTGCGAGTCCAGTGTCAGGTTCCCCACGGTGACTTTCGACCATTGCTCGGACGGGTCCCTTCGGATGAGCGCCCGGATTCTCGCCGCCAGTTCGGCGAAGCTGAACGGCTTCGTGAGGTAGTCGTCCGCGCCAGAATCCAGTCCGGTCACCCGGTCGTCGATGGCGTCGCGCGCGGTCAAGAGCAGTATCGGCAAGGTGTTGCCGGTTTCGCGGACGTGACGGCAGATTTCGAAGCCGGACATGTGCGGCAGCATCACGTCGATGACCGCCGCGGCGAATTGTTCGTTCGCGATGCCGATCAGCGCGTCGACTCCGTTGTCGACGAACACGGTCTCGTATCCCTCGGCCCGGATGCCCCGTTCGAGTGCTCTGCCCATGTTCTCGTCATCCTCGACGATGAGAATCGACTTCACTGGCGTGCTTCCTCGAGGGGTGGATGGAAATCTACGACTTCGAGGCGAGCCTACAGAAACATCGTGTGTGGGCACACGGCCGCCGGCATCCTGAAGCCGACCTGGAGGCGCCGGCCGAGCGGAGTCCCCCGAATTCCCGTGTGAATGAGGCGTGTGCGGAGATAATTCGACAAGAAACGTTGCACAAGGGTTCTTGTGCAATTATGCTCGAGACATGCCCCAGCAGCCGGATCGGTCGATCGTCCTCACCAGCGCCAAGCAGATGCGGGTGCTCGCGCATCCGCTTCGCCTGCGGATACTGAGCGAGCTTCGGGTGGGCGGCCCCCGATCGGTGGGTGGCCTCTCCGAGATCTTCGACGAGGCGCCCGGAACGCTGAGCTACCACCTCGGCAAGCTCGCCGAATTCGGTTTCGTCGAGGAGGCGCCGGAGCTGGCGGCCGACCGTCGCGAGCGGTGGTGGCGTTCGGTTCATGAGTTCACCCGGATCGATCCGGCGGCACCGGATGCTTCCCCCGCGGAGCGCCGGGCCTCCTCCGCCATCCGGCACCAGGTGATCGATGTCTATTCCGCCACGTTGCACAGCGCGATCGACGATGCCGAGGCGCTGCCGAGCGAGTGGGCCGACGCGGCCGGCTCCTTCGACACCGTCGCGTTCCTCACCGCCGCAGAGCTCGCGGATGCCAGCGCCGAACTGGAGGCGGTACTCGCGAAGTGGCGGGCGAGGAGCGACCGGGATCGGGATGACACGGCGGCCGTCCAACTCATCGCCCACGCCATCCGCCGGCCGTGACCATGACCGGAGAACTCACCGACGCCGGGGCGCGGACACGACGGCTCGTCCCGCTGATCGCCCTGCTCTCCGGGCATGGGCTGTCGCTTGCCGGCAACGCGATCACCGCGGTCGTCGTGCCGCTGTACGTTCTGCACGACACCGGCTCGGTGCTCGCCACCGGTGTTGCCGGGGTGTTTGCGACGGTCCCCATGTTCGTCGGTGGTGCGCTCGGCGGGGTCTTGGTCGATCGATTTGGATTTCGCCGAGCCGCCATCGCCGCCGACGTCAGCAGCGGGGTGACCGTGCTCGCGATCCCCATCCTGGCCGCAACCATCGGTCTGCCTTTCTGGGCGCTCCTGTTGCTCGTCTTCGTGAGCGGCCTGCTCGACACCCCGGGCAACACGGCCAAGGCATCGCTCATCCCCGACCTGGCGGAAATCGGCGGTGTCCAGCTCACCCGTGCCACTGCCGCAGCCGGGGCGATCTCGCGCAGCGCGACCATGATCGGCGCCTCGATCGCGGCTATTGCGGTGGTGGGCCTCGGCCCGTTGAACGCGCTCGTGTTGGATGCCGTGACGTTCGCCGTTTCCGCGTTGCTGCTCCGGGGTGGGGTTCCGCGCACCTCCTCCGGTGGAGGGCCGGCAACTGTGATCGAGCCGGCGGGGAACTTTTGGAGGGAACTCAAAGACGGCGTCCGGTATCTCTCCTCGACTCCCATCATCCGCAACCTGGTCATCCTCATCGTCATCACCAACTGCCTGGACGCGGCCGGGATGCTCGTCCTCAAACCGGTCTACGCCAGAACGATCAGTCCGGACGGCGCGCTCTTCGGTGTGATGGTGGCCTGTTTCGCGTTCGGGGCGCTCTCCGGCGCCGGACTCTTCGGCTGGTTCGGACATCGCCTCCCGCGCCGCGCCACTATGGTCGTCTGTTTCGTGCTGGCCGGGCCGCCGCCGTATATCGCCATGGCTCTCGACCTGCCGGTCCCCGCCCTGCTCACCGTGTTTGTTCTCGCCGGGCTATCCGCGGGTTCCATCAACCCGTTGCTGGATGCGCTGTTGTACGAGAAGATCCCGCGAAACATGCGGGCCCGGGTGCTCGGCGCACTCACCACCGGGGTGACGGCGGGGATGCCGATCGGCAGTGTGCTCGGCGCCCTCGTCGTCAGCCAGGCCGGGCTGCTACCCGCGCTGGTCTCCGTCGCCGTGATTTACGGTCTGGTCACCCTCGCTCCGCTCGTAGGCGGGTCGTGGAGGGGCTTGGAGGCCACCCGGCCTGAGCCCAGCCGGGCAGAGGGCAGCTGAGATGCCGCGCGTTGTCCTCGATCACGGTTCACCTGCACTCGGCCGAAAAATCTGGACGGCTTCCCGGACCGCGTAGTAGACGATCACGTATCCTGCGAGCGGATCAGCCCACCACCATCCCAGGCTCGCATCGAGCGCGAGGCCGAGGAGCACGGCAACAGCAAGGAAACCGTCGATAAGGGTTACCCTCCCTTCGGTGGTGAGAACCGGGTTGCCGAGGGCGCGGCCGGTTCGTGCCTTTGCTGCAGCAAGGCCGAACATCACGAGCGCCGTCACGGCCGTCCAGGCGATGCCGTCGGGACTGGGTGTTGCCCGATGCTCGGTGACCAGTGCGATCGTGGATTGGACGAGGAGGTAGGCGGCAAGAGAGACGAACGCAATGCCGATCAATCGGAGGGCACGGCGAGTGCGTGCCTCACCCGTCCCGGAGAGTTCCCATAGCACCACCGTGCTCGCGCCGATCTCGATCAGGCTGTCGAGCCCGAACCCGAGGAGGGCGACGGATGATGCTTGGTATGCAAGTACCACGAGCACGGCGACGCCGACGACGTTCCAGGCGAGGGTGAACCATTCGAGCCCCTTGCCCCGGCGGGTGAGCCTTGCGACGACGGTCTCATCGGCGGGCGATGTCATCCGTCACCCTTCCGGCGCTACCGTACTGGGATGCCGTCGCGCCCGGTGGATGCCATATTCGCGCCAGGTGAGCCACACGATGAAGATGTCGAATGCAGTCAGCAGAAGCAAACCCCACGAGAAGTTCAGGAGGATCTGGTAGCCCTGGTAGGCGATGAAGACGACGAGGAACGCGATCATCCAGGGGTAAGCCCACAGTTTGTCCCGGAGCACGGCCCACACCAGCACGACCTTCACCGCTCCGTGCAGCAGAAGGTAGATCGCGCCGAAGAGGGATGCCGAAACACTGAGGTCGCTGGTGAAGTGCAGTACGGCGTTCGCCACGACATCGCCGGGGTCTTCGATCAACTCGTGCTGGGTCAGGAGGCGGGCCAGGTCACCGATCTGACGGGGCGAGACGATGAAGAGCAGCATTCCCCCCATCAGCTCGAGCACTCCGTCGAGGCCCTTGAGAGTCAGGCTCACCCGGAAGACCCGGTCGAGCGCGGTCGTGTTGGTGGCCGTCTTCCTCATGCCTTTCCCGTCTCGCAGTCGGCTCTGCTCCGATTCCTGTGTGAACAAGAGTAGAAGTCTTCTCCAGGAACTCGATGGTGTTCTCGAGCTGTCCGAAGCTCAGCTTGCCTCAAACTGCGTGCAGTAACGTTCAAAAGTCCTGGCCGGGTCTGCCGAGCGGGCACTACCAATTCACCCGCGGCGCTGCCGTCGCGATCGATCCTGCACCGATCGACGGCGGTCCATGGCAGGAAGGCCTCCAGAATGAGCGTTCCCACCGCATCGTCGAGCGGACTCGCGGTCCAGACACGACTCGCAGTGCTGCCTCAGTGGCGCCACTGGATAGTGGTGCCCGTCATCCTCGCGGGTGTCACCCTGGCCCTGGGGTTCACCGTCAAATGGGTGCCGTCGATCGCCGCGACCGAGTTCGGCGCGGACAGGGTGCTCGATCGAAATCACAATGTCGTGTTCGACGCGATCGCTCTAGCCATCGATACCATTCTCGCGCCACCGGGGATCCTCGTCATTCTGGTGCTGTTGTTTCTCTTCCTGTTGCTGATTCGGAAGTCCCCGATAAACGCGGTCGCAGTCTGTTCCGTGGCCGCCATCGGGTGGCTGTCCAGCGAAGTGTTCAAAGCGATCGTGTCGCAGCCCCGTCCCGACCAGCACCTCCTCCGGAACGTCCTCGTCGCGGGCGATGGATCCGACAGCTTCCCGAGCGGACACACCACTTTCGCGGTTTCCTTGGCGATCGCGCTCTACTTCCTCGCCCGGAATACCAGATGGTCGAAGTTCGTACTCGTTGTTGTTCTGGTATTTGCTCTGACGGTTGCCGTCTCGCGGGTGTATCTCGGCGTCCACTACCCGAGCGACACGGTGGGGTCCCTCCTGGTGGCGGGTACCGCGATCTCCTTCTACACCGGTCTCTGGAACCGATATGGGCTGAGGATACTCAACCGCGCGCCACTGCTCGGCAGCTTCGGTCCCATCCCGCCCGCGCCCGCCTCCTGGAAAGATCCGGAGGGAACGGATGCGGGACCGGCGACGTAGGCTTGAGACGTGGCCCGAAGCATCTACATCACCTCCGTGGAGGGCCACGCGGGCAAGTCCACGATCGCCCTCGGCGTGCTCGACACTCTCAGCCATCAGACCGGCCGGGTCGGCGTCTTCCGCCCGGTCGCCCGCTCGAGCGACGAACGCGACTACGTGCTCGAAATGCTGCTCGGCCACGACGGCGTCGATCTCGGGTACAGCGAGTGCGTCGGCGTCAGCTACGAGGAGGTGCACGCCGATCCGGATGCCGCCCTCTCCCGCATCGTCGAGCGGTTCAAGGCGGTCGAGCACCAGTGCGACGCCGTCGTCATCCTCGGATCCGACTACACCGATGTCGGGACCCCCACCGAGCTGTCCTACAACGCCCGCATCGCCGCGAACCTCGGCGCCCCCGTGCTGCTCGTGCTCGGCGGGCAGTCGGATGAGACGGGCAATCGCAGCGCGGACGAGCTGCGCCAGGTCTTCGGCCTCGCCATGCAGGAGCTGGACGCCGCGCACGCCCACGTCGTCGGCGTGGTCGCCAATCGCACCCAGCCGGACAAGCTGGACGAGGTCATCGCGGCGCTGAGCGCGGCATCCGTGCACGACGGGGCGGGCAACGTTCCCGTGTGGGCGATTCCCGAGGACCCGCTGCTCATCGCCCCGAGCGTCGCCGCCCTCATGGCCGCCTGCAACGGAACCCTCATCAAGGGTGACTCTGCACTGCTGCAGCGCGAGGCGCTCGGCGTCGTGATCGCGGGCATGTCGATGGAGAACGTGCTCACCCGGCTCATCGAAGGCGGTGTGGTGATCGTCGCGGGGGACCGCTCCGACGTGCTGCTGGCACTGCTGATGGCGCATGCGGCGGACACCTTCCCCTCGCTGGCGGGCATCATCCTCAACGGCGGATTCGACCTCCTTCCCCAGATCGAGTCGCTCATCGACGGCCTCGGCTCGTCGGTGCCCGTCATCCGCACCGCCCTCGGCACCTACGACACGGCGCGCATGGTCACCAAGACCCGGGGGCGCCTCGCCGCGGACTCGCCGCGCAAGTTCGACACCGCCCTCGCCCTGTTCGAGCAGCACGTCGACTCCGCCCTGCTGCTGGAGCGCCTGCAGGTGAGCCGCACGGATGTCGTCACGCCGCTCATGTTCGAGTACGACCTGCTCGACCGGGCCAGGTCGAACCCGCGCCACATCGTGCTTCCGGAGGGAACGGATGACCGCATCCTGCGGGCGGCGAGCACCCTGCTCCGCAGACAGGTCGCCCGGCTCACGATCCTCGGCGACGAGAGCGAGATCCGCCAGCGCGCGGCCGAGCTCGGCCTCGACATCGCCGCCGCGGACATCCTCAGCCCCTTCGATCCCGTGCTGCGGGAGCGCTTCGCGGCGGAGTATGCGAGGCTGCGGGCGCACAAGGGTGTCACGATCGAACAGGCCCGCGAGACCGTGACCGATGTGTCATATTTCGGCACGATGATGGTGCACCTGGGCCTGGCCGACGGCATGGTGTCCGGCGCCCAGCACACGACGGCGCACACCATCCGTCCCGGCTTCGAGATCATCAAGACCAAGCCGGGGGTCTCGGTCGTCTCGAGCGTGTTCCTCATGTGCCTGGAGGACCGGGTGCTGGTCTACGGCGACTGCGCCGTCAACCCCGACCCGAACGCGGAACAGCTCGCCGACATCGCCATCTCCTCGGCCACCACGGCCGCCCAGTTCAACATCGAGCAGCGGATCGCCATGCTGTCCTACTCCACCGGAGCCTCCGGCACGGGGGCGGATGTCGACAAGGTGCGCACGGCGACCGAGCTGGTGCGCTCGCGTCGGCCCGACCTCCTCGTGGAGGGGCCGATCCAGTACGACGCCGCGGTGGACGCCTCCGTCGCCCGCTCGAAGATGCCGGACTCCGTGGTCGCGGGGCGTGCGACCGTGTTCATCTTCCCCGACCTCAACACCGGCAACAACACCTACAAGGCGGTGCAGCGCAGCGCCGGTGCCGTCGCCATCGGCCCCGTGCTGCAGGGGCTCAACAAGCCGATCAACGACCTCTCCCGCGGGGCGCTCGTGCAGGACATCGTCAACACCGTCGCGATCACCGCCATCCAGGCCGCCACCGTGGCACCCGCCGAAACGCCAAAGGACCGTGCGTGACCCAGATCTTCGTCGTCAACTCCGGCTCGTCATCGATCAAGTACCAGCTGGTCGACCTCGAAACGGAACAGTCGGTCCTCAGCGGACTGCTGGAGCGGATCGGCGAACCCGACTCCGACATCCCCGACCACGAGGCCGGGATGCGGAGGGTGCTCGCCACCCTCGGCACAGAACACGAGATCGCGGCGGTCGGCCACCGGGTCGTGCACGGCGGATCCCTGTTCACCGCGGCGACGCTCATCACCGACGAGGTCATGCACCAGATCGAGGCGCTCAACGAGCTGGCGCCGCTGCACAACCCGCCGAACCTGCTCGGCATCCGCGCCGCCCGTGCCGCCATGCCCGGCGTTCCGCACGTCGCCG
>Ga0157371_10003618_pt1 | contig 13917 bp, 10 predicted proteins | sample C45metaG_FD_113462 | JGI IMG/M metagenome (GOLD analysis project Ga0157371, IMG submission 113462) | Corn rhizosphere microbial communities from Kellogg Biological Station, Michigan, USA - C4-5 metaG | ecosystem: Host-associated > Plants > Roots > Rhizosphere > Soil | place: USA: Michigan...
CCGGCGCCGTGCTGATCATGATGTCGCTGTTCGTGGGCGAATTCGCCGCGACCGGCTGGGTGGCTTATCCGCCGCTGTCAGGCATCAAGTACAGTCCGGGCGTAGGGATGGACTACTACATCTGGGCCCTTCAGCTTTCCGGTATCGGGACGACCCTGACCGGCGTCAACTTCTTCGTGACCGTGCTGAAGATGCGTACCAAGGGCATGACCCTGATGCGCATGCCGATCTTCACCTGGACCTCGTGGTGTACTGCCATTCTGATCATGGCGGCCTTCCCGATCCTGACCGTGACCCTGGCACTGCTGACCCTGGACCGTTACCTGGGCTTCCACTTCTTCACCGCGGAAGCCGGTGGCAACCAGATGATGTACACCAACCTGATCTGGGCCTGGGGCCACCCCGAGGTATACATCCTGATCCTGCCGGCCTTCGGCGTGTTCTCGGAAGTGACCTCTACCTTCAGCAAGAAGCGCTTGTTCGGCTATGTGTCGATGGTCTGGGCCACGGTCGCCATTACCGTGCTGTCCTTCATCGTCTGGCTGCACCACTTCTTCACCATGGGTTCGGGCGGTAACGTCAACGCCTTCTTCGGCATCGCGACCATGATCATTGCGATCCCGACAGGGGTGAAGATCTTCACCTGGCTGTTCACCATGTACCAGGGTCGTATCCAGTTCACCTCGCCGATGCTCTGGACCCTGGGCTTCATCGTGACCTTCAGCATCGGCGGCATGACCGGCGTGCTGCTGGCGGTACCGGGTGCCGACTTCGTGCTGCACAACAGCCTGTTCCTGATCGCGCACTTCCACAACGTGATCATCGGTGGCGCCGTGTTCGGCTACTTCGCCGGCATGATCTACTGGTTCCCGAAGGTGTTCGGCTTCAAGCTGAACGAGAAACTGAACAAGCAGGCCTTCTGGTGCTGGCTGATCGGCTTCTATGTCGCCTTCATGCCGCTGTACATGCTGGGCTTCATGGGCATGACCCGTCGTCTGAACCACTACGACAACCCCGACTGGCACCCCTTCCTGGTGACCGCCGCCATCGGCGCCGGCATCATCGCCATCGGCATCCTGACCCAGCTGTGGATGTTCTACGTCAGTATCCGCGACCGCAATCTGCCGGAGAACATGGACGTGACCGGTGATCCGTGGGATGGCCGTACCCTGGAATGGTCGACCTCTTCGCCGCCGCCCTTCTACAACTTCGCTGAAGTGCCGGAAGTGCACGACATCGACGCCTACTGGGGCATGAAGGAAAAAGGCATCACCGAGAAGAAGGATGCGGACTACAAGCAGATCCACATGCCGCGCAACACTGGCGCCGGCATCGTGATCAGCCTCTTCGCCCTGATCCTTGGCTTCGCCCTGATCTGGCACATCTGGTGGCTGGCCATCGCCAGCTTCGTGGGCTGCATCGTCACTGCGGTCGTCCGCAGCTACGACGAAGACGTCGACTATTACGTACCAGCGGAAGAAGTGGCGCGCATCGAAACCGCGCGCATTCAGTCCCTGGCGAAATTGAAGCAGGCCTAACCCAATGGCGAATCAAGTTATGCATAACGAAGTCGCCCATGCCGAGGAGCATGGGCACCACGACGCCGGATCGATGAAGACGTTCGGCTTCTGGTCCTACCTGATGACCGACTGCATTCTGTTCGGGACGCTATTCGCGACCTATGCAGTGCTGAGCGGGGCGCATGCCGACGGCCCCACCCAGAAGGACATCTTCGAGCTGCCGTTCGTCCTGGTCGAAACCTTCCTGCTGCTGTTCTCCAGTATCACCTACGGCTTCGCCATGATCGCCCAGCACAAGGGCAACAAGGGCGGCGTCCTGGGCTGGCTGGCAGTGACCTGGCTGTTCGGCGCCGGCTTCATCGGCATGGAAGTCTATGAGTTCCATCATCTGATCGAAGAGGGCTATGGTCCGGATCGCAGTGCCTTCCTGTCGTCGTTCTTCGCGCTGGTCGGTACCCATGGTCTGCACGTGAGTTCGGGTCTGATCTGGATGATCGTGTTGATGCTGCAGGTCGCTTCCAAGGGCCTGACCACCACCAACGTGACCCGCCTGTCGTGCCTGAGCCTGTTCTGGCACTTCCTGGACATCATCTGGATCTTCGTCTTCACCATCGTCTATCTGATGGGGGTGCTGTAATGGCGCACGACCATAACGCCCACGGGCACACCGCCGAGAGCCATGGCACTTTCAAGAGCTACATGGTCGGCTTCATCCTGTCGGTCATCCTGACGGTCATTCCCTTCGGCCTGGTGATGTTCCCCACCTTCTCCAAGGGCGCGACCCTGGCGATCGTGGTGATCATGGCGGTGGTACAGCTGCTGGTGCACCTGTACTTCTTCCTGCACCTGAACACCTCCGAAGAGCAGCGTTGGAACGTGATCTCCTTTGGTTTCACCGTGGTCATCGTCGGTATCGTGGTCGTGGGATCCCTGTGGATCATGTACCACATGCACCACAACATGATGATCCACTGAACCGGGCCGACGTGATGATCAAGAAGTACCTTCTCGTGACGAAGCCGGGCATCATCTTCGGCAACCTGATCTCGGTTGCCGGCGGGTTCTTCCTGGCTTCCAAAGGAAGCATCGACCCGCTGTTGCTGCTGGCGACGGCTATCGGGGTGTCGTTGGTCATTGCTTCTGGCTGTGTGTTCAACAACGTGATCGATAGGGACATCGATCAGAAGATGGAAAGAACCCGCAATCGTGCCCTGGTCCAGGGCACGATCTCCTCGAAGGTGGCGCTGGCCTATGCCACCCTCCTCGGCCTGGCCGGGGTGGGGCTGCTGTACGGGGCGACCAACCTGGTCGCCACCGCCTTCGCGGTGATGGGGTTCGTGGTGTACGTGGGGCTCTACAGCCTCTGGCTCAAGCGCACCTCGGTGTACGGCACCCTGGTCGGCAGCCTGTCCGGTGCTGCTCCGCCGGTGATCGGCTACTGCGCCGCCAGCGGCCAGTTCGACAGTGGCGCTGCGGTGCTGCTGCTGATCTTCTGCCTCTGGCAGATGCCGCACTCCTACGCCATCGCCATCTTCCGTCTCAAGGACTACACCGCGGCCTCGATTCCGGTTCTGCCGGTGGCCAAGGGTATCTCGGTGACCAAGCGTCACATCGTCTGGTACACCGTGGCCTTCATGGCCGCTACCCTGCTGTTGACCGTGCTCGGCTATGCCGGCTATGTCTATCTGGCAGTGGCTGCCGTGATCGGAGCCTGGTGGCTGCGCCTGGCCTTCATGGGCTATCAGGCCGAGAACGATGCGCAGTGGGCACGCAAGCTGTTCGGGTTCTCCATCATCGCCATCACCGCCCTGAGCGTGATGATGTCGGTGGACTTCCAGATCCCGGGCGATGTGCTGCTGACCTACGCGCGTTGAGACGCATCGTTCCATGAAAAAGCCCGGCCTAGTGCCGGGCTTTTTCATGGACTCCTGATTCCTAAGGATCGGGATAATCCTGGTTGGTGATGACACGCCAAGTCTGACGGCGGCTGGGAGTCAAGTTCCCACCCAGCCCTCCACCGGGCGGGTCACCGCTGCCGTAGATCGCGGAATCAGCCAAGGTGCCTTCCATGCTGAAGGTGCCATCGCCGTAGACGAAGGGCACGATCCCTCCCAGCAAACCGTCCATCTGGATACGCCCATAGACCGCATCCGATCCAAGATTGAACAGCCCCCTGTTGCTGCCCCCAGTGTAGGGATCCAGGGCATAGAGATAGGTGGTGACGCCGGCGGTACAGGCATCGGTGCTGGGTATCAGGGAGCTCATCAACAGTGCGCCACTGAACAGCTGGGGCTTATTGATCACCAACTCGCCATTCAGCGGCAGATTGAGGTACCAGCCCTGTTTGCCGTTAGCAGCCGTGGCAGGGTCATAGTTCACCGCCGTCGTGGAAACGCTGTTCGCCGTGCTGCTGACACTGGAACCGGCGGAGCTGGTATAGCTGATGCGCTGATCGGTACCCAGGGTTTGCTGCTGCAGATTGGCAACGGTCAGCGCCGGGGTACTACCGGCTGCCGAGCCATCGGTCTGCCGATCCCAGATACCATAGAGGGTCATGGCCTTGCTGGTATTGGCGATGGCATCGTTGACTTCTAGGTACTTGCCGGTACCGAACAGCACCAGGTGACCCGTGCCACTGGGGTGGGTAATCACCAAGGGGCTGGCAGTGATCGGCTGAACTGGATTGGTAGTGCCAGGCGCCAGGCTGCTGGCCCGAGCGGTGTACAGCGGCCGACCGCCGAAGGCCACCCGGAAGTTGTCCTTGGCCGCCACCGCGGTCAGGGAGGTGCCGATCAGGTCGAAGCGCCAGAGATTGCCATGCAGGTCGCCGGCATAGGCGTAGTCGGCAACCAGGTCGCCATCGACGTCAGCCACGAAGGGCGCACCTAGGCCATTGGGCGTAGCGAGAGTATCGCTGGCCGGCAATGCCTTCACCAGGCTACCGTCGGCCAGGTTCATCACGTACAGCACGGCATTGTCCTGAGCGCTGTTGTAGCCGTTGCTTACCACCACGCCCCAACCGCCCGTGTGCAAGCGCGTGATGACCGGCTGGCCATAGGTGAAGCCGAGGTCCTTGTAATCAGGGTCGGCTGCTGACTTTTCCCACAGCAGTACCGGGACATTGGGATTGGTGATGTCCAGGGCGAAGAGGCTCTGCCCTCCTCCCCTCAACGTCCCGAGCAAAACCGTACGCCAGGCACCGCCAAGGTAAGCCTCGCCTACCACCGGGGTGTTATCCACATAGGACTGATGCCCACCCCCGGTATAACTGCGCTCGGTGAGCCGGGTAAGATTGCCGATGACCGCGCTGGGAACGAAGGTATAGACCTCCTGCCCCTGATCGTTGAAAGCATGCAGCATGCCATCGTTGGCGCCGACGTAGATGCGGCGCTCACGAGAAAGATTGGCAGCGCGGAAGGTGGCGTAGGAATTGTCACCGACCATGGCATTCATCAAGGCGATGGGACTGCTGGGCGCGTCTACCACCACCGGCGAGGAATTCACGATATCCCCCAGGACGTGATTACGTGGCCGGAGCGAGGGTGTCGCACTCGGCGCTTCCAGACTACGGTCCCCACGGAGGTAGTTTACCCGGAGACTGCCATAGGAATCGGTAGCACCACTCGACGTTCGATTGAGACTGGCTTGTTGATCCGCGGTCAGATTGCCCCAGGCGAAATCGGTGAGGGCCCCAGCCTTGGCCATGTAGATCTTTCGGGTGGCAAAGGCGGTATTGCCGGTAGCGAGGCGAGCATCGAGCTGCTGAGCCGCACTCCAGATTCGTGTCTTGGTCGTGGCAGTGCGTTGATACTTGATGACATCGCCGCTCCAGTCGGTACTGGAGAAGGATGGCTCATAGGTATACAGCGAGGTGGTATCTCCTACCTGGGTCGGGGATACGGTCTGGCTGGCGCCGACACTGGTGGATTGGGTGATCCGCGTGACCACTTTGCTGAGGGAGCCGATGAGATCGCTGGCATTTTCGGCGCTGAAGAATTCACCCCGCGAATTGATCGCTGCGTGCCACAGGTCGTAGACGTTGTTCTGATTGACCGAATTGTCCGCCCCGGCCACCGGCCAGGCCGTGCTACCCGCCGCCAGTCCAGAATAGCCACCGGAAAAGGTATCCCCGCCCCAGGCCGGATTGACCAGGGCGCTGCTCAGTCCGATGCCGACATAGAAGCCCGTCAGGTGCTGCCAGGTCGCGGGGTCGTTGCGCGGATTCCAGTAGGGAGAAAGTGTCCGGTTGCCCTGCGCCTCGTCACTGGTAACGGTGTTGTAGGGGGGCACCTTGTTGTCGAGGGTCGGCTGGGCATCAGTGCGCCAGTAGAGAAAGGCCAGATCCGCCAAGGTATTGGCCGTAGTGTCCTGAAACGGCGACTGTGGGGAATACTGCTGGCCATCCGGCAAGGTAGTGGCCGTACCATCCACATTGCTCGACGTGAAGGCCGCATTCCAGATGCCATCGGTCACCACTAGACTGTAGCTGGCCCGACATCCGTAGACCGGCGCTTCGCTGGTACCCGGTTGAAAGGCATAGGGGCTTTCATTGCCTGTGGTCTTTAGCAGTTCCCCGACCCGGGCAACGGCCTGCAGCAAGGGCGTGCTCTGGTTGTAGTAGACGTCGCCCAACCAAGTGAAGAAGGCCGCCCGATGCGCCCCGGTGAAGGGCCGCAGGCGGTTGTCGTAGGCCGTCGAACTCGTGTTGCTGATGCCACGGCAATTGGCGTTGGTCGTTACCAGGATACAGCTTTCACTGGTCCCCAGCGCCTGCCAGCCAAGCCGGAAATTCTCCGAAGCGTCCGCCAGTGCCAGGTTGGTCGACGTCTGAGCAGCCAGGGCGCGACTGCGATAGAAGGAGTACCAGTTGGCGAAGTTCTGCCGCTCGTCCGTCCCGTTGGGGCCGGAAGAGGTGCTGACCAACACCCGCCGGTAGCAGCCCTCGGTCTGCAGGGTGGCCGGAAGACAGGTACCGAGCGTCGTATCGTAGAGATAGTAATAAGCCTGTACACCGGTGATGGCAGCGGAGACGTTGGTGTTGGCCGTGATCGTGTAGTTGACCGAGGAAATCACCCCCAGCAGCCCATAGTTCACATTGCGAGTGCAGGTGACATTGCTGTAGGTAACGGCCGGCGTATTGGCGATGCTCGCGGCACAACCACCGTTGAGCGCCGCCCCTGTCAGCAGGCGCTGAAGCAAGGAGGCATCGCTGATGCTGACCTGGGCACCGTTGATGTTCTCGGTGAAGCCAGCCCCCAGCAGAATGTTGAGCAGCGTCAGGTTGCCATAGGTCGAGCTGGTTCCCTGGTAGGTGCCGCTACTGAAGAAATCCTGGGAAGGATTCTCCGCCAGCATGCTCGGACTACCATTCTGCAGCCCGGGATTACCGTAGGCCGTACCCCGGGCGACGTTGGGATCGGTGGTGAGCAGATTGGGGTTGTAGCTCCAGCTTACCCGATAGTCGCTGGCCAGATTGACGCTGCCCAGGCTGGGTCGATAGCCATTGACGTAGGCACTGGTGAAGCTGGTGGTCAGCCGCGTCCGGGTCAAGCCACCTGCCGTGCTGTAGCTCACTGCATAGGGGGCCGGATAGGTGATCGACGGGTTGTAGTAGAGGCTGTTGAAGGCGGCCGACTTGGCACGGCGGGTCGGCCGGATCGCATCGGTGTTGGACGCATCCGGCACCACCGCCATCTGCATGCTGGTGGAGTTGTCCAGGGTGACGAACAGATTGGGACCTATGCTGTTGGTCAGGAACAGTGGCTGCTGGCTGAGGTTCAAGGCGGCAGCCTCGACGGCCGGCATCGCCAAGGTCAATAGCAGGGTTAGCGATGCGGAGCCCAACGCGGCTCGACTCATGGCAGTTCCAGGGCGACGACGCTCTGCAGGATCACCGGGAAGCGCTTGCCTCGGTCCTGGGCCACGGCGGTGACTCGGAACAGATTGGTGGCCGGTGCGGATACATCAACCGAGTTGCTGCCGATGGCCGTCACCACCCAACGGGGCGTCTGGATAAAGGAAGCACTGCCATCGGAGCCGCGATAGGCGACCGTTCGCGTCGTAGGACCAGTCCCGCTCGCCTGTAGCGCTGCTGCTGCCCAGGTCTGGGTCAGGGCGCTGGTATTGAGGTCGCTGGCCTTGGTCAGGATGCACAGGTCGCCGGTTGGCATCTTGGCGAAGGCACTCCGTACGGCTGGCACGCTTTCCGTACAGCTGGCGAAACCGGCGCTGAAAGCGGTAAAGGATGGCTGTTGACTAAGGGCAACCAGGCGGCGTTCACCCTCACGTAGCGCCGCCTCCGCCGCATTGAAGGCCTGGGTGTTTTCCAGCGCCGCACCGCCACTGCGGGCTTGCAGCAAGGTCTGACGCATGCTCGAGGCGGCCAATAGCGAGAGCAGCAGCAACATCACCAGGGCGATCAACAGCGTCGCGCCCCGCTGTCCGTGAGAGCGATAGGCTTTCATAGCGCGAGGTTCCTCAGCATGACGGTGCTCTGCAACATCTGCATTGGCCGACTCGCGTCATCGATCTGCCGGCCAGTCAGAATCTTCCAATTGGCGGCGGCGTTGCTGGCGACATCGTTCGTGAGCGCCTCGGTGGTACTGAGCAGCGCCGCGTAGCGCACCGCCGCGCTGCTTGCCTTTTGCACGTCAGTTTTCAACGGGATGGACCAGCGAAAGTCTTGTAACCCCTGCACCAGCACCGCACTGCCCTTGCGTGTCAAAGCGCCAGCCCGCTCGCTCCAAACGGTGCAATTCAAGGTACCGGCGCCCGGTGTCGCGCCCGCGGTATAACGCAGCTTGAGCAGAACGTTGCCGCCGGTATTGAGATTGACTCGCGCAATGGCGTTACCCAGGCAATCCAGGTCCTTGTTGTCCAACGCCCCCTGATAGCGGATGCAGACGCCAGTGGGCGCATCGACATTGTCCGTGGTCGCGGCAAAGGTGACGCCCGCGTCAAAGGCGGGACAGCTGACGCCATCGTTGTCCGCCACGGCGCCGACGGCGGGAAACGCCGACTGCAGGGTGCCCTGATAGCGGATATCGGCGCGGAAACCGGTTCGCGCCAGCTGTCGATCGAGCACCTGCAAGGTCAGCTGGGCATTGTTGCGATTGCCAGTCTGCCCCTGCTGGAAGAGAAAACTGCGCTTGTTGTCGATGTAGATCTGCGAGACGCCCAATACCAGAAAGGTGCCCACGGTCAGGGCAATCATCATTTCGATGAGCGAGAAGCCCAGCTGACCGCAATGACGAGGCTTGAAGTTCATCGTCATAACTCCGAACGCAAGGCGTAGTAGCAGACGCCATTTGGGCAGTTCAGCGAATCCTTGCTGACGTCCTGCCAGGCGACGACCACCATCACCGTCGCTCGTGCGGTGACCTCGCACGCACTGAGCGGCGTCGTGTTGCCAGTGGTATCACTGGAGGGTAGCTGCGGCACCCCGGACGCCGGACAGACGGCGAAGCTGCTGGCGATCAGGGCGTCCGTCACCGGCAACAAGGCTTTCACCTGATTCAACCAGCAACCCAGATCCTGGCCCGCCACCGTCTCGCCACCGGCGGAACGATCACGGTTCAGGCAGGTCTTGCCAGCATCGAGCGCCTTTGTCCGAAAGTTGCTACCGGGTTGCTTGACGTAGGCCCCATCGACCTTGACCTTTTCACTGGCCACAACCTGGTCGCGGTTGCTCCGCATGAGTTCGAGCAGATCGTTGGCCAGGACCATGGCATTGCTGCGCTGAATGGAATCCTGGGACAGCGCGACGCTACGCGTCTGCAGCGCCACCATGCCCAGTATCCCGAGGCAGATGATCACCAGGCTGACCAGGACCTCGATCATGCTGAATCCGCCTTCTCGGTGCTTCATCTAGCTGCACCCCACGGCACTTGGGCGATTGGGCACGTAGTCGATCACGCTCAGCACTCCACCCTGGCTGAGGGTGAATTGCTTACCCTGGGTAAGCGCATTGGTGGCGCAGACACGAATGGTAGCCTCACCGCTGAGTTTCAGACTGCCATTGGGCTGGAAGGTCAGGCTGGTGAGGGGAGTACCGCCCATGAAGCCAGTGCCGTTTACGCCGTTGCCCAGTCCGCCACTGTACTGGCGCAGCACCTCGGCATTCGGCAGCACCACCGTCTTGGCGGTACTGATCTTCAGCGCGCCCATCCAGCCATTGGCATCTTCTGGATCGGTGGTAACGATGACATTCACTCCCCGACTCATGGCCTCACTGCGCGCGTAATAGAGCGCGCGCTGCAACTCTCCCGCTGCTGCCTGAACGCGGTTGCTTTGAACCAGGCTGGTGAAGCTCGGTGCCGCCAGCGCCGTGACGATGCCCAGCAGCGCTATGACGATCAGGACCTCGATGAGAGTGAAGCCCAAGAGGCGTTTCGACTGCATTCCCGCCGCCTGAAAAGCTGTTACTTCACCTGATAGTAGTAAGGCCTCAGGCGGTCGCTACGACCGACTATCGCCTTGATAAGCATGGGAGCGTGCCTGAAATGGCGGGATTTGCCAGAGATGAGCGGAATAGAGCGCGGCGTACAACAAGTGAACGGGACTGGTTGAATGCCTGTCGTTCAAAATATCTGCGCAGGGACAAGACACTGGGAGCGCGCTTGACCCCGCGCCGTAGCGCTCGGAGAAAACGTCAATTGGCTGAGCTGAACTTTGAGCACTGAAAAAACGCTGCAGAAACGCTCTTTGCGGAAGGTTTCTAGCGAATGGGGTAGTCGTGCAGGATTCGAATCCACGACCCATTGGTTCGTCGTTTCCCGCCTGACCACCCAGCTCTAGGAAACCGCCGGCATCAGCACAGAGAGAACCCTAGGCTCTGTAGTAAAAATACCTGCGCTCGGTGACTTTTCGTACAGAGCCTAGCGAGCATCATCAAGACAGCAGGCACTACCAAGGGATCATCAGCGCCGACGTTCACGCTCACAGCGTGACATCTCTTCTCTTGAATTCCATCAACCTCACCTCCGCCGAGGTGCCTGGCTGCGGGACCACTCACACAGGTACTCTTCTCCTGTCATACCCTTATTGTTTTCTCTCTATCCTGCCATACGCTTCCTTCGATTGCCCCAGCCGTAATTTCAGAACTGGTGTATTTCGTTAGAAACATCATGCGGTACCGAGACAGACTGTATCTCTGCAGGTCGCCAAAATCACACTTCCACCCTTCTGCGACCTCCTGATATATTTTTATCAGCCTCCATTTTATCAAACGTACTTATTGCCTTGATGACTCCAAACAATAAAACAGCAAGACCACAAACCTCAAATATCGTGGGAAAGGTCTTATGCACCAGCAGCCCAAAGCATGTGGCAAATACCATTTCCATCGTCAAAAGCTGACCGGCAAGGGTGATTGGCAAACGTCTGGACGCGACGGTCCAAGCCCAAGCCCCCGCAATTGACGCGACCAATGCCAAGGTAATAGCCGGAGCATATAAATGGAAAAGGGCATAGACACTGTATGGATCATGACGTCCAAACCTGAAGAGATCGAGACTCAGCCCAACTGGAATAAAAATAATTGCTTGGACACTCCCCCCGATCATCATCATTGACGTCCAAATCCATGAGTTCACTCCAGGCCTTTTCGCCAGCGCTTTTTGGTTGGCTATTCCAAACCATGTCCACAACAACACAGCCATTACCGCAGCGCACGCGCCGCCCATTTTTTCAGATGTCCACTCTCCTTCTCCCGCTGACATTATACTACTGACGTTTACTAAAAAAAGGCCTGCCAATGCCAAAAGCAAAGGCATCGCAAGCCTTGCCCAAGACCTTTCGTTATTGTAAGAATTTCCAACTATAGCCAATATGACAGGCACGAGCCCCAGGAAAGCGGGCGGAACTACAGGCCCAGCGAATACCGCGGAAATCATTACAACGATGAAGTATCCAACATAGCCGATAAATCCCAAGGCAGCGGCCACTACCCAGTCACGCACACTTAGCCCGAGGCACTCATCCCTCAACATAAAAACAATTATCGAACCAACGACTCCGGAAACGATGAAACGTGCTACGGCCAGGTCAGCCAGAGAATAATCAGCTATAAAAAAAGGCGCCAGAAAATTCAATGACCATGTAAATGCAGCAAAAACAGCGGCAATCACTCCAACCCTGACCGACATTCAAACCTCCAAAACCTCAGCTCTCAATCGCCCAAAACCCTGTATTTCATATCGCATGAATGAGCTCTCATTCATGCGATACACAGCCATAAAAAATCAGCATTAAAACTCTTTCGCCAGAACATCTAGCTTGCTAAGCAGCTCAGAAGAATCCAGATAACAACTCTGCAGATGGCGACTCCCCGTACCAAGATCAAAGATCTTGCGTCCATGGAGCATCCTTCGGTTGTCAAGACCAACATCTCGCCATCATTCAATTTACGTTCAACAAGTAGGATCTTCAGCCTCGGGATCATCCCAGGATACGACCGCATCGCCGCTCATATCCAACAGCACTTTGATGGGTCTTATTTCCTCAGGTATCGAAAGCGGCTGTATAAGTCGCTCTCGGGAATTTGCATGTCGTGATGACGGCTGCGGACAGTTCTCTATCAACCAACCACAATGGAAAAGACTCTCACTACCATCATCCCAATCGACATATAGAAAATCTTGCCGCATCGCCAATGATACTATTCGGTGATCCTGCCTATACTGATGGAGATCGCTCATACCACGAGCGTCACCGGTACGGTATTTTTTGGTAGCGTGAGCCATGGATTCACGATTCGACTAGCCACTTGGCATCATTGATTTCTCCACCTGAGGGATAGCTAAATGCCCAGTAATTTTTACCAGCAATGGCTTGCTTAGTGATCCCCTTTTTACTACCAACTGTCGTGACATAATGGAACAGGTGAATCCGAAGATGGATCAGCATTCAGATATGGAGTTATTCATCACCATCATAGACGCCGGAGGCATCTCTGCAGCAGCACGCCAACTCGGAATCACTCATTCCGCCATCAGCAAAAGAATTTCTCGCCTAGAACACCGGCTTAAATGCCAACTTCTAGTTAGAACCACCCGGGGCATAACCGCTACTGAAGCAGGCCTGAGATATTATGGTGAGACCAAGACTATCGTTGAGCAAATCAGACTAATCGAATCAGACATGATGAATGAGTCAAAGATACCCCATGGAACATTGAAGGTATCTGCATCCAACGCTTTTGGAAGGCTAAGAATAGTGCCAGCCACTATTGAATTCATGAAGAAAAACCCAGCCGTCAACGTTGATTTGACGCTGACTGATAAAATTGTCGATCTCGAAAAAGATCGGTTCGACGTTGCCATACGGAGTGGAACACTAGGCGACTCGTCCCTGATAGCAAGAAAGCTCACAGCAAACGAAAGGATAATTTGTGCTTCTCCCGAGTACCTATCCAAGGCCGGCCTCCCACAAAACGTCGATGACCTTAAAAAACATCACTGTCTGAATCTTAACTTTCCCAGCAGCTTCGACACATAGGAATTTATTGGCGGCCGCCAGGGCAACGCCAACTGTCAAACTGCATTTTCATGCAACAGCGTGGAGGCATTATATATGGCTTGCATGGCTGGAGTAGGCATCGCCAGACTACCTGAATTCCTTATAAAAGAGGACCTATCAGCAGGGCGACTCATTTCGCTACTTAACGACTCTCGTCTCTCTACGGGCTCGAGCATCTATGCTGTAAGACTACCGACCAACATATTGCCGGCCAAGACGAGGTCTTACATCGACCATCTCTTGAAGTGGTTCAATACTGAAAATTAATATTCTGATAGAAAAAAGCGGTGCAACTGCAAGCAAGAAGTCGATCTTTATCCAGACCTCTCAGACATCGCGCCATTGACTACGCTATCCAGCCGAACGTCGACTAGACCGGTGTACAGGCTCGCAGATGGCATCCTGCTCTTCAGTTCCATCAGAGGCCCCTGCTGCTAGCCCCAGCGCTGCGTCTGGCGTGTTTACTCGGTATCTGCCCTTCGCCCCCTCCTGCTCCGCCTTCTGGGATTCACTCCCGCCGCATAGCCGCCCTGGCGAAACGGAGAGTCAGATCTCCAGACGCCGCTCTGTCCGAGCGACAAGCCAGAAAGGGTCAATGACCGCAAATGGAAGGCTACAAAAGCGGAGCTACCAGGCGGTCAACAGGGCAGAGTGCGGTTAGACATCCTGGAACCGCGGGGCTATTTCGCGACGGGCAATTGCCAGTGTTAACCGCCAGAAACGCAAAAACCCTCCTTGCGGAGGGTTTCTGGTAAAGATGGTGGGTCGTGCAGGATTCGAACCTGCGACCAATTGGTTAAAAGCCAACTGCTCTACCAACTGAGCTAACGACCCAAATATGGTCGGGGTAGGGGGATTCGAACTCCCGACATCCTGCTCC
>Ga0157371_10003622_pt1 | contig 13904 bp, 10 predicted proteins | sample C45metaG_FD_113462 | JGI IMG/M metagenome (GOLD analysis project Ga0157371, IMG submission 113462) | Corn rhizosphere microbial communities from Kellogg Biological Station, Michigan, USA - C4-5 metaG | ecosystem: Host-associated > Plants > Roots > Rhizosphere > Soil | place: USA: Michigan...
ACAACACCAGATTCTTTAACCATAAATCATTATTTAAATGAAATGGCTGAAGCAGGAGTTACGCATTGTTTTATGGAAGTAAGTTCACACGGAATCCATCAAAAACGTACTGAAGCTTTGCATTTTGTGGGCGGAATTTTCACGAATCTTTCACATGATCACTTAGATTATCACCCAACGTTTGCTGAATATAGAGACGTAAAAAAATCATTTTTTGATTCTCTGCCAAAAACTGCTTTTGTATTATCAAATATTGATGATAAAAATGGTTCAGTAATGCTGCAAAATACTGCAGCTAAAAAACTGACTTATGCTTTGAAATCTTATGCAGATTACAGAGCTCAGATTTTAGAAAGCCAGTTATCCGGATTATTACTGAAAGTTAATGATAATGAAGTTTGGGTAAAACTAATTGGAACTTTCAATGCTTACAATGTTTTAGCTATTTATGGCACTGCAGTAGAGCTTGGAATTGATAGTCTAGAAGCGTTGCGTTTATTGTCTGATTTAGAAAGTGTTTCGGGTCGTTTTCAGTATATCGTATCAGATAACGGAATTACAGCTGTTGTAGATTATGCACATACGCCGGATGCATTAGAAAATGTTCTAAAAACGATAAATGATATCCGTACTAAAAACGAACAATTGATTACAGTTGTAGGATGCGGTGGAAATCGTGATAAAACAAAAAGACCAATTATGGCAAAAATTGCGACAGATCTTAGTGATAAAGCAATTTTAACATCAGACAACCCAAGAAACGAAGATCCTGAAGTGATTTTGGATGAAATGGAACAAGGTGTTGAAGGTCATAATTATAAAAAAGTACTGAGAATTACCGACAGAAAACAAGCTATTAAAACAGCTTGTCAATTAGCTCAGTCAAAAGATATCATTTTAATTGCCGGTAAAGGACACGAGACTTATCAGGAAATAAATGGGGTTCGCCATCATTTTGATGATATGGAGACAGTAAAAGAAATTTTAGAACAACTGAATAAATAATAAAAGATTTTAAGTTCAAATACCACCACACAATTGGAATTTGGAATTTCAAAATTGGAATTTAAAAAATAGAGAAATATGCTGTACTATTTATTTGAATATTTTGACAAAACACTAGATGTGCCTGGAACAGGGGTTTTCCAGTACATTACTTTTAGATCGGCTTTAGCATTCATGCTTTCATTGCTTTTGTCAACTATTTATGGTAAAAGGGTGATTAACTTTTTGCGTCGTCAGCAAGTGGGAGAAACAGTACGTGAATTGGGTCTTGCAGGTCAAAACGAAAAAGCAGGAACACCTACAATGGGAGGATTGATTATCATTTTTGCCACATTGGTTCCAGTTTTGTTATTTGCCAGACTGCACAACATTTATATCGTGTTGCTTATTGTAACTACTTTGTGGATGGGAACTATTGGTTTTGTTGACGATTATATCAAAATATTTAAAAAAGATAAACAAGGATTAAAAGGAATTTTTAAAGTTATTGGTCAGGTTGGTCTTGGAATTATTGTTGGTGCAGTTTTGTATTTTAATCCTGCCGTTACAGTAAGAACAGATACAGGAAAAACAGATGTTTTTAAAACCGCAGCAAATACAACAGTTGTACTTCCTGCTCCTGTTGAGGAAAAATCTACAGCAACAACAATTCCTTTCGTAAAAAACAACGAATTTGATTATGCAGAAGTTCTTTCTTTTATGGGAGACGGATACGAAAAATGGGCTTGGTTAGTATTTATTCCGGTAGTGATTTTCATAATCACAGCGGTTTCAAATGGAGCCAATTTGACGGACGGAATCGATGGTCTTGCCGCCGGAACCTCCGCAGTTTCAGTCCTCGCGCTCGGGATATTTACATTCGTTTCAGGAAATATCATTTTTTCAAATTATCTGAATATCATGTACATCCCCAATTCGGGAGAAATGACTGTCTTTATCTCGGCCTTTGTTGGAGCATTGATTGGATTTCTTTGGTACAATTCATTTCCCGCATCCGTATTTATGGGAGATACAGGAAGTTTAACAATTGGAGGAATCATTGCTGTATTAGCCATTGCAGTTCGTAAAGAAATATTAATTGTTTTATTCTGCGGAATTTTCCTTGCCGAAAGTGCTTCAGTAATTATTCAGGTAACCTATTTTAAATATACAAAAAAGCGTTTTGGCGAAGGCCGAAGAATTTTTCTGATGTCACCGCTGCATCATCATTATCAGAAAAAGGGATATCATGAAAGTAAAATTGTGACCCGTTTCTGGATTGTTGCCGTAATGTTAGCCATATTATCAATCGTTACTTTAAAACTAAGATAGATGAGATTAGTGGTATTAGGTGGAGGAGAAAGCGGGGTTGGAACCGCTATTCTCGGAAAGAAAAAGGGATACGACGTTTTTGTTTCGGATTTTGGAAAGATAAAAGAGAGTTATAAAGAAGTTCTTATCATTAATAAAATTGACTGGGAAGAAGAACAGCATACCGAAGATTTGATTCTGAATGCTGATGTGGTGATGAAAAGCCCTGGAATTCCGGATAAATCTCCGATAATAAAAAAGCTGGTTGCTGCGGGAGTAAAAGTGATTTCGGAAATAGAATTTGCAAAACCTTTTACAGAAGCACTAACGATAGGGATTACCGGAAGTAATGGTAAAACGACAACCACAATGCTTACGCATCATTTACTAAAATCGGCCGGACTCAATGTAGGTTTGGGAGGAAATATAGGAAAGAGTTTTGCCTGGCAGGTAGCCGAAAATAAATACGACGCATACGTTCTTGAATTAAGCAGTTTTCAGTTAGACGGAATAATAGATTACCGGCCGGATATCGCCATAATAACCAATATCAGCCCGGATCATTTAGATCGATACGAATATAAATATGAAAATTATATCAATTCGAAATTTCGAATAACGATGAACCAAACCGAAAGTGATTATCTCATTTACGATGCAGACGATGAGGCAAGCACAGAATGGTTAAAAAACAACAAAACAAAAGCAAAATTAATTCCTTTTTCATTGACCAAAACATTCGATGAAGGGGCTTCTATAAATAACAACAAAATGGAAATAAAGATCAACCAAGAAGAGTTTACAATGGAAACAGAACACATTGCGTTAGAAGGAAAACATAATATGAAAAACGCAATGGCAGCAAGCTCTGTAGCAAAATTGATGCAAATTAGAAATGCAACGATTCGTGAAAGTTTATCTAATTTTCAAGGTGTTGAACACCGTTTAGAAAAAGTATTAAAAATTCAGAATGTACAATATATCAACGATTCAAAAGCAACAAATGTAAACGCTACTTTCTTTGCTTTAGACAGTATGAATGTTCCAACGGTTTGGATTGTAGGTGGGGTTGATAAAGGAAACGATTACAACGAATTAATGCCATTAGTTCGCGAAAAAGTAAAAGCAATTATTTGTCTTGGAATCGACAACCGTAAAATTATTGACGCTTTTGGAGCTGTAGTAGATATTATGGTTGAAGTAAATAACATGAATGATGCAGTAAAAACTGCTCAAAGATTAACAGAAAAAGGTGATGCTGTTTTATTGTCTCCAGCCTGCGCAAGTTTCGATTTATTCGAAAACTATGAAGACAGAGGAAAGCAATTCAAGCAAGCAGTTCATAACTTGTAGAAAATAGTTTAAAGTTTCACGTTTCAGGTTTAAAGTTCAACACCTGAAACGTGAAACCTGAAACAAAAGAAACTTGAAACAAAACAACAAATGAAGGAGCTGGTTAACAAACTAAAAGGAGATAGAGTAATATGGTCATTCGTGGCCTTATTGGCGTTGTTTTCGTTTATGCCTGTTTTTAGTGCGAGCAGTAACTTGGCGTATATAGGTCACGGAACCGGGAACACATTGGGGTATTTAGTAAAACACTTAGCTCACGTCTGCATCGGTTTTTTAATTATTTACTGGGTTCACAAAGTACCGTACCATTATTTCAGGGCAATTTCAAAAATTGCACTTCCGGTAGTGTGGCTGTTGCTATTGTATACTTTGTTGAAAGGAACTGTAATTGCAGGAGCAAATGCAAGTCGTTGGATTCAGGTGCCGTTCATTGGAATTACGTTTCAGACATCAACATTAGCGGCAAGCGTATTGTTTATTTATGTAGCACGCTATTTGTCAAAAACCAAAGAAGAAAACGAGCCGTTTCAAACCTCATTTATTCAGCTTTGGATACCGGTTTTTATCACTTTAGCATTGATATTACCAGCCAACTTTTCGACCACAGCGTTGATTTTTGCAATGGTAATGATGCTTACATTTATTGGTAAATATCCGTTAAAATACATTGCTTTTATTATTGGGTCAGGAATTGCGATGTTAGCATTTTTCCTTTTAGTGGCAAAAGCATTCCCGGAATCAAGGTTTTTCAGCAGGGTTTCAACATGGGAAAGTCGTATCATGAACTTTACGACAGATAAGCCCGATGAAGATGATTATCAGATTGAAAAAGCAAAAATTGCAATAGCATCAGGAAAATTAGGAGGATTAGGACCTGGAAAAAGCGTTCAGAAGAACTTTTTACCACAATCTTCTTCCGATTTTATTTACGCCATTGTAGTAGAAGAATATGGTTTAGTAGGCGGGGTTTCAATATTAGTTCTGTATTTATTGTTGTTATTCCGATTTGTGATCGCATCACATAAAGCCAATACCTTGTTTGGAAAATTAGTTGTCGTCGGCCTCGGATTTCCGATGATATTTCAGGCCATGATTAATATGGCTGTTGCAGTAGAATTACTGCCCGTAACAGGACAAACGCTTCCGCTGATAAGTTCCGGAGGTAGTTCGATCTGGATGACCTGTTTCTCTCTCGGGATTATTATTAGTGTAACCAAGAAAGAAGAAGAAATTGCCGAAGAACAAGAAGAAAAAGCAAGAAGAAAAGAAGCGCTTCAAAGATTAATAGATAAGGAATTGGCGGAAGATGATTTGCCGGTTGATGAAAAAGAAGAGATTTACGAAGAAGAAGCGATGTATTCCATCGAAGACAATTCAAGAAATCCGATGAATGCAGTTTTAAATAAATAAAAAGGGATAGAATAGTATAGTCATGACAAAGTATAAATTCATACTAAGCGGAGGAGGAACAGGAGGTCATATTTATCCTGCGATTGCGATTGCAAACGAATTAAAATTGCAATTCCCAGATGCTGAATTTCTTTTTGTTGGTGCCAAAGACAAAATGGAAATGCAGAAAGTGCCTCAGGCAGGTTACGAAATAAAAGGTCTTTGGATTGCCGGATTACAGCGAAAACTGACTTTGCAAAATATGATGTTTCCTTTAAAACTGGCATCTAGTTTATTGGAATCAAAAAGAATTATTAAAAAATTCAAGCCCAATGTAGTAATTGGTACGGGCGGTTTTGCCAGCGGGCCATTATTGCAGGCGGCGGGTTCTGCAGGAATCCCGACAGTAGTTCAGGAACAGAATTCTTTTCCCGGAATTACAAACAAATTGCTGAGTAAAAAAGCAAATGCCATTTGTGTGGCTTATGAAAATTTAGAAAGATTTTTTCCAAAAGAAAAAATCGTTTTAACAGGGAATCCGGTACGTCAGGATTTAATTGATATTGATACAAAACGTGACGAAGCGATTGCTTTTTACGGCTTAGATCCAAATAAAAAAACACTGTTGGTTTTAGGAGGAAGTTTAGGAGCAAGGAGAATCAATCAGTTAATTGAAAAAGAACTTCAAAATTTCCTTTCGCAGGACGTTCAGATTATCTGGCAGTGCGGAAAATTATATTTTGAGGATTACAAAAAATACAATCAGCAAAACGTAAGAGTAGTTGATTTTATAGAAAGAATGGATTTTGTGTACGCAGCTGCAGATGTCATTATTTCACGAGCAGGAGCATCATCAGTTTCAGAATTATGTATTGTAGGCAAACCGGTAATTTTTATTCCGTCTCCTAATGTAGCTGAGGATCACCAAACTAAAAATGCTCAGGCAATCGTAGAAGCAAAAGGTGCGATTTTGTTGAAAGAATCTGAACTTGACAACGAGTTTAGCATTGTTTTTGAAGCGCTGCTGAAAGACGATGGAAAACAAAAACAACTGAGCGCAAACATTAAAAAACTGGCTCGCCCGGATGCGACAAAAGTAATAGTAGAACAAATTAAAAAGTTGTTATAATATAATATTTTATAAAAATTATACAACACAGAAAATAAATAAGAAGGCTATTTTAGGCAATTTAGGCTTGAAAAGACTTCAGAAAACGCAAAGGATTAATTGTTAGTTTCTTACAAAAAAGTAAGAGGCAGTCAAGTCGAAAAAAACATATTTTAAAATGAATTTAAATCAAATAGAAAACGTTTATTTTATAGGTATCGGAGGCATCGGAATGAGTGCTTTGGCCCGTTATTTCAAATACATCGGGAAAAAAGTTTCCGGTTATGATAAAACGCCTTCTATGCTTACAAGTGAATTGATTGAAAGTGGTATTGATATTCATTTTGAAGACAACATCAATTTAATTCCATCCAATTATTATGTAGAGAATACGCTGGTAATTTTTACGCCTGCGGTTCCAGCCTCACATTCAGAATGGCATTATTTTATTGAAAGAAATTACCAAATTAAAAAACGAGCAGAGGTTTTAGGAATTATCACTAAGGATACTTTTAGTTTTGCAGTTGCCGGAACACACGGTAAAACCACAACATCTAGTATTTTAGGACATATTCTACACCAAAGCGGGGCAGATGTTACAGCCTTTGTAGGTGGTATTGTAGAAAATTACAATTCAAACTTAATTGGAACCGGAAAAACGGTAACCGTAGTAGAGGCTGATGAATTTGATCGTTCATTCCTTCATTTGCATCCTGATATTGCCTGCGTTACCTCAATGGATGCAGATCATTTGGATATTTATGGAACAAGTGATGCAATTCAGGCTTCGTTTATTGAATTTGCCTCGAAAGTAGAAGATAAAAGCAAACTGTTTATAACCAAAGAATTACCTCTTGAAGGCGTTCAATGTGCTATAAATGAAGATGCAGTATATAAAGCTTATAATGTTCGAATTGAAGATGGGAATTATGTTTTTGATGTGCAGACGCCGTCAGAAATTATGAAAGACCTTCGTTTTGGACTTCCGGGAAAACACAATTTAATGAATGGGTTAATGGCTATTGCGATGGCGAAAACGTATGGCACCCCGACCGACGCCATTGCAAAAGCTATTGCCTCATTTAATGGAATTAGAAGACGTTTTTCTTATCAAATTAAATCAGATAAGTTAGTTTATATAGATGATTATGCACATCATCCAACAGAAATAAATGCTGTTCATCAGGCAGTTAGAGAGTTGTATCCGGGACGTAAAGTTCTGGCAGTTTTTCAGCCGCATTTGTTTAGCAGAACTAGAGATTTTGCCGACGGATTTGCCGAAAGCCTGTCTCAGTTTGATGAAGTGTTTTTGATGGATATTTATCCGGCACGCGAATTACCAATGGAAGGAATTACATCGCAATGGTTGCTGGATAAAATGACAAACCCGAACAGAAAAATTGTTGCAAAAGAAGATTTATTAGCGGAAATCAAAGCCAGTGATGCGCCAATAATTGTAACAATAGGAGCTGGTGATATTGGTGAAATGGTACCATCAATTAAAAAAATGCTGAATGAAAATATTTAATTGGACAAATATTCGATTAGTACTCATTTTAGGGCTTGTTCTTTTTCTATATTCTTTCGCGCAGCACCGAAATGGAGATAGAAAATTGAAAAAATCTATGGTTGTTTTTGTAGGAGAAAATACGCTTTTTGTAAAGCCGGAAACGGTTAATAAATTGTTGATAGAAAATAAAAGAGACGCTTCCAGTATTAGAAAAGATGAAGTAGATTTGAATAAGATAGAGAAAACCCTTGATGCGCAAGACATGATTGAGAAGTCAGATGTTTTTGTAAGTATCGACGGCGTTCTAAAAGCGGTAGTAAAACAGAAGACACCAATAGCAAGAATCTATAATGGTGATCGCTCTTTTTATATTGACTATGAGGGTGATAAAATGCCCTTGTCAGATAATTTTACGGCGCGAGTTCCTCTTGTTTCTGGGGCAATAAATGAAAAAAATAACGAAGATTTAGCTGCTTTATTTCGCACAATTTACGACGATGCGTTTTTGAGAAAAAACATCATTGCAATACAAATTATGCCTAATGGCAGCCTAAAAATGTTTAACCGAAACTATGATTACGTCATAGATTTTGGTCGTACAATGAATGTTGATAGAAAATTTAGAAACTATAAAGCCTTTTTTCAAAAGGCTGTTTTAGATAGTACGTTATACAAATACAATAAAATTGACCTTAGGTTTACGGAACAAGTAGTTTGCACAAAATAATAGAAGATGGAAAAAGATAACATTGCAGTAGGTCTAGATATTGGAACGACAAAGATAGTTGCCATGATAGGCAAGAAAAATGAGTATGGTAAATTGGAAATTTTGGGTATTGGAAAATCCAAAAGTCTTGGTGTTGCACGTGGTGTGGTAAACAACATTACGCAGACTATTCAATCTATTCAGCAGGCAATCCTTGAAGCAGAAAACAATTCAGGTTATAAAATAAAAGATGTAGTTGTAGGTATCGCCGGGCAGCACATCAGAAGTATTCAGCATACAGATTACATCAGCCGTAATAATCCGGAAGAAGTAATTGGCGAAAAAGATATTCAGCTTTTAATCGATCAGGTAAATAAACTGGCTATGTTACCGGGAGAAGAAATTATTCACGTTCTGCCGCAGGAATTTAAGATCGACGGACAATCTGAAATCAAAGAACCAATTGGAATGTACGGCGGAAGATTAGAATCTAGTTTTCACGTTGTAGTAGGGCAGGCTTCTTCAATCAGAAACGTTGGAAGATGTATTCAGAGTTCAGGAATCGAATTATCTGGATTAACATTAGAACCATTAGCTTCTGCAGATGCTGTTTTAAGTCAGGAAGAAAAAGAAGCGGGAGTTGCGCTTATCGATATCGGAGGCGGAACAACCGATTTAGCCATTTTTAAAGACGGAATTATTCGTCATACAGCTGTAATTCCTTTTGGAGGAAATGTAATTACAGATGATATTAAAGAAGGCTGTTCGATTATCGAAAAACAGGCAGAGCTTTTAAAAATAAAATTCGGATCAGCATGGCCGGGAGAAAATAAAGACAACGAAATTGTTTCTATTCCTGGTTTAAGAGGCAGAGAACCAAAAGAGATTTCATTAAAAAATCTTTCAAAAATTATCCACGCCCGTGTGGTGGAAATCGTAGAACAGGTTTTTGCAGAAATCAAAGCTTACGGACATGAAGATCCCCGCAAAAAGTTAATTGCAGGAATTGTTCTTACTGGTGGTGGTGCACAATTAAAGCACATTAAACAATTAGTAGAATATATCACTGGTATGGATACCAGAATTGGATATCCAAACGAGCATTTGGCAGGAAACTCAAGTGAAGAAATCTCCAGCCCGTTATTTGCAACAGCAGTTGGTTTAGTAATGAACAGCATCGAAAACAGCACACAAAGTGCTATTAGAATGGAAGTTGTCAATGAACAGCCAAAAGTAGTTTACAGAACCGTTGAACCGCCTGTACAACAGCAGCGATACGAAGTTGAAGAAAACTACGTTGAAAAAGTAGAAGCTATGGAACAGGCAAGGGAAGTAAAAACAATAAAGGCCGGACCAGAATCTACAGAAACAAAAATCAGAAGATCATTTTTTGATAGATATGTCGACAAAATCAAGGATTTTTTAGACAACGCAGAATAATAAAAGAGAAGGATTACTTTCTTGCCCCAAGTCAAGAAGTAAAAAATGTACTAAATAAGAATTTCAAAAAACCAAAAAGATGATGAGCAACTCAGAATTTGGAAGTATTTCATTTGATTTACCAAAAAACCAATCAAATGTAATCAAAGTAATAGGTGTAGGTGGAGGAGGAAGCAATGCTATCAACCACATGTTTAAACAAGGTATTAAAGGTGTAGATTTTATAGTTTGTAATACCGATTCACAAGCACTGCAGAACAGTTCAGTACCTAACAAAATTCAGTTAGGAGTAAATTTAACAGAAGGTCTTGGAGCAGGAGCAAATCCTGACGTAGGACAGCAGTCTGCTATTGAAAGCATTGCTGACATTGAAAAAATGTTAGACCGCGGCACTAAAATGGTATTTATTACCGCTGGTATGGGTGGAGGAACCGGTACTGGTGCAGCTCCCGTTATCGCACAATTAGCAAAAGAAAGAGAAATCCTTACAGTGGGTATCGTGACAATTCCGTTTCAGTTTGAAGGGAAAGTACGTCAGGAGCAGGCACTTTTAGGAATCGAAAAATTACGCAAACAAGTTGACTCTTTAATTGTAATTAACAACAATAAATTAAGAGAAGTTTACGGTAATCTTGGTTTCAAAGCTGGATTCTCTAAAGCAGATGAAGTTTTAGCAACTGCCTCTAGAGGTATTGCCGAAGTAATTACGCACCACTATACTCAAAATATCGATTTACGCGATGCTAAAACAGTTTTGGCAAACAGCGGAACGGCTATTATGGGATCTGCTGTGGCAGAAGGAGAAAACAGAGCAAAAGATGCGATCGTATCTGCATTGGATTCACCATTATTAAATGACAATAAAATTACAGGAGCCAAAAACGTATTGTTGCTTATCGTTTCTGGGTCTAACGAGATAACGCTTGACGAAATCGGAGAAATCAACGATCACATTCAGGCAGAAGCAGGTTACAATGCCAATATTATCATGGGGGTTGGAGAAGACGAAAGCCTTGGTGAAGCTATTGCAGTAACTATTATTGCAACTGGTTTTGACGTTGAACAACAAAACGAGATTGTTAATACAGAGCCTAAAAAAATCATTCATACGTTAGAAGATGAGCAGAGAAGTGTTCATAATTTAACAAACAAACCGCTTACTTCATTTGATTTAAATGCAGAAACACCTACTGCAAAATCAGAGGAGAAGATTGTTTTTGAATTAATGGAAGATACGGTTGCTCCCGTACAAACTCCAGTTGCTCCGGTAACAACACCTACAATCAATCAGGAAGAATTGGTAGTGATGTCTGAGTTCATTAAAAACCTTGATGTAACTTTTGAAATCGTGTCGCCAATTACTGATATTGATTTTAAAATTTCGACTCCTGCTGCAGAACCAGTTCAGGAAGTAAAACCTGTACAGCAAAGAACTTTTGAAAGAGAAGAACAACAAACTACTTTTTCATTTGATTTACCGCTTTTCAAGTCAGAGCCTGAAATTAAAAGAGAACCAATTGCAGAACAAGACAATAAAATTGTTTTTGAACTGTCAAACGAAACTCGCAATATAAAAGTAAACGATCCGGTTTCATTTGTACCGGTAACGGAGCTTTCTGATAAAGGAATTATCAAATATTCGTTAGAAGAATATATGGAAGTTGAGAACGATTTACTAACTTCTAAACCAGTTGAAAAAGTGGTTGAAGATGTTGTTCCTGAAGAATTAAACATTACGTTGAAATCAAGAGCTGATTTTGCAAGCCAGCCAGATTTTACAACAACTTCAGAAGTTTCTCCAATGGAATTAACAATTGAAGAAACACTTCGTTTAAGAGCTGAAGAAAGAAGAAAGAAACTAAAAGAATTTAATTATAAATTTCACAATAACGTTTCAAGAATCGATGAGCTGGAAAAAGAACCAGCTTACAAAAGATTAGGAATCGATTTGTCGAATTCTCAATCAAACAATACAAATTCTAGAATTTCGGTTGGAACAGATAGTAACAACGATTTGCAATTGCGTTCAAATAATTCATTTTTGCACGACAACGTAGATTAATTTTACAATCTTAATATAAGAATAGCCCGAAAATTGGATTTAATTTTCGGGTTATTTTTTTTATCTTCGCACAGAATTTAGAAATTTGACTTTTAAATTAGTATTTTAAAGACAATATTGTCACCCTGAGCGAAGTCGAAGGGTTTCTCGTAAAGAGTTTCGACAACGTTTATCCTGAGCGAAGCCGAATGGACTCAGCCTGACAACTAGAATATTATTTAAAATAAAAAATACCTGGTTAATAATCAATTTATAAGCACAGCTTATTCAAATAAAAAAATATAAAGATGAGTTTACAAGCAAAAATCATGGACGAGATCAAAACGGCCATGAAAGCAAAAGATACAGTAGCATTAGAAGCATTAAGAGCAGTAAAATCTGAATTATTATTAGCTTCGACAGCTTCAGGATCTAAAGAAGATTTAAAAGAAGACGAAGAAATTAAATTACTTCAAAGATTAGTAAAAACCCGTAAAGAAAGCGCAAGAATCTTTACAGAGCAAAACCGTCCTGACTTAGCTGAACCAGAATTGGCTCAGGTAGCGGTAATAGAGAAGTTTTTACCGGCTCAGTTAAGCGAAGAAGAAGTAGAAGCTGTAATTGCAAAAATCATTGCAGAAACAGGCGCTTCTGGAATTGCTTCAATGGGTAAAGTTATGGGATTAGCATCTGCTCAATTAGGCGGAACTGCTGAAGGAAAAACCATTTCTACAATTGTGAAAAAATTATTATCATAAATATAATTTTAGATTTTAGTCCCGATAGCTGTCGGGACTAAAATCATAAATCTAACATTAACTGACCTCGTAGTTCAACTGGATAGAATATCAGATTTCGGCTCTGAGGGTTGGGGGTTCGAACCCCTCCGGGGTCACTTTAAAACTAAAAAAAGCCTGCAAAATATTTATTTGCAGGCTTTTTTTATGCCTTTAAATTCACTTAAACTACTCTGAATTATTATTGCAAACCTTAATAAAAAAACCGAAATTGAGCTGGAATTATACTAAATAATAACTCCATCTGCTGAATGTTGTTCTAATTTATCAAATTAAACAAAATACATCAATGAGACATACATTAATAATTATGGGATTTTTTACAGCAATTTTAAGTTTCTTTGGATGTTCAGGGCAGACAAAAAAAGAAAACGGTGAGATTATTGTCACTGTAATGGAAGAAAAAAAAATTGAGCCATCAAAAGACAAAGTTAATATGTATTTGACGGAAGAAAATATTGACAGAGCTTCAGACAAATATTTATTAGATGAAGTTTCTACAGTTTTTTCTACACAACTGTCAGGTCAGCATCACAACGAATATGATGTCGTAACGTCGTCCTGGAATAAATCAAAACAAGCTGTTTACATGGTTCGTTTGTTAAGAGGAGAAGTAAATAATGGCGGTTATAATCAGTTTTACAACAATGCAGGCGGGATGTATTACAAACATTTGCCAGAGGCTTTACATCTTATTGGAGCTCACAAATTTGCAGACTTAACAAAACGTGCTAATGAAACTTTTGAAAAAGAATACGAAAGAGTCACAAAGTATCAGGAAAAGTTTGTGGATGACCCATTAGAGGAGTTTGATGATGAATTTTTTGACTTGAATAAAACTAAAAATCTGGAAAAACTGCTTGTTGACTACATCAGAAAACATAAAAAAGAACTTGTTGATTAATTTTACTGAAGCTTTAATCTCTAGAGATGCTTTTTTGAATATTATTGCGTATTAATTTAAAAGTAAAATCTAAAAAAGAAGGCTTCTCAATTAAAGAAGCCTTCTTTTTTATTAGCGAATTATTTTTAGATAAGCAGTGTAAACATTGTCTTTAAGTGAAGTTCGCATATAATATACGTTTTCGTCTTTTTCTTTTAAATCAAACTGAATTAAACCGGCATCGCAGTAATAATAAAGTAAGTTATCATCATTGTCAGGGAATTCAATATTTGAAACAGGCAGGGTTGTTAATTTTGCATCAAATGCTATTTCTCCATTATTTAAATCCAGCTCAAAAAGTTTCTTTTTACGAGTGTATCCC
>Ga0157371_10003624_pt1 | contig 13902 bp, 11 predicted proteins | sample C45metaG_FD_113462 | JGI IMG/M metagenome (GOLD analysis project Ga0157371, IMG submission 113462) | Corn rhizosphere microbial communities from Kellogg Biological Station, Michigan, USA - C4-5 metaG | ecosystem: Host-associated > Plants > Roots > Rhizosphere > Soil | place: USA: Michigan...
GTCAATCTATGTTGATCCTACGTTTGAAAACATATTTTTAAAAATGCGTTTTCAACCCCATTCTAGTCAATGCCAGGCATTACAAAATGATTGAATGACGTCAAGTTGCTGGTGTATAACATATTTAACTGATCGACAATGATTATAGTAGATAATGCTTTGCGGAAGCTGGAAGTTGAAAATTCTCACATTAAAGTTGCCATGGTGGGTGCTGGATCAATGGCCAAAGCGGTCGCTTACCAAATATGCAAGTACACACCAGGTATGGTGCTCGTGGCCATCGCCAATAGAAATCAGGCCAAAGCCAGAGCTGTATTTGAGGATGCAGGGCTGACGGATGCCGAAGAGGTTCATACCGTTAATGAACTGGAGAAGAATGTAAGACTTGGCGTACCAACTGTATGCAATAATCCGCTGCTTCTCACCAATGCCAGCAACATTGATGTCATCATTGAGGTTACTGGTACGGTTGAATATAGCGCCAAGGTAACCATGAACGCACTAAAGCGAAAAAAGCATGTCATCTTGATTAACTCTGCACTTGATGCCACAGTCGGCCCAATTCTCCAGGTTTATGCGCACCGTTCGGGAATGGTTTTAACCAATACAGACGGGAACGCAGCGGCTACGACCATGCTCTTGTACCGTCATGTAAATTCGTTGGGATTTGAACCTGTTTTCTGTGGGAACATACATGCCGGGCAATCCTCTTACTTATCGCAAATTTCATTAGACACCTTAAAGTGCTTTGATCAGGCCATGCTTGCCAACGCGACAGGCATGCAGCTGCCTGAGATGGACGTCTATTCTTCATATACCTTTGCAAGCAGAAACCATAATATCGGTATCGGGGTTCTTGGATCAGACGAACGGATAAATTTCCCTGACGTGGCGGCACGTGTGGAGGCGCTCGATCCTTGTGCGGGCGTATTCATTTTAGCCAAAACAGATGATCCGGTTCAACAAGCTTATCTGAGTAAATACAAGCTGGATGGATATCCATTGTATCTGTTCAAGCTGCCTTTTCAGATGGCCCACTTTGAAGTCGCAAATACGGTAGCGAAAGCTGTGTTGTTTAAAGATGGGGCTATTTGTCCGATTAACAAGCCTTATGTGGAAGTTGTTGCTGCAGCCAGCCGCGACATTAATGCCGGAGAGATCCTGGATGGCATCACGGGCGACTATACCTTCGGCGTTTGCCGGAATGCAGAGGATGTCCAAAGCATGAATTTCCTGCCCATCGGAGTCGCGGAAAACTGCATCATTAAGCGAAATGTACCCAAAGACCAGATCCTGACCTATGATGATGTCATTTTACCAGAGGGAAGGCTGATCGATATGCTTAGAGCGGAGCAGAGCGAATACTTCTCTATCCAATCTGGACATTGTTTGAAGACTGTGCATAGATAGAAGCGTGTTACGTTCCTTATGCCGGATGATTTAAGGATGGGCTCCGGACTTCAAACCAGAAATGCCGGTTACCACTTCTTCTTCCTCTTTGGCATTTTTGCCTTTCTTTTTCTTTTTATCACCTCCACGAAGCTGTTCTTCCATGAATTGATCGTATTGATCCAGTTGTTCGCCTTTTAAAATGTTGCGGATATTGGCTGTAGTTTCATTTTGAAGCTTGTACATTCTCGTAATATCATCCTCAATAGGCTGTCCGGATTGCTGCTTCTTCGATAGAGCTAACTGCGCCGCAAAAAGATCAAGTGTGTAATTGTAGATAATGTTCCTTTGTGTGGCATTCAATTTAATCTTCTTGTCGAGCGCTTCCATGCTTTTGTTGGTTAACTCTGCAGCAGTTGGAATCTTTTGGGCCAACGCATATAGCGAAGTACTTAAAACAAGGATTAAAATTAATAAAGGTCTTTTCATTTTCTTTGGTGATGTATGCGTGGATGTCAACATTCAAATCTGTTGCAATTTATGAAATAATCGAGAATAGTTTAAATGCATATTTGTCCTCATTAAACTTTCCTGTTATTTCAGGATGAGCACAGGGTGCCGCGCGTTCAAGGCTAAGGCTTCTGTGGTGCTCTTGTGGGTCAACGTAGCAAAAAAGCTATAATTTCCAGGCAGCGCCGTAATCATTTGCACGCCCTCCGCGTCAGCGAAATCGAGGATTCCTGGAACAATATCTGTCTCAGAAGCATAATGAATACTATAAGTGTAGCCCTCCAGCAGCGGCTTCAGGGAACGTAGATGATCTTGTTCGTGGTTCAGGTATTCCTGACGACGATCTACATTCAGGATGACCAGCTCGGGGTGCAACCAGGCAAGCGGACTGTTCAAACCCCTTATTACGGCCAGGCGGGAAACCTTTCTGAAATCGCAAGGTATGAGGGTTGTCTTGATCCTGGCGTAGCTTACCTGTGCCGGAATAACCAGCACAGGTACCCGGCTTGCCTTTGCAATGGGGATAATGAGCTGTCCGATATAACTTTCTTCGGCTTCTTTCGGGTTATCACATCCAAGGATCAGCAGGTCCGGTTTTTTCTCTTCAATCAGATCAACCACAGAGCGCAGCAGGGGCAACTCCGAAGTTGCAATTTCCACCTCAACACATGTGCTGCACCTTCCCTTTAGTTTAGCTGTTAATTCCTCCAGTTGCCAATCAACTTCAATCCGTTCCTTCTCGATATCAGACGCACTCAGTTGAACGAAATCCGCAGACGGTAATATCTGTTCATAATACGATCTATACAGCGTTTTCAGCAGGATGATGCGTTTTATTTCAACATCCTTCATCATTTCGACCGCATACCGGATCGCATTGGAAGAGGTCTCTGAAAAGTCTACGGGGATCAATAACGTTTTCATCTGAACAAGGGGCTAATATCGATTATAACAGTTACGGTATAAGTTACGGAAACTTTAGCGTTTTACATCCAAAACCACCGGGTCGATACCACGGTGCGTGGGTTTTACCTGGCGGATGCTTCCATCTTCCCGGAATTCGAGTTTGTCGATGCACACTTCCCGGTTAAAACCTGCCGCATCACCCATCTTAATGCCGTTTGGATAGTTAAATCGATGGTAAACAATATACCATTCATCCCGCCCGGGGATCTGAATCACGGAGTTATGTCCGGTCGCATAGATCCCTGCTGCCTCATCTTTAGCGAGCACCAGGTTGTCTTTCGAGAACTCGATCTTGCCCAGTGGTGTATCTGAGGTTCCATAGCGTACGCGGTAATTCGGACTGCGGGTATCATCTTCCGACCACATGAAGTAGTACTTTCCATTACGGAAAAATACATAGCAACCTTCGCGGAAGGTTTGGTCTGGAGTCAGGATCTGGGTTGTGCCGGGCTTAATATGCATCATATCTGCTGTGAGCTCAGCACCTGCAAAATACCCGTTACCCCAATATAGATAGCTCTTGCCGGATTGCGGATCAGTAAATACAGCCGGATCAATTTGCTGACCCGAAGTGATCGTTTCCGGAAAGTGGTCCAGCAGCGGCGCACCAGAATCTTTAAAGGGCCCTGTCGGGGAGTCGGAAACGGCTACGCCGATCTTCTGTGCGGCACAGAAATAATAAAAATAGGTGTATTTACCATTGATCTTCTTTTCAGCCATTGTAGGTGCCCAGGCGTTCCGCTTTCCCCAGCTGACATCTTTCGGTAGGTCCAGGATAACACCTTCGTCTTTCCAATTGACCAGGTCTGACGAAGAAAAAGTCTTGAACGAGGTGCCTGACCAACCATCAAAACCGTCGCTGGTCGGGTATAGATAAAACTTGCCTTTAGCTTCAGAATAGATAATGTCCGGATCAGCGTAAAGACCCTTTAGTACCGGATTATTCATCTTTACAGTTTGTGGCCATTTAGCCTTCAACGCTTGTTTTTCCTGGTCGGTGATGGACATCACCGTGCCATGGCGTGGGTGAAAATCCATGGAAATTCCGGTATCGATCACGCTGAAGTTTTGCAGGTCGGTGCTTTTGCAGAACTCATATTTACCCTTCATATAAACATCATACATCAGGATCCAGGTGTCGGAGTTGTTCAGCTTGAATACGTCGGCACCTTCAACCGCATCATCGGTCTGGTCCAGGTACTTGTCTTTCCAGACATAACCGGTGTTGATCTTGTCGGATACGGCTTCCTGTATACCCGCACCTTTGCCCTCGGTTTTGAAGAACAAGTGATACTTGCCATCTTTCCGCACGATCGTGCCATCAATACAGGCACCATTATCTGGTTTAAAAAACAGCTGTTTGGGCGTGGTTTCCAGTCCGCTGAAGTCCTTATTCGCGTAAGCATAATAGATCTTATCCGGACCTTCTCCGAAACGCATAGACCAATACACCATATATTTTTTCTTTACCGGATCATAGATCGTCTGTGGAGCCCAGACCCTGTTTATCTTAGCGAACTCCCGGAAGTTCTTCGGGATGTTTACGATGTTGGAAGTCCAGTTGATCAGGTCTGTAGACTTCAGCAGGACCATCGCATAATTAGCTTTCCAACCATTTACGGCCACATGCATATCGGTTGCCACCATGTAAAAAGTTTTTCCGTCTTCAGCACGCATAATGTGCGGATCCCGTACGCCGCCTGTGGAGCTGATGGTTTTGGAACTGAGAACCGGCTGGTCCGCATTCAAGGCCTTGTAGTGGTAACCGTCATCACTCAGGGCGAAGTGGATCGCTTCTTCATCCTTGCCGTTTCCGGTAAAATAAGCGAAAAGGTAGGCGGAGAATTTGTTTGTGGTCTGCTTGACGTTACGTTGCGCTAAAAGCGGGAAGGGCAAAGAAAGGATAAGTAATCCGGTAAGTAATTTAAGTTTAGCGGTCTGCTTGTACATTTTTCAGTTTTAGTCTTGAGGACATTCATTCTATAAAAGAAAGCCCCGGGTGTTAATTGATCTTTATATTAGTTACTTGAAAACGTCGTGGGTTTAAGATAGGGTTTTTGGTCCGGAAAGTTGGCATTTCTGGCGTTCAAGGCTCATTAAAATCCCCCATGTAAACATATTGTTGCAGAAAACTCCTGCTTGCTTTGCTTGCTATTCGCATAACTTTAGACCGTATTCACCTTAAAACCAAATATGAAAAGAACCTGTTTAAGTCTCCTGATCATGTTCACGATCCTGACGCTTCCTGGATTCGGACAAGCGTTCCGCACCAAGCCTGGCCTGATTAAATCCATTCAACAAAACTACAAGCAGGCGGATGCTCAATATAAGATCATGATGGGCTTGCTGAAGCCAGGCCAGTTTCCGAAAACCTACAATACCAAGACCGGCCAACTGGAAACCAGCAATTCTGGTTGGTGGTGCAGTGGGTTTTACCCGGGTACCTTGCTCATGCTCAATGAACAAACCCAAGATCCTGTGCTATTAAAAGAAGCGAACCGGATTATGGGTGATCTTTCGCGCGAGCAATACAATACCGGTACACATGATCTAGGTTTTATGATGTATTGCAGCTTTGGTCAGGCCCTCCGCATGGAGCAAAAACCAGAGTACAAGCAAATTTTGCTGAATAGCGCGAAGTCGCTTTCCACACGTTTTGACCCAAAGGTGGGCTGCATCCGCTCGTGGAACAGCAACAAGAATGATTTCATTGTCATTATCGATAACATGATGAACCTCGAGCTGCTTTTTTGGGCAACCCGCGAAACGGGGGATTCCAGCTTTTATAAGATCGCGGTTACTCATGCGAATACGACGTTAAAGAACCACTTTCGTCCAGACTACAGTTCTTACCACGTGATCAACTATGACCCATTAACCGGGCAGGTGCAGAAGAAGCACACGGCACAAGGTTATGCCGATGAATCGGCCTGGGCACGTGGACAAGCCTGGGGCTTATACGGCTATACGGTCATGTACCGGGAAACCCGCGATCCGAAGTATCTGGATCAGGCCAATCACATCGCTCAGTTTATTCTGAACCATCCAAACCTGCCGAGAGACAAAGTGCCGTACTGGGATTTCAACGCACCGGATATTCCAGGCGCCCTGCGTGATGCTTCCGCAGGTGCGATCACCGCTTCTGCCTTGCTGGAGCTTTGCCAGTACAGCGGCGGCAAAACCAGGGATCTATATTTCCGCAATGCGGAGCAGATCCTGGAAAGCCTGACTAAGCCCCCTTATATTTCTGCACCGGGAACTAATGCCGGATTCCTTCTGCAGCATAGTGTAGGCCACTTGCCGCAACACTCGGAGGTGGATCAGCCCCTTAGTTATGCAGACTACTATTTTGTTGAGGCCATGCGCCGCTATGAAGGGGTGAACCACTGGAATTCCAGATAAGAAATCCCGAACTTAAAAGCCCCTGGAGTGTTATAGATATAAGAAAAATCTAATACTATGAGCAATTTAGAAGAAAACCTGCCAGGTAATGATAACAATCCGGGAGGCGGATCGCACGGGAACCAAGGTACCACAGGCGATCAGTCCGGCCAGGGTGGATCATCAGATAACAAGAATGCTGGTCAGACTGAAAATCAGCCGCTGGACCCACAACATAATACCGGTAATAAGCACATGCGAATTGATGAAGAAGGCAGCGAAATCGGTCCCGATGACGAAGTCTAGAATGAAGGATACGAAGAACCCTGTATCAGCAATGCTGGTGTAGGGTTTTTATTTTTCAAACAGGTCTATTCGGGATTTACAATGGTCTGGATCACTTTGTCCAATTCTTTTGCACTGTCTGTCATCATATTAATGATGCTTCTTACATCCGCCGGAACATCCATAGAAGCCAATATGGTGGTCAGGCCCACAATGTTTGCAATAGGTTTACGTACAACATGCGACTGAAAATAGGCAATTTGCGACAAGGTTAGCTTGGCATCCTTTAAAGACTCCTTGGTGTTCTCCAGGTCTATCGTCGCGTTCATGAATTCGGTAATGTCATTTCCCATGCAGAAGACGCCCGTTGGTTCATGATTGGCGTTAAACATGGCTTTATATTCCCATTGGGTGATGATATAGCCACCGTTTCCATCATGCTTCCGGATAATTGCGGGAAATATCCGGTCCGGAAAGCGAAAGCATTGTTCAGAAACCCGCTGGCAGATCTCCAGATCATCGGGATGCATGGTCACCGAATAATGCTGTCCAACCAGGTTCCCGTGTAAACCATCAAATGCCGCATGATAGCGGTTGTTGACATAAGAATAGGTGCTGTTCATGTCAACAGAGATCAGGTAGTACAGGCTGGAGTCATGTAACAGTTTTTTGGTTTCTTCGAAGCTTTGCATTTTTAATGTGTGTGGATGTTGGGACAAATATCGGATATTCTAAGTACTTAGAAGTCCACTTTGATGCATCAAGTTTCTAAAAACTCCCAGGCGCTATGGTATGCCTCTAATCCTTCCGCATAGGCCATGAAGCCCGCATAAAAAGGAAGGCGGGAAAGGGTGGCCCCATCACCAATCACAACAAGCTTTTTCCTGGCCCGGGTCATCGCTACATTCATTCGCCTCAGATCGGCTAAGAACCCCACGTTCCGCTCTGCGTTGCTTCGGGTTAGGCCGATGTACATGATATCCCGTTCCTGCCCTTGAAAGCTATCTATGGTATTAATGGCAATATGCTGTGCATGGGCAACTAAATCCGGATAGCCACTCAAGAGCTCACGTAAGGTTGCGACCTGCCGCTGATACGGTGATATGACCCCAATACTGAGAAAGTTGTCGGAGCTATACCTGGCCTCAATTTCCCGAATGTAAGCACTGAGGTGCCTGAACAGGAATGCGGCCTCGTCCGGATTGCTGATGCTTGTTCCATCTGACTTGTCGTCGTACCCACAACCGGCCGTATCAATGAATTGCAGCGGGACATCACCTCTAAATAGCAGGCTGTCGGCTACCAAAGCATTGGCAATGAGCTTGTCGTCGTAAAATACCCTCGACGAGTAACCCATAATGGAGCGGTGCATGCGGTATTGTTCCTGAAGGAGGATCACCGCTTCGGGATGGTGTTCCACACATTTTTCCAATAAGGTCGTGTTCAGGCCCAGCCTGGCTGCTTCGGTAGATTTAATTGTTGGTGGAAGCTGATTGTGATCACCGGCAAGGATGATCTTCTGGGCGCGAAGGATTGGAATCCAGCAGGCTGGTTCCAGCGCCTGACCGGCCTCATCGATAACCAACGTTTTAAACTCGAGATTACGGATGGTATGGTGACTGGCGCCAACCAGGGTAGCCGTAATGACATTGGCTGATGCGAGTATCTGATCAATGATGTATTGTTCGGTATTGCCGGCATCTTTCATGATACGATGCGCTTCATTAAACAGTGCCTTGCGTTGTTCCTGCTCGGCACGCCCAAAATTACGTTTGTATTTATGAGCCATGTTCTTCAGCTCGGAAGCTTGCTTCTTAAGCGTTTTGATCTCCTTAAAGCTCGTGTGATTGGTTATTTTGCTATCTAGGGTTAGGCTCATGGTCTTTTCAGAAACCCGCGCAGGATTGCCGATGCGTACCACATCCAAACCGAGCTCCGCTAATTTGTTGGTGAGGAGGTCTACCGCCGTGTTGCTGGGCGCGACAACCAGGATCTGTTGCGGCTGCTGTTTGATCAGGGCGTGTATGGCATGAATGAGTGTTGTGGTTTTTCCCGTTCCCGGAGGGCCATGAACAATGGCCAGCTCGTTTGCCGCGACGATCTTGTCCACTGCAACCTGTTGTTGTTCATTCAACCGGGAGTTTACATAGGTCTGTGCCTGCGGGTGAAACGTAGGCTTTTTATTCCCCAGGAGTACATCAATAGGCGACAAACCAGACGTGCTATCTTGTAACTGTTGTTCTGCTGTTTTAAGCGCAGATTCCATTTCCAGGTAGCTGTTGTTATCGAACAGTAGGTCGACGCCAAGTCTCCCTTGCTTAGACCAATCCGGTAGCATTTCGGTCAGTAGGGTCACTTTCATCCGTGTTGTGCTCAGGAAGGTAATGGTGCCATCTACACGATCTGCAAAGGGGTCGTGATTGGAGAAGAGCGCAACGGGTGAGCCGAAGCGGAACTGGTGACTGATATCCTGATTGCTTGGTCTTTCCAGTTCAACATTAATGTAATCTCCACGAACGATCTCTGTGTTTCGGATGGCTATAGGGAACCAGCAGATGCCGTTAGACCGTCGATCGGATGCTGAGGTGTTTTCCGTCAGACTTTTATAAGAACGCATATCTTCTTCACGCTCCAGCTTCAGCAGACGTTGCAAGTTTTTGAAGTACTCCATTGTTGCAAAGATACCGGAATTGTTCATGCGCTGGAAATAAGCTGGAATCTTGCACCGGGTTTGGTGTCAACGAAGCGGAAAATATTTCCCCTGTCATTCGCATAATAAAGAGTTTTGGCATGAACTGAAAAAGGCAAGGAGCATACCAGGGGTATACAGGGGGTAAACCAGGCGTTTAGCCGAGGTTGAGCCCTGTTTAGGCCCTGTTTGGGCCCTGGTTGGGCCCTGGTTGGCTGGGAATAGAATTCAAGCTGCTCCCTGGAAAATAAAACTGTATTGCCTGTCCACATAATCCTCAGAGTGGGTAACAATTTTCTTTCATTTATATCCCGTGATTGTATAATGTAAATGGTTCGGTATGATCAGGAATTTAAAAATCAGATTTGTAAAGGCCCGGTGGCAGGCATTCAGTTCCCCTTACTTTCAATTGGAACAAACTTATACATGCTGTACGATGGATCGAACAATAAAAGTTCAACAAATTGACAGGATTTTACATTATTGTACAGGGCATTCTTAAACAATCAGGGTAAGTATGAGAAATCAGACGATAAATCCATAGATCGATTGGGTATTTTGGGTAGAGTCATCACTAATCTGTGTAATAATGTCACCACTTTATAAGTGGTTCGATGGGTTTTTCTACGCCTGGATTAAAATTCATGTAAAATGGTCTTTATTCAATAAATTTGTAAGCTAATCATATAATTTGCGTTTAATTCAAGCGCAATTATTCATTTAACTACATTCAGGGGTAGATTTCTATAATATTTACTGGAGAATTAGCCAATAAAAAGATAAAGCTTATACACGAAGCATATTGCGTGGATAACTTTTTCGTGTTTTCCAAAGAATGTTGGCCTAAAATGGTATTTCCGTGCTATTTTTGGCTTTAATTACCTCAATTTACCATTAAATTTTTCGTCATTTCGAAAGACTATAAACTAAGGACCTGAAATATAGCATATTGTACGCGGTATAGAAATTGCATAATTATGATTGTTGAAGGGTTAGAAAGAGGGATTAAAGCAGGAATGCAACAAAAATACTTGAATCATTAAAGTTGTTCTGTGAATAATTGAGTAAATGATTCCACATATGTGAATTTAGTTACACGAATTCACAATTGTAAGTAGGAGCGATTTAAAAATTGGTACGAATTATTAACATTTTTAATAAATAAAAGCATATGCAAATTCATCATGGACAAATCTTAGAGAGGGTAGTTAGGCGGAACGGTCACTCGATCAGTGACGTTGCCCGTTTAACTAATGTAAACAGACGGTCCGTTTACAACTGGTTCAACCAACCCCATCTTAAACCTGAAATTATCTACAGGATCGGATGTGTGATTGATCATGATTTTTCTGTGGAATTACCGCATCTTTTTACACCTGAGGACTTTAAAAAGGACCTTAAAAAGAGCGTTGTTGTAAATTATAATACAGAGGAACCTGGTGATCCGTATAATAAGCATTATTGGAAGGACAAGTATATCGACTTGCTGGAGCGGTATAATACACTGCTTTCTGATAAAGTGACGCTTGGTGTTGCGGGACTCTTGTGTGTATTGCTGCACTTGCATTAAGGGCCTGAGTGGCCATTGTCCCGCGCCATCCCTGGCATGAGCATGTTTGCTACGCTATGGGAAGCAAGTACATTTTGTTCATCTTTCCGCTATTGCCGCAAACAATCGAGCAGGGTTTTAAGTTTGTATGATTATACATCCTTAAAAAATAAATTATGAAGAAATTAAAGACTCTGCTCGGCGCCATAGCCATTATTGGATTAATTACCTGTTTTCAATCCTGTAAGTCTGATGATAACGATTATCAAATGGACGACCAGACCTTTGTTAATCAAGCATCAAGCAGCAACAATTTTGAAATTGCCGCCGGAACATTGGCGACTACCCACAGCAACAATACCCTGGTGCAGCAATTTGGTTCTCACATGATCTCGGAACATACTACTGTTGGGGCCGACCTTTCTGCGATTGCAAGATCCAAGGAACTTAACGTACCTACCACATTGGCTACCGATCAGCAAGCCAATATCAACGCCCTTATCGGATTGACCGGATCTGATTTCGATGCCCAATTCATTAACATGATGATCGTATCACATCAGGATGCTATAAGCTTATTCCAGAATGCTTCCGGCAAGACTGGTGTGCGTGATGGTGACCTTCGCAACTTTGCAGGAAACAAGCTTTCGGCGTTGAACGCACATCTAAAAGAAGCACAGAACCTGCAAAAACAAGTTCAACTGCCATAACGGAGATAGAATTCCATTCTAAATAAATAATTTAACAGAATAGGCGACCATATGGGCGCCTATTCTGTTTGTTGATCCAGGGTTTATTCCTATGCGGATCCTTCCTGGTTATGCTAGACCTTTTTGGTCTGTTTGAACCGGCATGTCCTGATCTGAGTTCAGTAAACCTTCCGGAACTTTCAGTTCTCCGGTTTCAAAGTCGATAAGCCCATTGACCTCATCCTCAATGTTGGTAGCCTGGGTATAAACATCACCTGCAATCTCATGTCTTCTAAGTTCTTTTTTAAATTTGGTGATGGTTTCCGTTCTTTCTGTATCGTCTACTGGACCTCCATAATCAGAGAAACCAAAGCCTCCCCACTCACTAACAATAAGGGGAACCTGTTTACGAAAAAAGAATGGATCTCCGACAACCAACGGAAAGGCCGCCACACCGGTTAGTTTTCCCGCCACCAGATCTTCAAGCATTTGTTTCCATCTGGTCAGGTCCGGTGTATACAAGTGGGCTGTAAGCAAGTCTGTTTTTAAGCGGCCCTCAAATGAAATATGCTGCCAGCCATCATTATCTACCACCAGGAATTGCGGGTGAGCGATCTGCATGTAATGATACATGTCCATGATGTATTGACGGGTCTTCACGTTCGTTGCAATGTCCTGCGCACCCCAGTCCTCATTGTATAAGCTCCAGATGATCATGGAAGGGTGGGTGCCGATCAAAGCAAGCATCCGGAGTAGCTCTGCTTTATGATTTGCCCGGCTTTTGGTTGTAGAACGGTGCGGACTTGGAACCTCTACCCAAAGAAGCAGGCCAATCTTATCCGCCAGGTTGTAAATGCGGGGGTCCACACCGGCAATATGAATACGCACCATATTGCAACCCAACTTTTTCATGGCTAGCATATGCTTTTTTATCTGCTCGTAGGTGGCTATGCCCGGCTGGTACAGTATACCATTCAAATAGAACTTTCTATTATTCAAGTGGATTCCCGATCCTCTGGCCTCAATCTTCCGAAGGCCAAAATGCGTTTCTATCTCCGAAACATGCCCGTGTTCATCAATGAGCTGGGCGATCATACGATAGAGGTGTGGGTCGTCCGGACTCCAGAGTCTCGCATCGGGAATCTCAATGACCAGCCTTTGGTTTTTCTGACCTGCCTCCAATAGCAATGGATATTCGTCTACAGCGATCGGTTGGCTATCTTCCTGTTTGCGGTTATAAATGTTCAAGCGAACGGTGTATTTACCCGGGTTTTGTATCCTTGTTGTGATGTTGAATCTAACCAGGTTGTCTTCCACAAAACTTACAACGCCTATGCGCGAGCGCAACCTGTTCCGTTCGACCGTCTCCAGCCAGATGCTGCGAACCCCGCCCGAATAGGTTTGATACCAGATCCCACCTCGCTTATAAACAGAGGATTCCTGCTTTCCGCGGGTTGTATCCGCATCCATGGTTGACACGATGCGGATGGTTATGCGATTTGTTTCGCTCAATAGCGTATCATCAAGCTCATAAGAAAACGAGGTGTATTCACCGATATGCACCTCTTCGCCTTCAATGGTTTTCAATGGAATACCGTTTAACCAAACGCGGGTCTCGTAACCGCAGGCTCCAAACGTCAGTTGCAGCAGGGAACAATTGCTGTGCTCCTTATCCGGCAAAGGAAATGTTCGCTCGTACCAGACAATAACTTTGTCATGCCACTTTTGATTCGGGTCGACGTTAAGCAGATGTGCTTCCACGCTACCCGGCCAGTGTGCTGTAACTTTGTAATCGTGGGCCACATACCAGTTTTCCAGTAAGCCGGTGTTCTCTGAATCGAGCGCAAACTTCCATTCCCCGTCCAGCAGTATGGCACTGTTTGGCCGCATCACTGCCCTGGGCAGAGGATTGATATAGGCATCTTCATCCGAGTAAATGGCTTCCCGGCTTTTGGTTAAGCTGTAATTTGGATGCAGTGCACTGTCGATTGTGGTGCCGGTATCTGTATTTGGTTTCTGGTTCATATGTTTTGATTTACCGCCAATTTATTTTTCATTAATAAAACTGAAAGCCGCTCTGTTTGGTTTTTTATTATTTCGCTGGCAACTCTTGCACATTGGTCCAACCAAATTCAATCTATATTGTTACTAAGAGAAAACCCTATACAATGAAATCAGTAAATGCATATGCAGCACAAGCCGCAGACAAGCCAATAGAACCCTATCAACTGGATAGACGTGAGCCAGGACCTGGAGACGTCGAGATCAAGATCCTGTATTGCGGTGTTTGTCACTCCGACATCCATACCGCAAGAAACGAATGGGGCGGTACGATGTATCCTGTCGTTCCCGGACATGAGATCGTGGGCAAGGTAACCCGGGTGGGTGAAAATGTAAGCAACTTTAAAGAAGGGGATACCGTGGGCGTAGGATGCTTTGTAGAC
>Ga0157371_10003626_pt1 | contig 13900 bp, 17 predicted proteins | sample C45metaG_FD_113462 | JGI IMG/M metagenome (GOLD analysis project Ga0157371, IMG submission 113462) | Corn rhizosphere microbial communities from Kellogg Biological Station, Michigan, USA - C4-5 metaG | ecosystem: Host-associated > Plants > Roots > Rhizosphere > Soil | place: USA: Michigan...
CAAGAACGAAATCCCCTAGCAGGAGAGCAGCATGAAGCAGACGCAATACGTGGCTCGCGAGCCCGATGCGCAAGGTTTTATCGACTACCCCGCCGAAGAACACGCGGTGTGGAACACGCTGATCACTCGCCAACTGAAAGTGATCGAGGGTCGAGCGTGCCAGGAATACCTGGACGGTATCGAAAAACTCGGTCTGCCCCACGACCGCATTCCGCAACTTGGCGAGATCAACAAAGTCCTCGGCGAAACCACCGGGTGGCAAGTTGCCCGGGTGCCGGCGCTGATCCCCTTCCAGACCTTCTTCGAATTACTGGCCAACAAGCAGTTTCCGGTGGCGACGTTTATCCGCACCCGTGAAGAGCTGGACTACCTGCAAGAGCCGGACATTTTCCACGAGATCTTTGGCCACTGCCCGCTGCTGACCAACCCCTGGTTCGCCGAATTCACCCACACGTACGGCAAACTTGGCCTACAGGCTTCCAAGGAAGAACGTGTGTATCTGGCGCGCCTGTACTGGATGACCATCGAGTTCGGCCTGGTTGATACCGAGCAAGGCCTGCGCATCTACGGCGGCGGCATTCTTTCTTCGCCGAAAGAAACCGTTTACTGCCTGTCGGACGAGCCTGAACATCAAGCCTTCGATCCGCTGGAATGCATGCGCACTCCGTATCGCATAGACATCCTGCAACCGCTGTATTTTGTCTTGCCGAACCTCAAGCGCCTGTTCGATCTGGCCCATGAAGACATCATGGGCATGGTCAAGCAAGGCATGCAGTTGGGCTTGCACACTCCCAAATTTCCGCCCAAAGCTGCTTGATCCGCAGCTTTTAGAATCAAGTGAGCCTGTCAGGACCCAACGCTTTGGTTTAGCGTGGGGGTACTGACGGTCGAATTCCAATAATCAGATTTCAGGAATCTCATCATGTCCACATTGAACCAAGCCCACTGCGAAGCCTGCCGCGCCGATGCCCCTCAGGTCAGCGACGAAGAATTGCCGGTACTGATCAAGCAGATCCCCGACTGGAACATCGAAGTTCGCGACGGCGTCATGCAGCTGGAAAAAGTTTTCCTGTTCAAGAATTTCAAGCACGCGCTGGCGTTCACCAACGCGGTCGGTGAAATCTCCGAGGCCGAAGGTCACCACCCGGGCCTGCTGACCGAGTGGGGCAAAGTCACCGTGACCTGGTGGAGTCACTCCATCAAAGGTCTGCACCGTAACGATTTCATCATGGCCGCACGCACTGACGAAGTGGCCAAGGACGCCGAGGGCCGCAAATAATGCATTTTGACGCCATAGGTCGAGTGCCCGGCGACCCGATTCTCGGCCTGATGGAGGCCTATGCGCAGGATCCCAATCCGCGCAAATTCGACCTTGGCGTGGGTGTCTATAAAGACGCCCAGGGCCTGACCCCGATTCCCCAGTCCGTGAAGCTCGCCGAGCAGCGCCTGGTGGATCGCCAGACCACCAAGACCTACATCGGCGGCCACGGTGAGCCCGCCTTCGGCAAGGCGATCATTGAACTGGTGCTCGGCACCGATTCGCCGCTGATCGCCGAACAACGCGTTGGCGCCACCCAGACACCGGGTGGCACCGGCGCGTTGCGCCTGAGTGCGGATTTCATTGCCCAATGCCTGCCCGGTCGCGGCGTGTGGCTGAGCAACCCGACCTGGCCGATCCACGAAAGCATTTTCGCGGCGGCCGGGGTCAAGGTCAGTCATTACCCGTACGTCGGCAGCGATAACCGTCTCGATGTCGACGCCATGCTGGCCGCGCTCAACGAAGCGCCGAAGGGCGATGTGGTGCTGCTGCACGCCTGCTGTCACAACCCGACCGGTTTCGACCTGTCCCATGACGACTGGCGCCGCGTGCTGGACGTGGTGCGCAGCCGCGACCTGGTGCCGCTGATCGACTTCGCCTACCAAGGCTTCGGCGATGGCCTGGAACAGGATGCCTGGTCGACCCGTCTGTTCGCCGACGCGTTGCCGGAAGTGCTGATCACCAGTTCCTGTTCGAAGAACTTCGGCTTGTACCGCGATCGCACCGGCGCGCTGATTGTCTGTGCGAAAACCGCTGAGAAGTTGGTGGACATCCGCAGCCAGTTGGCCAACATCGCCCGTAACCTGTGGTCGACGCCACCGGATCACGGTGCCGCCGTGGTCGCGACCATCCTTGGCGATCCGGAGCTGAAAAGCCTCTGGGCCGACGAGGTGGAAACCATGCGCTTGCGCATCGCCCAATTGCGCAGCGGTCTGCTGGAAGCGCTTGAACCGCATGGCTTGCGCGAGCGCTTTGCGCACATGGGCGTGCAGCGCGGTATGTTTTCCTACACTGGCTTGTCGCCAGCACAGGTCAAACAGCTGCGTGATCACCACAGCGTTTACATGGTTGGCACCGGCCGGGCCAACGTCGCCGGAATCGACGCAACCCGCCTCGACCTGCTGGCCGAGGCGATTGCCGAAGTCTGCAAGTAACCCCCGTCCTCCACTGATCGTACTGATCGTTCCCACGCTCCGCGTGGGAATGCAGCCCGGGACGCTCCGCGTCCCAGCCAAAGCCGAACGCGGAGCGTCCGTTGAGGCATTCCCACGCGGAGCGTGGGAACGATCATCTGGGTCACCCCTCTCGACCTGTCTAGACAATCCCATCCGTCGAAACAAATGGATATAAAAGTCTATTTGTCATTTCTCCTGCTGTATCCTGCCCAAGCTTTGTAAAAGCGCGGATCTACCAGATCTATCAACAGACTTTGCGAGGAGCGCGAAACATGCACGAGATCCCTAATCTCCCCTTCCCAAGCCTGCACGAAACTGAGCAGACAACCACGCAACAAGCCGGGGCCCAACAGCCCGAGCCGAAGGAAGCCACTGAACGCCGCCAGGCTGACAGCGAAGACTGAAACACCCGCAATGCCAGACCGTGTGGAAAGCGCTAACATGCGCTTTCCACACCGCCTGAACCGCGAGTTCGACACCATGAGCGATGATTTCACTGAAACCCAAGCCAGCGTCCTGATCGGCACCGCCGAGAAGATGATCGAGATCTGGAATCGCCTTTCCCCCGAAAAACAAGCCACGCTGCTCGCCCGTTTCGGTAGCGAAGAAAACGCCCTGGCCGCCCTGGTCACGACGCAACTGGTCGCCCCCTCCAAAACCTGACTTCCGCCACCCGGCAAATAGTTTTACTTTTTCCACGCCCCTCGGCCGCCCGCGCCGGTATCATAAGCAGCCTATCTATCCTGCTTTCCCGTGGACCTTTACCCATGTCTGAAAACCAGCGCCCCCTGGCGGTCACGCTGCAAGTTGTTTCCATCGTCCTTTTCACCTTCATTGGCTACCTCAATATCGGCATTCCCCTGGCCGTATTGCCCGGCTACGTCCACAGCGACCTGGGCTTTGGCGCCGTGATCGCAGGGCTGGTGATCAGCGTGCAATACCTGGCCACCCTGCTCAGCCGGCCTTACGCCGGGAAAATCATCGACAACAAGGGCAGCAAGCTGGCGGTGATGTACGGTCTCGCCGGCTGCGGCTTGAGCGGTGTGTTCATGCTGATCTCCGCCTGGACCCAAAGCTTGCCGATGCTGAGCCTGATCAGCTTGTTGATCGGCCGACTGGTGCTCGGTAGCGCGGAAAGCCTGGTGGGTTCCGGTTCGATTGGCTGGGGCATTGGCCGGGTCGGCGCGGCGAACACCGCCAAGGTGATTTCCTGAACGGTATCGCCAGCTACGGCGCGCTGGCGGTCGGCGCGCCGCTGGGGGTGCTGTTGGTCAGTCAGTTGGGCTTGTGGAGCATGGGGGTGAGCATTGTGCTGCTGGCAGTCCTCGGTCTGGCGCTGGCCTGGCCGAAAACCGCCGCGCCGATTGTGGTCGGCGAACGGCTGCCTTTCATGCACGTGCTCGGTCGGGTGCTGCCACACGGTTGCGGCCTGGCACTGGGCTCGATTGGTTTCGGCACCATCGCCACTTTCATCACCTTGTATTACGCCACACAACACTGGAACAACGCGGTGCTGTGTCTGAGCCTGTTCGGCGCCAGTTTCATTGGTGCACGTCTGCTGTTCGGCAACCTGATCAACCGCCTCGGCGGCTTTCGCGTGGCAATTGCCTGCCTGTCGGTGGAAACCCTGGGCTTGTTGCTGTTGTGGCTCGCACCGGATGCGCATTGGGCGCTGGCCGGCGCGGCATTGAGCGGTTTCGGGTTTTCGCTGGTGTTTCCGGCGCTGGGGGTTGAAGCGGTCAACCTGGTGCCCGCCTCCAGCCGTGGCGCGGCGGTCGGGGCCTATTCGTTGTTCATCGATTTGTCGCTGGGGATCACCGGACCGCTGGCCGGTGCGATTGCCGCAGGCTTTGGTTTTGCCTCGATCTTCCTGTTCGCCGCGTTCGCTGCGTTGAGCGGATTGGCACTCAGCGTGTACCTGTACCGGCAGGCGCCAAAGTATCGGGAAGAACGCGACGCCCGCTAGAAATCAACTTTGCCGCGCCCGGCCTTGATGCTGCCGCGCTTGGTCTTGGATTCGAGCCGACGCTTCTTCGAACCGAGGGTCGGCTTGGTCGGACGACGTTTCTTTTCGACCTTGGTGGCGCTGAGAATCAACTCGACCAGCCGCTCCAGCGCATCCGCGCGATTGGCTTCCTGCGTGCGGTATTGCTGGGCCTTGATGATCAACACGCCGTCACTGGTGATGCGACTGTCACGCAGCGCCAGCAGCCGTTCCTTGTAGAACTCGGGCAAGGACGACGCCGCAATGTCGAAGCGCAGGTGCATGGCGCTGGAGACTTTATTGACGTTCTGCCCACCGGCGCCCTGGGCGCGAATGGCCGTCAACTCGATCTCGGCATCCGGCAGATGCACATTGTTGGAAATCACCAGCATGGAAAAGCGTCCGTATTCAGAATGTGCAGGATACCGCGAATGGACTGGACGAATGCGATCCCTGTGGGAGTGTGTGCAGCTCGAAAGCAACAAACCCGGCACATGGCCGGGTTTGTTGTTTCTGCGTACTTCGCTTACTTCGCGTTTGCCGCGTGCAGCGCATGCTGCGCGCTGCGCTTGTTCTTGATGCCGTAGCAAACCCACATGAACGCCACCCACACCGGGATCGCGTACACCGAGATCTGAATCCCCGGGATCAGCAGCATCACGCAGAGAATGAACACCACGAACGCCAGGCAGATGTAGTTCCCGTATGGGTACCACAGGGCCTTGAACAGCGGCGTCTGCTTGGTCTTGTTCATGTGCTGGCGGAACTTGAAGTGCGAGAAGCTGATCATCGCCCAGTTGATCACCAGGGTCGCAACCACCAGCGACATCAACAGTTCCAGCGCGTTTTGCGGAATCAGGTAGTTGAGCAGCACGGCGATCAGCGTTACCGCCGCCGACGCGAGGATCGAACGCACCGGCACACCGCGCTTGTCGATTTTCGACAACACTTTTGGCGCATCGCCCTGCTCGGCCATGCCCAGCAGCATGCGGCTGTTGCAGTAGGTGCCGCTGTTGTAGACCGACAACGCCGCGGTCAGCACCACGAAGTTGAGGATGTGCGCGGCGGTGTTGCTGCCGAGCATCGAGAACACCTGAACGAACGGGCTGCCGCTGTAGGAGTCGCCAGACGCGTTCAAGGTAGCCAGCAGGCTGTCCCAAGGGGTCAGCGACAGCAGAATGACCAGCGCACCAATGTAGAAAATCAGGATCCGGTAGATCACCTGGTTAATGGCTTTGGGGATCACGGTTTTCGGTTTGTCAGCTTCGGCGGCGGTGAAACCGAGCATTTCCAGGCCACCGAAGGAGAACATGATGATCGCCATCGCCATCACCAGACCGCTCACGCCGTTCGGGAAGAAGCCGCCGTGAGACCACAGGTTACTCACCGAGGCTTGCGGGCCGCCGTGGCCGCTGACCAGCAAGTAGCTGCCCAACGCGATCATGCCGACGATCGCCACGACCTTGATGATCGCGAACCAGAACTCGGCCTCGCCAAAGACTTTGACGTTGGCCAGGTTGATCAGGTTGATCAAGACGAAGAAGCCGGCTGCGGAGACCCAGGTCGGAATGTCCGGCGCCCAGTAGTGGATGTATTTGCCGACGGCAGTAAGCTCCGACATGCCCACCAGAATGTACAGGATCCAGCAGTTCCAGCCCGACAGGAAGCCGGCGAAACCGCCCCAATATTTGTGTGCGAAGTGGCTGAAGGATCCGGCCACGGGCTCTTCGACGATCATTTCGCCGAGCTGGCGCATGATCATGAACGCGATGAAGCCGCAGATGGCATAGCCGAGGATCATCGACGGACCGGCGGATTTGAGCACGCCGGCCGAGCCGAGGAACAACCCCGTACCGATCGCGCCACCGAGGGCGATCAATTGAATATGGCGATTTTTCAGGCCGCGTTTCAGCTCGCCTGAATGCGAGTTTTGTCCACTCATGAAAAGGGTCTCACGCAAGGTTTGATGATGTTCAGTAGACGTTGCTGCTCAGTTGCACTTTCAAGCAGCGCCGATCAAACCCCAGCGCAAGCACCAGGAGTTCAGCGTATTTACTACGGTCATGCGTCACCTGTTTGTTTTTATCTGTGACGAAATCGAACCCGACACGCTCGTGACGCGACGGAGTGAACAAGGCGGATAGCCTCGAAATTTGCGCATTTGCGCAGGAGGTCACAGGTAAAACGCGGCGCATTGTACACCTGTAACCCCCTGCTGCCAGACACCACTGGATCAGCGTGTCATTTGCCGGGATTGCCTGTGTCCGCCCCGAGCGTCTCGGGCGGCTGCATAAATAGGGTCAGACCTTTGCAGGTCATCGACGGGAGCAACGATACAATCGCCCCACGGGGAGAGATGAAGATGAGTCACGGCGTTCATTGCGCCTCCTTCTTGTTATGCACCTGCACGACAGGCATGGGGCGCATCTCACCCTTCCAGCGCGCCTGAAACAAGCAGGCCAGAGCCCGGCCACCGAGTTAAGGGGTGTCAGGACGGCAGGTTTTCCTTACAGACTTTCCGTGCGCGTCAATCCAAGGGGTTTGAAGGGCATTTTCGTCAGCATTTCTTTACAAGCCGTAACGTAAAAATTCCACATCAGATGTCTTTGCTGGACGACTGCAAATTGACGGTAGGACGCTTCTTACGGAAAAGGTCGAGTTAGTTTTTTGTTTTTTATTAAAAATTCGCCGCTTAAAAACAGAATAAAAAGTTCAAATAAATCTTATTTAATTATTTTTTTGCAATTTAAAAACCCCTGAACTAGGTTTTCAGCGACTTGCCGAAACGCATCAACCGGCAAGTTGGCGCGTTATCCAATGACTGAAAAATGCGTCGCTGCACTTACTGAAAAGTCATCTAGGAGATTCACAATGCAAGCACTTGAAAAAGACTTGGACACTGAACTGCAACTGGACGATTGGTTTGAAGCACCGACCCATGAAGCCGCCGTTGAAATGATGCAAGCCGACGCGGTTGTTCCGTTCGGCACGGCGATGTGGCCTTTGTAAGCCATCCTGGCGGGCATAGTCCGGCCGGTTGTGCCCGCCACTTTTCTCGGTTTGTCAGGGAGGACTACATGGATAAGCAACGCGCCATTTCGCATTTCCTTTACTACCTCGAACATCACCCTGCCCTTGCCGGTCTCCATCCGGCGAAGGTCCTGCTGGGCCATACGGCTGATTACGAGGCGCTGACCGGCGCCATCGCCGAACAGGCCACTGGCAGCCAGCCATTCCGTTTCAGCACCCTGCGCCTGGACCTCGAACCGACAGAAAAACTGGCCCAGGCGATTGTCGACAGCGACCTGTACATTTTCTTCTATGACTCTTCCACCCTGCCCAATCCACGGCCCGAAGGCCCGGAGTTTGTCCGTGCACTGCAAGGCGTAATGGCCGAGAACTGGAAGAAGTCGCTGCTGTTCAAGGATTACGGCGATTACTTCTACGACACTTTCAGTGTCACGCCGCAACGTATTGCCGGGTTGAACAGCCACTTGATCCAGCGCATGTCGCAGGCGACAACCCTGAGTTTCAAAGATGATCTTGGCTCGTGGTTTGAAACACCGCTGAGCAGCATCAAGAAGTGGACCGACATCAACGGCGTCGGCAACTTTGACCTGGCCCCCGGTGAAATCGCAACGCACAGCGAAGCCATTAATGGCCGGGTAAAGTTTATGGGGACGTTCCTCAGCACCATCCCGTTTGCCCGCAAATACGGCGTATTGGAATCACCGCTGGAGTTGTGGATCGAGAACTCGACCATCAGCAAGATCGCCACGGACGTGCCGGGGCTGGAACATGACTTCAACAAATACCTGGATGCCAACCCATCGAATCGGCGGATCGAGGAGCTGGGGATTGGCACCAACGAAGGCGTGAAGGCGCTGTATGCGCGCAACGCCGGGTTTGAGGAGCGCCATTGCGGGTTGCATCTGGGGCTGGGTGGCGGGGCCAAGGGCAGCCATCACCTGGACCTGATTTTTTCCAGCGGCGTGTTGGCGCTGGATGATGACCCGGTGTTTGATGGGCGATTTGTGTTTTAACCACAAAGCAGGCGGTGTCACTACGGGCCTCATCGCGAGCAAGCACGCTCCCACAAGTGACCGCGTTGTTTCATGGAAATGCGATCCACTGTGGGAGCGAGCTTGCTCGCGATGAGGCCAGAACAGTCACCACCTTACTTAAAGACAGACAAAAAAAACGCCAACCCGAAGGTTGGCGTTTTTTATGGGCGCTTACCGATTACTCAGGCTTGCGGCGACCAAAGCCCGGGCGCTGGCCAGAACCGGCTGGTGCACCGCGACGCTTGCCCGATGGCGCGTCCTTGTCGACCAGAACGATGCCTGGGCGTTTCTTCGGCGCTGGCTTGGCCGGGCGCTTGGTGTCCGAAGGACGGTCTGCCACAGGCGTACCGCGACCTGCTGGAGCACCGCGATCACTGCGACCACCGCTTGGCGCACCGCGGCCTTCGCCACGTTCAGTGCGACCATTGGCCGGACGCGGCGTGCGTGGACCGCGTTCGCCATCGGCACGCGGTGCCACTGGCTTGCGGGCCGGACGCTCGCCTTCGATCTTCGGCTCACGTGGAGCACGTGGACCGGCAGCCGGGGCGCCAGCAGCCGGGCGCAACGTGCGCACGCGTTCGGTCTTGCCGACCGGACGGGACGATTTGCGCTGCATACGCTCAAGCTTGTCTTTGCTCTTGGCGTTCATCTGCGGCATGGCCACCGGGGTCAGGCCCACTTCAGCACTCAGAATGTCGACTTCGTACTGACTCATTTCGCGCCAGCGACCCATCGGCAGGTCGGAGTTGAGGAACACCGGACCGAAACGCACGCGCTTCAGACGGCTGACCACCAGGCCCTGGGATTCCCACAGGCGACGGACTTCGCGGTTGCGACCTTCCATTACCACGCAGTGATACCAGTGGTTGAAACCTTCGCCGCCCGGAGCCTGCTTGATGTCGGTGAACTTGGCCGGGCCGTCTTCGAGGACGACGCCTGCTTTAAGACGCTCGATCATCTCGTCATCGACTTCACCACGTACACGTACCGCGTATTCACGGTCCATTTCGTAGGACGGGTGCATCAGGCGGTTAGCCAGCTCACCATCGGTGGTGAACATCAGCAGACCGGTGGTGTTGATGTCCAGGCGACCGATGTTGATCCAGCGGCCTTCTTTCGGCTTCGGCATTTTGTCGAACACGGTCGGACGGCCTTCCGGGTCGTCACGGGTGCAGATTTCACCGTCGGGCTTGTTGTACATGATCACGCGGCGTACCGACTCGGCGGCTTCTTCGCGCTTGATCACCTTGCCATCGATGGTGATGGCGTCATGCAGGTCGACGCGCAGGCCAAGTGTGGCGTCTTTGCCGTTGACCTTGATGCGGCCATGACTGATCCAGGCTTCTACGTCACGGCGCGAGCCGACGCCGATACGGGCGAGGACTTTCTGCAGCTTTTCGCCTGCTGGGCCGATTTCCTGGTCGTCTTTCTGGTCGTTGATACTCATCTGGGCACCTCCCGGTGTGGTCTGTTCAGGCCTTGCCTGAAGCGATGTAAAACTGAGTCCTGGGCGAAGGGATCGCTCGGGGGTCGCGAATCATACGCTCATGGAAGCGTTCGCGCATCAGAGACTAGCTGAGGAATGGAGTGTTACTTGTTTTTCCGCCGACCGGTGGCGCCGAGTTTGATCAGTCGCAGGGAGGCTTCGGCGAGGATTGTGCGCTTGTCGGTCTTGTCGAGTTTCTTCCAGGCCCTGATCTCGCGCTTGCTGCGGCCACAGCCGAGGCAGATGTCGTCGGTGAATTTGCAGAGGCTGATGCAGGGGTCTTTGGTTGAGCTCATTGTTTGACTCCGCTCGTTCCCACGCTCCGCGTGGGAATGCATCCTGTGACGCTCTGCGTCAGGACGCAGAGCGTCCGTGGCGGCATTCCCACGCAGAGCGTGGGAACGATCAGTGGAAGGTTAATCGTCGTCGAATTCGCGGCGTTCGGCTTCGATTGCTTCGGCCAAGGCGCGGGCTTCGGCTTCTTCGTCGCTCAGTTCGGGCTCGGGATCGGGTTTTTGTTGTTCAAGTGCAGCGACGGCCGCGAGGAGTTTCTCTCGCGCTTCGGCGACACCGAGGACATCGTCTTCCCGTTCTTCTTCCGGCTCTTCTTCCGGTTCTTCTTCGACTGTGGCTTCAGGCTCAGGTTGAAGTTCAACTTCGATTTCCGGCTCCGGTTGCTCCAGGACTTCTTCAGTCTCAGTCAACGCGCCATCGCGCAGAATGTCGTCGAAGTCGGTCTTGAGCCCCTCCTCCATGGTGTCCAGTTCCAGCAACAGCGTATGGAAACTGGTTTCTTCCTTGGGCTCCTCGGGCTCGGCACTGGCGTCGGCCAGTTCCTGCAAGCTGGCCGGGACAGGCGCGTCGTCGAAGTCGAGCACCGGATCAGGCTCCAGCTCACGCAAGTCAGCCAGTGGCGGCAAATCGTCGAGGTTTTTCAGGTTGAAGTGATCGAGAAAAGCCTTGGTGGTGGCGAACATCGCCGGTTTGCCGGGCACGTCACGGTAACCGACGATGCGAATCCACTCGCGTTCAAGCAGGGTCTTGACGATGTGACTGTTGACCGCCACGCCCCGCACGTCTTCGATCTCGCCCCGGGTGATCGGCTGGCGATAGGCGATCAGGGCGATGGTTTCGAGCATGGCGCGCGAATAACGCTGCGGACGTTCTTCCCACAGTCGTCCGACCCACGGCGAGAACTTTTCGCGAATCTGCAGGCGATAGCCGGAGGCCACCTCCTTCAGTTCGAAGGCGCGACCGTCGCAGGACTTGGCCAGAATCGTCAGGGCTTTCTTGAAGACTGGCGGCTCCGGTCTCTCGCCCTCTTCGAAGAGTTCGAAGAGGCGTTCCAGCGATTGCGGTTTTCCCGAGGCCAACAGAAAGGCTTCAAGCAGTGGCGCCAGCTCGCGGGGTTCAGTCAGGTTCATGATTCAACTCGTTATTCGGCTCGGGCTCGCACGTGGATCGCCGCGAACGGCTCATTCTGCACCAGCTCGACCAAAGATTCCTTGACCAGTTCGAGGATCGCCATAAAGGTCACCACGACCCCCAGGCGTCCTTCTTCAGCGGTGAACAGCTCGACAAAGGGCACGAAACCGCCGCCCTTGAGCCGGTCCAGCACGTCGCTCATGCGCTCACGGGTGGACAGCGCCTCGCGGCTGACCTGGTGACTTTCGAACATGTCGCCACGGCGCAGGACTTCGGCCATGGACAACAATAGCTCTGACAGGCGCACGTCCGGCAACAGCTTGCGCGCCCGGGCTTCGGGGGCATCGAGCTTGGGCACGACCACGTCGCGCCCGACCCGGCTCAGGCCATCGATGCCTTCGGCGGCAGCCTTGAAGCGTTCGTACTCCTGCAAGCGCCGGATCAACTCGGCGCGCGGGTCGTCCTCTTCGTCTTCAATGGTTTCGGCACGCGGCAGTAACATCCGCGACTTGATCTCGGCCAGCATCGCGGCCATCACCAGGTACTCGGCGGCCAGCTCCAGGCGCACCGACTGCATCAACTCGACATACCCCATGTATTGACGGGTAATTTCCGCCACCGGGATGTCGAGGATGTTGATGTTCTGTTTGCGGATCAGGTACAGCAACAGGTCGAGAGGACCTTCGAAGGCTTCGAGAAAAACCTCGAGTGCGTCCGGCGGGATGTACAGGTCCAGCGGCATCTCCATGACCGCCTGGCCATAAACCATGGCGAAGGGCAGCTCCTGCTGGGCGCCGGCCTGACTGTCAACGGGTTCTACTGCGGACATCTACGCCTCGGCCATGAACGGCGCAGGGTCGCCGCAACCCACGCGGATCACTTCCGGCTCGCCGTCGGCGAGGTTGATCACGGTGGACGCCTTGATCCCGCCGAAACCGCCGTCGATGATCAGGTCGACCTGATGCTCGAGTACCTGGCGCATTTCGTAAGGATCGGTCATCGGTTCGGTTTCGCCGGGCAGAATCAGGGTTACGCTCATCAGCGGCTCGCCGAGCTCTTCAAGCAGCGCCAGGGCTATCGGATGGCTTGGCACCCGCAGGCCGATGGTGCGTTTTTTCGGATGCAGCAACAGGCGCGGGACTTCGCGGGTGGCGTTCAGAATGAAGGTGTACGGCCCCGGCAGGTGCGCCTTGAGCAAGCGAAACAGGCCGGTGTCGATTTTGGCGAACAGCCCCAACTGCGACAGGTCGCTGCAAATCAGCGCGAAGTTGTGCTTGTCGTCCAGCCCGCGCAATCGGCGCACGCGCTCCACGGCGTTCTTGTCGCCGATCTGGCAACCGATGGCATAGGACGAGTCTGTGGGATAAATCACTACCCCGCCTTTGCGGATGATCTCGACAGCCTGCTTGATCAGGCGCGCTTGCGGGTTTTCCGGATGAATCTGGAAAAATTGACTCACATTCTCTACCTGTTCAGACGACGGCAATAATTGGGTCATGTTTGAATCGACACCACAGTGGTGGCAGATCCTCCGGGAGCGGACGATATTCACCGATCTCGGACCAGCCTCCAGGGCCATGAAAATCACTGCCGGCGCTGACCAGCAGACCGAACTCTCGGGCGAGAATCGCCAGGCTGCCCACTTGTTCGGCGGGCTGATGGCCATTGACCACTTCGATAGCGTGGCCCCCAGCTTGAATATAGTCAGAAATCAGGCGGCGACGCTTGCTTCGAGTGAAATCGTAGTGCCACGGATGCGCCAGGCTGACCCAGGCTTGCGCGGCCCTTAGGGTTTCAACCGTGTCTTCAAGGGTCGGCCAGTGTTGCTTGACGTCGCCCAGCTTGCCGGCGCCCAGCCATTTGCGGAACGCTTCGGCGCGATCCTTGACGAAACCTTCACGCACCATCCAGTCGGCGAAATGCGGCCGGGCCGGGGCATTGCCGCTGTCACCCAGCTCCTGCTGCATGGCCCGGGCACCGTCCAGCGCTCCCGGCATACCTTTCAGCGCCAGCTTGCGGCTTATTTCTTCGGACCTTAGCCAGCGGCCATCGTGCAATTTGGCGATGGCCTCGACCAACGGTGCGGCATTGACATCAAACCCGTAACCCAGCACATGAATGGTCGCCCCACCCCAAGTGCAGGATAATTCGACGCCATTGACCAGTTGCATTCCCAGTTCGGACGCAGCGGTGCGGGCCTCATCGAGGCCTTCCAGGGTGTCGTGATCGGTCAAGGCCAGGACTCGCACGCCTTTCTCGTACGCACGCGCAACCAGAACTGCCGGCGCAAGTGCGCCATCGGAAGCGGTGCTATGGCAGTGCAAATCGACATTCACGAGGATGTGTTACCTCAAATCAGCTGGCGCTATCGCGCGCCCATATGTTTGTTATTATGCCGCCACATCCTGCTTCTGGCTGCCACTGTGAAACAATTCATCGATTTCATCC
>Ga0157371_10003627_pt1 | contig 13899 bp, 13 predicted proteins | sample C45metaG_FD_113462 | JGI IMG/M metagenome (GOLD analysis project Ga0157371, IMG submission 113462) | Corn rhizosphere microbial communities from Kellogg Biological Station, Michigan, USA - C4-5 metaG | ecosystem: Host-associated > Plants > Roots > Rhizosphere > Soil | place: USA: Michigan...
TGATTGGCGGAAAAGAAGTGCTGATACCTGTTCACGAAAATTCGCTCGAAAAAATTGACAAAAAAAATAGGCGGTTGTATGTAAATCTTCCGGATGGCTTGTTGGACATTTATAAAGATGCCTGATGCAACGGAAATTGTAAATTTACATTCCTTATGGCCGCGCCTTCAAATATCATCGCTCATTTTGATCTCGATTCTTTTTTCGTTTCTGTAGAAATTTTGAAAGATCCTTCACTTAAAGGAAAGCCTGTAATTGTCGGCGGACAAAATGAGCGCGGCATCGTTACTACCTGCACTTATGAAGCAAGAAAATTTGGTGTTCATTCTGCGATGCCAATGAAAACTGCGATGCGCCTTTGTCCGCAGGCAACCGTTGTTTCAGGAAATTACAGCGAATATTCAAGATATTCCAAATGGGTAACGGATATCATCGCCTCGAAAGCGCCTTTATTTGAAAAGGCGTCTGTTGATGAATTTTATATTGACCTGCAGGGAATGGATAAATTTTTTGATCCGCTAAAGTGGACCATAGATTTGCGAAAATTAATTACGGCCGAAACAGGCCTTCCTATTTCTTTCGGAATTGCGAAGAACAAAATGGTAGCAAAGATGGCTACCAACGAAGCAAAGCCAAATGGTTTTTTACACGTTCCATTAGGAAAAGAAAAAGAATTTTTAGCACCACTTGAAGTAAATAAAATTCCGGGAGTGGGGGAGCAGAGCGATAAAATTTTACAATATCACCAAATTAAAATCATTCGTGATATTCACAGCACCACTGCAGAAAATCTTGAAAAATTATTAGGCAGATGGGGACACGACCTGTGGCACAGAGCGCAGGGAACGCAAACGTCTGTGATTGCACAATACCGCGAAACCAAATCTATCTCGAAAGAAAATACTTTTTTTGAAAACGTAACCGACGTGGAATTCTTGATGAGTGAAATTGTAAGAATGACGGAAATCATTTGCTTTAAACTCAGGCAGGAAGCCAAATCGGCTGCGTGTGTTACTATCAAAATAAGATATCCTGATTTTCAAACTACTTCGCAACAAACCACGATTCCTTACACTTCCGCCGATGACGAAATTATACCGGTAGCGAAAGCACTTTTTAATAAATTATATCGAAAAGGAAAGCCGGTGCGTTTGTTGGGCGTGCGTCTTAGCGATTTCAGTAATCAATCTTTACAGGCTAATCTTTTTAATGATACGGAAAGAAAAAAGACTTTATATAAGGCACTTGATGAAGTAAAAAATCGCTTTGGCAGAACCAGTGTGACCCGCGCTTCAGGAAAATAAAAATGTAATTAATTTGTTTGTTTACTGCATTACCATTTTCCTATTTTCTGATTTTCACATTTTCCCATCAACCCTCACTCATCATGTCATACAGTGTTTTCTTTTCCAAAACTTTCAAAGTTGCATCACGTGCAATCAACATCATTTTGCGCATGCCGCACGTTTCTTCATCACAATCCATGCACTTTTCATAAAAATTCAGGCTCACGCAAGGAAGCAACGCAATCGGCCCGTTAATAATTCTAATCACCGTTGCGAGGTTTAGTTTTTTGGGAGAAACTTTTAAAGTATAGCCACCACCTTTGCCTTTTTTGCTTTCAAGCATATCCGCTTTCTTAAGGTCATTAAGAATGTGTTCCAAAAATTTCAGGGGAATTTTCTGGTGAATGGAAATGGTAGAAATCTTTACCGGTTCCTTTCCGTAATTCTCCGCCAGGTGCACGAGGGCCCTGAAGGCGTACTGGGTTTTTTTTGAAAGCATTAGGCAATTATTTTGAGGCAGGTAAAGATAAACTGAACCAGTTGCAAATTTATAAAATAAAGTCTACTAATTTTGTAGGATAACCTATATTTGCAAAAAAAATAATAAAAAATTAAATCATCATGAGTTTACAATTAGGCGACACTGCTCCCGATTTTACAGCAGAAACAACAGAAGGAAAAATTAACTTCTATGATTATCTTGGCGATAGCTGGGGAATACTTTTTTCCCATCCAGCCGATTACACACCAGTTTGCACTACCGAATTAGGAAGAACGGCGGCGTTAAAAAAAGAGTTTGAAAAAAGAAACACGAAGGTGCTTGCCGTAAGCGTTGATCCTTTGGAACAACACAAGGGCTGGACAAAAGATATCAACGAAACACAAAACTGTAACGTGGATTTTCCGATCATTGCTGATGAAGATAAAACAGTTGCAAACCTTTATGGAATGCTTCATCCGAATGCATCAGCAACTGCAACTGTGCGTTCATTATTTATCATCGGTCCTGATAAAAAAATCAAGTTGATGATCATTTACCCCGCTTCTACCGGAAGAAATTTTAATGAAGTATTGAGGGTACTTGATTCATTGCAACTTACTTCAAATTATAGCGTGTCTACTCCTGCAGACTGGAAAGAAGGTGAAGATGTAATTATTTCTCCGGCAATCAGCACCGAAGATGCGAAAACAAAATTTCCTAAAGGTGTGAGAGAAGTAAAGCCTTATTTGCGCTATACACCTCAACCGAATTTATAGAATTACTGCTTTGATATGTTTTCAAGGATACGGTGAAAATTGCCGTGTCCTTTTTTTATTCTACAGGTTTCCGGTTCTTCTTTAATTGTTGCAAAAGCGCTTTCATATCTTTTGGCAAAGGCGCTTCAATAAAAAAATCCTCTCCGTTCACATCTTTAAAATGCAAACTAAATGAATGCAAGCCCAGCCTGCTGATCATCGGTCGCTCCTCCAATTCGTCCTGGCTCAATCTGTATTTCTTTTTGAAAGAAGAAAGGAAAACCGGTTTGCCATCTCCGTACATTTCATCACAAATAATTGGATGACCAAGAGCTTTTGTATGAATTCTTATTTGATGCGTTCTGCCACTTTGTATCTCAAATTCCACTAATGAATAAATGCCGTAATCTTCTAATAGCTGGTAATTGGTTAAAGAAGACTTACCTTTTTTGTTGATCACCATCATGCCCTTTTTTACAGGATGCTCCATGATTGGTTGGTTTATTGAACCTTCTTTTTCAGGCACACTTCCGCGAACAATTCCTAAATATTTTTTCTCGATATTTCTTTTTTCAAATAACTGCGATAAGTACTTGTGAGTACGTTCGTTTTTTGCAAAAAGAATTAAGCCGCTTGTTTCACGATCGAGGCGGTGAACAATAAAAATTTTGTCGTATTTCTGATTCAATATTTTGTACAACGACAATTGCGTATCATCATGCCTGTCCGGTATGGTAAGCATTCCCGGCTCTTTATTTATAGCAATAAAATCATCATTTTCAAATACGATATCAAGTCCTTTCACGTTCAATTATTTTTTATGCTGATGCTTTACAGGAGCGGCTTTCACGGGCTTCTGATTATTACCTGCGCCGCTAACATTTTTCTGTTTGTTCATGTATTTTAATAAACGGATTTCTTTTTCACTCAGGTAGCGCCAGCGGCCACGCTCTACGTTTTTCTTGGTGAGATTTGCATACATAACACGATCAAGTGCTCTTACATCATAACCCAAATGTTCAAAAATTCTACGGACTATCCTGTTGCGGCCACTATGCAGTTCAATACCAATAATACTTCTGTCTTTTGCATCTGCATAAGCTAATGCATCTGCAAAAATTTCTCCATCTTCCAGTTTAATGCCGTTCAATATTTTTTCAAAATCTGCTTTGGTCAAAGGTTTATCCAACTTTACTTCATACACTTTTTTTACATTAAAACTTGGATGAGTTAATTCCTGGGTAAGCGCTCCATCATTAGTTAAAAGCAAAACGCCGGATGTATTTCTATCTAATCTTCCAATTGGATAAATTCTTTGATCAGTTGCATTTTTTGTTAGCTGCAAAACCGTTTTCCTGTTTTGAGGATCGTCAGTTGTGGTAATGTAATCTTTCGGTTTGTTCAATAGAATATAGACGAGGTTTTTAGTCACGAACAATTTTTTGCCGTTATAAAACACATCATCTTTTTCATTTACTTTAAACGCCGGTTGTGTTACCACTTTTTTATTCACCGTCACTTTTCCATCGATGATCAATTGCACTGCATCCCGCCGGGAAGTAACACCGCAATGAGCGAGGAACTTATTCAAAGGCATTTCTCCAAATGAAGAATCTTTTTTTACAGCAGACGAACTTTTTTCCGGAATTTCTCTTTTGTTCTGCGGATATTTTTGTCTTTTGTTTGGCTTCTTTTCTTCCGGCTTATTTACAAAAGCGCGGCTTCGCGCTGCACGTTTTTCTTCGAAATGTTTTTCAATATCAGCAGCTCTTTGTTTTTTGGCTTTTTTCTTATCCTGCTTATGCTTTTCTTTTATAGCAGCATTGTTTTTAGGATTAATAAATTTCTGAAAAGGTTGTTGACTCATTGAGAATTGATTTGCTGTTTTGCAACAGTAATGAAGTAATAAACGCAAAGGTAAATTAAAAGAAATGTTGATTTACCGATTTACATTTTTATTATAGTTGTTGTTTTGTATCATTAAATTTGGCGGAATCAGTTTTGATAACGTATTGATTTAAATTAAAAAGATGACGACGGCTTTTATTAACGCTACCATTTACACCGGCGAAGAAAAAATCGTAGGAAAAGCACTGCTAATTGAAGATGATAAAATAAAAGAAATTACAAATATCGACTCTGTTCCGGAAGGTGCTGAAACGATTGATTGTAAAAACCTGATCATTTCTGCAGGCCTGATCGATCTGCAAATTTATGGAGGAGGTGGATATTTGTTTTCCAACAAACCTTCTGCTGAAGCTTTAAAAGCAATGACAGATGCGCTTTTAAAGAATGGAACCACCGGCTTTTGCCCGACACTTGCTACCAATTCGATGGAGATATTTCATGAAGCGATAAAAGTCGTAAAAGAAAATCCGCATCCGGCTGTACTTGGCTTGCATTTGGAAGGACCATATATAAATCCTATAAAAAAAGGAGCACATATTACTGAACACATCAAACGGCCGGAGATAAAAGAAGTAGAAGAATTATTGAAAGAAGCAAACGGTGTGATCAAAATAATGACTCTTGCTCCCGAAATGTGCGATCCGGAAATTATAAAGTTATTAATAGATAATGGCGTGGTTGTTTCTGCGGGACATAGCAATGCCACTTTTGAAGAAGCGGTAAAAGGATATGAAAGTGGTATCAGTACTAACACACATTTATTCAATGCAATGTCGTCTATCCATCATCGTGGTACTGGTTTACCAGGTGCGGTTTATCTTTCTAAAAACGTTTATGCAAGCATCATTGCCGACGGGATTCATGTAGATTTTAATACTTTAAAGATCAGTAAACAGATCATGAAAGAAAGATTGTTTTTGATTACAGATGCTGTTGAAGAAAATAAGGAAGGCGCTTATGTTCATGTAAAACAAAAAGATCGCTTTACTTTACCTGACGGAACTTTATCAGGTTCGATGCTTACGATGTTAAGCGCTGTAAAAAATTGTGTTGAACAAGCTGACATTCCTTTGGACGAAGCGCTGAGAATGGCTTCCACTTATCCTGCACGTGTTGTAAATCTTGCAGATCGCGGGAAAATAGAACCTGGATTAAAGCCGAATCTTACGATCTTTTCAAAGGATTATAAAGTTGAATTCACTGTTTTGAATGGAAAAATCATTAAAGCATGAGAACGATTTTAATTTTTATAATAACTGTTTTAGTCTTTTCTTTTACACCAAAAGAAAACTCAAACGAATGGATCAGGATCAACTGGCTGGGATATACTCCAAAAGGAATAAAAGTAGCCGTTTGGTGCAGCAAAGATGAAGATAACATCAGCAAGTTCGAACTCATTGATTCAGCAACAGGAAAGAGTGCTTTTAGTTCAACAGCCGGAAAATCTTTTGGCGCTTACGGTCCCTTTAAAAACAGTTATCGTCTTGATTTTTCTTCTTTCAAAAAACCCGGCACTTATTATTTGAAAGCAGGAAAAGCTTCTTCACCTTTTTTTAAGATCAATAAAGATGTTTACAAAGGCACCGCAGATTTTTGCCTTTTTTATTTGCGGCAGCAACAAAGTGGTTTCAATCCTTTTTTAAATGATTCTTGTCATACGCATGATGGCTACACGATGTACGCGCCAGTGCCAGACAGCACCCATATTGATGTGGTAGGAGGCTGGCATGATGCCTCGGATTATTTGCAATATTCTTCCACTTCTGCAAACGCAACGTTTCATTTATTGGCTGCTTACCGCGATTTCCCAAAAGTTTTTGCAGATAAAAAAGAAGCCAACGGCCTTGATGGAAAAGATGGAATTCCGGATGTACTTGATGAGGCGAAATGGGGACTTGACTGGCTTTTAAAAATGCATCCCCGACCTGACTGGATGTTTAATCAATTAGGTGATGATCGCGACCATCGCGGAATGCGTATTCCTAAGGAAGATACTTTTTATGGAAAAGGAATGGAGCGTCCTGTTTATTTTATAAATGGCGAACCCCAGCAACGTGGAAAATTTATGAATAACACAACAGGCACGAGTTCTACTGCTGCAAAATTTGCAAGTGCTTTTTCATTAGGCGCATCTCTGTTTGAAAAATCAAATCCTGCTTATGCAAATGAATTAATTAATCATGCGAAAAGTGCTATAAATTATTCATTGATAAAACCAGGTGTGACACAAACTGTTTCTGTTGTCTCGCCCTACATTTATGCAGAAGATAACTGGACAGACGATATGGAACTGGCGTTCGCGATGCTTGCAAAATCTGCAAACAATTATAATTACAGCCGAGGTCAACTTTTAGATTCTTCCATAAAATATTCAAAAGAAGAAAAAGTTACTCCGTGGTTTTACCGTGATACTGCGAACCATTATCAATATTATCCTTTCATCAATCTGGGCCACTATGAACTGGCCCAACAACTAAAAGGAGCAGAAAGAGATTCTCTCCTCAAATATTATAAACAGGGAATAGAAGATGTTTGGAGCCGGGCAAAAGAAAATGCTTTTTACCGCGGTGTCCCATTTATCTGGTGCAGCAATAATTTGACAACTTCGTTTGCCATTCAATGTATGTGGTATAAAAAATTATCGGGAGACAATTCTTTTGATAAACTGGAACAGGCAAATATCGATTGGCTTTTTGGATGCAATCCCTGGGGAACAAGCATGGTGTATGGATTGCCTTCCTGGGGTGACACTCCGGTTGATCCGCATTCTGCGTTTACTCATATCGGGCATTACCCAATTTACGGCGGAATGGTTGATGGTCCGGTTTATACTTCTATATACAAAAACCTGATCGGCATTACGCTGTATAACAGTGATGAGTATGCGCCGTTTCAAAGCGACCTTGCGGTCTACCATGATGATTATGGTGATTACAGTAGTAATGAGCCGACCATGGACGGAACAGCATCCCTCGTATATTTATTAGCGTCACAGGAAGATGAAGCAGACAAAAATGTTGGAAGAAAGAATGAAATAATTTCTCATGGTGGAATTATTCGCGGTGATACTACTTTAAAAAAGATCGCTTTGGTTTCTACGGGTGATGGTTTCGGAGATGGAGGAAAAAAATGGGTAAAGATTTTAAAAAATGAAAAAATCAATGCTTCATTTTTTCTAACCGGAAATTTTTACAGGAATCCAAAATTTAAAAGTGTCATTAACAAACTAAAAAAAAACGGAAATTATTTAGGCTCCCACTCTGATCAACATTTATTGTATTGCGATTGGAACAAAAGAGATAGTTTATTAGTTACTCATGAGCAATTTACAAACGATATAAAAAATGCTTACAGAGAATTATCTGATTGGGGAATCATTAAAGATAAAGCGCATTATTTTTTGCCTCCTTATGAATGGTATAATGATTCGATTGCCAAATGGGCAAGCGAAATGGGATTACAACTAATTAATTTTACTCCGGGCACTTATAGCAATGCGGATTATACTTATCCTGAAATGGGAAAAAGATATTTGGGAAGCCAGGCCATTTTAGACTCTATTGAAAATTTTGAAGTTAAATCGACAAACGGATTAAACGGATTTATACTTTTGGTTCATATCGGCACAGATCCGCGAAGAACGGATAAATTTTATGACCATTTACCACAACTGATATCAGCATTAAAATCACGGGGATATCAATTTGTCAGAATTGATGAATTGCTTGGTGAAAAAGGTACCTGAAATGAAATGGCAAGACAGTAAATGAACAAATAAATCAGATTTTAATTTTTGCCTTGAAATTATTTTAGTTACTACAACAGTTTCTATATTTGAAAGATGAAAACCGTTCATTTATTGATTAGTGGAAAAGTGCAAGGTGTTTTTTTCAGAAATTCTGCCAGAAAAGAGGCGAATAAATTGGGAGTAACAGGCTGGATAAAAAACCGCCCCGACCAAAAAGTGGAAGCGATGGTTTCGGGGAGGGAAAAAGAGGTGAATGCTTTTATAGACTGGTGTAAAAACGGACCGGAAAGAGCAGAAGTAAAAGAAGTTATAGTTTCTGAAAAAGAACAAATTCATTTCGAAAGATTTGAAATTGTGAGAGAGTTTTAATTTAAAAATCAATCTTCATTTTTATAACAAATCCATTTTACAATGCACAAAAAAATTAATGCCTTTAAGACGACAGGAGGTCTCCTGCTTATGTTGTTTTTCGCTTCCTGTTCCTCCAAAAAATATTATCTTTTTATCGGCACATATACCAACACAACCAGTAAAGGCATTTATATTTATGATTTCAATTCTACTACCGGCGAAGCAAAACCTATCTGGAATACCGACAGCGTTACCAATCCTTCTTATCTAACGATTTCCAAAGATCAGAAATATGTATATGCGGTAAATGAGACAAATGGCGCAAATCCCGGGCGCGTAACCGCTTACTCTTTTGACAAAAAAAATGTAAAACTAAATTTTATAAACACCACTGCTTCCGGTGGCGACGATCCATGTTATATTTCTACAACTGATGATAATAAATGGCTGACAGTTGCCAATTATTCAAGTGGAACAGCAACGGTTTTTCCAATCAATGGAGATGGGTCAGTTGCGCCTTATTCTCAACTTGTCAATGATACAATTTATAGAAATCCCGGAACAAATAATACACCTCATGTACATGAAACTGTTTTTTCTCCTGATGAAAAATATTTGCTCACTCCGGATCTCGGTTTAGATAAACTCATTGTTTACAAATTCGATCCTTCAACCAAAACACCGCTTACTGTTCCATCAACTTCAATTCTTCAATCGGCAGACAGCACCGGCCCGAGACATGTAACTTTTTCCAAAGATGGAAAGTTTGTATACCTGATGCATGAAATGGGTGCGAATGTTACCGTTTATTCTTTCGATAATGGGAAACTAACCCAGGTTCAGGACATAGGAACTTTTCCAAAAGGATTTGCAGGAATAAAAGATGGTGCAGAAATTATGATTTCTCCTGACGGAAAATTTTTGTACGCTTCTGATCGTGGAGATTTGAACCTGCTTGCTATCTTCTCCATTGATACTAATTCAGGAAAATTGACTTTAAAAGGAACTGTTTCCACCGCAGGAAAACATCCACGCAATTTTATCATTGATCCTTCGGGGAACTATTTGCTCGTGGCCAACCAGGATTCTGAAAGCATTATTATTTTCAAAAGAGATCAGGAAACAGGTATGTTAAGTAATACCGGCAAACAAATTCACATCCCGCGGCCTGTTTGTTTGCAAATGATTCCTGAAGATTAAATTCAAAAGCGTAACCCGGCCATAAAAAAACTCCGCGGTTTTTCGCGGAGCTTTTTAATAATTTAATCCTGGGGTTTCGTGGTTTTTCAGGTTTAAATTTTTTCAAGAATTTGAGGGTTAGTGTTCCTAATTTTCGGTTCGTCTTCAGATATTGGATTAAAACGAAGTTGACTGATATCGGATTTTATTTGGTTTTCCGGATTATTGGAATTTTTTTCATCGGATAGTGTTTCCCGATTGTTATCGGTAGATTAATGTTTGTTGAACATCAATCAACTTCTTGAACAAAAATAGATACAACCGGAACGTGGTGCAATAGCACATTTGCTGATTTTTAAAGAGTAAAGATTTACGGTTTTATTTCGTAAAAACACGTTGGTGCAGAGAGAAATACCACGTAAGCATGTAGACAATTCGGCTTACAAGGAATAATTGCTAAATTTCAACAAAAAATATTTATGGCACAGTTTATAAAAGTTGCGCAAAAAGATGGTATTGAAATATTGATAAACACGAACATCATAGAAACTATTTTTCCTGATCACACGCTGGCAAACTGCAATGCGCTCATCAATTTCAATAAAGCCTCTGCTAAAAAAAGTTTCTATACGCAACAGACGGTTGAAGAAATATGGAAGATGATATTGCAATAGCTAACGACGATCACCGGCTTAAACGACCAATGATGTCCACATGTTCAGGGAATGCAGCTAACAATTTTTCTTTATCCGCTATTTCAAAATCGGCAAAATCAAATCCCGGCGCTACTGTGCAACCGCAAAGACTGAAGTCGCTGTGGGGCGCAGGTTCTGCCGCAAACCACGCTTCTGCCGGAACAACAAAATAAAAAGTCTCGCCGACAAAGATATTTGAACCAAGCTTTACGGAATAATAGCGGCCGGCAGGCTCAATTATATGGATCAGCAATGTTTGGCCCGAATAAAAATGCCAGCACTCATCACTTTTAATCCGGTGAAAACAGGAATGCTCGCCCCGCCGCAACAAATAATAAATAGCAGTCGAAAAATTTCTCGCCCCTCCGAAACGCGAAGGCAAAGCCGCGGCATCAATCTTTTCCGGCGACCGGTAGATCTCTCTGAAATATCCTCCTTCGGGATGAGTTTGCAACTGAAGATGGGCTATAAAATAATCGGCATTCATTGAATTTCATTTTTGGTTGGGTGATCCCATCACTTGAGCTAAATTAGTGGAAATTGCACATTAGCTCACATAAATAGTAGAAATGATTGCACAATTACGGCGTGTGTGCCCTTGGATCAATAGGGTAGAAAACTGGCATGAAAATTAGGACTTTTGTTAACTGGTAAAATAATTTCTTCAAACGTGTAGATTGAAAAAGTGCCAAAGAAATAAGGATGGGGTAAACAGAAATAGGCGACGGGACTGAAAGAACTATAAGAAATTAAGCTTACCAAAGGTAGCCCTTTCGAGGGCTACGTTTTTTTAATTCAACTCCAAAACGCTTGATGGAACTTTCAGAAATCTTAAAGAAAAAAATAGAAGAAGAAGGACCCCAATCTTTTCATGATTTTATGGAGATGGCTCTTTATTATCCCGGCCTCGGATATTACAATTCTCAGAGAAATAAGATCGGCAAAGAAGGTGATTATTACACCAGCCCCGTTTTGAGTTCTTTGTTTGGGGAATTGGTGGGCAAACAGATTGAGGAAATGTGGAATCTTCTTGATCGCAATCCTTTTACCGTTGTGGAGTTTGGAGCTGGAACCGGTGCATTATGCAATGACATTCTTCATTATCTTCAAAATAACCCGCCTCTCTATGAGCAGTTAAAATATTGCATTGTTGAAAAAAGCGATGCGATGCGAAAGAGCCAGCAACAAATGCTCCCTTCAAAGGTTTCGTGGTATAGCTCGATTAAAGATTTGGGGCCAATAACCGGTTGCATCTTGTCGAATGAAGTGCTTGATAATTTTCCGGTTCATAAAGTGGAAATGAAAAACGAATTGATGGAAGTTTTTGTGAATTATAAGGAAGGTTTCAGTGAAATGCTAAAACCTGCAAGTGAAAAATTGAAAAATTACTTACAGGAACAGCATATTACATTGCCTCAAAATTATTGTACCGAGATCAACCTTGATGCGATCGAATGGATCAAAGATGTTGCTGCTCATTTAGCCAAAGGTTTTGTGCTTACGATTGATTATGGATTTTCATCTGACGATCTTTACAGTCCCAAAAGAAATTCGGGTACCCTTATCTGTTATAAAGGCCATAAGGTGAATTCATCTTTATATGCTGATATTGGCAAGCAGGATATTACAGCGCATGTAAATTTTTCGGCATTGAGTTGCTGGGGCGAAAAATATGATTTGCAATGTTGCGGATTTACCACACAGGCAAATTTTCTCCGCTCGCTCGGCCTAATGAATTACCTGAGAAAACTTGAACTCGAAAATCCGAAAAACAACCGCCACCTCATCTTCCAGGTACATCAATTATTAATGGACATGGGAAATAAATTTAAAGTCCTTATCCAGCAGAAAAGAGTGAAGAGTAAGATGCTCACCGGCTTGCAATTTGCAGTGCCGTTATCCTGAATTTTAAAAATCAGAAGGGAAAGTTTCCGGAACTTTCCTCCTGTCTACGTGCATCGGAAGCGGGTGCAAGGCCCTCGTTTCATCAATATAAATCAATGCATCATATCGTTGTGGCAACAGTGAAGGCACATAATTTCCATATTTTTCCGTTGCAGGATCATACACCACTCCGATGGCGCGATGCCCCATTTTCTCAAAATACTCATCCGGTATTTCATTCTTAAAAAGTATATAACGGTCTTCATCGCTTTGCTGATGTAAACGGTATTCCAGGCTTCCTTTCTGCGCTTCCGGCACTTCCATCTCTTCCATCGGAGCGCCCCATTCTTCGCCCGCAATTACACTGCCCCGATAAGTAGCAAAGCCCGCGAGATACACATTTTCTTCCCCGTATTCTTGTCGCGCCAGTTCGCCAATATTAACCATTCCTGCTCTTGTCATTCCTGTGGCTCTTGCATCGCCAATGTGTGTATTATGTTCCCACACAATTCCCTTTGCATTTTTTCCATGAAACTTCATAAGGCGGTCAAGGGTCTCCATCATGTGCCTGTCGCGCACATTCCAACTTTCATTATCGAAGCCGATCATAGTGCGATAATATTTTTCTGCGTTTACAGATATCAATGCATTTTGCTCTGCATTAAAACCTGCTTCGCGGTCACCGTCTAAAAATTGAGCCTTCATTCTTATCTCTTTTAGAAGAGCCAATACTTTATCTCTGCAGGAATGTTCTGTAAGAGAGACATAGGCATACATTTGTTCATTATCATGATAAGGCTCAAAGCATTGAATAGCCTTTTTCACCATGTCTGCTGCTTTGGTATCTTCTTTTTCAAGGTAGTGAACCATATTGTACATAGAGTCCCACAGGCTGTAAACATCCAATCCATAAAAACCAATTTTTTTATCAGCAAGTAGGTTCGCATTATATTCTTTTAACCATTCTGAGAGCGCTGCAACTTCCCAATTAGCCCACATCCATGTGGGCCAGCGGTCGAAGTTTTGTAAGACTTGTTGAATAGAACTTTCACCAGAACTTTTATAGCCTTTTATGTAACGATTGATTTTATAGCAATCAGGCCAGTCGCCTTCTACGGCGATAAAGCGGAAACCTTTTTCTTCAATTAATCTTTTGGAAATGGCAGTACGCCATGTATAAAATTCATGAGTGCCATGCGAAGCTTCACCCAGCATAACCACTGATGCATCGCCGATATCATCAATCAATGGTTGAAGATCTTTTGAACTATTTAGATTGTACATATTCTTTTTGAATAATACGCACAACCATTTTGCCAAAAATTAAATTTGAAACGAAGTAGTTTATTTTGAAACAGAATAATGCAGATTATCTTTTGTAACTTCTTTCCATGAATTACAACCTGCAAGGCCAAGCGTAAGATCAATATCTGCTAATAAATTCGCAATAACTTCTTTTACTCCATCTTCGCCTGCAAGCGCCAGTCCGTAAGCATAAGGACGGCCAACAAGAACGGCTTTCGCGCCTAATGCCATCGCTTTAAAAACATCTGCCCCGCGGCGGATACCACTATCAAATAAAATCGTGGTTTTATTTCCTACTGCATCGGCA
>Ga0157371_10003629_pt1 | contig 13896 bp, 10 predicted proteins | sample C45metaG_FD_113462 | JGI IMG/M metagenome (GOLD analysis project Ga0157371, IMG submission 113462) | Corn rhizosphere microbial communities from Kellogg Biological Station, Michigan, USA - C4-5 metaG | ecosystem: Host-associated > Plants > Roots > Rhizosphere > Soil | place: USA: Michigan...
CGTTAATCGTTCTTAGGCAAGCCTGAGTTTACTTCAACGAAGTCCGCCCGTTCGCATAAATCCGAACCGGTACGTGAGTTCCCAATACCAGCAGCGAATTTGTTTCCAAAGCGAAACTGATCAAGTGCGGAGCTTTTCTCCTCAATCCGCCGTTCTTGTCCTCACATCAGCGGCTTAGCTATTGATCAAGCTGCACCGTAGACTTGCGGAATAATCTAACAAGACCGCTCGCTCCTTGGAAATTTGATATCTAGTGTTGCCGCGGCGCAACATAAGACGTCGGAGTTCCTGTCAATCATCATTCGAGACGGCATCGATGGCTAACTACGATGCGACTTGGACATTGCGCGGCGGAGCGAAGGGTACACCCAAGGCGCGTGTTCCGAGGTCGCGAACTTCAGGATTGGTGATAGGTATGTGGGCCCGCGCGAGGCTGTTCGAGCCCAGGCCGTTTTTCAGCCGCGAGTGTTTCGATACAGGAGAACAGGAGTCAGGACGCTGAGTTGCGGATCGTCGCGGCATGCAGAAATGCACGGCATGCATTCCGGATTCGTCGGCCATCATTTTCTTGCCGTGGACCTTAAAAACAGCCACTTGATCGAGGCTGATGGTCTCAGCCAATTTATTTGAGAGCGATTATGCCCACTACCCTTCGCGAAGTTTCCTCCAACAAGCTCGCCTCCTCACGCCGCGCTTTGGTGATCGTCGGCATGCACCGAAGCGGAACGTCTGCAATGGCCAGGACGCTGTCGCTGTTGGGAGCACGACTTCCGCAGCAACTAGTGAAACCGAAGCCGGACAATCCAACGGGATTTTGGGAACCGCAGCGCATAGTCGATCTTAACGAGGAGATCCTAGAGTCGGTTGATTCAGATTGGGACGATGTTTTTGCCTTTCGGCCTCGGCGTTATCTCTCCAAATTCGACCAAGGCTATCTCGCTCGCGCCATCGAGCTGGTGCAACAGGAGTTCAGCGGAGCCGAACTCATTATCCTGAAAGAACCCCGTGTATCGGTGCTCGCCGCGTTTTGGGACCGTGCCCTGTGTAAAGCCGGGTATTCGACTAATTATATCGTGATGGTCCGTAATCCACTTGAGGTCGCGGAATCGCTGCGAGACAGGAACGGTTTTTCGCGCGAGAAATCTTTCCTAATGTGGAGCAGTTATTTGATTGCGGCAGAGCGCGATACACGAAATCAGGAGCGGGTCTTCGTTACATATGACCAATTGATGAGCGACTGGCGCAATGTTTTGCGCAGAATAGAGGAAAGCGCCAGTCTGGCCCTTCCGCGCGATACGTCCGCCGCGGCGGTTGAAGTCGATGTTTTCCTCAATCGCGGTATGCGGCACCACCAAGCGGACGCCGCAGATGTGCTGTCTCGCTCCGACGTACCCGATTACGTAAGAACGCTCTATCGGATATTCTTGGATGCTTCCCGGGGTGCGGACATTGATGGCGCTGCGATTGATGCCGTCCAGGAGCAGCTTGAGGATATCGAGTCGGTGGTAGGGCCTTTGCTGGCCGATATGAGGGGGCGCGCACGAGCGCTAACAAGGCACGTGGACTATTTGAACGAAGTTCACGCTGGGAAAGTTCGTTCTCTATTACAACAACTTGAAAGCGAGCGAACCGAGCGTAGCGCACTGGACGCACAATTGGCGGAGCTGGAGAGCATTCGTGGGGATCTTGTGTTGCGGGAAAGCGAGCTTCGGCAGCGGCAGGAAGAGATTTCCCAAGCGTGGCAGCAGATCAGCGTCGAGCAAGCGACTAATGCGGCACTCGCAAAAGAACTGGAAGCGAAGATCACGCAAGTTGCAGAACTGGACGAGAAACTTCGCGGGGCCGATAAATGGATCTACAAACTTGCTGGTGAGCGCCGACAGGCCGAAAAGCTCGTCCAGAGCCTTGAGGACAAGTTGGCGAAGGAGCGGAAGCTCCGGGAAACGGCTCAGTCGCGAGAGCGCCAGCAGCTTGCGGTTACCCGGCAGCTGTTGCGGGATCGTGAGCTTGAGCTGACCAAGCACGCGGCGGAGCTTGAGTCGCTCACCCAAAGACTCACCGCTGCGGGCAGTGAGTTCGAACGCGTTAGCCAAGAATTCAAAGTAGAAAGTGCCGCGAAAGAAGCGGCCGAAGTCCGGCTAGGGGAACAATTCCGCGAAATCGCAACGCTGACTTCGCTGCTTTTGGAACGTGAAGCATCAGAGAGTCGCTTCAAGGAAGAGGCCGATTGGCTTCGGCGGGCTGCGACCGTCCTGCTGAATGACGCGAAGACACGTAAAGGCTGGATTTTTCAGTTTGTGCCGGCCGCCTTTCACTTCAAACGGCAGCGGCGATTGCTCAAGAAAAACGGATTATTCGACGAAGAGGCCTATTTGGCGGCACACCCGGACGTGGCGGCCGAGGCAGCGGATCCACTCCGCCATTACCTGAAACATGGTATTCGCGAACACCGTCGACTCGGATGAGCTTGAGCATGGATCACATAGGAGAGGACGAGGTCGCAGCTTTCCTCCAAGGGGGTTTGTTCGATGAGAATTGGTATCTAGAACAGTACCCCGATGTAAGGCTGCTCGGAATGGATGCGGCCAAACATTACTTGTGGATCGGCGCGAAGTTGGGCAGGCGGCTGTCGGACAAAATGCCGGAAGCGGTCGCTCCGATCGCGGTGTCGCCCGACCGGCTCGGGCAACTGGCAGCGGCGCCACCGGAACCGGCTCCTCCGGCACCTGTAAATCTGGTCTCGAGCATTGTTCCGTCACCGGACGATTCGGATTCGGCGCTCCGCTGGCTAACGATGGTCCAGGAAGCACTCGCTGATTCGCCGTGGTGGTGGTCGATTTTGCCTCTTGGCGCCAGGCGGCCGCGCGAACTTAATCGCCTCGAGCAGTGCGGACTGTTCAATGCCCGCGAGTACCTGGATGCCAATCCGGATGTTGCGTTGGCCGGAGTGGATCCTTTGTGGCATTTTGTACGTCACGGAGTTTACGAGGGGCGAACGATCCGCCTCCGAATGCCGTATTCGCCAGGCGACGGAGCGCTGAACCAAGAACAGGCAAGCGCAGGTGGCCTGATCGAGGGCAGGAAGGGCTTCCGGGCCGATCGACCCACCCTATTCGTCGCAAACCACGATGCGTCCAGGACCGGGGCTCCGCTGGTGGGCCTGAACCTGGCCAAGGGCTTCGACAAGTACAACATCTTTACATTCGTCGGTCGCGATGGGGAATTGACGCCGGAATTTCTCGACCATTCGGTCGGAGTCGTCTTGGGTTGGCGACCCGAAGAAGAGCTACAGTCTTTGATGGAGCGCCTGCGCCTGGATTTTGGACTTCGCGCTCTGATTATAAACTCCGTGGAATCCGCACCGTGGGCCAGGATTGCGAACGCGATCGGCGTGCCTGTGGTATCACTGATCCACGAGTTCACGGAATATACCTTTCCGGTGTCGAAGAGCACCGACGTGGTACGTTGGTCCGATCGGGTGATCGTACCTGCGCATCTCGTGGAGGAGTCGCTGCAAAGGGAAGTGCAGTCGATATGCTCCGCACGCGCGCCGAACATTGTTATTCGGCATCAGGGGGCGCTTCCGTATCTGCCCAAGCAAGCCGGCACGCCTGCTGCGCTCACCGCGCAGGACATACGCGATCTGGTGGCAGGACTAGGGTTGAACCAGCGCCACATCGTATTGGGGGCTGGACATGCGCAGCCGCGCAAGGGAGTTGATCTCTTTGTGCAAACTGCCGGTTACGTTGCGCGGCAGCGAAATGATGTAGCTTTCTTGTGGGTCGGCGGCGGCTACCACCCGAAATCGGACCTTCAATATTCCGTGTGGGTCGATCAAACGATCGAACGCATGGGTCTGAGAAGGACGGTCCTGTTCCTTCCCAGCCAGCCCCATCTCGACGCCTGTTTCGAAGTCAGTGACCTATTTTATCTCCCTTCACGGCTCGATCCCTATCCCAACGTGGTGATTGACGCTTTAATGGCGGCGCGTGACGTGGTGTGTTTCGAGGGAGCAACAGGCTGCGCAGAACTCTTCCGGGAGGAGATAGGTTTCCGCGGGGCTGCCGTTCCCTATGCCGATGTGCAGGCTGCCGGCGAAGCCATTATGTATCTGATCGACGAATCTCCGAAAAACGATTTCAATGCCAGAAAGGCAGCGGAATATTTCGATTTCGACTCGTACTTGGCGGCCGTCGAAAGAGAGGTTGAGAAGGCTTGTGCCAATGCCGCTCTCAATGAAGAGCAAGCGAAGCGCATAATAAAAAAGGGCCTTGTCGAGCGCGACCATTATGCGCCCCAAAGCCGCAATTCGGCGGTCGCGGTCCGAGACTATGTCGCCTCATCCAGGAAGGGGCTTGCACGGCGTAACCCTCTGCCCGGATTCAGCGAAAACTTGTGGCGTACGCTGAATGGGAGGAGCGAGGATATTTGTCCTTTGATGGCCGAACTTGACGCCGGCAATAAACATCCGAAAACTCATAGCGTCGTGATGTTGGGCAAAGCCCGACCCCAATTATCGGAGTCGCTTCGCGTTGCCCTGCATCTCCACCTTCATTTTTCCGAACTCGCCGGCGAGTTTGCCCGACGGCTAAGCCTGAGCAAAGTGCCGGTCGACATCTTCGCCACGGTGACCAGTGCAAAGGGCGCGCAAGCTGTCGAAAGCGCATTCAGCGACTACGGGGGAGGAACCGTACAGACTCTTCTGGTAGAAAATCGGGGGCGCGATATTGGCCCGTTCTTCGTGCATCTTCGCAAGCCTCTGAGCAGCTATGACATTGTCGGCCACCTTCACGGCAAACGGAGCCTCGATTGCGGGGAGGGCTTTGGCTCCCGTTGGCTCAACTTCCTCCTCGATACACTGATCGGAAATGACAACAGAGTCCTTGCGCAGATCATTCATAAGTTCGAAAAACAGGCCGATCTTGGCCTGATATTCCCCGAGGACGCCAATAACGTCGGCTGGACCGAGAACCGGTCGATCGCGGAGGAACTCGCTCAACGTACAAATCCGAAGCTGCAATTGCCTGACCACCCCTTTTTCCCGCTCGGAACAATGTTCTGGGCCCGGCACGAAGCCTTGCGCCCGCTGTGGAACGCAAATCTCACCCACAATGAGATGCCCCTCGAGCCTTTGCCTTATGACGGTACTATTTTGCACGCCCTGGAACGAATGCTCCCCACCGCCTGCCAGGCGGTCGGCCTTAACTGGCAAACCGTCAGCGTTCCCGGGGTACAGCGATGATATCGAAGTTACTGCTGCAGAATCAGCACTGCCCTGTAAATGATCTTTAGCCAAAGCTGTTTTGTCGGTCACTTAGCCGTTTGTAATCTTAATACGAGGATCAGAAGTTAGAGCATGGCAACGAACAGCGTAGTCGGAGTTTTCGGTGCCAACGGGTTTATCGGCCGACATCTGGTCAGCAAGCTTAGGGGGTCAGGTGAACACGTTGTAGCGTTCGGACGAGAGTTTCCGGTCGACTTTTATGAAGCTGTCGGCGGCCGGGTCGAAACCCGACGAGTCGATATAACGGACGAATTGGAAACACACGCCGCTCTTCAAGGAATTACTCGTGTTGTGCAGCTGATAAACACTTCTAACCCCGCCATGGGAAACAAAAGAGTGACGTCTGATCTGAAGCTGAATGTCATCCCGCAGGTAAGCTTTATAGAATCGTGCATAATGGCAGGAGTAAAGAACTTAGTTTTCATTTCGTCTGGTGGAACCGTTTACGGAATTCCGCGGCAAAAGCCCATACCAGAGACACACCCGACCGAACCGCTCAATTCCTATGGATTATGCAAGCTAACCGTCGAAAACTATTTAAACATGCTGACCCGAGGGTCGGAGCTTGGCTACACCATTCTTCGTGTTTCCAATCCCTTTGGTCCAGGGCAATCGAATCATAAGGGGCAAGGGCTTATCCCCGCCGTCCTTCAGCAGATTGCAGCAAATGCACCGATAACAATTTTTGGAGACGGAAATACAGAGCGGGATTACATTTACATTGATGACGTTATTGACGCGCTTGCCACCTGTTTGGAAAGAGAGCCGCTGAAAGACGTCGTAAATGTCGGAAGTGGCCGCAGCCGCACCGTTCTGGAGGTGATCGAGACCATAGAGCGAGTCCTCGGACGCCGCGTAGAAAGGACGTTTATTGAGGCCCGGGCGACGGACACGCCGTCTAATGTACTGGATGTAGCGAAAGCGAGGGAGCTTCTCGGCTGGGTTCCCAAAACTGACTTTCACAAGGCAATCCAGCTGACCGTGGACTCTTACCCGTTCAGCGCCGTGTCATAGAGCTGATGAGAACGCGAATGGCAAAGGCGGTGCAGGATCGCTATAGTTAGACTTAAACCTGATAAAACTTTGATTTGCGGCTTTTTGTTGTTGGAGAGCCGGTTTGATATCCAGAAGGGCAGCATGAACTTCGAAGTTGTTGAGCGTGGAGCATTACGGACTGCCGCCGCCCGAACGAAGGGGGTGCGCGGGAGCTTTAGCCGTCACCGCTGGTTCTATCTGTTCGTCATATTGCCGACTTTCATCGCGGCCATCTATTACGGCTTTATCGCCTCACCAATCTATGTGTCGCAGTCGAGCTTCATTATCAAAAGCCCGGGCCAAAAGTCCGCGCCCACGCTGTCCCTCGCCAATCTGGTCCAGACGAGCGGCCTGTCCTCGGGCCAGGAACAGACGAAGGAGGTCGTCGGTTACATCGACTCGCGTGCGGGCCTGAAGGATCTTCAGGCGCAAACGGATGTTCGGAGCAAATATTCAAAGCGTGGCGCCGATTTCCTGAGCCGCTTCCCGCGGCTGTTTCAAAGCGACACCTTCGAAAACCTGTACCATTATTATCAGTCGATGGTCGGCGCGAATGTCGATCAGGAGAGCGGACTTGCCGTGCTCCAGGTGCGGGCGTTCGCACCAGAGGATGCCTATGAAATGAATGCTCGGCTGCTCGGATTGAGCGAGCGCTTTGTCAATCGTCTCAACCAGCGCGCGGAGAGGCAAGAAATTGCCGAGTCTGAGCAGCGGGTGCTCGACGCTCAAGCGCGAGTACGAAAAGCGCGAGAGGCGCTAAGCGCTTTTCGTAATCAGCAAGACATTGTTGACCCGCAAAAGCAGGCGCAGGGCGTATTTGAGGTTTCGAATGGTTTGATCTCACAACAGGCCGCTCTCCAAGCGCAACTCGATCTGATGACGCGTGTGGCGCCCCGCAATCCGTCAATCCCCGCGCTTCGGAACCGGATCGCCGCGATGGGACGCGAGATTGCCATACAGAATGGTCGCGCTGTAGGGACGCCGACGGGTATAGCCTCGAAGCTCTCCGCTTATGAAAATCTTTCAATAGAGCAGGACTTCGCCACTCAAATGCTGACTACCGCGAATGCTGCCTTGGAGCAGGCGCGGACCGAAGCCGAGAGGCAGCAGTTTTACCTTGAGCGTGTTGTCGACCCCAACCTTCCGGATATGCCGGCCCTGCCGCATCGGCTGGAGCGAATCTTCGTGATCTTCGCGTCCTTGGTTTGCTTGTATTTCGTCGGCTGGATGATCGTCGTTGGCATTCTAGAGCATGCGCCCGAGGACTGATCGTGAGTGATCTTGCTACTGGCTGGCGTTTCCAACGCCGAGTGATCGGCGCTCTCATGGTTCGTGAGCTTGTCACCCGCTTTGGGCGGGAAAACATCGGCTTTCTCTGGATGATGGCCGATCCTTTGCTCTTCGCAGTACTTGTCGGCATTCTTTGGCGGTTTATGAAAGGCCCCGAGGAGCATGGGGTCAGTATCATAGCATTCATCGCGACCGGTTACATTCCGCTGACTTTTTTCCGAAATGCAGTGACCCGCTCGATCCGCGTATTCACTGTGAATAGCAGCCTGATGTATCACCGCCAAATCAAGGTGCTCGATTTTGTGCTGGTGAGAGTGCTGATCGAGGCCATTGGTGCAACGATGGCATTTCTATTCGTCGGCGCGGTGCTGGTCGCCCTGGGTGAGTTCCCAATTCCGGCGGATATAGGAGCGTTCGTCGGCGGATGGCTGCTCTATTGCCTATTTACCTTTTCGATATGTCTCATTCTGGCGCCATTGTCGGAAATGTCCGATGTGCTAGAGAAAATCGTGCCGGTCGTGACATATATAGCAATCCCGTTTTCGGGCACGTTCAACATGGTTTCCTGGCTGACGCCGGCAGCTCAGAACGCAGTCTTGTATTCGCCGTTTGTCAACGCGATGGAACTCCTGCGATACGGCATTTTCGGTCCCGGGATAGACGCGCAGTGGGATATTACGGTTCCTCTGGCTGCATCGCTGGTCCTGACCCTCATCGGCCTCTCGATGTGCCGGCGAATTCGTCGAGAGCTCGTCGTCGAATGATCGTCTGCGAAAAGGTAAGCAAGTCATATCCGATGGGCCGCGGGCGAAAACACGTTCTCAAGGACGTGGACTTAGAAATCAGACCAGGAGAGCATATCGGGTTCCTTGGAAGGAACGGTGCCGGGAAGACAACCTTTATAAAACTTATCGGAGGTGTCGAGCTAGCCACGTCTGGAAAGATCCGTCGCCAGATGAGTGTCTCGTGGCCCCTCGGCTTCGGTGGCGGCTTTCAAGGAAGTCTAACCGGGTATGACAATGCTCGTTTTATTGCTCGAATATACGGATACGAATACGGCGATATTCGGGACTTCGTTGAAGACTTTACTGAGCTCGGACCTCAGCTGAAGATGCCCGTGAAAACCTATTCATCGGGCATGCGGGCACGTCTGGCCTTTGCCTTGTCTCTGGCAATCGAATTTGAGTGCTACTTGATAGACGAAGTTATAATGGTCGGCGATTCGAATTTTCAGAGAAAGTGCCATTACGAGCTATTTGATAAACGAGGAGATCGAGCGCTGATCTTTGCGTCTCATAGCACCGACCTGATTCGGGAATATTGCAATCGAGCTATGGTTCTACACGGTGGAACTGGAACGATGTACACCGACATAAATCAAGCTCTCGAAATTTACGCCTCATTATAAAATAGCGGCAGTTGGTAAAGGCAGACATTTTATCCCGCTTTGCTAAAGCCCCACCACGAACGTTTCGCTATATTTATCTAGATTTGGATTGTGGAGGGGATCAATGTACGTCTTCGTACCCCACTTCTCCTGCAACAAGTTGAGTTCTTGTTGGAACCGTTTGATGTTCTTGGATGACATATCGCTCCCGCGCGATTTCGATTCGTGGTGCAGAAGCACAGCATGCGGAACATAGACATTTCGCCAGCCGGCCGCCTCCAGTTTCAGGCACAAATCAACGTCGTTGAAGGCGACCGCGAGAGCTTCGTCGAGTCCGCCGACGGCGACGAACTTGTCTCTCCGAACCAGCAGGCATGCACCTGTCACCGCGCTCACGAATTGTGCAACGTGGGGTTGCCTGAAATAGCCCGGCTGATCTGCGGGAAGGAGGCGGTGGGCGTGCCCCGCCGCTCCTCCAATGCCTATTACAACCCCGGCATGCTGAATTGAGCCGTCAGGGTACAGCAGCTTGGCCCCCACGGCTCCCACATCCGCGCGAACGCCATAGCGTATCATCTCCGTTAGCCAATCCTCCGTCACAACTTCCGTGTCGTTGTTGAGAAGGCAGAGATAGTCCCCCTTTGCTCGCGAAGCGGCGAAGTTGTTGAGCGTAGAAAAGTTGTAAGGCATGTCACATGGCAAGACCTCGACTTGCGGATGGCGGTCTATCTTCTGAAGATAAGCCACCGCGTCCCGCTCGGTACTACCGTTGTCGACAATCAGCACTTCGAATTCGCGGTAAGAGGTCTTGTTCAGCACACTCTCGAGGCACGCCTGCAGCAGATCTGCCTTGTCCCGCGTGGAAACTATTATGCTGACAAGCGGCAATTTGGTCGGCAATGGCCACTCAATCTTTACGGTATCGTATGGGCCGGGCGTGCAAGTAGCGCCAAGCGGCAAAATGTGTTCTGCGACCGCGCCGATCCTGGCACTGTTTTCGACGTCGTTGGCGGGCAAATGCGATAGGATATGCGGGACGTGGACAATTGCGTCTGCCGCCATTTCAGTGGCGGCAAGCAAAAAACTGTCTAGGCCTTTCGATCCTTTATCTCTAGTTGCCCTTCGAGCTAAGTCTGATTCAATCGCGACCGCGGCCGAGATATAGTCGAGCGCGAGGAACATTTCCCGATTCCAGTGTGGCTTAAACCAAGGTTTTATTCGCTGTCCGTCGCCACTGATCTCGTCCTGATCGCCGTAAAGAATTGCCGCCGATCGATTCACCTGAAGCGCCTCAGCTATTCTGAAGAGCGCGGTCCTCGACAATATGCCGCCTGCCCGGACGAGGACCAGATAACCGTCGCCGACCGCTCCGCTCGTGCCGCCGCGTTCGACGCCCAAGAGACTCCAGTCAGGGTATATCTGATGTTTGATAGACTCGATTGTCGCGTCCAACTCCCGCTGCGTGCCCTCCAGAGCCGTATGAACGACAATCGAAAAGTGGGGCTTATAGCCCCAACTTTCGAAGGCGTTCACCGAAAGGTCGGCGACCTCTCGCTTCCTTTCGATGTTGTCGATCCACAAATTGTACATTAGCGGGGTTTTCGCGGCTGCGGCACGCAGCCAAGTCCACGCACGAACTTTGCGCCTAGTAAGGTGCCAGTAGAGCGCACCCAACGTGCGCGCCGGTTGAAAAGGGAGTACGCGCGGAAGAATCCGCCAGAAGTTCACCGAAGCGTCAACCATCAAAACACATACGCAGCCCGTTGCTTTCCCTTTACCAGCGATGTTAGGGCTATAGGGTACTCGTCCGATCTGCTCCAAGGCTGTTCATGAAAAATATTTACGTGTCGCCGCGGAGCGCTTCCTTCCGCGGCGCTGCCACCATAGCTCTTTTAACTCTCGTATTGGCGGGGTGCGCGGCGCTGCCAGCGAGCGGGCCGACTGGTTCGCAGATTAAGCATGCAGCCGCTGGCCAAAATGCGCAGCTGCCCTTCGACTTAATTGAAGTCGATCGTCCATCGTCCCTGCCGCCAGCGCCGTCGTTACCAACTCAAACGCTACCCGACGCTGTTCCTCAGCCGACGGATCTACTCGGGCCAGGAGACGTGATCGACATTGCGATCTATGAAGCGGGCGTCTCATTGTTTGGCGGCGGCGGCTTGCGAACATCCGCAAGCGGCGCAGTCATATTTGACCCGACCTCCACTGCGGAAAAGCTGCCTCCCGTCCGTATCGATGACGGCGGCTATATTTTTGTGCCATTCGTCGGGCGCATTCGGGCAGCGGGTCTCACCGTGGCGCAGTTGGAGTTACGGATTCAAAATGGACTACGCGGGATGTCACAGGATCCGCAGGTTCTGGTTTCAATTGAGCAGTCGATCACGAACAGTATCACTTTGGCGGGGGAGGTGACGAAGCCGGGGCGGCTGGTGCTGGCGACAAACAGGGAGACACTGAACGATGCGATCGCGCTCGCCGGCGGATACCGGGGTGCTCCGAAGGATATCGTCGCTGTCGTTGAGCGGGACGGGCAGACTTTTCACATCAGGCTCAGTGATCTGGTGGGCCATCCTGAACGAGATTTCCGGATATCTCCTGGCGACCGAATTACCTTGGCGAGCCGACCGGAAAGTTTCATGGCACTCGGAGCCGCGAACAAGTCGGAAGATATTCCCTTCCCACGGGGAAGAATCACTTTGGCAGAAGCTGTCGCGCTTGCGGGCGGAGCCAATCCGAACGCTGGAGACGCTAGCGCAATCTTCGTCTTTCGTTACATTCATCAAGCAGGCAGCGCCGAAAAGCCGGTTGTTTATCACGTTAATATGATGAAGCCCGGGGCGTACTTCCTTTCGCAGCATTTCATGATGCGGGACCAGGATGTCTTGTACGTAGGAAATGCTAACGCTAATCAGCCGGGCAAACTTGTTCAGCTACTTAGCCAGTTGTTTCTTCCGATAGCAACTTTCCGGAGTGTGGTACCCTGACAAGCCTATCGGGTAATTTTATTTAGGCAAAAATATTATCAACTGAGCATAGGCGTGCTCCTGCTGTTGTCTGGATTGAACATGGACTTCCGCATCTTTGATCTGAAGGGGCCGGTCGAAATCACCCCTATGCGGCACCGTGATCATCGTGGTCACTTTTCGGAGGTGTTTCGTGCCGATCTCTTCCGCGATCGTATCGGGCGGGTGCATTTCGTTCAGGATAATGAATCGCTCAATATTAGTGCCGGAACGATAAGGGGGATCCATTTCCAGACCCACCCTGCGGCGCAGGGGAAACTTGTCCGCTGTCTCGCCGGAAAAGCATTCGATGTCGCGGTTGACCTTCGAAGCGATTCCCCAACGCTCGGCAAATGGGTTTCAGTCGTGCTTTCACCCGAGGCCAATAACCAGCTGTGGGTGCCCGTCGGTTTCGGGCACGCCTTCTGCACGCTAGAACCAAATACGGTCATCAACTATCGGGTGACCAATTACTACAGCCCCGAAAACGACAAGGGCGTGGCATGGGACGATCCGCAAATAGCAATCGAGTGGCCGGACATCGCAGATCCTGAAACCTTGTCGCAAAAGGATCGAAACCAGCCCCTGCTTGCGGAATTGCCGCCTTATTTTTCGATGAAGGATTGTTGATGCGGATTTTGGTGACAGGTGGTGCCGGCTTTATTGGCTCCGCTCTTGTTCGGCATCTCATTGTCGAGAAGGGCTATGAGGTCCTGAACGTCGACGCCCTCACCTATGCGGGCTGTCTAGCGTCTCTCCGCCAGGTCGAAGGCGAAGCCAATTACCGTTTCCTGCGGGCCAACATCTGCGATGGTCCCGCGATGGCTACTGCACTTGCGGAGTTCGGCCCTGACCGCATCATGCATCTGGCGGCGGAGAGTCATGTCGATCGTTCTATCACGGGAGCGGCGGACTTCATCCAAACGAACGTGATCGGAACGTTCACGCTGCTTGAAAACGCCCGCAGCTATTGGTCGAGCTTGCCGGCGGAGCGGAAAGCGAAGTTTCGCTTCCTCCACGTCTCAACCGACGAGGTCTATGGTTCGCTGGGCGACGAGGGGCTCTTCACCGAAGCGACATCTTATGACCCAAGCTCTCCCTATTCCGCCTCCAAAGCGTCCTCGGATCACCTAGCCAAGGCGTGGCAGAGGACCTACGGCCTACCGGTTATAGTTTCAAACTGCTCGAACAATTACGGGCCGTATCACTTTCCCGAAAAACTAATTCCGCTGACGATCCTCAACGCGGTGGCTGGAGAGACTCTTCCGGTTTACGGCAAAGGAGAGAACGTTCGCGACTGGCTTTACGTCGAAGATCATGCGCGTGCCTTGGACATAATCGCGGAACGGGGCCGGATCGGGGAAACATACAATGTGGGTGGCCGGAACGAGCGACGGAACATCGATGTCGTCCGCACCATCTGCCGACTCCTAGATCGGCTCGCTCCGGCAAACCATCCGCGAGAAAAACTGATCGAGTTCGTAACCGATCGGCCCGGCCATGACGCCCGCTACGCAATCGACGCGTCCAAGCTCGAGCAGGAACTGGGTTGGGCTGCACGAGAGAATTTCGAAAGCGGCATTGAAAAGACGATCCAATGGTATCTGGAAAATGATTGGTGGTGGCGACCGCTTCGCGAACGTTACGCAGGCCAACGACTCGGCCTGGTCAGGGTTGCCAACGGCTAATGCGGATCGCCGTTACCGGGCGTGAGGGCCAAGTGGCTCGCTCGCTTCAAGAACTCGGACTAAAGACGGGCCATGAAATCGTAGCTCTAGCCAGACCGCTGCTCGATCTCACAGCCCGGCCGAGCTCCATCATCGCCGTTCTGGAATCGGCACGGCCGGAGGTGATCGTCTCCGCCGCTGCGTACACGGCAGTGGACAAGGCAGAAAACG
>Ga0157371_10003631_pt1 | contig 13889 bp, 12 predicted proteins | sample C45metaG_FD_113462 | JGI IMG/M metagenome (GOLD analysis project Ga0157371, IMG submission 113462) | Corn rhizosphere microbial communities from Kellogg Biological Station, Michigan, USA - C4-5 metaG | ecosystem: Host-associated > Plants > Roots > Rhizosphere > Soil | place: USA: Michigan...
CAACCATGAATATAAAAGAGGCTTTCCATTTAATATGTATATCATTAACCAGGACGGTTCGGGCCTTGAAAAAATTAGTAGGGATAAAGGGTTTGATGCATTTCCTATGTTCAGTCCTGACGGGAAAAAGATACTATTTTCAAGTAACAGGAATAATGGAGGTACAAGAGACACCAATGTATTTGTTGCAGATTGGGTCAATTAAATAATGCTTTCTTTGAAATATTGTAATCGGTAATGGTATAAAAATAGCTATTTGTCTATTCCGGTTGGTGATTGCCGTTTCTGTTGTAGATTTGGCAACAATCAAATCAAATAGCATGGATACAAGTTTATACAACATTTTACTACATGTGCATAGCATTGGTCGGTGGGTTGTTTTATTATTACTTCTATTTGCCATTATAAATAGCCTGATTGCTGGCAACCGTCCCTATATACGAACTGATAACCGCCTTGGTTTACTACTTACTATTTCTGCGGATTTAATGTTGGTAATTGGCATAATACTATGGTATTTTGGTGCACATGGTTATAAAATGATAGAGTCGGCAGGCGGGATGAGTAATGCAATGAAAGATCCTTTGACTAGATTTTATGGTGTTGAGCACCTTGTTGGCATGTTGATAGCAATCATATTATTACATATTGGAAAAGCCCAGGGCAAAAAACGGATTAGTGACAAAGCAAAACATCGTAGAACCCTTATTTTCTACTTCTTGGCATTATTGATCATCCTGGCATCAATACCATGGCCTTTCCGCGAAATTGGTGCCGGTAGGGGCTGGTATTAAAATATTATAATTAGAGAAAGTTCAAAGCCGGGGATTCCCGGCTTTTAGATTTATAGTTAACGTGGGCCAAGCTCTATCACTTCACAATTTTTAATAACAGGACCCTCAATATTAAAACGCAATAGGGTACGTACTTTATGCCACCCTTGCTTTCCTGCAGCTCCGGGGTTCATATGAAGACAATCAATTTTGTCATCGTAAATCACTTTTAATATATGTGAATGCCCGGAAATAAAGAGTTTTGCTTGATTATCCATGATCTCCTGTTTTACACCTGGTGCATATTTCCCAGGGTAACCACCAATATGCTTCATATAAATTTTGACATCTTCACATTGCCAGGTTAACTTTTCAGGATATACGCTTCTTACATCATATCCATCAATATTTCCATATACACCTCTAACAACAATTTTTTTTTCGTTTTCCTTTCCAAAGTTGATTAATCTGTCAGCTATTTCAATTGTTCCAAAGTCACCGGCATGCCATATTTCATCACAGTGTTCTGCGTGAATAAAAACTGATTCGTCTAAAAAGCCATGAGTGTCAGAAAGCAACACTATTCTCTTCATCTATTTTTTGATTGACCGAAGTTCCTTTTTTTGTAGTACATAGAAGTATATGGATGATATCTAAAACAATACACCAATTGCTTTCTAATATATTGTGACCCAAGGTTTACAAATCCCTCATGGGGATAGAATTTTAATCCCCGGTTCTTTCGCCCATTATTTTAAAGGAGGGATCAATTGTATACTTTATCGTTGTGTTATAATTTTCTGTCCTGCTTCTCCTTTTCTTTTTCAATTTTTCATTGATTGTTATAATCACCTGGCATGTTTTATCGCCAGGTTGAATTACTAAACTCGAAAAATCTGGTATGCATTTATAGGAAGCGGGCGTAATAAAAAGGTCATTAATAAGAACCTGGAGTGAATCTTTATTTATTTGGCCGGAACTATAATACTCATTGATTACAGGGGAATAGAAACTCATTATAGACTCGATATCTCTTTTATTATATGATGCATAAAGGTTTTCCAGGAAGTTGGTTACTTTGGTCTTGCTAAATAATACTGGTTTGGTCATTGATGGACCTGGAACTGTAACTGTTTTTTTGGTGGAAGTAACAACCTGGGAATTATTTTTATTTCCTGAATTATGATTAAACACCAGGTAGCTAATTGCAAGTACAACCAAAAAAACAAATACAAGCGTTTTCCATTGAAAGTCTTTTCTTGATGTGGACGCAGGTACTGGAACAGTGTAAGGTTGTTTAATTGAATTGGACTCCTTAAAAGGAGGAGGTACTTGTGAAATAATTGGCTCAGGTTTAGGTTGAACATTTATAGTAAGTGAACGGTTTTTTGAGCCAATGGTCAATACATAATCAGTTGTATTCCGGAGTGCTACTTTTTTTGTACCTGTCTTTTCTGCTACATCTCCCATATTGGAGATATGTATTTTGCTATTGCCTCTTACTTTCCAATTAATCGTGGCTAATTCGCCTTCCCGTATATTATAACGATCTGCCTTAAACTCCAGGATTTCATCCTGTTCTGTTATTTGAGTAGAAGTATTTAATTCTTTTTCTGTAAAGTCAAATTCATAGACTTTTTTACTATCATGTATAGGAACAATTATCTTCTTTATGCCATTAGTAATTGTTACATGTTCATATTCCTTTTTAAACAAACTTATTCTTAAAGGGGTTATACCTCTTTTTACATCATTAACCAATACGTCTTTACCTGATGGGATACTCTTTATTTCAAATTCAATTGTCTGGGTTAATTCTTGCGGTTCTTTTATTTTTTCTATTGGTGCTTTAGGTAATGCCCATTTTTGATGAGAAACAGGTATCCCGGAAACGTCTTTATATAGCCTGGGCTTTTCTATAGAATTAAGGTCACGGTATTGACTAAAGCCTACCAGTTTATCAAGGTAAAAATCCAGGTCTTCATTTTTAAATCCTTTTAATTTTTGAATAGTTTTTGATGCGGTAGGGTTGAAAAAATCAGATGCAGTAAACAGGGAATGTTCATTATTGAATCCACCTTGTTCAATATTTTGCCAAATGCGTTGGTCTGCCTTTACAGCTTCAAGGGTTGTAAGCATAACCCAGAAAGAAAATCGATCTATAGATTCAAAAAAATGAGAAGACAGTCTTTTTAAAGGCTGGAAGCCCGGGCTTCCTGTTTCGAGGTTTTTTCTTCCCTGAAAAGCGGGAATATACATAGAATCATAATCTATCAGCTTAATCGTAAAACCTGATGCATCCGGATGGATGAGAATATTATTGTATTTAAGGTCTCCATGGCCTACACCTGCTTTTTCAAGTTCGGCTGAGAGTTCCACCAATTTTTGTTGAAGAAGGGAAAGTACCTGGTAATCAGACATATACCTATCAATGAACCGGTGAAGCGGTTCGCCTTCGTCCCAATCCATTTTAACCACAGGATAATAGTGACCATCAATTAAAACCTCATTGTCAAGAAATTCAAAGTTTACACGCCATGAAGGGTTTTTATCTGCCAGGAATGCAGAAAGTAGTTCATATCTTTTGAAAGTCTCCAGTTCTCCTCTTAAAAAACACCGGACTGCATAGATTTTGCCCTCCTTAACAGCTTTAAATACTACTGCTGAAGTGCCAACATTAAAGGAATATTCTTTACCAAAACCAGTATCTATATACTTGAATTCATGATCAAAAAGTGTGGAAAGTGTATTGGGGTCTTTTCTTTCAATAACACGGGAATATTGCTCAACTGATGGTAAAGACATGATAAGGGTTTCGTTTTTCAGGGTAAACTATGGTAACAAGTAAAAAATTACAGCCATAAAGTGGTATAATTTTTTCTATACATGAATGATACCAACTTTTTAAACACCATTCTTTACATGCAAGCAATTTTTACCGTTGCCAGCCAGGGTAGGATGCAATTTAACATTAATAATATGAATCCTATGGAAACAAAACTAATTGAATACCAGCGTTATGAAAATTAGCAAACTGATTTTCATAACCGTGTGCATCCTTTTTATGGGGTGTAAAAAATTTATTGATTCCCCGAAGGAAACCTGTTTTATTCCCTATGTGGATTTTGTGGCTTACAATGTTAACCCAAGCACACTTGAAGTAAGTTTTTCATCCATATCTTCATTTAACGGCAAAATAACTTCACATCATTGGGATTTTGGTGATGGCACTAGCTTCGATGGTGAAATTCCTCCCTCACATAAATATCCGGCTCAAAACACAAATACCGCAGATAACAGTTACAGGGTAAAGTATACGGTAGCTAATGACTGTGGGGAAGCCTATTGGACTGATGATATAAAGATCAGCCGATGCCTGGCAGATGTAAAGTTTTCATACAAGCTGTTAAATGATTCTACGGTTCAATTTACCAACACAACTACAAGTTCATCGCCAGTTACCTATGTATGGGATTTTGGAGATAGTACTAAAAGCACTTCTGGTTCTACCACTGTTAATAAGATATATACGTATGATGGGAAGTATACAGTGACATTAAAGGCTACGAATGCCTGTGGTATTAATTATTTCATTGCAACTATCCCGGTATGCAATAAACCGATACCCTCGCAAAAGGTTACACAATCTGGTTGTTCTACAATTGACGTTGATGCTTCTGCAACAAAAAACGGGGCATGGTATCAATGGGATTTTGGAAATGGAACAGTTTTACCGGAATCATTTTCATCGTCGCCTCTTATTAGTTATACTTATCCAAAAAGCGGATCCTATAAATTGACGGTCACCGTCGTCAATAAAAATGGTTGTGATACTGTCAGGTTATCCACCCAGGTAAAGATCAATGCAGTAGGTGTGGTGCCAAATAATGAATGGAGTTATACATCAGACGACCTGGAATTTGATTTTAAGCGTGAGCCAGTGATTAATGCTACAAGCTATAGCTGGGATTTTGGCGATGGCACAACATCCGATCAACAAAATCCTGGGAAAAAAATATATACCAATCCAGGTGTTTATACTCTTACGCTGAGTGCAAAAAATTCCTGTGGTGATTATAGTTTTAGTACTGCACTGAACGTTCCCAGTTACAAGGAGATAAATAATGCTCCTAATACCAGTTTTGCTGATGTTGAAGTGTTATCCGCTCAGGAAATTTATTTCCTGGGGACAAACAGTAAACTATATAAAACAGATACGGCCGGTCATTGGTCAAATGCAATAAACCTCCCTGTTTCCCTGGCCTTTAATAATGAGACCTCCCTATTTACTGATGTCAATAATGATCTCTGGGTGTATGGTAAAAAGGAAATAGCAAAGCTGGACAGGGTAAGTTTAACATGGAATTCTTTTTTTAATGAAACAGGGTTTGACCGTAATACCACCATCACTTCAATGGCAGTTGATAAAGCAGGTAACTTATGGACAATTGGAGACAGGGAAGTGAGGAAAAACAATAAGCTCATCAACCTGAAAAATACGCATTTCTCTTCGCTTGCTTATGATGGTACCACAGAGCGAATCTGGCTAATAGCTTCTAACAAGGATGTGTTGTATTATATCAATACAAATAGTTCAGAAATTAATACTGTCGATGTAAATGGAATGAGTAATGGTGCATCCGATATTCAGGTACAACCCAACGGTGACATATTCTTTACTACAGTTTCAGGCATTATGCGTGTAAATAGTTCTGGTACTGTGTTGGGAAATTATAATGCCACAAATACCGGCGGATTGCTGGCTGGCCCACCCAGGGTTTTTAAACTGGATGGAAGTGGTAATATCTGGGCTATTCATGTGGGCCGGTTATTAAAGATTCCGCTTAATGGAGGTGCTACATTGAATTATTCCATTATTCCCGGTCTTGCCAATCCTTCTTCACTGGATATTTTAAAATTGTCTGGAACAGATAATGATATTATACTTTCAAAAACTTCAGGCGATGCAGCTATCCAAATTAAATAAAGCAATGTTGCTTTGCCTGGTATTTGTTCTATGGCTTTCGGCCATTAACGCACAGGAAATTGTCAATAATGTTAACATTGAAAAGGAAAATTCCTCTCAATTTAGAGTGAGGTATAAATTAAACAGGAATGATGATAGCCTGAGATATGAATCTATTCAGTTAAAGATTTATCGTAAAAGAGGTGAGGAAGTTGAAGAAGTGTTTTCAAAGGCTATTTTGACAGACAGTGCCGACATTCAAACTGAAAAAACATATAGTTATTCCTGGAAGCCTGTTCAAGGTACATTAAAAAATGGCGATGAATTACAGGCAAAGGTTATAGTGAACTATCAAAAACCTGTTGCCAAAATTGAAGTTCCACCTCTTCCCCTTAATATACCTCCAAAAGCTGATGCCGGTGGAGATATCTCAATACAGTTGCCATTGAACCTGGTAGTAATTTTAGATGGTATACGTTCTTTTGATGAGGACGGGAAAATAGTTGCAGTTCAATGGCGGCAGTTGTCTGGGCCTAATAACCTGAATATAGCTTCCCCCACATCATATAAATCTTATGTTACAGGCAACTACCAGCCAGGAATTTATACTTTTGAATTAGCTGTTACCGATGATAAGGGAACCCGGGCTACTGACCTTTGTACAATTTCGGTAAAAGCAAGTCCCACAAATGCTCAACCAATAACTAATGCGGGCAATGCCATAAAAAAAAAGGATAGCAATGTAGTTCGAAAGCCTGTTCAATATGAAATGCCTCCTTTAAAAGGCGGGCCTGGAAACGCACTTGTTAATATATTACTTCCAGGATTAGGACATTATTTTGTAAGCGGAGACCATTATGGAAATGAGAGGAATCCAAAGGTTTTTATCATAACAGCTTTATATGCAGGATCAATCGGAGGCGCTGTATATTATAAATTGAAATCCAGTAGGGAGTATAATAAATATTTACAATTGGCTCAATATCGCGAATACCAATTAGATGCAGATGGAAATATAATTGGTGTAAGAGGTTATAACCAGGCCGAAGCAACTCAATATTTATCAGATTCAAAAAACTCAAGGAATAACTTTTTTATACTGTCCGGAGTTAGTGCAGGTATTTTAGTTGCAGACATGGTATATACTTTCTTAAAAGGAAATAAAAATAAAAACGCCTGGAAGGCTGAAGGGGGTATCAGTTTTAAACCGATAATTTCTTCTGATGGACGGAGTTTTATTGCTGGTGTTCATTTAAATTTTTAAGCAATGATCAGATCAATTATATTATTTTTCTTTTGCCTGGCTAGTTATACTGCCTTGTGCCAGGATGAAACTGTTATGCTGACAGCAGAGAAATCAAGTGAATGGATCAAGGTGGAATTGCCTGTAGCTACAAGAACAACCCGCAGTTCTGGTACAACAGTAAAAAAGGCCACACGTTCCCGTTCGCAAACTTCTAACAGGCAATCAGTTCCCCAGCCTGCAACACCTAAAGATGATTTTGATAAAACCAATAACAAAGTCAACAGGTTTAAGAAAGGTTAAAATATATCCGAATGCTGGCAAAATGTTATTGGCATAACTATAAATGAAACCATGTTGAAAAAATAGCTGCAAATAAATATTGGTTGTGTCAAATCTCAACCTACATTTGTAACAGTTCTTTTAGTTACTTATCAAGAAAGGTGTAGGGAATTGGCCCGATGATACCTTAGCAACCGCTCATAAATTCTTAGGAATCAGTGAAAACGGTGCTACTTCCATCCCGCAAGCGGGAGAGATAAGTCAGATGCTTAAATTTATTCTAACAACTGTTACATAATTAAAGCACTTCTGATTTATCAGGAGTGCTTTTTTTTTAGCCCTGCTATAAAAAGGCTCCTGGTAAGTCTTGATAGGTGATTGGATTCAATCACGTTTAATATAATTAAAATGAAAAAGGCAACAACATTTACCTTAATGATTACAAGCAATACTTCCAATATTTTGGATGCTTGTTGTTGTTGCTGTACTTCTTCCTGTTGTATGCAGTAGTTCCTTCACTGCACTTTCCCGATTGCTTACTATTTATTGGTTTACTAATTAATACTTAACAGTATGTCTGTTTTATTACATGACAGTTTCCTGTCATTGAAAAAGACTGTTTTACAGTTATCTATATCTGACACCCTGAAAAAACTTTGCGAAGCTTTTCCAGGTAAAGTCGTTTTCTCAACAAGTTTTAGCTATGAGGACCAGGTAATCATAGATATAATAAGCCGATCGGCTCCTGTTCAAATATTTACCCTTGATACAGGTCGTCTATTCCCTGAAACATACACTACATGGACAAGGACGCTTGAACAGTATGACATTTCTATACAAGCCTATTATCCGAATGAGGCTGAGCTGAAGCAGTTTGTTACAAGCTATGGTCCTAATGCTTTTTACGAGTCCGTAGAGCTTAGAAAAAATTGTTGTGCCATCCGTAAAGTTCAACCCCTTAAATCTGCGCTGGAAGGCAATGCTGTATGGGTCACTGGCCTTAGAGCGCAGCATTCCTCAAACAGGAATGACCTGGAAGTTTTGGAATGGGATGAAACAAACCAGGTTATTAAATACAATCCATTGTTGGATTGGACAACAGAGCAGGTTAGAAATTATATAGATGAACACAATATCCCGTACAACGCATTGCATGACCGTGGATATGTAAGCATTGGTTGTGCTCCTTGCACACGGGCAATAAAACCGGGAGAAGATTTTCGGGCTGGCAGATGGTGGTGGGAAGATGAAAGTAAAAAAGAATGTGGATTACATGTTCACACAATTGTAAGTAAATAAATATTTCAATGAGTTATCAACTGGATTATCTCGAACAACTGGAATCTGAAGCTATCTATATTTTAAGGGAAGTAGCTGGCCAATTTGATCGCCCTGCATTGCTTTTTTCAGGGGGCAAAGATTCCATTACCCTTGTTCACCTGGCGTTAAAAGCTTTTCGCCCGGGTGCATTTCCTTTTCCATTAGTACATATTGATACAGGTCACAATTTTCCTGAAGCATTGGATTTCCGGGATGAACTGGTGGAGAAAATTGGAGAGCGACTTATAGTTAGAAAAGTTGCAGATACTATTAAGAAAAAAGGATTGAAAGAAAAATCAGGAAAATTGGCGAGTCGTAATGCACTGCAAACATTTACACTCCTGGATACAATAGAGGAGTTTGAATTTGATGCCTGTATTGGAGGAGCCAGGCGGGATGAAGAAAAAGCCCGTGCAAAAGAAAGGATCTTTTCTGTAAGAGATGAGTTTGGAGGATGGGAACCGCGTAAGCAAAGGCCTGAGTTATGGAATTTGTATAATGGAAAGATCAACAAAGGAGAAAATGTAAGGGTATTCCCAATAAGCAACTGGACCGAATTGGATGTTTGGAATTATATCAAAAGAGAAAATATTGAGTTGCCCGCAATCTACTTCTCACATGAGAGAGAAATCCTGGAGTATGAGGGGCAACTTATAGCTGCATCTGAACATATTAAACTCGAAGCATCTGACATCATTACCCGTAAAAGAGTAAGGTATCGTACTGTTGGTGACATGACATGCACCGCTGCTGTGGAAAGCCGCGCTATTACCCTCGATGAGGTGATTGCAGAGATCACTGCCACAAGAATTAGTGAAAGAGGCGAAACCCGAATAGATGACAGGATTTCTGAGGCGGCCATGGAAGACCGTAAAATAAACGGTTACTTCTGATTAATTAAAAAGTTTAAAGCTAAGTATAATGGACCTATTAAGATTTATTACAGCTGGTAGTGTTGATGATGGTAAAAGCACTCTGATTGGCCGTTTGCTTTATGATAGTAAAAGCATTTTGGCAGACCAACTTGAAACTTTAAAGAAGCAAAGCAAGACCAATGAGCATGCAGATATTGATCTTGCATTATTAACTGACGGTTTAAGAGCCGAAAGGGAGCAGGGTATTACTATAGATGTGGCCTACAAATATTTTTCTACCCCGGTGCGTAAGTTCATTATCGCTGATGCTCCTGGCCATATCCAGTATACCAGGAACATGATTACAGGCGCCTCAAATTCTGATTGCATTATTATACTAATAGATGCTAGGAATGGAGTGATTGAACAAACGCGACGCCATTCCATTATTGCTTCCCTTTTAACAATACCACATGTTATAGTGGCTATCAATAAAATGGATATGGTAGGGTATGATAAAAACGTATTTACTAAAATTGTCTCACAGTACCAGGATGTTGCCAGGGAGCTGCAGCTTGAAGATGTATATTATATTCCCATTAGTGCCTTGAAAGGAGATAATATTATCACCAAATCTTTAAACCTTCCATGGTTTGATGGTAATTCACTTCTTACTCACCTGGAAAATATAGAAGTAATAAAGAGTAAGAACTCAGTTTCAAGATTTTCTGTGCAATATGTTATAAGACCTCAGGCTGAAGAATTACACGATTATAGGGGGTATGCTGGTAAAATTTCCAGTGGTACCTATTCTAAGGGTGATGAGGTCAGGGTCTTCCCTTCAGGTATTTCATCCAGCATTAAACAGATAGAAGTGAACCAAAAAGAAGTTCAAACTGCTTACGCTGGTCAAAGCGTAACCATTCACCTGCAAGATGATATAGATATAAGTCGTGGCGACGTGATTGTCCGATCAAATGAATTGCCCAAAATTCAGAACGAGTTTGAGGTGCTGATGTGTTGGATGGATAGTAATGAATTGAATGCAGGAAACAGGTATATTCTTCAACATGGAAGTAGACGGGTCAAAGCACTGGTCAGGGATATTCAATACAAGCTTGATGTAAATACGCTTTCAAAGGAATCTTACCCTGGTGCAGTGAAGTTGAATGATGTGGTAAAGGCTACCATTAAAACAGCTGAACCCCTTGCTTTCGACAGTTACCTGGAGCTTCCGGTAAATGGCTCAGCAATCCTTATAGACCAGACCAGTAATATGACAGTAGGGGCTTGCCTGATCCAATAATATATACACTAATCATTTTAAAGTTCAAAAGATGCCCGCGATGAATAATATGCAAAAGGGAAAAGTTTACATAGTTGGTGCAGGTTGTGGCGATCCTGATCTGATTACAGTGAAAGGCATGCGCTTACTGCAACAGGCAGATGTTGTATTGACAGATAGGTTGGCAAGCCCTGAAATTATTGAGAGATATACGATGCCGGATACTGAAGTTGTATATGTTGGCAAGCAATGCCGGAAAGGCGAATCCACTCCACAGGCAACTATTAACGAATTGATGGTATTGTATTCAAATGAAGGTAAAACTGTGGTTCGGTTAAAAGGAGGCGATGTATCCGTGTTTTCCAACATACTGGATGAACTGGAGGTTCTGCATAAATATTCAATACCATTTGAAATTGTCCCAGGAATCACTGCGGCTCTTGGTGCAGCTGCTTATGCAGGAATTCCGCTCACAGCAAGGAACTATGCAACGGCAGTTCGTTTCTTAACTGCTTATCGTTCCGATGTTGTTTCGGAGGAATACTGGAAGGAACTGGCACAAACTGACGATACCCTGGTTTTCTATATGTCGTCGGAAACCTTGCCAGATGTCATTGGCAATCTGGTGCGGCATGCCATCGATCCAGCCAGGTTGCTGGCGGTAATAGAGCAGGCAACTACTCCTTTCCAAAAAATTTATACTGGTTCATTGTATGAATTTGAAGAGAAATGGGAACACAGGAATTTTTTATCCCCCAGCCTGGTCATAATTGGCAAAGTAGTGTCATTGCATGACCAGTTTGAATGGTTCAATGGAACACGGACAAACGGAAAGTATTTCGATGCTGATCATGAACGCAATAGGGTATCACGGGAATCTTTTGGTTTAACTGCATAAATAAATAAGATGTTACCAGATCCAAAAATGAAAATAGTCCAGGACTTAGTAGCTAACCTTTCGAAGGAGGAGATCATCTGGCTAAATGGTTATTTATCCGGTGTGGCTTCACTGGATAGAAAACAGGAATCTACTGCAGCAAATGTGCGTAAAATAACCATCGCTTATGGTACAGAAACAGGGAACTCTAAAAAGCTGGCTACCAGTTTTGCTGCACGTGCTAAGAAAAACGGGATCCAGTCCAAACTGGTTTCATTGGATCAATATCGTCTCTCAGATCTTTCGAAAGAGGAGTGGTTTTTTACTATCATAAGTACACAAGGTGAAGGTGAACCACCTGCTACTGCTAAAAAGTTTTATGACCACCTGCACCAGGAAAATGTTTCCCTGTCCAGTGTGCGATATGGTGTCCTGGCGTTGGGTGATACAGCCTATCCTTTGTTTTGTAAAGCAGGTGAAGATGTAGATGCCCAACTTCAAAGGTTAGGTGCCATACGTGTTATGCCCCTTCACAAGCTTGATACTGATTATGAAGTGGAGGCTGAAAATTGGATCACGAGTTTACTGGACTCATTCAACACTTCTGCTCCGGCTGTACCACAGGTGGTTCAGACATCAAACACTAAAACCAAGCAGCATTATAAAGGCAAAATATTAACTACTATCAACCTTAATGGTTCAGGTTCATCTAAAGAAACCTATCACATTGAAATTGCTGCTAATGGAGTCCAATATGAACCAGGAGATGCACTTGGGTTAATTCCCATGAATTCCAAAAATGTAGTAGACAAAATTATTAACCTGGCTGGTGCAGATGAAAACAGCCCGGTAAGTTATAAGAATACAGAAACACCACTTGGAGAGCTTTTGAGATCAAGGTTATCTGTGATCCATCTTTCTGAAAGAGTGGTTAAAAAATATAGTGAAATCGTACAACAGGATATTCCGCTTACAAGGATGGATCTGATTGACCTTTTAAGGATCTATCCGATAAGTCAGCCTTCTCAATTCGTGCCGATCGTCGAGGCCCTGGATCCAATCACGCCAAGGTTGTATTCCATTGCTTCTTCGCCATTGGCACACCAGGATGAAGTGCACCTTACGGTAGCCAAAAACACTTTCCTTCTTGATGAACAGAAAAGAAACGGTTTTTGTTCATCTTACCTGTCTCAACTAAAAGAGGGAGATGATTTTGATTTTTATATTCATAAAAACCAGTTGTTTAAAATGGCGCCCCAGGATAAAGATATTATCATGATCGGGCCAGGAACTGGAATAGCACCTTTCAGATCATTTGTAGCCCAGCGTGATGCAGAAGGTGCTGAAGGCAGGAGTTGGTTGTTTTTCGGTGATCAGCATTTTACCACTGATTTTCTTTACCAGGCTGAATGGCAAAACTGGTTGCAGGTAGGAGCTTTAACAAGGATGAATGTAGCATTTAGCCGGGACCAGGATCAAAAGTTATATGTGCAGCATAAGCTTTTACAACATGCAGGCGAATTGTTTGAGTGGATTGAAGGGGGTGCCTATGTGTATATATGTGGTACAAAGGATCCAATGAGTATTGATGTTGAAAATACCTTATTGCAGATCATAACTGAACATAAGCAACTGGATGAATCACAGGCTATGAATTATCTGTTTGAAATGAAAGAAAATGGCCGTTTATTAAAAGATGTCTATTAAGTAATTGTTACAGGGAACTTCCTGGAAAAAAGAAATACCAATGGCAGAACAAAAGAATTTTTCGGTGGTAGAAAAGATCAAGAAGGCAAGTGATGGATTAAGAGGCACATTGAAAGAGAGCTTGGAGGATGAGTTGACAGGAGCTGTCCGTGAACACGATCATGCGCTGATAAAGTTTCATGGCATGTACGAACAGGATGACCGTGATCTAAGGGAAGAAAGAGCATTGAAAAAGCTGGATAAGCTTTATTCGTTTATGATCCGCTTGCGGATTCCAGGAGGATTGATCACTCCACAACAATGGATCGCTGCTCACCAAATTGCAGGTAATTACTCAACCGGTGTTATAAAGATCACTACAAGGCAAACCATACAATTACATGGTATTTTGAAAAGGGATATAAAGCCAACTTTAAAGGATTTTAATGCTGTTACATTAGATTCTATCGCAGCGTGTGGTGATGTGAACCGCAATGTTATTTGCAGCAGTCATCCTTCTCAATCTCCATTACATAAACAAATACATGATTACGCAGGGAAATTAAGTGAAGCGCTGCTTCCAAAAACAAGAGCCTTTTACGA